>JABAHQ010005527.1_pt2 | contig 20996 bp, 19 predicted proteins | sample 7062091 | NCBI WGS metagenome assembly JABAHQ01 (sample SAMN14534359, study PRJNA622989) | marine sediment metagenome | biome: marine biome [ENVO:00000428]; feature: marine pelagic biome [ENVO:01000023]; material: deep marine sediment [ENVO:00002113] | place: India: Gulf of Kutch | collected...
GCGCGCACCGGCGGCAACCGCAGCGCGGCGGCGAAACTCCTGGGCATCTCGCGGGCGAGCCTGTACGACCGCCTGGCGTCTTTTGAGGGCTTGTCGGAATTTCCGACAACTGCCTGATTTTCAGGCAGTCGGATCGCTTGGGCGCGTCTGAAATTCAGACATATAGCCCCCCGCCGGAAAGGAAAACCGTTTCAGATCAACGGCTTGTCAAGCTGGCACGGCATGTGCACCACTGTGGCACGGCGCCACGCGCTGTGCCAGCAACCATCAGGAGACAAGCATGTTCGACACCACCCGCCGCCTGGCGGTGATCGCCCTGGCCTGCACGGCCACCCTGGGTTTTGCCCAAGCCAACAAGGGTGAGATCCGCATCGCCCACATCCACAGCAAGACCGGCCCGCTGGAGGCCTACGCCAAGCAGACCCACACGGGCCTGATGATGGGCCTGAACTACGCCACGGGCGGCACCATGACGGTCGCGGGCAAGAAGATCGTGGTGATCGAGAAGGACGATCAGGGCAAGCCCGACGTGGGCAAGAGCCTGCTGGCCGCGGCCTACGCCGACGACAAGGTCGACCTCGCCATCGGCCCCACCGCCTCCCCGGTGGCCCTGGCCATGCTCCCCGTGGCCGAGGAGTACCGCAAGATCCTGCTGGTGGAGCCCGCCGTGGCCGACTCCATCACCGGCGACAAGTGGAACAAGTACATCTTCCGCACCGGCCGCAACAGCAGCCAGGACGCCGCCGCGAACGCCGTGGCGCTGGACGCTCCCAACAACGTGATCGGCGTGCTCGCCAACGACAACGCCTTCGGCCGCGACGCGGTAAAGGCCGCCAAGGACTTCACCACCAAGGCCAAGATCGTCCACGAGGAGTACCTGCCCGTGGGCACGACGGACTTCACCGCCGGCCTGCTGCGCCTGGTCGACAAACTCAAGGACCAGCCCGGCAACAAGTTCATTTCGGTCGTGTGGTCGGGCGCACCCACGCCCTTCGCCAAGATCGCCGAGATGGAGCTGGACAAGCGCTACGGCATCAAGCTCGCCACGGGCGGCAACATCCTGCCGGCCATGGTCGCCTACAAGCAGTTCCCGGGCATGGAGGGCGCGCTGTACTACTACTTCGGCATTCCCAAGAACCCGATCAACGAGGCCATGGTGTCGGAGCACTACCGCCAGTTCAAGCAGCCGCCGGACTTCTTCACGGCCGGTGGCTTCAGCGCCGCGATGGCCGTGGTGACCGCGCTCAAGAAAACCAACGGCGACACCAACACCAACAAGCTCATCCAGACCATGGAGGGCATGAGCTTCGACACGCCCAAGGGCACCATGACCTTCCGCAAGGAAGACCACCAGGCCATGCAGAGCATGTACCACTTCCGGATCAAGGCCGACCCGGCCTTCGCCTGGGGCGTGCCCGAGCTTGTTCGAGAGATCAAGCCGTCGGACATGAACATCCCGATCCGCAACAAGCGCTGAACCTGGCGTGCGCCCGCCGGGCGCACGAACCCCCATGCTGCAAACCTCGAACCTCACGGTCCGCTTCGGCGGGCACGTGGCGGTGAACGCTGTCTCCTGCGCGTTTGCGCCGGGCACGCTCACCGCCATCGTCGGCCCCAATGGTGCGGGCAAGACGACCTACTTCAACCTGATCTCCGGGCAGATCAAGGCCAGCGCCGGTACGGTGACGCTGGACGGGCGCGAACTGACGAACCTGAGCGCACCGCTGCGCACGCGTGCGGGCCTGGGGCGCGCCTTCCAGCTCACCAACCTGTTTCCGCAACTGAGCGTGCGCGAGAACGTGCGCATGGCGGTGCAGGCCCGCGCCGGCGCGGGCATGGACTTCTTTCGCATCTGGAGCGACCGCAAGGACCTGATCGAGCAGGCCGACCGCATCCTGGAGACCGTGGCCCTGGCCGACAAGGCCGAGGCGCGCGCGGCCAGCCTGCCGCACGGCGACCAGCGCAAGCTGGAGGTCGGCATCCTGATGGCCCTGGACCCCAAGGTCTACATGTTCGACGAGCCCACCGCCGGCATGAGCGTGGACGAGGTGCCGGTGATCCTCAACCTGATCCGGGGCCTCAAGGCCGACAAAAGCAAGACCATCCTGCTGGTGGAGCACAAGATGGACGTGGTGCGCGAGCTCTCGGACCGCATCATCGTGCTGCACAACGGCGAGCTGGTGGCCGACGGCGAACCCGACGTGGTGATTGCCTCGCCCGTGGTGCAGCAGGCCTACCTGGGCGTGAACCCGGAAGAGGAGGCCACGGCATGACGGCGCCGCTGCTGCAGCTCGATGGCGTGCACACGCACATCGGCGCGTACCACATCCTGCACGGCGTGGACCTGCAGGTGCCCGCCAACCAGCTCACCATGCTGCTGGGCCGCAATGGCGCCGGCAAGACGACGACGCTGCGCACCATCATGGGCCTGTGGCACGCCAGCCAGGGCCGCATCACGCTCGCGGGCCAGGACATCACCGCCAGGGCGACGCCGGACATCGCGCAGAGCGGCGTGGCCTACGTGCCCGAGAACATGGGCATCTTCGCGGACCTGAGCGTGAAGGAAAACATGCTGCTGGCCGCGCGTGGCGCTCGCACCATCGACGACGTGGACACGAAGCGCCTGGAATGGATCTTCGACATGTTCCCCGCGATGAAGAAGTTCTGGCTGCACCCGGCGGGCAAGCTCTCGGGCGGGCAGAAGCAGATGCTCGCGGTCTCGCGCGCCATCGTCGAGCCGCGCCAGCTGCTGCTCATCGACGAGCCGAGCAAGGGCCTGGCCCCGGCCATCATCCAGAACATGATCGCGGCCTTCCGCGAGCTCAAGGCCGCGCAGACGACCCTCCTGCTCGTCGAGCAGAACTTCAACTTCGCGCGCCAGTTGGGCGACACGGTGGCCGTGATGGACGACGGCCGCGTGGTGCACAGCGGCGCGATGGCCGAACTCGCCGAGGACGTCGCGCTGCAGTCGCGCCTGCTCGGTCTCTCGCTGGGAGCGCATCAGTGAACACCTCGGTGATCAACACCCCCGCCACCGGCAGCGTCGCCCGCTGGCAGGCCCTGAAAGACTTCGACTGGAAGCCCGTGGCCCTGGTGCCGTTGCTGGCCGCGCTGGCGCTGCCGGCCGTGGGCAGCGGCTCGACCTGGCTCACGCTCACCGTGGCCGGCCTGGCCATGGGCCTCATCGTCTTCATCATCGCCTCGGGCCTCACGCTCGTGTTCGGCCTGATGGACGTGCTCAACTTCGGCCACGGCGTGTTCATCGCGCTGGGCGCCTTCGTCGCCGTCAGTGTGTTCGGCGGCCTCAACGCCTACGCCATCGCCGACAGCTTCTGGCTCAACCTGCTGGCCCTGGTGCCCGCGATGCTGGTGGCCATGCTGGTGGCCGGAGCCATCGGCCTGGTGTTCGAGCGCTTCATCGTGCGCCCGGTCTACGGCCAGCACCTGAAGCAGATCCTCATCACCATGGGCGGCATGATCATCGGCGAGGAACTGATCAAGGTGATCTGGGGCCCGGGCCAGCTCGCGCTGCCGCTGCCCGAAACCCTGCGCGGCAGTTTCATCATCGGCGATGCGTCGATCGAGAAGTACCGCCTGCTGGCCATGGCCGTGGGCATCGCGGTGTTCGCCGTCATGGTCTGGACGCTCAACCGCACCAAGGTCGGCCTGCTCATTCGCGCCGGCGTGCAGGACCGCGAGATGGTCGAGTCCCTGGGCTACCGCATCCAGCGCCTGTTCGTGGGCGTGTTCGTGGCTGGCAGCGCACTGGCCGGCCTGGGCGGCGTGATGTGGGGCCTGTACCAGCAGACCGTGCTGCCGCAGATGGGCGCGCAGGTCAATGTGCTGATCTTCATCGTCATCATCATCGGCGGCCTGGGCTCCACGCTGGGCGCGCTGGTGGGCGCGCTGCTGGTGGGCCTGATGGCCAACTACACGGGCTTTCTCATGCCCAAGGTNNAGGTGGCGCTGTTCTCGAACATCGCGCTCATGGTCGCCATCCTGCTGTGGCGGCCGCAGGGTGTCTACCCCGTCGCGAACAGATGAACACCCCCCGCGCCGCCGTCGGCGTCACCCCCCTGAAGGGGGGCGCAGCCTGTGGCCCGGCAAAGCCGGTTCCACGGCTGCCGCGCCTGGCGGGCCTGGCACTCGCCCCCGTTCTTCGGTCCTGAGAGGCTCGATCCACCATGTTGTCCCGTCTGCTCTCCCATGATCTCCCGCGCAGCCGCTGGCTCGCCATCCTGCTCGTGCTGCTGGTGCTGGGCCTGGCCTTCGCGCCCTTCCTGTTTCCGGGCGTGAAGGCGCTCAACGTCGCGGCCAAGGTGCTGATCTTCATCGCGCTGGTGGTCAGCTTCGACCTGCTGCTGGGCTACACCGGCATCGTGAGCTTCGCGCACACCATGTTCTTCGGCATCGGCGCGTACGGCATCGCCATCTCGGCCAATGCCATGGGCCCCACCTGGTGGGCGCTGGTGGTGGGCGCGGTCGGTGCGCTGCTGCTCTCGTTGCTGCTGTCGCTGCTCATCGGCCTGTTCTCGCTGCGCGTGCGGGCGATCTTCTTCGCCATGATCACGCTGGCCGTGGCCTCGGCCTTTCTCACACTGGCCTCGCAGCTGTCCGACATCACCGGCGGCGAGGACGGCCTGACCTTCCGCCTGCCCGAGCTGCTGTCGCCCGGCTTCGCGCTGATGGAGGAGGATTTCGAGGGCCCCTTCGGCCCGGTCTCGCTCAACGGCCGCTTCATCACCTACTACCTGCTGTTTACCAGCGTGGTGGCCATCTTCCTGGTCATGCTGCGCATCGTGAACTCCCCCTTCGGCCGCGTCCTGCAGGCCATTCGCGAGAACGACTTCCGCGCCGAGGCCCTGGGCTATCGCGTGGTGGTGTACCGCACGCTGTCGAACGTGATCGCCGCGTCCTTCGCCACGCTGGCGGGCTGCCTGCTCGCGCTCTGGCTGCGCTACAACGGGCCGGACACCTCGCTGTCCTTCGAGATCATGCTGGACATCCTGCTCATCGTCGTCATCGGCGGCATGGGTACGCTCTACGGCGCCATCATCGGCAGCGTGGTCTTCCTGGTGGCGCAGAGCTACCTGCAGGACCTGCTGCGCTGGCTCGGCGGCCTGTTCGAAGGCCTGCCGCTGCTGCCCGCGCTGCTCACGCCCGATCGCTGGCTGCTCTGGCTGGGCCTGCTGTTCGTGCTCTCGGTCTACCACTTCCCCACGGGCGTCGTCGGCAAGCTGCGCGAGCGCGCACTGGCCAGGGCCACGAAGGAGTCCACATGAACTTCGCCGCGCTCGAACCGCGCTCGCGCTACATCACCTGCGAGGAGCGCGAGATCCACTTCATGGACTGGGTGCCCGCGCAGGCCGGCGGCCCGGTGGTGGTGGCCTGGCACGGTCTGGCGCGCACCGGGCGCGACATGGACCCGCTGGCCGCGCACCTGTGCGCCCAGGGCTGGCGCGTGATCTGCCCCGACACCATCGGGCGCGGTCTCTCGCAGTGGAGCCGCGATCCGAAGGCGGAGTACTGCCTCGACTTCTATTCGAAGCTGGCGAAGTCGCTGGTCGATCAGCTCGCGCTGGACCGCTTCCACTGGGTGGGCACGTCCATGGGCGGCGCTATCGGCATGGTGTGCGCGGCGGGGCCGCTGCGCGGGCGCATCGAGCGCCTCGTGCTCAACGACATCGGCCCGCAGCTCGCGCCGGCGGCGGTGCAGCGCATCCGCAGCTACGCTGGCAGCCCCTCGGCCTTCGACACCATGCGCGAGCTGGAACAGTACTTCCGCGAGGTCTACAAGCCCTACGGTCACCTGCCCGACAAGCAATGGCGCCTGCTCAGCGAAAGCTCCATGCGCCGCCTGCCCGACGGCCGCGTGACGCCGCACTACGACCCGGCCATGGCGCAGCAGTTCGAGCACCACCCGCATGACTACGATCTGTGGCCGGTGTTCGACAGCATCGACGTGCCGGTGCTGTGCCTGCGCGGGGCCGACTCCGACCTGCTGCTGGCCGAGACCGCCGAGGCCATGCGCGACCGCGGCCCGCGCGCGCTGGTGGTGACGATTCCCGGCTGCGGGCACGCGCCCGCGCTCAACGTGCCGGACCAATTGGAGCTGGTGCAGCGTTTCCTGGCGGGGCACTGAACGCGCGGCTCAGTCCCTGGCGCCCAGGGCCAGCGCGCGTTCGCGGCTGGCGGCGCGCCCGGCCTCGTCGGCCGGCGCCGTGGGCCAGCCCTGCAGGTGCCGCAGCGTGATGTCGCCCAGCGCCCGGATCCACTCTTCGCGGTCGTTGAGGCAGGGGATGTACGAGAAGCGCTCGCCGCCGGCCTTCAGGAAGGCCGCGCGCGCCTCCATGTCGATCTCCTCCAGCGTCTCGATGCAGTCGCCGGTGAAGCCGGGGCAGATGAGGTCCACGCTCTTCACGCCATCGCCCGCGAGTCTCACCAGCGTGGGCTCGGTGTAGGGCTCGAGCCACTTCGCCTTGCCGAAGCGGCTTTGGAAGGTGAGGACGAAGCGATCGGGCGGCAGGCCCAGGGCCTGCGCCAGCAGGCGCCCGGTCTTGTGGCATTCGCAGTGGTACGGGTCGCCCAGGTGCAAGGTGCGCTCGGGCACGCCGTGGAAACTCATCACCAGCCGCTCGGCCTGGCCATGGGCTTGCCAGTGTTCGCGCACCGAACGGGCCAGCGCCTCGATGTAGCCCGGGTCGTCGTGGTAGCGGTTGACGAAGCGCAGTTCGGGCAGCGCGCGCTGCCTGGCGCTCCAGGCGTTCACGGCGTCGACCACACTGGCTGTGGTGGTGCCGCTGTATTGCGGGTAGGCCGGCAGCACCAGCACGCGCGTGGCGCCTTGTGCCTTCAGCTCGTCCAGCACCGAGGCGATGGATGGGTTGCCATAGCGCATGGCGTATCGCACCAGCAGCGAATGCCCGCGCTCGCCCAGGTGACCCAGCAGGCGCTTGGCCTGCCGCTCGGTCCACACCTTCAGTGGCGAGCCTTCGGGCATCCACACGCTTCTGTATTTCGCGGCCGACTTCGCCGGGCGCACGCGCAGGATCACGCCGTGCAGGATGGGCCACCACAGCAGGCGCGGGATCTCGACCACGCGTGGGTCGCCGAGGAATTCGGCGAGGTAGCGGCGCAGCGCGGCGGGGCTGGGTTCGTCGGGCGTCCCCAGGTTGCACCAGATCACCGCCGTGCGCTCGGTGCGGCCATGGACGTGGGGCGGTTCGGTGGCGAAGGGCATGCGCTATTCTCTCGCAAGCATGAAAGACTCACCGAGCTCGGACCCCGTGTCCGGCGCCGCCACGCTGGACCCATCGCGTGTGCGCGCCATCAGCATCGACCTCGACGACACGCTCTGGCCGATCGGGCCCACCATCGAACGCGCCGAGGCCGCGCTGCTCGCCTGGTTTCGCGAGCACGCGCCCGCCGCCGCCATCCTCGCGGCCAACCCGCAGTCGCTGCGTGAGGCGCGGCATTTCCTGCAGATCAAGCGACCCGACCTCTCGCACGACCTGAGCGCGCTGCGGCGCGAATCGATCCGTTTCGTGCTGATCAAGGGCGGCGACAACCCCGAACTCGCGGAAGAGGCCTTCGACGTCTTCTTCGCCGAACGCCAGCGCGTGGAGCTGTTCGACGACGCCTTGCCCGCACTGGAATGGCTGGCTGGCCGCTACCCGGTGGTGGCCTTGTCCAACGGCAACGCGGACGTGCACCGCATCGGCCTCGGCCAGCACTTTCGCGCGGCCATCAGCGCGCGCGAGTTCGGTGTGGCCAAGCCCGACGCGCGCATCTTTCACGCCGCCGCCAGCGCGGCCGGCGTGCGCCCGGGCGAGGTGCTGCACATCGGCGACGACCAGCAGCTCGACGCCCTGGGCGCGCTGGTGGCCGGCCTGCAGGTGGCCTGGCTCAACCGAGAGGGCCACGGCTGGGACCACGCACCGCTGGTGCCGCAGACCACCGTGGCCGACCTCATGACGCTGTGCAACCAGCTGGCCTGAGGGTGCACGGCGCATGAGCCTCACCATCCACGGCATCCCCGCTTCACGCGCCGTGCGGGCGCTGTGGGCGGCCGTCGAGCTGGACCTCGATTTCGAGCACGTGCCCACGCCTTACCTGGACGGCAGCACGCGCACGCCGGGGTTCCTCGAGCTCAACCCCAACGGCCACATCCCCGTGCTGATCGACCGCCGCCCGGAGGGCGAGGTCGTGGTGTGGGAGAGCATGGCCTGCGCGCTTTACCTGGCGCGCGTGCACGGCCGGCCCGACGGGCGCGGCATCGCACCCGCCAACGCGCGCGAAGAGGCCGAGGCCCTGCGCTGGTCGTTCTGGGTGGTCAACGAGGTGGAGCGCGACGCCCTCACCGTGCTGGCCCACCTGCACGCCATGCCCGAGGAGCGCCGCAAGCCCGAGCTGGCCCTGGCGGCCGAGCGGCGCCTGGCGGTGCCGCTGCGCGTGCTGGAGGCGCACCTGAAGCAGCAACGGGCGGCGGGCCATGCCTGGATCGCGGCGGGGCGCTTCACCATCGCCGACCTCTGCGTGGCCAGTGTGCTCAACTGGGTGCGGGTGTCGCGGCCCTTGCTGGGCGCCCACCCGGTGATGCACGAGTGGCTGCGGCGCTGCATGGAGCGCCCGGCTTACCTGCGGCTGCGCGAGAACGGCTGATTCCACCGCAAGGAGGCGGGCATGGCACTCGACTGGCGAGAAGGCACCGACGGCATCGACTGGGACGAGCTGTCCGCGCTCTACCGCGCGGCGCCGCTGGGCGACAAGCCGCCCGAGCGGTTGCGCACGGTGTTCGGCAACAGCCTGTTCAAGTGCTTCGTGTTCGAGGACGGCCGCCTCGTGGGTGCCGGCCGCGCGCTGGCGGACGGCGCGGACTGCTCCTACATCTGCGACATCGCCGTGCTGCCCGGCCACCAGGGCACGGGCCTGGGCAAGCAGATCGTGGCGCACCTGGTGGAGCGCTCGCGCGGGCACAAGAAGATCATTCTCTATGCCGTGCCCGGCAAGGAGCCGTTCTACCGCCAGTTCGGCTTCCTGCGCATGAAGACGGCGATGGCCATCTTCGACAACCAGCAGCAGCAGCTGGAGCGCGGTTACCTCAGCGAGGACTGAGCGTTCGGCCGCGCGCGGCTCACCAGCCCCAGACCAGGCGCTCGGCCACCCAGCCGGATTCGCCGGTCTCGCGCTCCACGCGCACCCAGTCGTCGCGCTTCTCCAGGGTCTTGAGCAACTCGCCGTACTGGGCCTGCGTCACCACCTCATTGTTCGTGCCGGGGCCGCTGCGCACGTTGAGGATCTTGCTGGTCACGATGTGATACGGCTCGTCGGAGGTGAGCGAGCGCGCCACCCAGCCGGTATCGCCTTCGAAGTCCTTCACCGCGAGCCAGTCGCCACGCCGCTCCGTCACCTGCAGCGGAAAGCCGCGCCGCAGTTCCCAGAGCACCGTGCTTTTCAGGCCCGGACCGTCGCGCATGTTCACGGTGCTGCCGCTGATGCTGACCATGTTCTGGGCATTGGCGCTGATGGCGGCCACACCCAGACTCAGGGCGAACAGGCCGCGGAACAGGGATCGTGCAACGGTGGTGACCGGCATGGCGATGGGCTCCTTTCCTCGGGTCATGAAAAACGAAAGGGGATGGGAGCCGTTCGCGCGGCCCAGGTTCCCCCGAAGGTCAGAGGTTAACAGCCTCGTCGCCGTGTGCCGAGGGGCGCGGCGGCCCGCGAGGCCGACCTGCGTCAAGAATCACGCGATTTCAGCGGCGCTGCGCAGCGGCCAGACCCGCGGCCTGCCCGCTGCGCACCGCGCCTTCGATGGTGGCGGGGTAAGGGCCGTCGATGAAATCGCCCGCGGCCCACAGGTCCGGCGCCACCGCGCCCGGGGGGCGCGTGAGCCCCGGCGTGCAGGCGAAGGTGGCGCGTCGCTCGGTGATGCTGCGCAGCGGGATCAGGCCCGTCAGGCCGAGCTGCTCGCGCGCCTGCTCCAGTGTGGCGGCTTGCAGGTCCTCGCGTTCGCCCTCGCTGTGGCTCAGCACGAAGGCCAGCACGCCGGCGTCGGCCGCGCGCAGCTGGCCCCGGTCGAACACGAATTGCGCGGGGCCGCCACGCAGCGCGAGCATGGGCGCGGCCAGGGGGTGGTGGCGTGGCCCGAGGGCGTAGACCGTGGTGATGGCGGTGTGGCCGAGCGCCGCCGCGGCCTGGGCCCAGGTGGGGGCGATCTCGCGCAGCGCCTGGGCCGCGGCGCTCGGGTGCGTGGCCCAGACCACGCGGTCGAAGCGTGCCGTCTGGCCCTCGCCGCTGAGGCGCCAGCCGCCGTCGTCGAGGCGTTCGATGCCTTCGATGCGCCGGCCCGGTTGAACGGTGTGGCCGCGCTCGCGCAGCCATTGCGCGGCCGGCTCGGGGCCCAGGGCCGACAGGTCGTGCCGCGGCAGCAGCAGCGCCGACGGCGCATAGCCGGGCGCACCGCGCCCGAACAGCGCGTCGCGCAGCACGCGCAGGAACACGGCACCGCTGGCCTGTGCGGCCGGCAGGTTCAGGGCCGACACGCACAGCGGCTCGATCAGTTCGTCCATCACGCGCGGTGGCAGGCCGGCGCAGACTTGGGCCACCGTGTCGGCGGGAGCGCAGGCGAAGCCGCGCGCGCGCCATCGCAGCGACCGGCGCAGCAGGGCGAGCCGATCGGCCCACCGCCAGCCGCGCGCCGTGAGCATGGCGGCCAGCGCGTCCAGCGGCGCGGGCCAGCGCGCCGCCCAGGGCGGCACGGCCAGTCCCTGGCCGTCGGCGAAGCGCAGCGTCAGCGGCGTGGCGAGCAGCGCCTCATGCGGCTCCACGCCCACGGCGCGCATGAAGGCCAGCGTGGCGGTGTAGGCGCCGATGAGGATGTGTTGCCCGTTGTCCAGCGGCATCGGGGCGCCGTCGGGGTGGGCGATGTCGACGCGCCGCGCGCGCCCGCCCAGGGTGTGCGTGATCTCGACCAGCGTGACCCGCGCGCCGCCTTGCGCGGCGGCCACGGCGGCGGCGCAGCCGGCCCAGCCGCCGCCGACGATGGCGACGCTCGGGGCGGTGTTCACAAACGCCCCAGCGCCTGCACCTTCCAGGCGAGCCAGAACTTGCGCAGCGGCGTCAGGCTCACGCGGCGGGTGAGCACCAGCAGCGGTTCGGCGGCGATCTCGCGCAGCAGCGTGCGGTAGATGCTGGCCATCATCAGGCCGGGCTTCTGGCTGCGGCGGTCGGCGTCGGGCAGCAGGGCCAGGGCTTCGTCGTAGGTGGTCAGGGCGCGTTCGCACTGGAAGGCCATCAGCGCAGTGAAGCGGCGCTCGAAGTCGGCCGCGTCGGTGCCGGGCGCGGTGCCGCGGCGCAGCAGCTCGTGGGCCTTTACGTCGAAGCGTTGCAGCTCGTCGATGGGCAGGTAGATGCGCCCACGCACCGCGTCCTCGCCGACGTCGCGGATGATGTTGGTGAGCTGGAAGGCCAGGCCCATGCGGTGGGCGTAGGCGGTGGTCTGCTCCTGCGTCTGGCCGAAGATGCGCGCGGCGACTTCGCCCACCAGGCCGGCCACCAGGTGGCAGTAGCGTTGCAGGTTGGCGAAGTCGAGGTAGCGGCTCTGCTCCAGGTCCATCTGGCAGCCGTCGATGACGCCCAGCAGGTGGCGCGCCTCGATGCCGTAGGCACCGGCCAGCGGCATGAGCGCCTGCGTGACGGGGTGGCTGGGCTGGCCCGCCCAGGCCTGCGCCACCTCGCCGCGCCACCAGGCCAGTTTGGTCTGCGCCACCCCGGCGTCGCTCACCTCGTCCACCACGTCGTCCACCTCGCGGCAGAAGGCGTAGAACGCCGTGATGGCGGCGCGCCGCTCGGGCGGCAGGAAGAGGAAGGCGTAGTAGAAGCTGCTGCCGGAGGCGGCGGCCTTCTGCTGGACGTAGTCTTGCGGGCTCACTGTGGGACCTTCGCGCAGCGCGCTGCGGTGCGAGCTCCTTCGGGCGGCCGTGCGGAGCTCATGGGGTGCAGGGAGTGTACGCATGCGCGTTGCCCGGCGCCGCTCATGGCGCGTCAATGGGGTGTGGGCTGGGTCAAGTCCTTGAGGGCGTTGTTCACGACGTGCAGCCACGGGGCCTGGTGCTCCACGCCGATGCCCAGCAGGCTCGCCATGAGCTTGACGGCGTCGTGGTTCGTCGCGTCGTGCCGGTGCATCAGCGCGTGGGCTTCCAGGATCTCGCTCATGAGCCGGCTGGCGAGCTGGTTGCGTTGCTGCGGGTCTTTCAGCCGTTGCAGGCGATGAAGGTCCAATTCGATGCGCCGTCGGCACAGGAGAACCTGGCAATCGAGCGCGCCCTGGTGTTGGGCCGCGGCTTCGAAATCGCTCAGGCACCCGGCGTCCAGCGCTCCGCTGGCGGCCAGTTCGCACGCGCGCTGGCTCAATTGCATCAGCAGCTCGGGCGCGAACCCGGCCGGCGCCTGCCGCAGCGCCTTGACGAAGCCTTTGAGCAGGTCGGTTTCCCTGCCCCCCTGGTTGATGGCGGCGCAGCTCAAGGCAGCGAACAGGTGGACGGCCTTCGGCAGCTTCATGTCCAGCAGCTGATAGGCGATCCAGATGGCCTGGTCGAAGCACCCGCTGGTGTCCGAGCCCCGCGGGACGGCGTAGTCCTGCCCGCCCGTGTCGTTCGTGGACACCCCCAGAAGCGGCGGATTGGCGGACAGCAGGTCGTCGAGCGCGTTGCACAGTTCGAGGTGAGCTTGCACGTGCTCGCATTGCTGCTCGGACGCCCCGAGTGCGCTCAGCAGCTTGTTGCGAGCGGCCAGCATGCCGGGGAAGAACAGGGCGAGCACGTCGTGCGACACCAGCTTGCGTTGCGCGCACCGCACGGCGACGGCGCGGACGGCTCGCACAATGGATTCGTTGGGCTGTGCGCTCTGTTGGATCGCCTCGCCACAGACCTGCAGGAGTTCACCCATGCGCGGGTGGTCGAGGCGAGTCTGCAACTGCATCACGCTCGTTGTCAGCACGTAGAAGGCCGCCCGCTGCTTGTGCTCGAGCAGGAATCGGCCCAGCGCCATCAGCCTGTCCAGGTCCTCGGGCTGCGTTTCCAGGACGCTGTAGAAGCGATTGTCCCCCTCGCATGTCACGTGCAGGACCGGCCGTTCCGGGTCGAGCAGCGCGCTGAGCACCGGCTCCATGGCCTGTGACGCCAGGGCGAGCGTGTCGGCGTCCTCGACGCGCAGTTCCTTTTTCAGGAACTCGTTGTTGCGCCGTACGCGTTCGACTTCGCCCAGCGGCGTGGCCTTCGTGGCCTTCGATGGGTTCCGGGGGGGCGTTTGAGGGAGGAGCGATTTGCTTTCCGGGGGGATGGTTTTGGATGTACTGGGACGCCACATGGGGGTAAGGGAAATCAAGAAGAAGATCAGGGGCCCCGCCGTCAAGCGGGTAGCCCGTACGGCTCAGCGCTGGTCGTTGCCCTGCGCGTCCTGCAGGGCTTCGACCATGTCCTGCAGTCGCGCGCTGTAGTCGCGCCAGGCGGGGTCGCGGCGGTCGAGCATCTGCAGAAGCGCCTTGCCTCCGAGGGTGGCTTTGAGCAGTGCAACGGTCTGTTCCACGGACTGGCGAGCGCTGTTGCCCTGGGTTCGCTGGGCGAGGCGAGCCCGCACCAGGCCCGAATAGACGTCCGCAAACGCCGGCGTCGAATCGACGGCGGGCACTGCCGACACCGGATGCGAGGGCTCCTCGAACACGCGGAGGCAGGCGTCCATCAACTGCTCGGCATGCCGTTTCTCGCCGTCCGCCGTTTCGGGGTCCTGGCCGCCGAAGCCGAATCGATGTTGCAGGTGGCTGCGCAGCACCATGCAAAAACCGGGCGTGTCATCGGTGCCGGCACCGGCCGACGCGGGCGTGTCTCGCACCGATTTCCACAGGGTGCGCATCAGCTCGATGGTGCTGTCCAGCGCCGCCAGTGGGTCCTTCGAGGCCACGGCGTGGCGCACGAGCAAGGTGCGCAGGGCCGGGGAGTTGGCCATGCCGATGCCTTTGTCGCGCGCGAGCAGGCGGCCCATCAGGCGCCGCACCACGAAGTCCCACTCGGGCATGGGGGCCATGGGGTGCTGGCCTTGGCTCAGGCGGGTCACCAGCGTCTCCAGGACCTTCCCGGGGGCGGCGCCTGCCGTCAGTTGCCGGTGGGCGTCCAGCAGCGTCCACAAGGGCTCCGCCCGCGTTTTCAGCTTGGGGTGGACCAGGGCCATGTAGGTCGTGAAGGCTTGGGTGGAGGCCTCGGCCGGCAGGTCCAGCATGAGTTTCAGCAGGCGTTCCGTGTCCTGGCGGCGCAGGGTCTTGTGTGGCTTGGGCGCGGCGGCCATGCAGGCCCACAGGCGCTCCAACCGCTGGGCCGCGTCACCCGGTTGGGCGCACACCCAGTTCAGGCAGAGGCTGACGTCGACGCGGGCGTCGTGCTGCTGCGGGAAGGCCTGCGCCGCGAACGCCAGGTGCGCCGCCCAGGTCGACCAGGGCCGATCGGGTCCGTGCTGCACGAGGGTGGTCAGGCAGTTGCACAACCCCTTGTGGCGTCCCGCGGGATCGGCAGATGCGTCGAGGCGCTGCTGGTAGGCCTGCGCGGCCAGTTGGGGGTCGCCGCCTCCGAGCAGGTCCGGGTACCAGGAGGCGACGTCCAGGGGCGCGTCGAAGAACCGGGCCTGGGTGTCGATCAGGCGGTCCCATGTGGCGGACAGCGTGGCTTGCGCCGGCGTGCCCTTCGCCAGCGCAACGAGGTCCGTCAGGAGCTCGATGGCGGCTTGCGCCGGCTCCCGCTGGTTCAGGGTGCGGCATTGGCGGTGCAGCTCATCGATCTCACGGCCCAGGCGGTCGATGGTGTCGGCCTGGCGTTCGCCGGCGGGTTGCTCCGACAGCGCCTTGACTTCCGAGCGCAGGCGCCGCAGGCACAGGTTGCGGCCATAGGCCGCGCCCTGCGGCGAGCGGCAGGCGGCCGCTTCGAACAGCAGTCCATCGTCCTTGTCCATGAAGCCCAGATCGATGAGTTCGGCGGTGCGCATGCACAGCGCCATCAGGGCGTTGAACGGCAGGCTCGCCTTGCTGTTCTGCAGTGCCCGGCCGCAATCGCGCAGCAGGGCCACTTCCCGCGCGGGGAAGCCTTGCCGGGCAGCGCCGCTGGCGGCGGCCAGCAGTCGGGCGGCGGCGGGGTCGTTGAGCTGGAGCAGCGTCTGGCCGATCCAGGCCACGCGCTCCAGGGTGTCACGCGTGGGGCCAGGTGCCAGGAAGGTGCATGAGGTTTCGCCGTCCTCCGTGTGCAGCTCGACCACGGGGGGATCGGCAGCGCGCAACGCGGAGATGGCTTGCTGCAGTTGTGGGTGCTGCGATGCGATGGCGCGCGACTCGGTGTCGGCGCCGAGTTGCTGCAGCCACTGGTCGTTGAGCTGGATGGTGTGGGCCTGGCGCCCTGTCTCGGGTGGCGGCTGCGTGGTGCCGAAAAGGCCGCTCAAGGTCTCGATGAATCCCGGGGACGGGGTCTGCCGAGGCCGGATGAGGGGGGTGGTGACGGTGGCTTGGGTCGTGAAGGAGCGCATGCTGGGATTCCGCCTGCCGCGGGGCGGAAGGCGCAGCTATGTGACCCTGGCGGCGCCGTGAATCATGACGATTGGATGAACTTTGGAATTGATCACGCCTGCCGCAGGGCCTCGGTGCGCTGCGCGAACTCCTGGCGCAGTTGCTTGCGCACGCGCGCGGCCGCGTGGCGGCGGTGCTCGTCGGGCGTGGCGGGTTGCAGCGGCGGCACGGGTGCGGGTTTGCCGTCGTCGCCCATGGCCACCATGGTGAAGAAGCAGCTGTTGGCGTGGCGCACCACTTGCGAGCGGATGTTTTCGGCCACCACCTTGATGCCGATTTCCATGGACGAGGTGCCGGTGTGGTTGACCGAGGCGAGGAAGGTGACGAGCTCGCCCACGTGGATGGGCTGCAGGAACATCACCTGGTCGACCGAGAGCGTGACCACGTAGCGGCCGGCGTAACGCGCGGCGCAGGCGTAGGCCACCTGGTCGAGCAGCTTGAGGATGGTGCCGCCGTGCACGTTGCCCGAAAAGTTGGCCATGTCGGGGGTCATGAGCACGGTCATGCTCAACTGGTGGGAGGGGAGGTCCATGTCGGAAGGGTGTGGCGCTGGCAAGGGGCGTCACTCTACACCGGCGCATGGCGCGGCTCTGGTCGGGTCAGCTCCTGAGCACGGATGCTGTCGTCCAGGATCTGGCGCCACAGCCGTAGCTGAGGCAGCGCCTCCGCATCGTATGCACCGCGCGAAACCACCCCCCCGATGAAGTGGTCCAGCGTCGCCAGCCGCGTCACTGGCTCAATGTCCTCGGACTGGAATAGTGCCCGCAGGTAAGGGATGTGCCTGCGGGCCTTGAAATACAGGTCACATTGGGGCTTGCGGATGAAGCGCAGGCGCTGTGCAGCGGGCAGCCCTTTGAACGCGGCGACGCCCAGGTCTTCGGGCAGGTGAGCGACCAGGTAGTCGGTGCGGTAGGTGTCGTTCCACACGGATGGGCGTTGATGGCTGATCTGCGCCATGGCCTGCTGAATGAGCCCGATCCAGGTCTCGTCGCTCTCCAAGGCCCGCAGATGGGGCACGGCGCACAACCTCAGCAGCAGCGCGATGCACGCCATACCCGCCGGCGATCGCGTCCGCTTGAGGAAGTCCAGCACCTCGTGGCCGAGTTGAACGTCGATTTGATCCCACGGCGTGTCCAGCAGGCCTGACTTCCAGCGCACGGCCTGCTCGACCATGCAGTGGCGATCGATTCCGTGCCGTTTCAGGGAGGCCCTGGTCTGCGCTGTCATCTGCAGATCATCGTCTTCAAGCAGCAGGAGCAACTGCAGCGCCAGCGTGCACTGGAGGTCGCTGTCGAAGTGCATGAAATGTTGGAGCAGCAGCTCCACAGGCGCGCTACTGACGGTGTGCAGGGGCAGGCGCGAATACGCAATGCCGATGGCCTCGTAGACGAGGGGCGGTGTCAGCAGGGTATCGGCGTGAAGCAGCAGTCGGGGCAGGTCGTCCGTGGGCAGGCGTTGGGCGTGCGCGCCGGTGTCGTGCCGCCGCTCCAGCCAGATCGCGAACATGCGTGTCAGCAGGGGGGGCATGAACCGCGGTCTATCGTGGGCATTCAAGCCGCTCAACAAGAGCCGTGTGCGCGCCTGGCCTTGGTACTCGTTCGGCAGTTCGAGTGTCAGGTCCACCGACCCGTCAGGCCCGCTTGGGGTCACTGGGTTGCTGACAAGCGTCTCGATGTCGGGCTCGGCGCAGTCATTCGAGGGCAAGTCCGACGGCCTGGGCCAGTACTTGGTGAACTCGTGGGACCAGCGCGCCATGCGCAAGAGGGGCTGCGTAGCGCCCCGCAGTTTGCGGTCGACCATGAGCGAGCGGAAGAGCTCGATGCGAGTGGCCAGTGTGCTCTCGTGCCCGGGGCTGGGCAGCGGCGATCGGTACCACACGATTTTCTGAGCCACTTCGCGGGGGAGCAGATCCCACAGCGTCTGGCTGCGCGCAAGCTCGCCGCCGGGGTCGGTGCGTATGAGCGCGACGGAGGATTTCTGCTGTTGGTCGGCTTGCGTTGTCGAGGTGTATGGCGTTTGGGCGATGCGCTTCATCGGGCTTGCGGTCAGTGAAGGGACGCGCCGTGGCTGCTTGCCCCAAGGCGCGCCGCTTGCGTAGCCGCGCGCGGTACGCGGTTCCCTTGCCCTTTCGACGCATCAGACTTCGTTGAGCTCTCCGCGCTCGGCCACGCCGCTTGCTCGGCGGGTGCGGCCCGCGCCGCGCAGCAGGGCCACCAGGGCGCGCGCGTCGGCAGGCGCCGTGTCGCCCCGCCACACCACATGCTGGTCGGGACGGCACATCAGCAGGGCGTGGCGGTACTCGGCCGGGCGTTGCGGCTCGCCGGAGATGTCGAGCACCTGCAGCGGCAGGCCCGCTTCGGCGGCCGCATCGGTCAGGGCTTGCACGTTCGCGCCCGCCTGGGTGACCAGCAGCGTGTAGCCCTCACCGAAGGCGTCGTAGAGCGAGCGGCCATCGGCCAGCCAGAAGTGGGGCGCGCGGCAGCCTGGAACGGTGGAGGGCGTGAAGTCGCCCATGGTGTAGGCGGGCGCTTCTTCGCCGTCGGCCGCGATGATGGGCGAGCCCGTGTAGTAGTAGCCGTAGTTCAGGCCCGCGCAGCAGAACTGCTGCACGTTGAGCTGGTAGGCCTCGTCGCCGATCAGGGCGCGCGCGGCCTCGCCGTTGGCGTCGGGCGCCTCGATGTTGGCCGGCACCGCGCTGCGGGCCTTGATCATCTTCTGCGCGTGGTCCATGGCGAAGCGGGACACCTGCTCGGTGATGGGCTGGCGTTCGGCCTCGTAGGCGTCGAGCATGGCCGCATCGGCCCAGCCCTGCACCTGCGCGGCCAGCAGCCACGAGAGGTTCAGCGCGTCGGCGATGCCGGCGTTCATGCCGTAACCCGCGTAAGGCACCCAGAGGTGAGCGGCGTCGCCGGCGATGAACACGCGCCGGTCGCGGAAGCGGTTGGCCACGAGGCGGCGGCCCACCCAGTCTTCCTTGGAAATGATCTCGTAGTCGAAGTCCGCGCCCACGCCCAGGATGCGGCGGATGCTCTGGTCGCGGTCCACCGAATCGAATTCGGTCTCTTGCGGGTTGAGGTGGTTGTGCACCAGCCAGGTCTCCTGGCCGTCGATGGCGAAGACCGTGCCGCAGCGTCGCGGGTTGACCGAGTAGTAGCACCACGCGGGCTTGCCGGGCAGGCGCTGCAGCAAGTCCTTGGCGCGGATGTAGGTGGACTGCACGCGCTGGATGACGGCCGTGCCTTCGAATTGCGCGCCGATGGCCTTGCGCACGCCGGAGGCGCCACCGTCGCAGCCCACCAGGAAACGGGCGCGGACCGTTCGTGTCGTGCCGTCGTCCAGGCCGCTGAGCGTGGCGGACACGCCGTCCCCGTCCTGCTCGAAGCCTTCCACGCGCGTGCGGTTGAGCAGGGTGACGTTGGGCAGCGATGCCGCGTGCTCCAGCAGGATGGGCTCGAGGTAGATCTGGTTGATGCGGTGCGGCGGTTCGGCCGTGGGCCACCAGGTGTCGGGCCCGCCGTTGTCGGTGAAGCGCTCCAGGCGGTTGGGGATGGGGATGCGCGTGAGTTCGATGCCCGTCATCGCGGTGCGGAACACCACGTCGTTGGGGTGCTCGTCGGGCAGGCCGGCCTGGCGCAGCTTGTCGGCCACGCCGAGCTGGCGGAAGCGCTCCATGGTGCGCGAGGCCACGTGGTTGCACTTCACGCTGGGCGGCTCCTTGTAGGCGCGCAGCTCGGCGATGGTGACGCGCACGCCGCGCCCGGCGAGGTCCATGGCGAGCGTCAGGCCCACGGGGCCGGCGCCCACGATGAGCACGTCGGTGCGGGTGTCGATCGGTTCTGGCATGGGAGAGGAGGGGCTCATTCGAGTTTGATGCCGGCGGTGCGGATCACCTTGGCCCATTTGGTGGTCTCGGACTTGATGTAGTCGCCGAAGGCCTTGGGTGTGCTGGGCGCGGGCTCCACGCCCAGGCCGCGGATGGTGGCCTGCGTGGCCGGGTCGTTGAGCGCGTCGGCCAGCGCCGCGTCGTTGAGCTTGGTGACGACGGCGTCGGGCGTGGCGGCGGGCGCGACGATGCCGAACCAGCCCACCGACTCGTAGCCCGGCAGGCCGGCTTCGGCCACGGTGGGCACGTCGGGCAGGGCGGGCACGCGCTTGTCGCTGGTGACGGAGAAGGCCTGCAGCTTGCCCGCGCGGATGTGCGGCAGCGCGGCGGGCAGGTCGGTCACGGCCAGCGGGATCTGGCCGGCCAGCGCGTCCACGGCGGCCGGGCCGGAGCCACGGTAGGCCACCTGAACGATCTTCGTGCCCGCCATCTGGTCGAACAGCGAGGCCGTGAGGTGCATGGCCGTGCCGTTGCCGCCGTGGCCGATGGTGAGCTTGCTCGGGTCGCGCTTGGCCAGGGCGATGAGCTCGGCCTGCGTGCGCACGCCCACCGAGGGGTGACCCACGAAGACGAAGGGAATGACCGCGACCAGCGAGACCGGCTTGAAGTCCTTGATCGGGTCGTAGGGCATCTGCGGGTAGAGGCTCACGTTGGCCGAGAGCGCGCCCGCCGCGCCCAGGCCCACCGTGTGTCCGTCGGGCTCGGCCTTGGCCACGGCGGTCAGGCCGATGTTGCCGCCCGCGCCGGGGCGGTTCTCGATCACCAGCGGCTGGCCCAGCTTCTCGCTCACGCGCGGCGCGATGGCGCGCACGATGGCGTCGGCGCTGCCGCCGGGCGGGAAGGTGACGATCACGCGGATGGGCTTGGTGGGCCAGGCGGCGTCCTGGGCCAGGGCGGGGCTGGCGAAGGCGAACAGCGTGGCGCCGCCGAGGGCCGCGCACAGTGCGCGCCGAAGGAAGGGGAACTTCATCGACTTGTCTCCTGGTTCTGGGGGTGGATATCCGACCGCCATTCAACCCGCTCCGTATTCATGCGTAAAGCGAAACTTATCGAACGATTTATCATTTCAACTCATGAATAACGACAGCCGCTTCATCCCCAGCATGCGCCAGTTGCGCGCCTTCGCGGCCGTCTACCACCTGCGCAAGGTGAGCGCGGCGGCCGAGCAGCTGTCGGTGACGCAGTCAGCGGTGAGCCTGTCGCTGCGGCAACTGGAGGACGGCCTGGGCGCGCGCCTGTTCGACCGCACCACGCGCACCCTGCAGCCCACGCAGGCCGCGCACGAGGCCATCGTGCTGGCCGAGCGCATCCTGCGCGACGCGGAGGCGCTGGGGGCGGGCACGCTGGAGCTGTCGCAACTGCGGCGCGGGCGCGTGAGCGTGGCCGTGACGCCCACCTTGGCCGAGCTGCTGTTGCCGGCGGCGGTGGTGCGCTTTCGTGAGCGGCACCCGGGCATCCACGTCGACATCAACGACTGCGCGCCCGACCAGTTCGTGGCGCGCGTGGTGGGCT
>JABAHQ010021819.1_pt1 | contig 20980 bp, 34 predicted proteins | sample 7062091 | NCBI WGS metagenome assembly JABAHQ01 (sample SAMN14534359, study PRJNA622989) | marine sediment metagenome | biome: marine biome [ENVO:00000428]; feature: marine pelagic biome [ENVO:01000023]; material: deep marine sediment [ENVO:00002113] | place: India: Gulf of Kutch | collected...
ATGGCAAAGCAGGCATTTGTAAGGACGAAACCGCACGTGAACGTGGGCACCATCGGACACGTGGACCACGGCAAAACGACCCTGACCGCAGCGATGACCAAAGTGTTGAGCTTCAAAGGGATGGCTGACTTCAGGCTGTTTGACTCCATCGACAACGCCCCGGAGGAGAAGGCGCGGGGGATCACCATAGCCATCGCCCACGTGGAATATGAGACCGAGAACCGTCACTATGCCCACGTGGACTGTCCAGGGCACGCCGACTACATCAAGAACATGATCACCGGCGCCGCCCAGATGGACGGGGCGATCCTGGTGGTGAGTGCCCCGGATGGCCCGATGCCCCAGACGCGGGAGCACATTCTGCTGGCCCGGCAGGTGGAAGTGCCCTCGATGGTGGTCTTTTTGAACAAAATCGACATGATGGACGACGAGGAGTTGCTGGAGTTGGTGGAGTTGGAGTTGCGGGAGTTGTTGAGCAGCTACGAGTTTCCGGGGGATGACATTCCGATCGTGCGGGGGAGTGCCTTGCAGGCCTTGGACAGTGCCAGCACCGATCCGAATGATCCGATCTATGAGCCGATTGTGGAGTTGCTGCGGGTGGTGGATGAGTACATTCCGACGCCGGTGCGAGACACAGACAAGCCGTTTTTGATGCCGGTGGAGGATGTGTTCAGCATCAAAGGCCGGGGAACGGTGGTGACCGGTCGGGTGGAACGCGGGATGATCAAGGTGGGAGAAGAAGTGGAGATGATCGGCTTGCGGGAGACGAGCAAGACGGTGGTGACGGGGGTCGAGATGTTCCGCAAGTTGTTGGATCAGGGACAAGCGGGAGACAATGTGGGCTTGCTGTTGCGCGGGATCGGACGCGAGGAGGTGGAGCGGGGGCAGGTGATGGCCAAGCCGGGCTCGATCACACCGCACACCAAGTTCAAGTCGAGTGTGTATGTCTTGCGCAAGGAGGAGGGGGGGCGGCACACGCCCTTTTTCAAGGGCTATCGCCCGCAGTTTTACATTCGGACCTTGGATGTGACGGGAGCGGTGATCTTGCCGGAGGGAGTGGAGATGGTCATGCCGGGGGACAATGTGGCGTTGACCGTGGAGTTGATTGTGCCGGTGGCGATGGAAGTGGGGGGGCGGTTTGCCATCCGTGAGGGTGGACGCACTGTCGGCGCTGGTGTCATCACCGAAATTCTTGAATAATACATCGAGGAAAGGTTTGCATGGCTAAACAAAAGATCAGGATTCGGTTAAAAGCATATGATCACCGGGTGTTGGACCAGTCTGTGCGGCAAATTGTTGACACTGCCGAACGAACAGGGGCCATGGTTGTGGGGCCGGTACCACTTCCGACCAAAATAGAGAAGTTTACAGTTATTCGATCTCCCTTTATCGATAAAGATTCGCGGGAGCAATTTGAAATCCGCACCCATAAACGGTTAATTGATGTCGTAGAGCCTAGCTCTAAAACGATCGATGCGCTGGTTCGATTGAATTTGCCTGCCGGGGTTGATGTAGAGATCAAATAATTAGCTATGCTTTCCATATCAATGTTGAAATACGAGATGCCTCAGAGAAGGGGTACTCAATATAAAGCTAATATGAGCCATTGTCTAAAATTTAGATAATGAGAAAGGGGTGAAGGTTTGAGAATGATGGGCCTCAGTGTGAGTTACAAGCTACAGTTCTCAAACCTAAAGTAAGTGATGAAAAATATCCTTGGGAAAAAAGTAGGTATGACCCAGATTTTCGATGAAGATGGCCAGGTTATTCCAGTGACACTTATTGAAGCTGGGCCCTGCTATGTAGTCCAAAAGAAAACATCAGAAAAAGACGGCTATAATGCTGTTCAATTGGGGTTCGATGAGGCTAAAGAGAAGAAGCTTAATCAGCCTGAATGGGGACATTTAAAGAAGGTAGATGTTCCACCACTCCGATACTTGAGAGAATTTCGAGTAAGCGATCATGAGGACTTGGAAGTTGGTCAAGTGATTAAAGCAGATATTTTTGAAGTCGGAGATTTGGTCGATGTTGCGGGAACTAGCAAAGGAAAAGGGTTTGCTGGTGTAGTAAAGCGACATGGCTTTGCTGGTGGTGTAAAAACCCACGGCCAGTCAGATCGTCACCGGGCGCCTGGCTCGATTGGCGCTGGTACTACCCCTAGTCGTGTTTTTAAAGGGTCGCGTATGGCTGGACGTATGGGGGGAGATCGAGTAACCATCTCCAATTTGGAGGTGATGATTGTTGATCCTGAACGAAATCTGCTGGCTGTCAAAGGATCTATTCCTGGAGCTAAAAATGGCTTGGTTTTGGTCAAAGAGGCGCGTAAGGTCAAAACTAAAAAGGAAGACAGTTAGGAGTTAAATGATGCAAGTTACCGTACGAAACATAGCCGGTGAAGTGGTGGAAGAAATTGAGTTGCAAGATCACATCTTTGCTATCGAGCCAAACAAGGCTGTGATGCATCAGGCCTTAGTGCGTCAATTGGCTAATGCGCGGCAAGGAACCCATAATACCAAAACCCGTAGTGAAGTGAGAGGGACAACGGCCAAATGGTATAGGCAAAAAGGGACAGGTCGTGCTCGTCACGGTGATCGCAAGGCGCCAATCTTTGTTGGTGGAGGTGTGGCCCACGGTCCCAAGCCTCGGAGTTATAAGAAAGATATGCCCAAAAAGATGCGTCGTTTAGCCCTTCGGTCTGCTCTGTCTGCTAAAGTGTTGTCCGAACAAATCATCGTTTTAGATGACATTCAATTTGATGACCCCAAGACCAAGAATATGATTCAGGCTTTGGATAATTTAGATGTCAAGGGTAGCGTTGTGGTTTTACTGGCGGAACGCAATGAAAATGTCGAAAGAAGCATTCGTAACCTCGCTAATGTCAAATATCTACGAGCTAGCTACCTGAATATTCGGGATTTGCTAGGACATGATTATGTTATTATACCTAAAGCCTCGGTTGAAATTATCGATACTATTTTAGGCCAAGGTAGGAGGCCATGAATTTTAATCCATATCAAGTTATTATCAGGCCAGTTAATACAGAGAAAAGTAATATTGCTATAGAAGATAACAAATATACCTTTGAAGTTGATATCCGGGCTAATAAATTAGAGATTGCCGAGGCAGTCGCTGAGATATTTGATGTTGATGTGGTAAAGGTTAATGTTATTAAATCTATTTCTAAGTCTGGGCGATGGGGGCGAAAGACAGTTAGGCGCAAACCGGCCAAGAAAAAAGCAATCGTTACCCTGGCTCCAGGTCAACGCATTGATATTTTTAATGCCTAATAATCTACGGATATGTAAAAAGAAGCTATAGACGAAGAGCGGAGTGTATGGATGCCTGTTAAAGTATATAAACCAACTTCACCTGGTCGTCGGGACATGAATGTCTCAACATTTGAATTTGTAACCCGGAGGAAACCAGAAAAAAGTCTGCTGCGTCCCCTGAATAAAAAAGCGGGGCGTAATGTTCGGGGAGTGATTACTGTAAGGCATCGTGGTGGTGGCCACAAACGTAAGTATCGCTTGATTGATTTCAAGCGGGATAAGGTTGATGTCCCAGCCACGGTTTCTAGCATTGAGTATGACCCTAATCGGTCAGCGCGAATCGCATTGTTAACTTACGTCGATGGCGAAAAACGATATATCATCGCTCCCCAGGGATTGAATGTGGGGGATGAGGTGATGTCTGGTCCTAACGCGGAGATTAAAGTTGGGCATGCGTTACCTCTGAGTCGTATTCCTCTTGGGGCCCAGATTCATAATATCGAATTACATCCGGGCAAAGGGGGCCAGATGGTGCGGTCGGCAGGTACTTCCGCTCAGGTTATGGCTAAAGAAGGAGCATATGCTCAAGTTCGTCTGCCAAGCAGTGAGGTGAGGTTGGTTAGCCTAAATTGTATGGCAACTATTGGCGTTGTCGGTAATGTGGAACATATTAATGTTAAGCTGGGTAAAGCAGGGCGCAAGCGTTGGTTGGGGATCAGGCCGACTGTTAGAGGTTCAGCTATGGATCCGGCCAGCCATCCTCACGGAGGGGGTGAAGGTCGCGCCCCCATTGGGATGCCTAGTCCAAAGACGCCATGGGGTAAACCTACTTTAGGTGCTCGAACGCGGCGTAATAAATCAACAGATAAATATATCGTTCGTCGGCGTGGGAAAGGTCGCTAAGCTAAGGAAATAGGAGCGTAAGGTATGTCTCGATCATTAAAAAAAGGACCATTTATTGAGCCTAAGTTACTGAAGAAAATAGATGCCATGAATCAGTCTGGCGCAAAACGAGTGATTAAGACCTGGTCGCGAGCTAGCACTATTTACCCACAGATGGTTGGGCATACAATAGCCGTCCATGATGGGCGACGGCATGTACCAATTTATATTAGCGAGAACATGGTTGGTCATAAATTAGGTGAATTTGCACCGACACGTCTATTTCGTGGTCACATGGCTAAAGAAAGAGGTTCCAGGCGAAGATAACAAAGGGTAAAGTTATGGCAGATTTTCAAGTTCGCGCAGTTACTAAATATACGATGGGGTCGCCGTTGAAAGCGCGTCGTGTTGTTAACGCTGTCCGGGGCATGCCGGCCTTGCAGGCATTGGAAGTTCTGGCCTTAATGCCTCAAAAAGCGGCTGATGTAGTGGCGAAAACTGTTAAAAGCGCGGTGGCCAATGCAGAAGAAAATTATGGGCTGGATGCTAATGATCTAATAATTGCGGAGATCACAGCCAATGAAGGACCTCGATTACGTCGTATACGTTTTGGCGCCCGGGGGCGGGTGAAACCCATTCGGAAGAGAACTTCGCATATTACTGTTGTCCTTGAAGAGCAAGAAGAGGAGGCTTATTTTGGGACGTAAAGTACATCCTGTAGGGCTTCGGCTTGGTATTATCAGAGAACATGAATCGCGATGGTATGCAGAAGGGAAAGAGTATGCCGAGTTGTTAGATGAAGATTTCGAAATTCGGCAGCTAATTCTCAAAGCAAACTCTCGTGCCAGCATCTCAAAAATTGAGATTGAACGCTTGCCTGTTGCCCGTCAGATTTCAATTAAAATTCATACTGCCAAGCCGGGTATTTTGATTGGGCGTAAAGGTCAAAATGTCAATGTTTTGCGGAAACAATTAGAAAAATTTACTGACAAAAAGATTCATCTTGACATCCTTGAGGTGAGTAATCCTGACATAGATGCCTACCTGATTGGAGAAAGTATTGCCGGACAACTAGAGCGCCGTATCTCACACAAACGGGCCATGAAGCAGGCGATCAGGCGGGCTATGCGGGCCGGAGCCAAGGGGGTCATGATTGCCGTCGGTGGACGGTTGGGGGGCGCTGATATGGCTCGCCGTGAAACCCAGCGAGAGGGTCGAATTCCACGCCATACATTGCGGGCCGATATTGACTACGCTCAAGTAGAAGCTTTGACGACCTTCAGTAAAATCGGTGTTAAGGTCTGGGTATATAAGGGAGATATTCTTCCGGAGCCGGAAGAAGAAACATCTGGAGCTTATAGTACTGCTTAAGAAATCTTGAGGCTTTAAATCTCCTTCAAAATCAGATCTTTTAAAGATACGGACGATTTTGGTATAACTACTTTATGGGATGGCCTCAATATTCTGGACCTGAGAGGAAGATAAGCTATGTTGATGCCAAAACGATACAAGTATAGAAAACAAATGCGGGGACGGATGAAAGGCATGGCTGGCCGAGGTAACACGATTGCATTTGGTGATTATGCACTTCAGGCTACAGAACCTTGTTGGATGACCAGCCGACAAATTGAGGCGGCTCGCCGTGCCGTTATGCGTCATATTCGGCGTGGTGGTAAGTTTTGGATTCGGGTTTTCCCTGACAAACCAATCACCCAGCGGGCGGCAGAAACCCGCATGGGCAAAGGGAAAGGAAATGTTGAATACTATGCGGCCGTGGTTAAGCCTGGTCGGATTTTATTCGAGCTTTCTGGTGTTTCAGAAGATGTTGCCCGGGAGGCCATGCGTCTAGCTGGTCATAAGTTGCCTATTAAAACCCAGTTCGTCGTCCGGGATGGAGGATAATGATGTATGCTAGTGAAATTAGAGAGCTAAGTCTTGAGGAAATCGAACAAAAATTAGAAGAAGCTTATCAAGAATTATTCAACCTCCGTTTCCAGACGGTTGTCAGCCAGCTAAGAGATTATAATCGGGTAAACGTGGTCAAGCGAGATATTGCTCGTTTGAAAACGATTGCGTATGAGAAGAGGTTGCAATCAGGAGAATAAGATGGTTAGAGAGCAAAGAAAAGAATTGGTTGGCCGTGTCTTAAGCAATAAAATGGACAAAACAATCGTAGTAAGTGTTCAACGTATCAAGAAACACCGATTGTATGGCAAATATATTCGGGTGCATAAGAAATATAAAGCACATGATGAACAGAATCTTGCTGCAATTGGCGATACAGTAAGGATTCTTGAATCCAGACCCATCAGTAAAGAGAAACGTTGGGTCATGACAGAAATTATAGAAAAGGCTCAGTAAAGGAGCGTGGCAACATGATTCAGAAAGAAAGCCGGTTAGTGGTTGCCGATAACACCGGGGCCAAAGAAATTTTATGTATTCAAGTAATTGGGGGTTCCAAACGTAGGTATGGCAGCCTAGGCGATGTGATTGTTGCCACGGTTAAACAGGCCGTGCCTCGCAGTAATGTAAAAAAAGGTGATATCGTTAAAGCAGTTATTGTACGGACCAATAAGGAAATTGGTCGGACAGATGGTTCGTACATTCGGTTTGATGATAATGCGGCCGTTATCTTAGATGTCGATGAGCGTTCACCCCGGGGAACGCGTATTTTTGGGCCTGTAGCGCGTGAACTGAGAGAGAAAGGCTTCATGAGAATTGTTTCATTGGCCCCTGAAGCGTTGTAAGTACTGAGTATTACTAGGAGTATTCGTATGCAAAGGATAAAACAGGGTGATACCGTTCAGGTGATTGCGGGCAATGATGTAGGCTTTCGGGGGGAGGTGAACGAGTATATTCGGGGCTGGAAAGTTAATCGCCTCAACCAACGTCAACGCGACATAGCCCGTGACCGGGTTGTGGTCAGTGGAGTGAATGTTGTCAAAAAACACCAACGCCCCATTAGTCAGACCAGAACCCAAACCGGGATTATCGAATTTGAAGCGCCTATTCACGTTTCCAATGTGATGTTGGTTTGTCCGTCATGCGATGAACCGGTACGTGTGCGCTTTGAGATTGACGAAGATAGCAAAAAACAGCGCGTCTGCAAACGATGTGGTAACAGTATTGATTAATTGACAATGAGGAAAAACTAAGGTAGGTGGCTATGGCTGAGGGTATGCCGAGAATAAAAGAAAGATATCAAGAGGTTGCACTCCCAACCTTAATGGAGGAGTTTGGTTATAAGAGCATGATGCAAGCTCCTACATTAAAAAAAATAGTGGTTAATGTAGGATTGGGTGAGGCACTGCAAAACAGTAAGTTTTTAGATAGTGCTGTCGAAGACATTGCCCAAATTACCGGCCAGCGGCCGGTAATTACGCGAGCTCGAAAATCAATTGCAACTTTCAAACTACGTGAAGGTAATCCGATTGGTGTTATGGCAACGGTGCGGGGCAATCGAATGTGGCATTTTTTTGATCGATTAGTAAATATTGCGCTACCACGCCAGCGCGACTTCCGCGGGATATCGCCAAATAGCTTTGATGGCCGTGGTAATTATACAGTTGGCTTAAGGGAGCAACTGGTTTGGCCAGAGATTAACTACGACAAAATTGATAAAATTCGTGGTATGTCAATTACGATTGTTACCTCCGCAGAAACAGATGAAGAAGGGCGTCGTTTACTTGAGTTGATGGGAATGCCCTTTAGAAGGAGTTAAGGTATGGCGAAGAAATGTATGATGTATCGGGAAAAGAGGCGAAAATATCCGACCCGTGTTCGGAACCGCTGTAAACGGTGTGGTCGTCCACGTGCTTATATGCGCCGTTTTGGCTTGTGCCGCATTTGTTTCCGTGAAATGGCGAGTAAAGGACAGATCCCTGGGGTTATTAAATCAAGCTGGTAGTTAAAATGGGTTGTATTCAATATCCGTATTTAAGGAGATAAGCTTCAATGCCTGTAAATGATCCCGTTGCTGATATGCTAACGCGCATTCGGAATGCTAACGTGGCTAAGCATAGACGGGTTGTTATGCCGAGTTCAAAAATGTTAACTGCAGTTGCTAAAATCTTGAAAGAAGAAGGGTTTATTCAGAACTACAAAATTATTCCTGGTAAACCCCAGGCAACTTTGCAAATTGATTTGAAATATACAAAAGAACGCCATCCACAACCCGTCATTATGGGGCTGACAAGAGTGAGTAAGCCCGGACGACGTATTTATACCAAACAGGATGATATTCCCTGGGTTAGGAGCGGATTAGGAGTTGCCATTCTTTCAACATCGAAAGGGGTAATCTCTGACCGAAAGGCCCGTAACATGGGTGTAGGCGGCGAAATTTTATGTTATGTCTGGTAAAATGGAGAAATAATAATGGCTCGAATAGGTAAAAATCCAGTTCCTGTACCAGATGGTGTGACGGTTGAAATTAACAGAAATGAGGTTACTGTTAAAGGTCCTAAGGGCCAATTAAACCAAACCTTTTCACCAGATATCTCTATTAAATTAGATAATGGCGCAGTTACGGTCAACAGACCGTCTGATCAAAGACATCATAAAGCCTTGCATGGTTTAACCCGTGCTTTAATCAACAATATGGTCACGGGTGTCAGCACCGGTTTTACCCGTGAGTTGGAAATAGTAGGCGTTGGTTATCGTGCTAGAGTAGAGGGAAAAAACCTGGTGTTAAATGTGGGATATTCTCATCCGGCCGTTTTTGAAGGTTCAGATCAGATAACATTTGAGGTAGATAATACGGGGCGAAACATTACTGTCCGTGGGATTGATAAAGAGGCTGTTGGCGAGATTGCGGCTCGTATTCGACGTACTCGTCCCCCTGAGCCCTACAAAGGTAAAGGCATTCAATACAAGGGTGAAACCATTCGCCGCAAAGCTGGTAAAGCTGGCGTAAAATAAGGAATTTTAGAGGTTTGGGGAGATAAACATGCCAAAGTTAGCAAAACATTTAGCGCGGGAACAACGTCATCATCGAGTCCGCAAGCGTGTCTTTGGTACACTTGAGCGTCCACGGTTAAATGTATACCGTAGTTTACATCATATTTATGCCCAAGTTATTGATGATGAAAAAGGAATGACCCTTGTTGCCGCATCTACCCTGGATAGCGAGGTTAAGAGCCAGATAGCAGGTGAAAATAAAACCGAACAGGCCAAGCTTGTTGGTAAATTAGTTGCTGAGCGCGCTTTAAACGCCGGAATTTCCCGCGTGGTTTTTGATCGGGGTGGATTTAAGTATCATGGTCGGATTAAAGCTTTAGCTGATGCTTCCCGTGAAGCTGGTTTGGATTTTTAATAAGGATCAGGCTCATTCTGATGCGGTTTAGTTATAATGGTATCAGGTAGCTCAGAGGACTAAACTATCTGGAGGAAAGATGGTAAGACGTGAGTTTGAAGACTCAATTGAAGAACTTGATGAACGCATCGTTCATATAGCACGAACTGCTAAAGTGGTTAAAGGTGGGCGCCGGTTCAGTTTTCGTGCTCTAGTTGTTGTAGGTGATAATAACGGCAGCGTTGGTGTGGGCACGGGCAAGGCCAGAGAAGTGCCGGAGGCGATTCGTAAAGCCTCGGAGCAGGCCCGCAAGAACATGAAGAAGATTCCTTTGATTGAAACGACCGTCCCCCATGAAATTACTGTTCGGCAGTCAGGAGCACAAGTCTTTCTTAAACCAGCCTCACCTGGTACTGGTGTAATCGCCGGTGGTGGTGTACGGGCTGTCGTAGAGGCAGCCGGTATTAGAGATATCCTGACTAAGAGCCAGGGGAGTTCTAATATCTTAAATGTAGTCAATGCCACTATAAAGGCGTTAACTTCAATGCAAGATCCAATTGAAATTGCTCAACGGCGTGGCGTTCCCCTGAGCCGGGTGCAACCGTTCTGGAGTAAGAAAGATGACAGATAACAAGTCAAAAATGTTGAAGATTACCCTGGTGAAAAGTGCGATTGGATACTCCAAACGTCAGAGAAGCACTGTCCAAGCTTTAGGATTGCGCAAACCGGGGCAGACAGTCGAACGCCGAGATACGCCTGTTATTCGTGGCATGATTAATAAAGTTTCTCATCTAGTCCAGGTTGATGATGTTTCTGCCTAAAATAATTGATTGAATAGAGGTTATAGTGGTATGAAGTTACATGATTTGCAACCTGTGCCCGGTAGCAAGAAAAAACGAAAACGTGTTGGTCGTGGACATGCGGGTGGCCAGGGTAAAACAGCCGGTCGTGGCACTAAAGGCCAGGGCGCACGTTCTGGAGGAGGTAAAGGTCCCTATTTTGAAGGTGGACAATTACCTTTAGTACGTCGTTTACCCTTTGCTCGTGGGGTCGGCTTTACCAATATTTGGCGAGTTAAGTATACGCCTATTAATGTTGGTCGTCTAAGCCGCTATTTCGAGGCTGGCCAAGAAGTCTCTCCTGAGACCTTGGCTCAAGCTGGCATCATTAAAAAGTCCACCCAAGCAATTGCCATTTTGGCGGATGGTGAGATAGATCAAGCTTATCACATTAAGGCTCATCGAATTTCCAAAGCGGCCAGAGCAAAGATTGAAGCTGCCGGCGGTACAATAGAACTGTTACCACGGCCATAAAATTTTTGATTGGGGATATCGATGTTACAAGCTGTTCGAAATGCGTTTTTATTACCAAATTTACGCCGCAAAATTATCTTTACGTTGCTCATCTTGGTTGTTTATCGAATAGCCTCTCAGGTGCCAATACCAAATGTTGACCAAGAGGCTTTGCGCCAGCTTACCAGCGGCGGTGCTGCGGGATTCGAGATATTCGAGTTTTTGGACTTGTTATCTGGGGGGGCTTTGTTACAGTTCTCTGTCTTAGCTATGGGGGTCTATCCGTATATCACAGCCTCAATCATTATCCAATTGCTCACCCCTATGATTCCTGCTTTAGAAGAGTTATCTAAGGAAGGAGAGCAAGGACGGAATAAAATTAACCAGTATACCCACTGGTTAACAGTGCCTTTGGCTGCTTTGCAAGCCTATGGCCAGGTGGCTATTGCTCAACAAACCTTTTCTGGTGTCATTACCGATTTTGGTTTCCAGTTTGATCCGTTGGGTACTTTAGCCACGATCATCGCTATGACCGGCGGCAGTATGTTTGCCGTTTGGTTAGGCGAATTGATTACCGAGGATGGTATTGGTAATGGTGTTTCGATCATTATCTTTGGAGGCATCGTAGCTGAATTGCCCGGTCGAGTTTGGCGATTTATTGCCTTGGGTGATTATCTGACTTTAGCGATCTTCATCGTTATCACTATTATTACCATGGGGGTAATTGTTCTGGTCAGCGAAGGTCAGCGGCGAATTCCAGTTCAATACGGTAAGCGTGTACGGGGCAATAAGGTTTATAGTGGTCAAAGTACTCATATTCCTTTAAAAGTCAATAGCTCGGGGATGATCCCGCTGATTTTCGCCCAGTCTATTCTAATCTTTCCCAGTTCAATCGCTGGTTTTTTTGCTCAAGCGGAAAACAACGTTCTTCGGTCTATATCTCTCTTTGTGACTGACAATTTCAGCCCGCGACCGGAGGCGTGGCCCTACTGGATTACCTATTTCCTGATGGTTGTGCTTTTTACCTTCTTTTACACCGATATTACCTTTAAGCAACAGAATCTCGCCGAGAACTTGCAACGACAGGGAGGGTTCATTCCTGGTTTACGGCCCGGCAGAACAACCGAAGCCTATTTGAACGCTGTGATGAGGCGTATCACCTTGGTGGGGGCAATTTTCTTGGGTAGTGTTGCTATCTTACCCTGGATTGTCCAGATTATTCCTGGCCTGGGTGCTTCATCGAGTGGCAGCCTCACCGGTTCTTTGTTGATTACCAGTACAGGTTTATTGATTGTCGTGGGGGTAGCTCTTGATACCATGAAGCAGCTTGAGGCTCAGTTACTCATGCGCCGTTACGAAGGATTTATTAAATAAGTACATTTGTTCAGGTCTCAGAGAGACTTAGCAAAGCGCAAAGCATAATGAAATACGATAAAGGGTTATTCGCAAATTTTGGTGAAACATAATTAGGAAGTGAGGTTTAGGTAAATGAAAGTTAAACCTTCGGTTAAGAAACGTTGTGACAAGTGCAAGATTATTAAACGTAAAAACGTGGTTCGGGTTATTTGTGTAAACCCTCGACATAAACAACGGCAAGGTTAGAAGAAAAAGGAGTGTAAAACATGGCGCGGATTGCAGGGGTTGATATCCCCCCCGATAAAAGAGTTGAGATTTCTCTGACCTACATTTTTGGCATTGGCCGTCATAGAAGTCAAGAAATTTTGCGTACGGCCGATATTGATTTTGATAAGCGGGTTAAGGATTTATCCGAAGAAGAGGTAAACCGCTTACGGGAGATCATTGACAAAAATTACCGGATTGAAGGTGATTTACGCCGAGAAATCGGCCTAAATATTAAGCGCCTTCAAGAAATTGGCTGTTATCGTGGGCTTCGACACCGCCGAAATTTGCCTGTACACGGACAGCGTACGAGGACCAACGCACGAACTCGCCGTGGTACCAAGAGAACCGTAGCGGGTAAAAAACGGGCTCGTAAATAAAGTAGCCTGTTTCATTCATATATGGAGGATTGAATGGCAAAAAGACAAACCCAAGCACGACGTACGTCTCGAAGGGAAAGAAAAAATATTCCCTATGGACGCGTGTACATTCATGCCACCTTTAATAATACCATCATCACCATAACCGACCAGAGTGGGAATGCTGTTTGTTGGTTCAGTGGCGGTACATCCGGTTTCAAAGGGTCTCGGAAGAGCACCCCCTACGCAGCTCAAATTGCTGGAACTTCCGGGGCCAAAGTAGCTATGGATCAGGGCATGCGCGAGATAGATGTTTTCGTTAAAGGACCTGGTCCAGGTCGTGAGGCGGCCATTCGGGCTATGCAAGCAGCCGGGTTAAAAGTTAAATCTATTACTGATTTAACCCCTATTCCCCATAATGGTTGCCGTCCGCCAAAGAGACGGCGGGTTTAAATTTAATATTATAGAGGGACGACGGGATAGCCAAGCCTGTAAACCTCTATTATGCCTATAATTAATATAGGTACCTATGCATATAGGATAATATATTTTAGGAGGACCAAATTGGCTCGTTATACTGATTCGGTATGTAAATTGTGCCGACGTGAAGGTGAAAAGCTCTTTCTAAAAGGGGATCGTTGTTATTCGCCAAAATGTGCTATAGATCGTCGGGGGACTCCCCCTGGAGAGCAACCATCGCGTTTCCGCCGTAATCAATCTGATTACGGAATCCAGCTCAGGGCGAAACAAAAAATTAGAAGATTATATGGTGTTTTAGAGCGACAATTTCGCCGGTATTTTAGAAAAGCTCAGCGGATGAAAGGCTTAACCGGCGACAATTTATTAATCATCCTGGAGTCACGCCTGGATAACGTTGTTTATCGCCTGAATATTGGCGATTCACGTGCCCAGGCCAGACAATTGGTTCAGCACGGTCATATTAGCGTCAATGGGCGTAAGGTTAGCATCCCCTCATTCCTGGTGAAACCGGGTGATGAAATTGCTGTGCGCGAGCGAAGCAAATCATTGCCCTTCTTTAGAACACGGGCAGAGATTATCAGCGACAACAAAGTTCCAAGCTGGCTGGAGCTGGACAAAGACAATTTGTCTGCCAAAGTGTTAACTGCTCCGGTACGCGATGATATTGAATTCACCCTCAATGAGCAGTTGGTGGTTGAGTTTTACAGCCGATAAATTTTATACCGTTATTGATTGTACCTTTGTAACTGGCAATGGGTACAAAGGGAGGGTGTACTGTTGTTAGAGTTAAATTTAGTATTACCAAAAATTGAGACCGAAGCGGCTACTAGAAATTATGGCCGGTTTATTATTAGCCCTTTGGAGCGAGGTTATGGTGTCACCTTAGGAAACGCCTTGCGACGTGTATTGCTATCTTCATTACAAGGGGCAGCGGTTTCGTCCGTTCGGATCAGTGGGGTACATCATGAGTTTTCCGCTATCCCCAATGTTCGTGAGGATATGACCGCTCTGATCTTAAACTTAAAACAGCTCAGAGTAAAATTACACCAAAATGAATCGGCCCGGCTACGGGTGGAAATTAAAGGTGAAGGAGCAGTTACTGCTGGCGATTTAGAAGTACCGCCTTACGTTGAAATTTTGAACCCCGACCTGCATTTGCTTACTGGTGACTCTCCAGACACCGAATTAGATATGGAGCTTTTAGTCGAAGTAGGACGAGGGTATTCGCCGGCGGAAGAGCGGGGCAATCTGCCCATTGGCGAAGTACCTGTTGACGCCATTTTCAGTCCAGTTCGGAAAGCTAGCTTTAAGGTTGAACGGGCTCGCGTTGGCCAGGCAACAGACTATGACAGATTGATTGTTGAGGTCACTACAGATGGGACCGTTTCTCCACATGATGCGTTGCGCGAGGCTGCATATCTGTTGGTTAAACACTTCTCCTTAGTGGCCAACATTAGTGCTGAAATCATTCAAGAGACCGAGCAGGAAGAAGAAGCTGCTCCGGTCAAAGTAACTGATACACCCATTGAGGAACTTGAGTTAACCGTTCGGGCTTATAACTGCTTGAAACGTGCAGGTATCACGCAGGTCGGTGAGATTATAGAAAAGCTCAAAAAAGGCCCCGATGAAATTATGGCCATTCGCAACTTTGGCCAAAAATCATTGGATGAGTTGATTGACCGTCTGGAAGCAAAAGGGTTCCTTGATGAGGTTGATGAAAGTGTTATTACTGCCGCCAGATCCGGCGGTGGCGCTTGAGTACGGGGCATGGGTGTGAAAATCGGTTGGAATTTGGAGGATTAATAAGCCATTATGCGACATCGAGTTGCTGGACGTAAGTTAGGGAGAAATTCGGCACAACGCAAAGCCATGTTAAGAGGGTTGGCGACAGAGCTTTTGCGCCATGGTAAAATACAAACGACTGAAGCTAAGGCAAAAAGTTTACGCCCGGTCATCGAAAATTTGATTACACTGGCCAAACGTGGTGATTTACATGCTCGCCGTCAGGCAGCAGCCAGATTGTATGACCCGCCTATTTTGCAAAAGCTATTTGATGAAATTGCTGAATTATATCAAGATAGACCTGGTGGATATACCCGTATCTATAAACTCGGTCCTCGCAAAGGGGATGGGGCACCGATGGCCTTGATAGAATTGGTTGATTATGAAGTCTAAAAGGTTCTGATTTGTCACAGGCTGATTTGTCTGGTTTTCTAGATCAAACAGGAGAGCAATATAAAGCAATTATTGCTTACGATGGCACAGATTTTCTAGGTTTTCAAATCCAAGCCAGAGGCAGAACTGTTCAGGGAACCCTGGAAGCGGCTCTGAAAAAAATTGCTAAACAACCAGTGCGTATTATTGGAGCTGGACGTACAGATACAGGGGTGCATGCCATCGGACAGGTCATTTCATTTAGACTACTTTGGCGGCATAGGCTCGCTGATTTACACAAGGCTCTAAATGCTAATTTACCACAAGATATTGTGGTTTTGGAGTTGTCGGAAATAGATAGTGGCTTTCATCCCAGATTTGATGCTCTCAGCCGGCAATACCGCTACACAATCTTAAACCAACGCGTCAGGGATGTATTTAAGCGACGTTATGAGATGCATGTTTCCCAGATTTTAGACGTAGGGCAGATGCAACAAGCCAGCCTACACCTCTTGGGGACACATGATTTTGCTTCGTTTGGCCGAGCACCTCAAGGGGATAATACTGTTAGAACGGTAATTCAGGCTGCTTGGTCAGTTAATGAGCCAGAAATAACCTTTGAAATTACAGCTAATGCCTTTTTGTACAGAATGGTCCGAAGTATTGTGGGTACCTTACTTGAGGTGGGGCTGGGCAAGCTTAAAGTTGATGAAGTCAAAAAGATTCTTTTAGCCAGAGATCGTTCTAGAGCCAGGACCTTAGTACCCTCGAACGGTTTATGTCTGGTGAAAGTAAATTATTAAAAACCTTGGAGTGGTAGGACGTGAGAACATTTAGCGCTAGGGAACGAGATATAGAAAAAAAGTGGTATGTTGTCGACGCCCAGGGTAAAACGCTAGGGCGCTTGGCATCAGAGATTGTCACTATTTTACGCGGTAAGCATAAGCCAATTTATACGCCGCACATAGATTGTGGTGACTATGTTATTGTTGTTAACGCGGAAAAAGTGCGGGTGACAGGGCTTAAGCTGGATCAAAAAGCTTATTACCGACACTCAAGATATCCCGGGGGATTGAAAACGGTCACCTTGCGAGATCAGCTCAAAAAGTTTCCGGAACGCGTAATTGAGACGGCGGTAAAAGGAATGCTGCCGAAAAATCGGTTGGGTCGACGAATGCACAAAAAATTGAAGGTTTATGCTGGTCCGAATCATCCCCATGCGGCCCAAAAGCCACAACCACTAGAGTTATAAGCGGGAGAAGAATCTTATGCCGATAGAAGGTCACTATCACGAAGGACTTGGAAGACGCAAATTATCCACTGCCAGAGTTCGACTCTATGCTGGCGATGGCGTAATTATTGTCAATGATAAGCCTGGCAACGAATATTTTAGCCGTGAAATGGATTTGCATACTCTTATGAAGCCGCTAAAGGTTACCGGGCTCGAAAATAGCTTTGATGTCAGTGTGAAAGTTCGAGGTGGAGGCGTGACTGGCCAGGCAGGGGCAATCAGTTTGGGGGTTGCGCGTGCTTTACTTCAGGCTGATCCGGAACTTCGCGCTTCATTGCGTCAACACGGTTTACTCACCCGGGATGCTCGGGCCAAGGAACGGAAAAAACCTGGCCTTAAACGAGCCCGCAAAGCGCCACAGTACACCAAACGCTAAAGGTGTGAGTATGTTTTTCATTGCGGTTAGTCAATGAAGGCTTTAAGCTTTGGAAAAGATGCTCAAGCTGCCTACTACCAACTCCTCTGGAATGTCCTCAAAAGGTTAAGGAGGGTCTACAGTGTCAAAAACGGTACTTGCCTTTTAAGGTATAATAGGTGCCGTTTTTGTCGTTCCTAACGCAAATACGGGAGTTTATTCTAACCACCATCTTTCTCAGTTAACTTTCAAAGATTGAATAAACTGGCAAAGGCCTGCCGGTAAAGAATAATGATCACTGTTACTCCCCAAAAGATAACCGTTAATTGTAAGGGCCGGTCATGCAACAAAATTTCGGACGGGTCGCCACTATTTCCCTGAACGTGAAGCAGGTGTAAATATCTGAAAATAGCGTAGATGACAAAAGGAATGGTAAGCATCATCGTGTGATTATCAGGTAGACCAGGGGCACTGAAGGTATATAGGGCATAGGCCATGATGGTGCTGGCAGCGACAATAGTAATGATTTCGTCCAGAAATTGGATGCTGTAATCACTCAGACTCGTTCGGGTATTTTTTGCTTCCTCTTGTAATAAAAATAGTTCCTGTCTACGTTTGCCGAAACCCATAAATAAGCCCAATAACGTCATGCATACATATAACCATGGCGAGAAACGTGTCACTTCTACCAACGATACCCCTGCTCCTACACGAATAACAAACCCCGCCGCAATGATCATCACATCAATGATGACAATGTTTTTCAGCTTGAAGGAATAAGCGAACTGCAATCCTAAATACAATATCATCAATAAACCAAATGTTATATTGAGCCAAAAGCTGAGCGGTAAGAGAAGTAACGGAAAAATAAATGCGCTAACTATAGCGGCCTGAATCCCGAGTACTCCAGAGGCAATAGGACGTGTTCGTTTTTTAGGATGCAGACGATCTTTTTCAACATCAACCAGGTCATTAACGATGTAAACAGTTCCAGAAATAAAACATAAGATAGCAAAACCAATTAAAGTGTTTAGAAGAGATGGAATGTAAAAGAGCTTTTGATCAAAGGCTAAAGCGCCAAAGATAAATACATTTTTCGTCCATTGATGTGGACGCATCGTCTTTAGTAAAGCCAGCAGCAAGACTGATTCCTCCTGACCAAGCAAATAACGGGCACTATACATTATTCTATACCAGTTTGCAAAACAAGGTAAGCAGTCAACCAGGCTTACGTAAAGACTAAAATTGAGCCCAGACCTCTAGAGTATGCAAATTTTATGCTCAGACACCAAATAGCTTCGCTAGCCGGTTGGCAACCACGATGTATTATCCTCTCAATGTTTGATTTTGGCATATTTTATGGTAATATCTAATTCGTAGGACAACTGAAATACTAGGTGTCTAGGTGGTAATCGTGTCAAAGGATGTTGATGCTCCGGACCAAGGTCAGAGACCCGGCTCTGACCTTGAGGAAACAAATGAAAAAAAGATCGCCGATCTGGAAACCCGTATCGCTTATTTGGAGCGGGTTGCCGAAGTCAGCCAGATCTTGAATTCTACCCTCGAACTGGGCCCTTTATTGGAAATCATCACTCAGGTTAGCACTGAACTGACAAAAACTGAGGCTTGTTCTATTCTGTTGTATGAGGAAGAAAGTGGTGAATTGAGATTTATGCCCTCCACCTTTGCCAAGGGTGAGGGTATTGCGTTATCTATAGAGACCAGCATTGCCGGGTTAGTTTTTAAGAGGGTCAAGCCAGTTCTCATTAGAGATGTAAAAGCTGATCCTAGATGGAATAGGCAGGTTGATCAGGTTAGTGATTTTGATACCCGGTCGATCTTAGGTGTCCCTTTAAAGATTAAGAATCAAGTGATCGGTGTAATGGAACTGGTGAATAAAAGGGCCGAAAACGGGTTTACTCAGGAGGACATTCAGATCGCTACCACCCTGGCCGCTCAAGCGGCTGTGGCTATTGAGAATGCTCGGTTGGTGAAAGATACTCAACAAGCCTATGAAGAATTAGCTGAATTGGATCGCCTGAAAAACGAATTTGTGAGCATTGCTTCTCACGAACTGAGGACACCGTTGGCCGTTATTTTAGGTTACGCTTCCTTTTTGCGTGATAGAGTGGGCAAAGAGGAAAGCGAACAGTTGGAGATCGTCCTCTCAAGTGCAATGAAGTTGCGGAACTTAATCGATGATATGATGAACCTGCGCCATGTTCAAAGTAACGATCTTCAACTTCAACTGACCATCTTTTCTATGCTGGAGCTGGTGACAGAAGTCTTGCTTGAGTTCCAAACGCTTATCGTAGCCAAATCATTACGGGTAAAGGTTGAATTACATGAAGGGGACGATGATCCAGTTAATATTGAAGCAGATCGCCAAAAAATTTATCTTATTGTAGCCAACCTAATCTCAAACGCGATTAAATTTACCTCTGAAAGCGGGTTTATTTTAGTTTCTCTAGGACGGCGAGATGGATATATTTACTTACGAATAGCTGATACCGGCATAGGTATCCCGAAAAAGCAACATGAAAAAATATTTGAAGATTTTTATCAGGTAGAGCGGTCATTAACTCGACGTTTTGAGGGGATAGGATTGGGTTTACCCATTGTCAAAGGTATGGTAGAGATCCATAAAGGTAAGATTACCGTTGAGAGTGTAGAGGGGAGAGGGAGTCAGTTCACAGTCATGCTGCCTGTATCACAGGAATTGGCGTAATGTCTAAGACTACACTTTACACCCAATCGAAGTCATACCTTTTGACAAAAAAAGATATCGATGTTACAATTTATTTCGGTTTTTAGATGAATGTTGTAGGTCCTCGTAGCTTAATGGATAGAGCACTTGGTTGCGGACCAAGAGGTTAGAGGTTCGAGTCCTCTCGAGGACGCTGTTCTTTAACAGTGGTCACAAATAAGGTGAACCGTCGCTACTGACTTTAGCAACAGTTTGTTAATTCAGTAGAGGAACTTCCCGACTCTCTGCCGACTTTGAGTGGGTAAGATTGCCTCGCGAAACAGTAAGTGAGGGCATTGCCGCGAGAGCGGGCAATGACTACAACCGCAACAGAAAGCATACCCACCTCGGAAATTAAGTTTCTGGGGTAAGGGGTGAAATGGTGGGGTAAGAGCCCACCAGCATTGTGTGGTAACACCTTTGGCTGGGCGAGCGTGCAATTGAGAGCAAGGTGAGTGGGTCAGGCTACTTGAATAGATAGTTTGATCTCATCGCAGCAACGCGGGTGAGGCCGGGTAACACTCGGTAAGCCATAAGTTGCCACCCCATAACATATGTGGGTGAGATAGATGACGGTTAAAACAGAATCGGGGGTACTTCCTTATTTATGATCCAAACTAAAAATATATAAGTGTAGGGGTGTAGCTCAATTGGCAGAGCACCGGTCTCCAAAACCGGAGGTTGCGGGTTCAAGTCCTGCCGCCCCTGCCATCTTTGCGGGCATGGCTCAGTTGGTAGAGCGTCTCCTTGCCAAGGAGAAGGTCACGGGTTCGAATCCCGTTGCCCGCTCTTGTTTTTCTCCAGAAATATGATAGTTTAAAATTGATTCTTTATCCAAAGTAAAGAGCCCCAGGTAGTTCTCTGCCTGGGGCTTTTACGTTCGGGACTGATTCCCGGATGTTTATATTGGGTCAAGAAATTATAGACATTCTTTATAAAGAAAGTATAATAGGTCTGATCTGACAACCCTGACAAAGTGGAGGTAAATGGAAAATCATGTATGGCATCATCTCACCCGCGGATTGGGGCCTGAAATCGGCTGATGGACAGTCCCTTCAGCCCTGGGGACAACTGGGGATAGACGCGTCTGATTGGGAGGAACGAGCGCAGCAGGCGACCTATCATTGGCTGATGCGCAACTGGAACGAAGGGGCAGGAGCCTTCAATGGCCACTATCGTGTGGCCGAACATGCCTTTCAAGAGCCGCAGTTGACCAACCTCCTGGCTCCCTGGCAGTTGATG
>JABAHQ010012674.1_pt6 | contig 20945 bp, 18 predicted proteins | sample 7062091 | NCBI WGS metagenome assembly JABAHQ01 (sample SAMN14534359, study PRJNA622989) | marine sediment metagenome | biome: marine biome [ENVO:00000428]; feature: marine pelagic biome [ENVO:01000023]; material: deep marine sediment [ENVO:00002113] | place: India: Gulf of Kutch | collected...
GAAATGCACGCCGTGGATCGCCTGAAGAAAGCCAATCCCGAGGATCAAAAGCTGCAGATCCGATTCGACCGGTTTCATTCCCGGTTTGAACTGATCTACGCCATCAATATGATTCTCGGCCTTTCCTTGCTTTACATCCACGGCAAGGAAATGACTCGGTATCGGGACCGCGCTTTGGATGGGGAATGGTAATCGGATTCCATCGAATTTTTCGGCAGCTTTTTTAACGCGGTTTCATGGTGGTTCGCAGCTTATTCGCGGTGTCTCTTTTAATCGTTTCGGTTGTCCTTGGGGCCCTTCACCCACCCCCGCCGGCTTTTCCGGAACAAGCCAAAAAAGAACCGGAAACATCCCAGGCGGCGGACCCAGACTCGGAACCCAGGGTCCAGCGTTCTCCCCGGAACGATTTTTCGAGGATGGTCCAGATCCCTGCGGGGAGGTTCAAGCGGGGGTCCACCTTCGAGGAAACGAAGCGGTTTTACCAGGCCTGCAAACGGTTGGACAAGTCGTGTGCCTTCTGGTGGTACAAGGACGAATATCCCGACAAGCTGGTTTATCTCGACAGTTACTGGATTGACAAGTTCGAGGTGACCAACGAGGATTACCTTGAATTTGTCCAGGCCACCGGTCACCGGCCCGCCCTCGACGATTCCTGTGAAACCCGGAAATGCAAGGAAGGCAATCTGTGGAAGGGAACCTGGTTTCCCCCAAGGATCCGCAATCAACCGGTCACCCAGGTCAACTGGTTCGATGCGGAGGCCTATTGCCGCTGGCGGGGCAAACGGTTGCCTTCGGAAGCGGAATGGGAGAAAGCGGCGCGCGGCCCGAGCGGCAACCTGTACCCCTGGGGGAACGATTCCCCCAAAGGTCGCGCCACGTACAAAAGAAAATGGCGGGGCGTCTTCACCATGACCGATGTGGGCAGCTATTCCAACGGGGCCTCTCTTTACGGCGTCCACGACATGGCGGGCAACGTCTGGGAATGGGTGGACGATTGGTACCACATGTATTACTACAGCCTGGGACGGACGAAAAACCCCAAGGGCCCCGCCCATGGCGAGTTCAAGGTGGTCCGGGGCGGTTCCTGGGTCAATTACGCCGACGCGCTGCGCAGCGCCTTCCGGCGGTGGAGCCGGCCGCAAGTCCGGTTCAACGACACCGGTTTCCGCTGCGCCAAGGATTCGGAGGATGAAGCCGAAGAGGACGGATGAACTGACGGCGTCCGAACGCCGGATTCTCGCCCCCTACGTGTCCGATGTGGATGCCGAGGTTTTCACCCTGAAAAATCTCAATCCTGAAATCATCGGCGCCGCCCTCGCCCGGTACAGCCGCGCCCCGACCGGGTTCAAGGAAACCGTGGCCCGGGAATTCCTCAACCCGGATGGGACTCCGAACGATCTCAAAGGATCGGTCCTGATCGACCGGGTGGTCAACAAATTCGGCGACGAATCGGTCGCCGAACTGGCCGTCGCCCCCCTCTGCATCGAAAACATTTCCAACCTGATGACCAAGATCATCGAGGACTGCCGGATCGGGGGGTCTCCCATTGAGGAGTCCACCCGCTACGTGCTGTACCACGAAAAGAGAAACGGCCGCTGGCGTTACGTGCGCCCCGAGAGCATCCTTCAGTCCGGGCTGGGGGACAAATACGTCCGCACCATGGATTTTCTTTTCGAGACCTACGCCGCCTTCGTGGAACCCATGCAGGCCTTGTTCCGCAAACGGCTGCCGGCGGAGACCTTCACCATCCAGGTGGAGCGTAACGGCCGCGTTCAATCCGCCCGGGCCGGGGAACTGGAATCCGAGCAGGAACAAAAGGCGCACCGTATCGCCTACAATTTCACTATCCGCAGCGCCGCCTGCGACGTGATCCGTTGCATCCTCCCCGCCAGCACCCAGGCGAACGTGGGCCTGGTGGGAAACGGGCGGTTCTACACCGGCCTGATCAGCAAGCTGCTGTCGCAAGAGCTCGGCGAAGGACACCGGCTCGCCGAATCCATCCGCCGCGCCCTCGACACCCAGATCCCCACGTTCATCAAGCGCGCCGGGAGCAACCCCTATCAGACCGAGACCTACCGGAACGTCCGCGCCCTGGGCCGGGAGTTGTTCCGAAACGTGACCATCGAAAAGGGTCCCGAGGTGGTGCTTCTCGAGGATCGCCCGGAAGACTACTTTCCCCACCTGGTCGCGTGCATGCTCTATCCCCACGTCCAGCATCCGATGGAGCAAATCCGGCGGGTGATCGGGGAGCTGCCCCGGGACAAGCAGCGGCAGATATTTTCCGCTTACATTGGAGACCGGCGGAGCAAGCGGGACCGGCCCGGGCGGGCGCTGGAATACGGGTACCCCATCCAATTCGACCTGATCGCCGGGTACGCGGAGTACCGCGACCTCCAGCGCCACCGCATGTTGACCCAGCAGCGGCAGGACCTGGGCGTGCTCCTCGGGTATTCCATTCCCGAAGAAATCAAGGAAATCGGTCAGGAAAACACGGTCCGGGAATGTTTCGAACGGACCGAAGACCTGCACCGCGACCTCCAACGGGCGGGGATGGAGCAGGAAGCCCAGTACGCCACCCTGTTCAATCACCTCATCCGCTGGAACGTGGGCATGAATCTCCGGGAACTGGGACACCTGACGGAACTGCGAACCCAGAAGGCGGGGCATCCCAAGTACCGCCGCCTGGCGCAATTGATGGCGAAACTCTACCTGAAACGGCACCCGGAGATGGAACCGGTGCTGCGTTACGTCGACACCAACGATTACGACCAGGGCATCACCCGCGCCGAACAGGAAGCCCGCACGGCTCGGAAAAGCCTGGCTACCGGCGTGCTGGACGATTTGGATTGAAGGGTTCTTGGAAGCGGCTCCGGCCCCGGCCGCGTCGCAAATCGTCGGGAGTCATTTTCCAGGCCTGGATGTTTAACCGGTACCGCCGGATCACCGCAATCAACCGCTTCCAGTATTTTTCATCCTCTTCCTTTTCCAGAATCAGGACCACCCCGGGTTGCTTGTTGGTCTGAAGGGCGTAGTGCAGGGCCTGGCCGATCGCTTCCGTCCATTTGCGAGCGAAATCAACCTCAATGGCGTGGGTGCCGGTAAGGCAGTCCACCCGCGTGCGGTCGGACTGCCTTACCTCCATTTTCCCCCCGGCATGGTGGCACCACGTTTTCTGGTAAATTTTTTCGGGTTGATGCGGAGCAGCCTCGCCCGGGGACACCCAGGCGAAGCCCATGAATCCCAGGAAGAAATAAAATAAAACCGGCCGAAGGGTTTGGATTGGAGGATTAGGGCTGGTGTATAAATGATCCATTCCGGTTCGGCCGGTTTCGGGGCCCGGTGCGAGTTTCAATTCTCCCCGGAGATCGGAGAGGAACGCTTTTTTAGCCTATTTCGGATTTCCAAAAACGTCAAGAAAAAATTTGGAATTCGGTAATATTTTGGGGGGAATAAGCTATAACTCATTGGATCATTTCCGGTTTATATATTAGGATGAAGCGTGTTTTAATTTTTGCATGCGGAAGTTTGGGCCGGGTTCGTGGAGCGGTCAAGAACTCCCGACCCTGGATTCCAGCCCGGCTTCGGTTCTTGAATTCGGTTCCCGCCTCGGGCAGTATGAGTGATCGATTCCTTTACAGAAAAAGGTTTAAAAAAAATTGAAAAATGGGCCGCTCCGGGGAGATGGTTTTCCGGAAGGTCTTGCGGATAAGGGGGTCTTATGACCAGACAAACCGCCACGCTCGACGGCAACGAAGCCGCCGCTTATATCGCATACCGGACCAACAAGGTGATCGCCATCTATCCCATCACCCCGGCCTCGCCCATGGGGGAGCATGCCGATGCCTGGGCGGTCCAGGGGAAGAAAAACCTTTGGGGAATGGTCCCGGAGGTGACGGAGATGCAATCCGAGGGCGGCGCGGCCGGCGCCGTTCATGGCTCTTTGCAGGCGGGAGCCCTCACCACCACCTTCACCGCCTCGCAGGGGCTTTTGCTGATGATCCCGAACATGTACAAAATCGCGGGCGAACTTCTGCCCACCGTGTTTCACATCGCGGCCCGCACCGTGGCCACCCACGCGCTCTCGATTTTCGGCGACCATTCGGATGTGATGGCCGCCCGGCAGACCGGCTTCGCCATGCTGGCTTCGTCCAACGTCCAGGAAGTCCACGATTTCGCCCTCCTCGCCCAGGCGGCCACGTTAAAATCCCGGATTCCGTTCATGCACTTTTTTGACGGGTTCCGGACTTCCCACGAAGTGGCCAAGATCGAACTGCTGGAGGAGGCGGACCTGCGCGCCCTGATCGATGAGGAAGCGGTGGCGGCGCACCGGAGCCGCGGCCTCAACCCCGATCGCCCCACCTTGCGCGGGTCGTCCCAGAATCCGGACGTGTTTTTCCAGTGCCGGGAGCGGGTCAATCCCTTCTACCGGGACACCCCGGGCCTCGTGCAGGATTTGATGGATCAATTCGCCGCGCGGACGGGTCGGGCCTACCGCCTGTTCGATTACCGGGGGGACCCGGAAGCGGAGCGGGTGATGATCCTCATGGGATCCGGCACCGACACCGCGGAAACCACCTTGGACGCGCTCCAACGCAACGGAGAAAAAGTCGGATTGGTCAAGGTGCGGCTGTACCGGCCGTGGGATGCCCGCGCTCTGGTTCAGGCGTTGCCCGCCTCCGTGAAGTCCATCGCCGTGCTCGACCGGACCAAGGAACCCGGGGCCCCGGGGGAACCGCTGTACCAGGATGTGGTGACCGCCCTGGTCGAGCAGGCGGGGCGGGCGGAAAAAGGACCCCGGTCCATGCCCTGTGTGGTGGGCGGCCGGTACGGGCTGTCCTCCAAAGAGTTCACCCCCGCCATGGTCAAGGCCGTGTACGATGAGCTCGCCCGGGAAACGCCACGGAATCATTTCACCCTCGGCATCCGCGACGATGTTACCCAAACCAGCCTGGAATACGACCCCGAGTTCACCCTGGAGTCCGATCGGGCCGTCCGCGCCGTCTTTTTCGGATTGGGAGCCGACGGCACGGTGGGGGCCAACAAGAATTCCATCAAAATCATCGGCGAGGAAACCGAAAACTTCGCTCAAGGCTATTTCGTTTACGATTCCAAGAAATCCGGATCCATGACCACCTCCCACCTGCGATTCGGGCCCGAGCCCATTCAGGCCAGTTACCTGGTTCAATCGGCCAATTTCATCGGCTGCCACCAGTTTCCCTTTCTTGAAAAAATGGACGTCCTCGAAACCGCCGCCCCGGGCGCCACGTTTCTCCTCAATGCCCCGTATTCGAAGGAAGAAATCTGGGATCGCCTGCCCGCGGGCGTTCAGCGGACGATCCGGGACAAGACCCTGGATTTTTACGTGATCGACGCCTACCGGGTGGCTCGGGAGGCCGGCCTGGGCCAGCGCATCAACACCATCATGCAGACGTGTTTCTTCGCCATTTCCGGAATCCTTCCCCGGGATCAGGCCGTGGCGGCGATCAAGCAATCCATCGAAGACACGTACGGAAAGAAAGGCCGGGAGGTCGTCGAGCTCAATCACCGCGCGGTGGACCAGGCGGTGGCCCACCTGCACCGGGTGGCGGTGCCGAAAACGGCGAACGGCCGCGAGGGGCCCGCCCTCATCCCGGAGCACGCGCCGGATTTCGTGCAGCGGGTGACCGCGATCATCCTGGCGGGGCAGGGCGATCAGCTTCCGGTCAGCGCATTTCCTCCCGACGGGACCTGGCCCACCGACACGGCCAAATGGGAAAAGCGGAACGTCGCCGCCACCATTCCCATTTGGGATCCCGAGGTCTGCATTCAGTGCAACAAGTGCGCCCTGGTGTGCCCGCACGCCGCCATCCGGGTCAAGGCCTATGCACCGGAACCCCTGGAAAAGGCGCCGGCCGATTTTTTGAGCGTCGATTACAAAGGCCCCGAATACTCCGGCTGGAAGTACACCGTGCAGGTGGCGCCGGAGGACTGCACCGGCTGCGGCGTCTGCGTGGACGTCTGCCCGGCCCGGAACAAGAGCCGTCCCAGGTTCAAGGCCATCAACATGGAACCGCACGGCGAGCACGTGGCCCGCGAACGGGAGAATTATGCGTTCTTCCTGGATCTGCCGGACCCGGACCGCACCCAGGTGCACGTCGATTCGGTGAAAGGCCCGCAGTTTCTGCAGCCGCTGTTCGAATATTCGGGAGCCTGCGCCGGCTGCGGCGAGACGCCCTACCTGAAGCTGCTCAGCCAGCTCTTCGGCGACCGGTTGCTCATCGCCAACGCCACGGGGTGCTCGTCCATCTACGGCGGCAACCTGCCCACCACCCCCTGGGCCGTCAACCCGGAGGGCCGCGGTCCGGCTTGGGCCAACTCGCTGTTTGAAGACAACGCCGAATTCGGATTCGGGTTCCGCCTGGCGCTGGAAAAACACCAGGAACAGGCTCGCGCTCTGTTGGCCGGACGGGCGGAGGATTTCGGGGCCGGCCGGGTCCGGGACCTCCTGGAGGCTCCCCAGGAGACGGAAGCGGACCTGCGGGCCCAGCGGGAGCGGGTCGGCGTCCTCCGGGATTTTTTAAAGGAAAAGACCGATGCCGATTCGCGGGCGCTGGCCCTCCTTTCCGACTACCTGGTGAAGAAGTCGGTGTGGATCCTCGGCGGCGACGGCTGGGCCTACGACATCGGCTACGGCGGCCTCGACCACGTGCTGGCCTCGGGGCGCAACGTCAACATCCTGGTGCTCGACACAATGGTCTATTCCAACACCGGCGGTCAGATGTCGAAATCCACTCCGCTGGGGGCGGCGGCGAAATTCGCGGCCGACGGCAAGGCGATGCCCCGCAAGAACCTGGGACTTTTGGCCATGGCGTATGGTCACGTGTATGTCGCCCAGGTGGCGATGGGGGCGCGGGACCTCCAAACGGTCAAAGCCTTTCAGGAAGCGGAGCAGTATCCCGGCCCGTCGCTCATCATCGCCTACAGCCAATGCATCGCCCACGGGATCAACATGACCGTCGGCATGCAGCACCAGAAGGCCGCCGTGGACTGCGGCTTCTGGCCGCTCTACCGCTATCAGCCGCGGAACCTGGAGCGGGGAGAGAATCCGCTGCACCTCGACAGCAAACCGCCGAAACTGGAGTTCCGCAAGTACGCCGATACGGAAACCCGGTTCCGCATGGTCCGACAGATGAACCCCGAACGGGCCGAAACCTTGATGCAGGCGGCGCAGGCGGAAATTCGGCAGGAATGGGCTTACCTGGAAAAACTGGCGGCGCTGGACTTTTCCCAAGCGGCGCGATGATCAATGGCCCGGGACCGTCCCGGGCGCATGCACACAGGAAAACGTTATGGACTTGAGGACACGGTATCTCGGGTTGGACCTGGAGCATCCCCTGGTCCCGTCATCGTCGCCGCTGACGGGCAAGCTGGATTCTCTGAAAGAACTGGAGGATGCGGGGGCCTCCATGGTGGTGCTTCATTCCCTGTTTGAAGAGCAGATCGAGCATGATGCCCGGTCGGCGGAGCATTTCTTCTCGCTCGGCAAGGAGTGTTTCGCGGAATCCCTCACCTACTTGCCCGATTACCGGGAACTGGATCACGGGATCGACGCCTACCTGGATCTGGTCCAGCGCGCCAAAAAATCGCTGGCCATTCCCGTGGTCGCCAGCTTGAACGGGACGGAAACGGGCGGTTGGACGAAGACCGCGGGGCTGATCGAGGAGGCGGGGGCCGATGCGCTGGAGCTGAACGTCTACTACATCGCCACCGACCTGGAGGAGTCCGGCGCGCAGGTGGAAGCCCGGTACCTGGAGATTCTTCAGAACGTCAAATCCGTGGTCCAAATCCCGGTCACCGTCAAGCTGTCTCCCTACTTCAGTTCCCCGGGCCACATGGCCCGGCGCCTCGTGGAAGCGGGCGCCGACGGCCTGGTCCTGTTCAACCGGTTTTACCAGCCCGATATCCAGATCGAGGAATTGGACCTGGTTCCGGCGTTGTCGCTTTCCGATTCCGAGGAGCTGCGGCTGCCGCTCCGCTGGGTGTCGCTTTTGTTCGGGCGGGTGGAATGCGACCTGGCCGCCACATCGGGGGTTCACCGGGTGGAAGATGTGATCAAGGCGGTCATGGCGGGGGCGTGCGTGACGCATCTGTGTTCCACGCTGCTCAAGCACGGTCCCGGGCGGATCGGTTATCTGAAATCCGGGCTCGCCGCCTGGCTGGAGGAGCACGAATACGAGTCCTTGCGCCAGATGCTGGGGAGCATGAGCCTCGCCCATTGTCCCAACCCGTCCGCGCTGGCCCGGGCCAACTACATGCAGACGCTGTACAGTTGGTGAGGTCCCGCCGGCGGCCCCGGTTTTTTCAGGGTTCCGCGATCCGGGGAGAAGGCCGCTTTTCCTGCCATTGGCCCGTCCGGTCCGAAAAATTTCCGGCCTGGGATTTTTGAAAAAAAGTTGCCTGAGGAATAGTGTCACGCAGTTTATTGTGGTATGGTGTGCGCTCAATTTTTTGAAAGAAAGACGCAATTTTCATTGAACTTCCATCGGATTTGGTTATCATTCTGCATTGCAATTTCCAAATTCCACGGCAGGTCGAGGGTCGATCAAAATGAAGATTGGAGTTCCCAAAGAAACGCAGAGCGGCGAAAAACGCGTGGCCGCCACCCCGGATTCCATCAAGCGCTTAAAAAATAAAATCAAGGGCGTACAGGTTCAAGTCGAATCCGGCGCCGGGGCCGGGGCTTTTTATCCCGATGACACGTACCGGGCCGTCGGGGCGGAGATCGTGGACCGGAAGACCGCGTTCGGCGCCGAGGCGGTGCTCAAGGTGCACCGTCCCAATGAATCCGAAATCTCGCTCATGAAAAAAGGAGCGATCCTGATTTCCTTCATCGAACCGTTCAAAGACGACGGCCTCATGGAAAAAATGGCCCAGGCGGGGCTCGAAGCTTTCGGGCTGGAACTGATTCCCCGCATCTCACGGGCGCAGTCCATGGACGTTTTGTCCTCTCAGGCCAACATCGCAGGCTATCGCGCCGTGATCGAGGCGACCACGCATTACGGCCGCTTTTTCCCCACCATGATGACCGCCGCGGGATCCGCCAAGGCCGCCCGGGTGATGGTGCTCGGGGTGGGGGTGGCCGGACTCCAGGCCATCGCCACCGCCAAACGGCTGGGCGCCAACGTGGAAGCGTTCGACGTGCGGCCCGAGGTGAAAGAACAGGTGCAATCGCTGGGCGCCAAGTTCATCGATATCGAGGTGGGAGAAGATGCCACGGGGACCGGCGGTTACGCCAAGGAGCTTTCGGAAGAGGCCAAGGCCCGGCAGCAGGCGGCGTTGCAGGAAAAAATCAAGAAAGTGGATGTCGTCATCACCACCGCCCTGATTCCCGGAAGGCCGGCGCCGCTTCTGGTGACCCGGGAAGCCGTCGAAGGCATGGCCCCCGGCTCGGTCGTTGTCGATTTGGCGGCGCCCAACGGCGGCAATTGCGCCCTCACCGAAAAAGATAAAACGGTGGTCAAAAACAACGTCACCCTCGTCGGGGAAACCAACTTGCTGGCCCGAATGGCGACCGATGCCAGCGATTTTTTTGCCCGCAATCTCTTGAATCTGCTTTTGCTCATGATCAAACCCGAAGAACCGCCGGGGTGGCACATCGACCTGGAAGACGAAATCATCCAGGGGGCCCTGGCGACTCACGAGGGCCAGGTGCGGTTCAAACGAAAATAAGATTCCCGGCCGAGCCGGACGCGGGTCCGCTCTCCCGGGATCGATTTGTCAATGTGAGGGAGAAAACCATGTCTCTGGAATGGCTTTCTTTATCGAATTGGACGGTCAGCGCGGGAGGCGTCGCGTCCTCCATTTCCCCGTTCATGCTGGGGTTTATTGTTTTTGTGCTGGCCTGTTTCGTGGGATACCACGTGATTTGGAACGTGACCCCCGCCCTGCACACGCCCCTGATGGCGGTCACCAACGCCATTTCCGGGATCATCATCGTCGGGGCCCTGTTGATCATCACCCAGGAAGTGGCGGACTGGATTGGAGAGTTGGGATTCATCGGGGTGTTGATCGCCTCCGTTAACGTGTTCGGAGGATTCGTGGTGACCCAACGCATGCTGGCCATGTTCAAAAAACAGAAGCGGTAAGGGAAGAGCTCATGTTAACTCCAGATTTTTTCGCGTTTGTTTACCTGGTTGCCGGCGTCCTGTTCACGTTGGGGTTGAAAGGCCTGAGTCATCCGGAAACCGCACGGCCTGGCAACCTCTCGGCCATGATCGGCATGGCGATCGCGATCGTGATCACCCTGGCGAATCCGGCGGTCAAGAGTTTCGGATCCATTCTCGTGGCCATGGTCATCGGGGGGGTGATCGGCACCCTCATCGCGCTCAAGATCAACATGAAGGCCATGCCGCAGTTGGTGGCTGCGTTTCACAGCCTGGTGGGGCTGGCCGCGGTGCTCGTCGCCATCGGCACCTATCTGTCGCACAAGGCCGAAGCCGCTCTGAACGGCGTCCTCATGACGGAGCTGTTTCTCGGCAGCTTCATCGGCGCCGTCACCTTCACGGGATCGGTCGTGGCCTTCGGCAAACTTCAGGAAATTTTCGGCTCCGCACCGGTGGTCTTCAAGGGACAGCATATGCTGAACCTGCTGATGGGCATCGCCATCCTCGTCCTGGGGGTCTGGTTTGTCGTGACCGATAATTTTTCCGCGTTCCTGGTGTTGACGGCCATCTCGTTTATTCTGGGCGTCACGTTGATCATTCCCATCGGGGGCGCGGACATGCCGGTGGTGGTTTCCATGCTGAACTCGTATTCCGGGTGGGCGGCGGCGGCCACCGGGTTTACCCTCAACAACATCCTGCTCATCATCACCGGCGCGCTGGTGGGCTCGTCCGGGGCCATCCTGTCCTACATCATGTGCAAGGCCATGAACCGATCGTTCATCAGCGTGATCCTGGGCGGGTTCGGCGGCACGGCCGAAGAGGAAGACCCCGCCCTGGCTTCGGCCCGGCAGAAGGGCATCCGCCAAGCCGCGGTGGAAGACGTGGCGTTCATGATGGCCAACGCCGGCAAGGTGATCATCGTTCCGGGGTACGGCATGGCCGTGGCCCAGGCGCAGCACGCCATCAAGGAGGCCATGGAGATTCTCCAGTCCAAGGAGGTGGAGGTGAAGTTCGCCATCCATCCGGTGGCGGGCCGCATGCCCGGCCACATGAACGTGCTGCTCGCCGAAGCCGACGTGCCCTACGACGTGGTTTTCGAAATGGACGATATCAATAACGAGTTTCCCAGCGCCGACGTGGCTTTCATCATCGGGGCCAACGACGTCGTCAACCCTGATGCCAAGACCCTGAAATCCAGCCCCCTGTATGGCATGCCCATCCTCGAAGCGTACCGGTCCAAGATGGTGTTTGTCTGCAAACGGTCCATGAAAGCCGGTTACGCCGGCGTCGACAACTCCCTGTTCTACCGGGAGAACACCTCCATGGTGTTCGGGGACGCCAAGAGCACGTGCGAAAAACTGGCCCGCGCTCTGAGCGAGCAATGATGGCCCCCTTTTAGAGGGCGAGTCCGGACCCGCCTGCGAGCTCCGGGTTTTTGTGTGCGAGGCGGGCCTTGGCCCGGGCCGCCGTTTCCAGCGCCTCATGCCCCCCCGAACCGATAAAAGCGACCTGGTTTTCGGCATCGCCCTCATGGGAGTGACGGGGGTGTTGATCGGGTTGGCCGTTCACAGTCCCTTGCTCATGGGAATCGCGGGCATTCTGGGGGCCCTCATCGGCGCGTTGGTGGCCTGGATCGGGGGCCGCCGGTACCTGTTGATCATCTGCCTGGGGGTGTTGATCGGGGCGGGGATCGGGTACCGGACCGGCGACCGCGATATCCTGATCATCGCGGCGGGCACGGGCGGCGCCATCGCCGGATTCCTGGGCGCCCAGATCGAATTGTTCCTGCGCAAAAAGTAAAGCCTTCCTCTCTTTTCCCGGTCCCGGGTCAGACCTGGCTCTCGACCGGGCCTTCCACCAGCGGGGTTTCCTTGATGGGAGCCGTTCGGAACGCCGCCTCGACGGTTTCCAAAACATACTCCATCGGCACCACGACCGCCAACCCGGAGTTTTCTTCGAAAATCACGCGCGGTTGACCCGTCTGTTGACTGAGGGCGGTGTCCTTGTAGGTGAGGTAGCTGACGACGATGCCGATCAGGCAGGGTTTGGGAAGGGAGGGGGTGCCTTGGATGCTGATGATTTCCGGTTTGGAAATCACCGGGCTGCCGCTGTTTCCGGGAAAGACCATGGCATCGATGAGGAAATCGTGGCCGCGCTTTTCCAGGGTGTCGCGGATGCGGGCAATAATGCCTGAACGGGCAATCACATACTGCCGCTCCGGCGCCATGATGCCCATCGGAAACCCCAGCACATACACGAAATCCCCTTCCGAGACGCCTTGTTCCGACAGTTGATCCAAGTTCAGGACGTGGTTGTCGGACTGGAAAAAATCGTACCGCACCTCCTCCGTAATCAGGAAGTCGGCATTGATCCCGATGGCGGCGATGTCGAGCTCGTCGTTGGGATGGCTCTTCCATAACGGTTTCCCCGTGACCTGGTGATGGAGGGGAATGCTGAAGTCCTTGGCCGCCGGAGCGTTCAACGGATTGAACCGAATGACCAGCGATTCGTTGTTTTCCAACACGTGTTTGTTGGTGACGATAAAGATGTGGTACTGGTTCTGGGTTTCCGAACAGGCCTGGAAAAACCGGCCGATCAGGGTTCCTGTGCCGATCCATTCGAGGTCGCCGTACGGCTCCCGCCGGCCCAGGGCCACCACGCAGTTGAAGAAGAAAGGGGGGATCAAAGCCATGCCGTCATCCGGAAATCGGTTGCAGAAAATTGGAGTCGATCGGGATCCCGCGGCCCGGCAAGAAGTCCCGCGAAACCGGGGATGAGGAAATGTGTTCTTTTTTATCTTCCCGGCGGGGAAAAGTCAAATCCATAATCGGCGCCGACTCGGGAGGGGGATGCCGGGCTTGATAACTCGGCCGTTATTGGTACTCCTTGGCGCAGTCCGATTTGTCGGTGATCAGGCAGCAGAAGTAGTCCCACGATTCGTATTTCTGGTACTGGGCCCGAGTCCGGACCTTGTTCCGGCATTGCGACAGGCCGGTCACGATGCCGAGGTCTTCTTCTTTCCCTTCCGGGTTGGTCAGAAAGACGTGAAACTTTTCCTTCTCCAAATCTTTCCCGCACCCGGCCAGCAGGGCCGATGCCAGGAGACAGGCGGCGAGCAGGGTTTTCCACGCGAATGGATCAGGGTTCATGGCAGGCTCCTTTGGACAGGTCGGGTCGGGGCTCAGGCATACAGATGCGCGACCTGCTTGCCGTAGCCGTTGTACGGAAGGGTCGGCCGGACCTCTCCCGTATCGATCATTTCTTCCTTCGCCTGGGACCACCGGGGATGCGGCACCCGGGGGTCGACGTTGGCGGTGAACCCGTATTCATGACCCGCCACGGTGTTCCAGAAGGTGGCGGGCCGGTGCGCCAAAAGCTCGATCTTGACGATCGACTTGATGCTTTTGAATCCGTATTTCCACGGCACCACCAGGCGCAGGGGGGCGCCGTGCTGTTTGGGAAGCGGCCGGCCGTAAATGCCGGTGGCCAGGAGGGTCAACTCGTTCGCCGCTTCCTCCACCGTCAGCGCTTCCGTATAAGGCCAGGGATACCAGAACGCCAGTTGCCCATAAGCGGTGAAGGGACGGTAAAAGCTGGTCAGGCGCACGTAACGGGCCTTGCCCAGGGGGGACACCTGGTCGAGCAGAAGCTTCAGGGGAAACCCCGTCCAGGGCACGTCCATGGCCCAGGCCTCGACGCAGCGGAACCGGTATTGTCGTTCCTCCATCGGCAGGGTTTTGAGGAGAGTGTCCACGTCGAACGTTCGGGGTTGGTGGACCTGCCCCGTCACCTCCACCGTCCAGGGCCGGATCTTCAGGTCCCGGGCATACAAGTGCACGTTTTCTTTGACTTCAGAAAATTCGTAGAAATTGTTGTAGCGGGCCGCGACCGCCTCGTCCGTCAGCGTCCCGGGCAAGGCGAACTCGGGGTTCGGCGGGGCGGGGAAGACCCTTTGTTCCAGCTCGGTGAGGCGCCGCCGGGACCAGGAATCGGGCGGCGGCGTGCAGCCCGTCACCAGAGCCGCGGTCACCAGGGTGGAGGTGGCCATGCCTTTCAAAAAACTCCGCCGGTTCATGACCGCCGATTCGGCCGTCAACCGGCCGTCCCCGATCTCCCCGTCTTTTGGTATCCGGATCTGAGCCATAACGTCCCGTTTCCCGGTCAGGGCGCCACCCAGTCGTCGATGCTTTTCAGGTACGGCGGCGAGCCGTGGGCGATGGGCAGCGCGATCACCTCCGGCACGTCGTAACTGTGGTTTTGACGAACCCAGGTTTCCAGTTTATCAAACAAGTCGGCCCGGCTTTTGACGATCAGCAGGATTTCCTCGTCCACGCACATTTCCCCTTCCCAGAAATACGTCGATTGAATGGAGGGGATGGCGTTGACGCAGAAGGCGAGTTTTTCCTTCACCAGCCCCCCGCTCAGTTTTCCGGCCTCTTCTTTCGACCCCGCGGTGATGTAGACGACGATGTGGTCGGCCATGCGTGAACCTCCTGTCAGAAAACGAATTTCAAAAGGTAAAATCCGAGCACCAGCAGCACGAAAAACAAGATGCTGAACAGATTGAAATATTTTTCGATCAACGCCTTGATCGGCGGCCCGAACTTGTGAATCAAAAGGGCGATGAGGAAAAACCGGGCCGACCGGCTGACCGCCGAGGCGAACACGAAAACAGGGAAATTGATCTCAAAAGCCCCCGCAGCCAGGGTGAAGATTTTGTAGGGCAGGGGGGTGAACCCCGCCGCCCCAACCGCCCAGGCCTCGTATTGATTATAGAGCAATCCGATTTTATCGAATTTTTCCTGGAGATGGTAAAACTCCACGATGCGGTACCCGATCGCATCCATGAACTTCAGTCCGATCAAGTAGCCGAACATGCCGCCCAGAACCGAACCCACCGAGCACACCAGGGCGAACCTTGCCCAGGCCAAAGGCACCGCCACCACCATGGCGATGAGCAGCACGTCGGGGGGAATGGGAAAAACCGAGGACTCCACGAAAGCGAGAAGAAACAAAGCCGGCACCGCATGCCGGGTCGAGGCCCAGTGGAGCGTCCAGTCGTACAGTTTTCGCAAGGGTTTCATGAAGGCCTTCCTTCGCGGGCCGGGGACCGGGGCCGCCCCGGGGGTTAGAGAAGATTGACCGGGTCGACATCGATGGTGATTTTGACTTTTCCCGTTCGGGCCCGCAGGTCTCGCAGTTCCTGGAACCGTCCCAGGATGGATTGGAGCGGTTGATACCCGGGGGCCCGGAGGATGAGGTGCCAGCGGTACCGGTTTTTCAGCCGGTACAGGGCGGCGCGGGCCGGACCCAGAAGTTCCACCCGCGACGCCGGCCCGGTCAGCCGCCGGAAAGTCCGGTGCAGGCGGCTGGCCGCCGATTTCGCCAGGGATTCGTTTTCACTTTCGATTTCCACGGCCGCCAGGCGGGTGAAGGGGGGATAATGAAGTTTTTTCCTCACCGTCATTTCCCGGTCATAAAACCCGTCCATTTGGTGTTCCCGCACGCAATCGAACACGTAGTGATTCGGGTTGACGGTTTGAATGATCACCTGGCCGGGCCGGTCGCCCCGGCCGGCCCGGCCCGCCACCTGGGTCAGCAGTTGAAACGACCGTTCCGAGGACCGGAAATCGGGAATATTCAGCGACAGGTCGGCGTTCACCACCCCCACCAGGGTGACCTTGGGGAAATCGTGGCCCTTGGTGATCATCTGGGTGCCGATGAGGATGTCGATGTCGCCCCGGCTCATGCGCTCGTGCATGAGGTCGAAGGCGGACCGGTCGCGCGTGGTGTCGCGATCCAGCCGGACGATCCGGGCGTCGGGAAACAGGCGCCGGGTTTCGTCTTCCAGTTTTTGGGTGCCGAAACCGCTGTAGCGGATGACTGCTCCCCGGCAATCGACGCAGGAATCCGGCGTGCGCGCCTGGTGGTTGCAATAATGGCAGCGCATCCGCTGCTCCTTGCCGTGAAAGGTGAGGGTCACGCTGCAACGGGGGCAGTGAAACACGAACCCGCAATCGCGGCAGAACACATAATTGGCCGTGCCCCGGCGGTTGAGAAAGAGGAACACCTGCTCGCCCTGGTCCAGCCGCGCGCGGGTGGCCCGCTTCAGCGCGTGAGACAGGATGGAGAAGTTGCGGTTCTCTTCCTTTTCCTGTTTCATGTCGGTGATATGGACCACCGGCAGAAGCCGGTCCTGAATCCGCCGGTGGAGCGACAAGTACTGGTATTTGCCCGAAAGCGCGTTCCCCAGGGATTCCAGGGACGGGGTGGCGGAGCCCAGAAGAACGGTGGCATTCCGGGTGCGGGCCCGGACGATGGCCGTATCGCGGGCGTGGTATCGAGGGGTGGTTTCCTGTTTGTAGGAGCCGTCGTGTTCCTCGTCGATGACGATGATGCCCAGGTTCCGGACCGGGGCGAACACCGCCGAACGCGCCCCCACCACGATGGACACCCGGCCGTCGAAGATCTTTTTCCATTCCTGGTATCGCTCGGTGGGCGAAAGGCCGCTGTGGAGCACCGCCAGGCGGTTGCCGAAACGGTTCTGGAATCGGGACACCGTCTGCGGGGTGAGCGATATTTCCGGCACCATCATGATGGCCGACCGGCCCTGATCGAGCATTTTTTGAATGCATTGAAGATAGATCTCGGTTTTCCCGCTTCCCGTGACCCCGTGGAGGAGGAAGGTGCGGAATTCTTTCCGGTCCAGGGAAGCGACAAGCTCGCGGTAGACCGTTTCCTGGTCGGCGGTGAACGTCCGGGGGGCTTCCGGACCGCCGGGCGCGGCGGAGGGAAAACCGGGGTCTTCCCGGTGATTTTTGACCACCTGGATTTCCACCAGCCCCTTGTCTTGGAGTTTTTTGAGAATTCCGGAACAACCGGGAAAGGCCCGGTTCAGTTCCGTGGCGGTTTTGCCGGCCGAACCCAGAAATTCGTAAACCGCTTTCTGCTTGGGACTGCGGCGGAGCCGGGGCTCGAGCGTTTCCGGGGATTCGGTTTCCCCGACCGGGCGAACGAATTTTTCGTACCGGTAGTTCACCGTGCTTCGCTGGATGTGTGTTTCTTCGAGGAGCAGTCCGTCCTGTTTCAGTCGGGCCAGGGCATAGGCGCTGAATTGTTTTTTGAGCCGCCGCTGAAGCTGCGGTCCGGTCACCCGGCGCCGCTCACGGACGGTTTCCAGGATGCGGAAAGCGGGTTCGGATAAGCTCTCATGGTCCAAGGCCGAAAGCCCTTCTTCGGAAAGGGTCAGGACATTCCGGCCGGGGTCGTCGAGGCCGGCGGGCAGGGCCGCCTTGAGGGCTTGCCCCCAGGAAGCCTGATAATAATCGGCCACCCAGCGGGTCAGGTTCAAAATCTCCTCCGGCACCACGGGTTCGGTGTCCGGAAGGTCCTCAATGGATTTCAGGGGAGCCTCGGTGTTCCGGTGCGGGGTGAGCGCCACCACGTAACCGGTCAGCTTTCTGCGTCCGAAGGGAACGAACACCCGCATGCCCACCTGAACCGACCCTTGCAAGGGGGAGGGGATTTCGTAAGTGAACGCCTCCCGCACCGGCATGTTGAAGACGACTTCCGCATAGGTCGGTGGGGAGGCCGAGGAGCCGGGTACCGGCTCGGTGAGGGGCGTTTGGGTCGAGGTCATGGTCAATGAAAGGATCCGGATTTTCAGGGATTGTATCAGAGACCCGGAAGAGAACCCAACCCCGCTTCCTTTTCCATAAAAAGAAAATTGACTCCGGGAGCGGGTTCCTCTAGTCTTTTATCCTTCAAAAACGGGCTCATGCCCATGAAACGCTTCCCCTTCAACGAGAGGTCACAGGATGCAAGTGGGAGATAAAATCAAGGTGGATTTCGCCGGCAAAAAGAAGGACGCGGTGGTGCATAAGCTGTTTCCCAACCAGGTTTACCTGAAAATGGATTTCGACCGGCACCTCGGCAAAATCGTCAAACGCAAACTCAGCCAGGTGGAATCCGGAAAATCCGGCAAGGCCGACAAAACCAAGAAAAAGGCGGCGAAATCCAAAAAGAAGAAATCCTGAGGCGACGGTTTCGGGAAGGGCCCGGTCGCGGCAGCGGTCAGAAATAGGTCTTGATGTCGGCCTGCTTTTTCAAAGCCAGGAGGTAGTCCCGGGTGGCTTTCTCGATCTTTTTTCGCACCAGGGTTTTCCGAATGTCGTCTTGGACTTCCTCGAAGGCCTTGTTTTGACCGGGTTTTTTATCGGAGACGGTCAGAATGTGAAAGCCGTGCCGGGTGCGGAACACTTCACTCACCTCCCCCACCTCCATCTGGAACGCCCGGTCGCTGAACGCCGGAAGCATCTGTTGTCGGGTGAAATACCCCAGGTCGCCCCCCTTGGATCTCAGGCTGTCCTGGGAAAACTTCTGGGCCATGGCGGCGAAGTCGGTCCCGTTCAGGACGCGCTGGCGGATGGATTGTATTTTTTTCCGGGCGGCGTGCTCGGCTTCCGGTCCGCCCTGGCCGGGCACCTTGATCAGGATGACCCGCGCTCGGACTTTGTCGGGGGTGCGGAATCGATCCTGGTGTTTTGCGTAATAAGCCCGCAGTTCGTTTTCGCTGATCTGGATCCGGGGCTCGATTTCCCGTTTGATGACCTGGTCCAGAAGCAGGTCGTTTTTCAATTCTTCCCGGTATTGGTCGACCGTCAATCCCCGATCGGCCAGCCGGTGTTCGAACACCGCGTCGGATTTGAACTCGGCCTTGATTTGCTGAAGCCTGCGGTTCACCATTTCGGGAGAGGCGGAAACCCCGATCTCTTGTCCCTTCTGAACCAACAGGGTGCGCTCGATTTCCTCCTCGATCAGCTTTTTGGCCAAGGTTTTCAATTGATCCGGGGAGAGGGTCTTGCCTCTGGATTTATAATTATCCATCGTTTTCTGAAGTTCCCGGAGAATCACCTCTTTTTTGATCTCGGCCCCATTGACCTGCGCCGTCACTTCCGGCAGGTTGACGGGGGGAGCTTTGTGTTTGTGTCCGGAATGGGCCGCCACGGGGGCAGCCCCTCCAGCCAGCAGGGCCCAGGAGAGGAACAGAAAAAACAGGGATCGAAAAAAACGAAACGGCGACATGATTGGCCTTTCTATATTAAAATTCCAGGAATACCGGAAGGAACGGGAAAACATTCCGATTTTTTTAAACTAAACATTCGGCGGCGGGTTGTCAAGGCGTTTGAGTGCAACGGGTTTCGGAACCGGCCCGCGGTTCAGGACGCATCGCTCGGAACGCGGGCGGAAAACCGCATCTGTTTTTGGAGGGAACGAAACAGGAAGAGCGTGAGGGTGGTGACCAGAAGCAGGGCGCTCACGGCCAGCCGGTATTTCAGGGTTCCGGTGTCCTGAAACAGCCAGACGATGGCGCCCCAAAGCAACGGACCGAGAATGGAGGCGGCTTTCCCCGCCAAGCCGTACACGCCGAAAAATTCTCCCACCTTGGACGGGGGGGACAGTTCGATGAGAATGGCGCGGCTGACCACCCAAACGCCTCCCATCCCCATGCCCGCGAGAGGACCCACCAGCCAGAACACCCCCTGCCCCTGACTCAGCGCGGCAATGGCCAGCGCGGCGAACCAGAACCCCAGGACCAGATTGTAAGACACCCCCGTGCCTTTGTGCTTGACCAGAATTCCGATGAAAAACGACCCCACCATCGCCGCCACCGTGGAGGAAATGAGGAAAGTGGTGATCTGCGCGTCGGTGAACCCGATCACCTTATTGGCGTAAACCGACATGAAGGCGATGACGGTGTTGACCACATCCAGGATCAAAAAATGGATGAGAATGAACTTGAGCAGGAAGTGGTACCGGGTGGCGGTTTTCAGGGTTTCTTTCAGGGTTCGGAAGGCGCGGCCGATCCGGACCCGCTCCAGGGGTTTGGCATCCCGATCCTTGACGAAAAAAAAACAGGGCAGGGCAAAGACCAGGAACATGAGGGCGGTGGGCAAAAACGCGGCCGGCCGGCCCCCCGCCTCCACAAAGGGGCGGACCAACACCAGCCCGGCAATGGACCCCAGGTATCCCAGGGCGACGCCGTATCCCGAAACCAAGCCGATGTGCGATCCCCGCGCCACGACCGGCAGCATGCCGTTGTAAAACACCAGGGCGGATTGATACGCGTAATTGGCCAAGGCAAACAGGAGGAGTCCGGCCAAAAGTTGGTCGGTTTGGCCGATCACGGCCGTGCAAGCCACGCAAACCAGGGTCAAAAAGGTCAAAGGACCCCGGCGCCGTCCGGTTTGGTCGGAGACCGCGCCCAGGACCGGAACGGTAATGGCCACGAGGAACATCGAAGCGGAAAGGGCGACGCCGTAAAGAATGTCCTGGCCTCCCTGATCCACCGTCACCCAGAGGGCGAAGTACAGCGACACCACGTTCATGGAAAAAATGGTGTTGGCGAAATCGTAAAGGGACCAGGAAAAAATGGCCACTCTGTCGGGCGGGGCGGTCACGGGATGGGGACGACAGTCCGGAATCCGTAAATGTCGTTCTTGACTTGGGGATAGTTTCGCGCGCGGCGGACGACCTGGACGTTGTCGATGGAATTGATCCAGGAGCCGCCCCGCAGGACTTTCATGGTCCCGGGTTCTCGGGGGCCCTCGGGGTGGATCTCCGGGCTGAGACGGTAATAGGTCTCATCGTACCAGTCGAGGCACCATTCCCAGACGTTGCCCGCGGTGTTATACAGGCCGAAGGGGCTGGCCCCGGAAGCGTAATAGCGGACCGGCGCGGTGAATTGATATTTGTCCTCCATACCGTAGACGTTCACGAAATAGAGTTTCGATCCCTTGGCGT
>JABAHQ010000210.1_pt9 | contig 20932 bp, 15 predicted proteins | sample 7062091 | NCBI WGS metagenome assembly JABAHQ01 (sample SAMN14534359, study PRJNA622989) | marine sediment metagenome | biome: marine biome [ENVO:00000428]; feature: marine pelagic biome [ENVO:01000023]; material: deep marine sediment [ENVO:00002113] | place: India: Gulf of Kutch | collected...
CCATCTCCTCGAGCTTGACGCCCTCTCCCCCGTCCTCGGCCCCGACGAAGCTCTCCACGCACAGGGTCATGCCGGGCTCCAGGACTCCGTCGTAACCCTGGGCCGCGAAATCCGACGGGTAGAAGATGTTCGGATACTCGTCGCACATGCCGATGCCGTGCATGGCCACGTCGTAGCGGTGGGCCCGATAGCGCTCGGGCGCCCGCCACAGGCGCTCGCTCAGCTCGCGGAAGGATACCCCGGGTGCGATGAGCCACCGAGACGTTCATGCACAGGATCTCGTCCGGCGACTTGACGAGCCGCGCGCGCTCCACCAGCTCCTGGGCATCGACCACCTCGATGCCGCGCTCGCACAGGCGCAGCGGCATGCGGGCGTCGGTGCGGCCCACCGCCAATCGCTTCTCGCCGCGGAAACGGCTGGTGAACAGCTCGACCAATTCGTCCGCCCATCGAAGCATCGCGTCTTCGAGCCGCGGCCCCGCGCCGTAGAAGGTGGGCGGCACCCCCGGGCGCACTTCGTCGATGGTCTCGAGCTGGCGCGCGAGGTGGTGGATGCGGTCGATCGCGAACAGAACCACCGGCCCGTGCACCGGCAGGAACAGGTAGCTCAGCGGGATGTGCATCTGGAACAGCGCGTAGCTGCGAAACCCCGTCGCGTAGCGAATGCTGATGGGATCGAACAGCACGCACGCGGCGCAGCCCGCACGCTCGAGCTGCTCGCGAACGCGCCGCAGACGATACGCGCGCAGGCGCTGCATGTCGATCGGGGCCTCGGTGTCGACGATTTGCGTCGCCGGCGTCGTGTGCGCCGCCTGCGAGAGTGTGCCTGCACGCACTTCGGGTGTCCTACGCGCGCGGACGCGCGTTCGCGGGATCCCAGACCGGCTCTGCGAGCACCCGCGTCCCACGCCGCTCGCCCAGAAGCATCACGTCGAGCGCCGCGCCGGGGCGTGCGCTGGCGGGCTCGACATAGGCGAAGGCGAGGCTCTTCCCCGAGACGTAGCCGCGGGCGCCGGCGCTGGTCACGCCTACCGCGCGCCCGTTGCTGAAGACCACCTCTCCGCCGAGACAATCGGCATCGGTCGCATCCACCGCGAGGTAGGCGAGCTTCCACCGAATGCCCCGCTCCCGGCGGGCGAGCGTGGCCTCGCGCCCGATGAAGTCGCCTTTGTCGATGGCGATGAAGCGCTCCATGTCCGCTTCCAGCAGACCCACCTCATTGGTGAGCTCGGTCCCCCCGCGGTAGGCTTTCTCCATGCGCAGCGAGTTGAGCGCGTGGGATCCGAAGTCGGCGATGCCGTGCGCCCGCCCCGCTTCCCACAGACCGTCGTATACGTCCAGCATGCGCGCCATGGGCACGTGCAGCTCCCAGCCGAGCTCCCCGGTGTACGAGACCCTGAGCGCCCGGCAGGCGGCGCCGAACACCGTGATCTCGCGCGCCTTCAGCCAGCGGAAGGCGTCGTTTCCCAGGTCGGCGTTGGTACCCTGGCTGAGCACCGCCCGCGCCCGCGGTCCGGCGAGCACGATGCAGCCGTACTCGCTGGAAACGTTCTCGATCCGCACGTCCTCGCCGCTGCGCCGGTGCGCGGTCAACCAGTCGAAGTCCTTGATCTCCCCCACCGCGGCCGACACCAGGTAAAAGGCATCCGGCGCCAGACGCGTGATGGTCACCTCGCTCTCGATGTTGCCGGCATCGGTCAGCATGTGCGCCAGCACGATGCCGCCGTCGCGACGCGGGAGGCGATTGGCCACCAGGCGGTCGAGAAACGCTCCCGCATCGGGGCCGCTGACCTCGAACTTCGCGAAGGCGCTGAGGTCGAAGACGCCGACGCGCTCGCGCACCGCGCGGCACTCCCCGGCAACCGGATCGTGCCAGGCGACATGCCGGAAGCCGGCCACGTCCTCGCGGGCCATGCCGTTGGCGGCGAACCACTTGGGGCGCTCCCAGCCGAACACCTGGGTGTAGACCGCACCGCGGGATCGAAGGCGCCCGTATACCGGCGTCGTCCTGACCGGACGCGCCGCCGGGCGCTCCAGACCCGGCACCGGCGTGCGGTGCCGGAACTCGTAGTCCTCCGTCGACTTGGCGACGACGTATTGCGCGTCCGCCCAGGGCCCGTACCGGCGGGGGTCGAAGGGACGCAGGTTGATCTCCGCCGCGCCGTGGACCATCCACTGCGCGAGGTACTTGCCCGCCCCCGGGCCCCAGGCGATGCCTATCTGCGCACCGCAGGCCATCCAGAAATTGTGCAGCCCGGGCGCCGGACCGAGCAGCATGTTGCCGTCCGGCGTGTGGGTGATGGCGCCGCGCACGATCTGCTTGATCCCGACGCGCTCCAGCACCGGCATACGCTCGAGCGCGCGCTCGAGCCACGGGCCGATGGCGTCGAGGTCGGGCTCGAACAGCTCGTTCTCCGCCCCCCACGGGCAGCCGTCGACCCATGCGGCGACGGTCCCGTGCTTCTCGTAGATACCGATGAGCCCCGCCCTCTGCTCCTGGCGAATGTAGCCGCTGACGTAGTCGTCGCGAACGATGGGGATCTCGACCTCGCGCTCGGCGAACTCGGGCACCGTGTCCGTCACCAGGTAATGGTGCAGGACGTTGGCGACGGGGACGTCGAGACCCACGAGGGCGCCCACCTGCCGGGCATAGCAGCCCGCGGCGTTGACCACGTGCTCGCAGGTCACCTCGCCCCCCTCGGTCACCACCTGCCACTCGCCGCCGCGACGCCGCCGAATGTCGAGGACGCGGTTGCGGCGGTAGATGCCGGCGCCCATGGCGCGTGCGCCTTTGGCGAGCGCCTGGCAGGCGCCGGCGGGATCGAGGTGCCCGTCCTCGGGCGTGTGCACGGCGGCGAGGACGCCATCGGTGTTGTAGAACGGGTGGAGACGGCGGATCTCCCCGGGCCCGATCAGCTCCATCGGATACCCGATATAGCGCGCGAGCCCGAGCTGCGACTTGATCCAGTCGACCTCGTCCGGCGTGTAAGCGAGGCGCAAGCTGCCGCAACCGTGCCAGGTCACGGACTGTCCGGTCTCGGCTTCGAGCGCCGGGTAGAGCTTGATGGCGTAATCGTGGATGCGCGCGAGGCTGTGGCCCGAGACCGAGTGCGTGCATTGACCGGCCGCGTGCCAGGTGGAGCCCGACGTGAGCTCCGCCTTCTCCACCAGCACGCTGTCCGTCCACCCCTCCCGCGCCAAGTGGTAGAGGAGTCCGGCCCCCATGATGCCGCCTCCCACGATCACGACCCGGGCATGGGTCCTCATCCGCTGCTCCCCGCTCGCGCTGCCGGTGGGCTATTATGGAGATATAATTGTTTGGGATGCAATGCGCATTGGGACATATGTACCATGTGCCGCCGGTGCGGTCGACCCGGTGTCAGCATCCTTTCACTCGTTCGGAAGAAAGGACCCTGGCGGATGTCTGCAAACGGCATGGAGCCGATCCTCGATCGGCTCATCGACACCTATCAGGAGCTGAGCCCCCAGCTGCGCCGTGCGGCCCAGTACGTCCTCGATCACCCCAACGAGATCGGCGTCAGCTCCATCCGGCAAGTGGCCACGGCGGCCGATGTCAAACCGAACACCCTGGTGCGCATGGCCAAGGCGCTGGGCTTCGAAGGGTACGAGGATTTCCGCAGGCCCTTCCGTGACGTCCTGCGCCAGGGCGTGGAGAGCTTCCCGGACCGGGCGCGCTGGCTGCAGTCACTCGCCCAGGGCGGCAGCCATGGGCAGCTGTTCAGCCAGATGGCGGCGGCCAATCTGAGCAACATCGAGCAGACGTTCTCGGGGACCAGCGCCGACGAGGCCAAGGCGGTGGCCGATCGGATCGTCGCCTCGCGCACCACCTACGTATTGGGGGTGGGGAGCTGCCACTCCATCGCCCACAATTTCTGCTACGTGGCGCGCATGGCCCTGGACAACGTGGTCGCCGTGGGGGACCAGGGCAACCTTCCCGTGGACGGGCTGGCCCGCATCGGCCGCAAAGACCTGCTGCTGGCGATGACGTTCAGCCCCTACCGCACCGAGGTCGTGGAGGCGACCCGGCTGGCCAAGAAACGCGGCGCGCGGCTCGTCGCCGTCACCGACAGCCGCGCCTCCCCCATCGCGTTCGACGCGGACCACGTGTTCGTGGCGGCCACCGGCACGCCGCAGTTCTTCATGTCGGTGGTGGCCGTGGTCGCGCTGCTGGAGCTGCTCATCGCATTCATGGTCGCCGACGCCGACCGTCGCGTCGTTGCCAACATCGAGGAGTTCCATCGTATCCGCTACGAGACCGGCGTCTATTGGGACGAGGGCGGCTGAGAGCAATCGTTCGTCCCATCTCTTGAGGTCTTGGTACGTTTGTGCCACCCTCTTGCCGACGTGGCCGGCCGCACGTGCCCCTTCATCGCGGAGGGCGGGATACATGAGCGCTACGAAACCGCGAGGCTCTGCGCCCGGCGCCCCGGACCCGCGCACCGCCTTCGCCCTGAGCCCTACCTATTACACCGACCCCGCGATACTCGAGCGCGAGAAGGAGCGCATCTTCTACCGCACCTGGCAGATGGTAGGGCACTGCACCCAGCTGCCGCGCATCGGCGATTTTCTGACCGCCAGCGTCTGCGATCAGAATCTGTTCGTCGTCCGCGACCGGCTCGACGCGCTGCGCGCCTTCTACAACGTCTGCCAGCACCGGGCTCACGAGCTCCTGCAAGGAACGGGAAACAGGAAAGCCATCACGTGCCCTTATCACGCCTGGACCTACGAGCTCGACGGAAGGCTGCGCAAGGCCCGGGGCGCGGACAAGGTGCCGGGCTTCGATCCGAACACGATCTGCCTCACACCGATCAGGCTCGAGCAACTGTGCGGCTTCTTGTTCGTGAATCTCGATCCCGAGGCCGCACCGCTGGAGGCGCTCTTCTCTGACGTGGCCGAGGAGATTCTCGGCTACGCGCCCGAGATCGAAACGTACAAGCTCGCACGCCGGCACTCGGAAGACGTGCAGGCGAACTGGAAAGTGGCGGTGGAGAATTACAACGAGTGTTATCACTGTCCGGTGGTGCACCCGACCTTCTCGCGCGGCGTGATCCGGCCGGAGACGAGCCGTATCACGCCGAGCGCGATGAGCGTCAGGCACTACGCGTGCGGCCATCCCAGCGAACGAACGCCGTATCACCTGGATGAGCGTGCGCCGCGCGCGCACGAATACGGTGCCTGGTACCTCTGGCCGTCCTTCTCGGTTCAGGTTTATCCGGGCGGCGTCGTCAACACCTACCGTTGGATACCCGAGGACGTGACCCACACCGTGGTGCATCGCGAGTGGTACTTCCCGAACGAGGAGTTGACGGCCGAGCAGAGCGCCATCATCGAGCTGGACCGTGCGACGACGTTTGCGGAGGATCTGCCCGTCATGCACGCGGTTCAACGGGGCTTGAACAGCCGCGGCTACCGGCCCGGCCCCCTGATGGTGAACCCCTCGGGCGTGGCCACGGCAGAGAGCGAGAACTCGGTCTACGAGATTCAGAAACTGGTGCTGTCCGCATTGGAAGGCTGAGTTCAGGCGCTCAGACGGCCCGCCAGTCGCCTCAAGAAGTCCACGCAGGCGTCCATCTGCTCGACGGTGATGTACTCGTCGGGCTTGTGCGCGTTCTCGACGCTGCCCGGCCCGAACACCACCACCGGCATATCCGCCGCCTGGTAGTAGGGCGCCTCGGTTCCGAAGGGGATGGCCCAAGTCTGGTTGGTGCGCGCGAGTGACATGACCAGGCGCTCGGCCGGGGAGTCGTCGTGGGGCTCGAAGGTCCCGACGGCCATGGTTTGCCGCGTCTCGATAGCGGCGTGCGATGCCACCGAGCGCGCGTCGGGCAGCAGCGTCTGCGCGAAGGCATTGAAGCGCTGCCGGACCTCGTTCACGTCCTGGCCCGGAATTGGCCGCACCTCCCAGCGGAAACGGCACACGCTCGGCACGATGTTGAAGCCGGTGCCACCCTCGATGGTCCCGACGTTGATGGTGGTATAGGGCGGCTCCAGCCCCGGCAGCGGTCGCGTGTGCGCCTTGAGCTCCTCACCCAGATCGCACAGAAACTCGATCAGGCGGGCTGCGATCGCGATGGCGTTCACACCCCGGTGAGTGAGACTCGCGTGCGCTTCCTGCCCCACCACGCTCGTCTCGAACGCGTGGTGGCCTTTGTGCGCGCTCACGATCTGCATGTCCGTCGGCTCGCCGATGATGACCGCCTCCGGTTGGAACCCCATGGTTTTCAGCGTCTCGACGAGCTGCACGGCGCCGTGGCAGGTGTTCTCCTCCTCGTAGGTGAGCGCGATGTGAATGGGCGAGCGCAGATCGGTGCGGACGAACTCGGGCACCAGTGCCAGCACGCACGCAATGAACCCTTTCATGTCGGCGGTGCCCCGGCCGTAGAGCCGCCCGTTGCGCTGCACGACCTCGAAGGGATTGGTGCTCCACTGCTGGCCGTCGACCGGCACCACGTCCGTGTGTCCGGAGAGCACCACACCCGCAGCGCCCGAGTGCGGGCCGATGGTGGCGAAGAGATTCGCCTTCGTATCGTCCTCGTTGAAAGTGAGGAGCGAATCGATGCCGTGGCGCCGAAGATAGGTCTCGACGAAGCGGATGAGCTCCAGATTGGAGTACTCGCTGATGGTGTCGAAGCTCACCAGCGTGCGCAGCAGATCGGCTGGGGTGTAAGTGCCATTCGCCATGACTCGACCCGAACGGTTTCTTCGCTTAGAGAGCCAGCTCGAGCAGACGTCCGAACCCGGGGACGGCTTCGCCGTAGCCGCCCAGGCGCAGGGCGTGCCACAGCATGGCCTGATTGCTCGTCACCACCGGCTTGCCCAGGCGCGCCTCGAGATCGGCAACAATGCCGGTCGCCCGCAGCCCGGTGCAGGAGATGAAGACGGCCTCGGCGCGCTCGCTGTCCACATCCAGCGCCGCCGCGTGTATGGCGGCGGGCGGTACGGCGCTCATCGCGATGTCGTCCACGAGATTGAAGCTGTCGAGAGCTACCACCGCCATTCCTCGGCCCTCCAGGAACCGTCGGATGGGCTGGTTCACTTCGTCGATGTAGGGCGTCAACATGGCGACGGACGACACGCCGAGCCGCTCGAACGCAGCCATCGCCGCGGTGATCGGGGTGGTGACGGCGATGCCGGGGCGCGCGGCCCGGATGCAGTCCGCCACCTCGGCGACCCCCATTACCACCGTTCCGGAGGTGCACGCGAAGGCGATGACGCCCAGGGGGGTGCCGGGGAGGATTAGCGAGGTCGCTCGCGTCAGGTCCGGGAGGATGGCCCGCAGGTTGGCCACCGTGCACGGGTTCGCCACCGTGACCCGGCTCACGTAGAGCTCGGCGCGTCCGCGGGGCAGCATGCGCCAGAGCTCGGCCTCGACGGCGTGGTCGACGCCGAGCGCGATCAGACCGATGCGCACGCGCTCCCCGGGCCAGGGATCGGGCATGTAGTCCACGCGCACCGGCCGGGTGGGCAGCGCCGAGGCCTGTCCTGCGCGCAACGTCTCGCCGCTCTCCATATCCGCCGCCACCCTCCAGCCTGTCGATGCCACTCTCGAAGCTAGTGTCACTACGCCGAGCAGCGCACGTCAATACGAGGGGCAACCTGGGTCGCCAAGGAAGGCCAAGGAAGGATCGTTGTTATCGCTTCGCGGGGCGGGGCGTTCCTTGCGAAGGGTGACTGGCGGAGCGCGGCGCGCGGGGCGGGAAAGTCCGAAGGAAGCGGGCCGGGGATGGCCCGCTCCGAGCGTTGAGACAGGATGTCGAATCGCGAGGCGCGAGCCGTGCGCCGAGATACGCGGAGCCTCGGAACCCTGAGCAAGGACGCCCGGCCCCGCCAGAGCCGGGGCCAGGTTTATCAAGGGGCCTCCCAGCCGGAGGTGACGGCGGCCTGGCGCTGCATGATCTCGACGACGGCGGCGCCCACGATGAGCGCCGCGCCCAGCGTCTCGCGCAGCCCGAAGGGCTCCCCGGCCCAAAGCGCGGCGGACACGATGCCGACGGCGACCTCGCCCATCAGCAGGATACCCACGCGGCCCGGCGTCAGGCGGGCCGCACCCCAAAGGGTCATCAGCACCGGCGGGACTCCGAACACGGCCACCAGCAACAGCAGCCAAGGCCATGCCGTCCCCAGCGTCGCCAGCGTCGGCGCCGCCGCGTTGGCCTCGAGCGGCAGCCACGCCACGGTGGCCGTCACCAGCGTACCGCCGGCGAAGAAGGCGAACGTCGTCTCGTGCGCCTCGACTTCGGGCTGGATGTAGATGCGCAGTGATCCGTAGGCCCAGGCGACGCCCGCCAGCAACGCCATCCAGTCACCGGCGTTGCGCGGCATGGGAAACCCGCCCTCGACACCGAGAATGACGATCAGACCGACCATCCCGAAGACCAGAGCCACGCCGCGGTGCCAGGTCATGCGCTCGCCCAGCAGCACGCGACCGAGCACCGTCCCCCAGACCGGGGTCAGATAAAACAGAAGCAGCACCCGCACCACCTCGGTCAGCAGAAGCGCGGTGGCGTAGAGCGAGAAAGCGGCACCTGCGATGGCGCCGGTGAGGAGAAGACCGATCCCCGCCGCGCGCAGGCGGCGTCCCCGTGCGACGGCCCAGGGCAGGAGCACGAGGGTCGATCCCAGATAAAAAACCAGACTCGCCCAGCCCCCGGCGAAGCCCGCCTCGCCCAAGGCCCGAAACGGCATCCAGAAGAGCCCCCACAGCACGCCGGAGACGGCGACGCCGAGGCTGGGCAAGAGGTCGGTGCGCGGCCGCCCGGTCATGGACCGCGTACGCGAGTGGGCCGGCGCCTTCCGGGCGCGGGCATCGTCGTCAACGATACGGCGAGAGCTCGGGCGGCAACCCGTGGGCCGCACGCAGCCGTTCGTACTTTCCGGTCGCGACCATGGCGGCGACGGCGTGCTCGATGGCGTGGTACACGTCTGTGTGCTCGGCGCGCACCGCGAAGCCCGCCTCGCGCACCGGGCGGAACGCGCCCTCGAGGATGCGGGTGCGGGCATGGGCGTCCTGCGAAATCGCCACTGCGCTCACGGTCTTCATGAAATAGGCCGCTGCGTGACCCATGGAAACCGGGAAATGGGTGGCACGCTGGAAGGGGAACGAGTGCACATTCATGGGTGGCTCGCCTGCCTCCCGGAAGCGCTCGTTGAGCACGTGCGCGAAAACCTCGGCCGTCGTCCCCGCGGTGGCGGCCACGGTGCGACCGTGCAGGTCCTCCAACCGCTGGATGCGAAACGGGTTCCCGCGCAGCACCATCACGTGATCGCCGATCACCAGGTAAGGCACGCTGCGCGTGGCCGGCGGCTCGGTATCCAGGGCCAGGGTATTGATGGCATCCACCTCCCCCGCTTCCAGCGCCGCCGCCAGACGGTCCCGCGGTAACGGCACGAGACGCAGATCCAGTCCGTGGGCATCGGCCACGGCCTGGGCCATCGCCCGCTCGAAACCCCGGAGCTGCCCGTCCTCCTTGTAGGCGAAGGGCGTGCCGGTGAGGGCGAAACCCATGGTAAAGGTACGCGCCCGCACCAGCTCCTCGTCAAGGTCCAGGTAGTGCGCGTGCGCGTGCGCGCTCGCGAGCACGGCCAACAGGAACATCGGCAACCTGGTTCTTACCAATGCTTTCATCGTTATCACGAATTACGAATCACGGATCCTCACGCCGTGCGCGCGGCGGTGGCATCGGCCGGTTCCGGGGTGCTCGCCTGCGCCGTTTCGTCGTGCGGCCCCTCGGGGCGGCGCATCATCCCCGCCAACAGCTCGCCCGTTCCGATGACACCCACCAGTCGATCCGCGGCGTCCAGCAGGGGCATGGCCCTGCCCGTCGCGTGCAGCACCTCGATGGCGGCGCGCATGGTGGTCTCCTCGTCGCCGCAGACCAGATCGCCGGCACCGAGCCGGGAGAGGTCGAGATCTTTCGACCAGCGTACCGGCTCGACGGCGGCCCCCTCGAGCCGGAATTCCCGGGCACAGCCCTGCCCATCGAGACGGCAGGTGAGTCCGCCCGCCCGATCCAGCACCACCTGGCCGTCGCTTCGCGGGAGCTCCGCCGCTGGCCGCATGAGCGAGACGCCGCGCAGCACGTTGAGCGGATTCACGTTGGCGACAAACCTCCGCACGTACTCCGTCGAAGGCTGGGTGATGATTTCCTCGGGGCGGCCTATCTGCACGATGCGACCTCCCTCCATGATGGCGATGTGAGTGCCGATCTTGAGCGCCTCGTCCAGATCGTGGCTTACGAAGAGGATGGTCCGCTGCAGCTTCTGCTGGAACTCGAGCAGCTCTTCCTGCAGGTGCTCGCGGATGAGCGGATCGAGCGCGGAGAACGGCTCGTCCATGAGCAGGATCTCGGCCTCCGTGGCGAACGCCCGTGCGAGACCGACGCGCTGCTGCATGCCGCCGGAGAGCTCGTGCGGGTGTTTGTCCATCCACTGCCCGAGCGCGACCATCTCCAGCACCTGCTCCGCGCGCTTGTTGCGCTCCTCTCTGGGGATGCCGCGGATCTCGAGCCCGAACGCCACGTTGTCGCGAATGGTGCGCCAGGGCATGAGGGCGAAATGCTGGAAGACCATGGAGATGCGGTTCATGCGCAAGCGGCGCAGCACTTCGTGACTGCAGTCCGCGATGTCGACCTCGGTGCCGCCGTCATCCACCAGCACGCGCCCCCGTGTGACGCGATTGAGGCCGTTGACACAGCGCAGGAGCGAGGACTTGCCCGATCCCGACAGGCCCATGAGCACGAAGATCTCGCCCCGATCGACTGCCAGGGAGGCATCCTGCACGCCGACGACATGGCCGGTCTTCTCGAAGACTTCGTCCTTGTCCGCCCCCTGATCGAGCAGCGCGAGCGCCTCCTTCGGCCGCGGGCCGAAGACGACGTCGACGTGTTCGAAGCGAACGGTCGCCATCGGCCTATGCCTGGGGACCGCTCCCGCTCTGGCCGCGTTGCTTGAGGATACGATCGAGCACGATGGCCACGATGACGATGGAGAGTCCCGCCTCGAAGCCCTGGGCGATGTTGACCGTGTTGAGCGCGCGCACCACGGGTTCTCCCAGTCCTTCGGCGCCCACCAGCGCGGCGATCACCACCATGGACAATGACAACATGATGCACTGGGTCATGCCTGCCATGATGGCGGGCATCGCATGGGGCAGCTCGACCTTGAAAAGGAGCTGCATGCCGGTGGCACCGAACGCCTCGCCCGCTTCCAGAAGCTGCTTCGGCGCGCTCGACACCCCCAGATACGTGAGCCGTATCGGCGCCGGGATGGCGAAGATCACGGTCGATATCAGCCCCGGCACCATTCCCAACCCGAAGAAGATAAGCGTGGGGATCAGGTACACGAAAGGCGGGATGGTCTGCATCAGATCGAGGATGGGCCGCACCGTCTTCCACACCCAGGTCCGGTGCGCGGCGGCGATGCCCAGCGGCACCCCGACCAGACTGCAGATCACGGTGGACGCCAGCACCAGGGTGATGGTTTGCACCGTCGACTCCCAGTAACCGATGTTCAGGATCAGCAGCAGCCCGAAGACGACCCCCGCGACGAGCACGATGCTCCGATGCAGCCAATAGGCGATGCCGGCCAGCAGGGCTATGAACACAAGCGGGGGGATGAAACCGAGCAGTTCGGCGAACCCGTTGATGAGCCAGCCGAAGCCTTCGGAGAACGCTCGGAGCTGCTCGTAGAAATTATCGGTCAGGTAGTCGACGATGTCGGCCACCCATTTGCCGAGCGGTAACTTCTGTGTGAAGAACGCAGAGATCGATTCCATGGCGGCGCTGTGGAGCGACGGGACGGCCGCACCGAGAGGCACCTACCGTCCCGCCGGCTTCCTTACATGTTGAGGTGGGCTTTGACGGCCTTGGCCCCTGAGGTCCGACCGTCGAAGGTGGTCACGCCCTGGAGCCACTGATCCAGCAGCTCGGGGTGTTCTTTCAGCACCTTGCGCGCCGCGGCCTGGGGATCCATGCCGTCGTCGAGCATGTATCCCATCATCTCGTTCTCGAGACTCAGGCTGAACTTCATGCTCTTCAGAAGCCGGCCGACGTTGTCGCACCGCTGCGTGTAGCCTTCGTGGGCAAGCGTGTAAACGGTGGCCCCGCCGTAGTTCGGCCCGAAGTAATCGTCGCCGCCGGCGAGATATGCCATGTCGAAGCGCCGGTTCATGGGATGCGGTTCCCATCCCAGGAATACGATCCACTCGTCACCGCGCACGGCGCGCTTGACCTGCGTCAACATGCCCTGCTCGCTCGATTCGACCAGCTCCCAGTCGCCGAGCCCGAACGCGTCGTTGTCGATCATGTCCTGGATGATCATGTTCCCATCGTTGCCGGGCTCGATGCCGTAGATCTTGCGGCCGAACTTGTCACCGTACTTGTCGAGATCGGCGAAGGATTTGACCCCGCCGTTCTGCGCGTACTGCGGCACGGCCAGCGTGTACTTCGCACCGTCCAGATTGGTCGTCACCTTGTCGATGCTGCCCTTGTTGAAGTAAGGCTCGATCATGCTTTGTTGAGTGGGCAGCCACAGGCCCAGGAACGCGTCGATGTCTCCGCTGGCGAGGCTGTTGAAGGTCACCGGCACCGAGAGCACGGTCGCCTTGGGCTCGTAGCCGAGGCCCTCGAGAATGGTGGAAGCGATGGCCGTGGTGGCGGTGATGCAGCTCCACCCTACATCGGAGAAATGCACCGTTCTGCACTGCTGCGGCTCCGCGCCCCGGGCGGCGCCGGCCACAGCCAGCGCGGCGGCGCCGGCCAGAATAAACAGTCTTGCGCGTGTTGTTGGCATTCTTCTCCTCCTCGAGATGGTGATGTCGTTCCCATACGACGTCGAATCCAGTGTACCCTCGTTCCCCGGGGGGATAAACCGTCCCGGAGGGCGGGGTCGCCGCGCCTCTACGCCGTGGCCTGCTACAATGCGCGCGAATGCCCGCGCGGCCCGCCGCTGCGGCCGGCAGGCGCGCCCGAGCGAAGCGGGAGGCGGCACCCGTCGTTACGCTTCCCGAGCCGCGTCGCTACATCATCTGCCGCGCCGAGCAGGCGGGGCGGGGGACGTGCAGCGCGCCGTCCACGCGGCGCGCGCGGGTTTCCCCCCCGCGGGCGTATCCTGCAGCGGGCGACGACTTGGAGCCTTGATAATCAAACACGGGTGACGAATGGCCAAGGAGGACTCTTTTGACTACATCATCGTAGGCGCCGGCTCGGCTGGATGTGTGCTCGCGCATCGGTTGACGAACGATGCCGGGGTCAGTGCGCTTCTCCTCGAGACGGGGCCCAAGGACAAGGATCTGTTCATCCACATGCCCTCCGCCTTCGCCTATGCGCTCAAGGACGACAAGTACAACTGGTACTACCAATCGGAGGCCGAACGCTACATGGACGGGCGCCGCATGTATTGCCCGCGCGGGCGCGTGCTCGGAGGCTCGTCGTCCATCAACGGCATGATCTTCGTACGCGGCAACCCCATGGACTTCGACCGGTGGGCACAAGAGACCGGATACCGCGAATGGTCCTATGCCCACGTGCTCCCGTACTTCCAGCGCGCCGAGACCTACGAGCGCGGCGCCAACGATTACCGGGGCGGCGATGGTCCCCTGTTCGTATCCGCGGGCAGCCTTGTCAATCCGCTCTACGATGCTTTCATCGAGGCGGGCTTTCAGGCCGGCTACCCGTTGACCGAGGACATGAACGGGTATCAGCAGGAAGGCTTCGGGCGCATGGACATGACCATTCACAACGGGCGGCGTTGGAGCACCGCCGCCGCCTATCTGCGCCCCGCCCTCACCCGGCCCAACCTGCACCTCGAGGTACGTGCGCTGGCCACGCGCATTCTGTTCGAAGGCAACCGCGCCGTAGGCGTGGAGTACGCATGCGGCAATCGCATTCAGAGCGTCCGGGCGCGCCGCGAAGTCATCCTGAGCGCCGGCGCCATCAACTCACCGCAGGTGCTGATGCTCTCCGGCGTGGGGCCCGCAGACGAGCTGAAGCGCCACGGCATCTCCGTCGTCCAAGACCTCCGGGGCGTGGGGGAGAATCTCCAGGACCACCTCGAGATCTATATCCAGTACGCCTGCAACGAACGCATCACCCTCTACAGCGCCACGCGCGGACTCCGGCGAGCGCGCATCGGGCTCGAATGGCTGTTATTCCGCAAGGGGCTCGGCGCGACCAACCACTTCGAGGCAGGCGCCTTCATCCGCACCCGCGACGACGTACCGCATCCCGATCTGCAGTACCACTTCCTGCCCCTCGCCGTGTCCTACGACGGTAGCAGCGCGCTCGACGCGGATGGTTTTCAGGCACACGTGGGGCCCATGCGACCAACGAGCGTCGGACACGTCAAGCTGCGCTCGCCGAATCCGCGGGAGGCACCGCTTATCCTGTTCAACTACATGCAGACGGAGGGCGACCGGCGCGAGATGCGCGACGGCGTGCGCCTGACGCGCGAGATACTGGCGCAACAGGCCTTCGACCGCTACCGCGGCTCCGAGATTGCCCCCGGCGACGGCGTGCGCACGGATGCCGAGATCGACGCCTTCGTGCGCGCCAAGGGCGAGAGCGCCTATCACCCGGTCGGGACGTGCCGGATGGGCGAGCACGAGGCGGCGGTGGTCGACGGGGCGTGCCGCGTGCACGGGCTGGAGGGTCTTCGTGTGGTCGACGCCTCGATCATGCCCAGCATCACCAGCGGCAACACCAACGCGCCGACCATCATGATCGCGGAGAAGGCGGCCGATCTCATTCTGGGTGAACGCCCGTTGTACCCGCGAAACGTGCCCGTGTACGACGCTCGGGGAACGCCCGCCCGCCGCCCGTGGGCTCTCACCCGCAAGGTCTCGCTTACGAATCCGGAGACGTCGGAAACGCCGACCTGATAACATGAAGGGCACGAAGAAAGTAACTTCGTGTTCCTCGGTGACCTTGGTGTCTTTTGTGTTAAAGGGCGGCGTCCGTGTTAAAGCGCGGCGCTAAACAGCGCCGCGCGGCGGCGTTTCGGCGGCACCGCGGCGGGCTCGGCGCGAGGCCCGGCGCCGTGCGTCTGCGCCGGCTGCGTAGTGCATGTGCCCGAGGCAGCGGGCCTCGGCGCCACGGGACACTCCGCCCAGCCGCTCCACCACCGTGGCCACGTCAGGCGCGCGCCCCGGGACGTGCGTCTCCAGGGCCGAGCTCATGGCCCGGATGTGGCCCGGGGTCGTTCCACAGCAACCGCCGATGACGCGCGCCCCGGCATCGCGCGCGAGCCGTGCGTAGTCGGCCATCAGCTCCGGGGTCCCTGCGTAGCGCAGCGTGCCGTCGACGTACTCGGGCACCCCGCAGTTGGCCTTGGCCACCAGCACGGTGCCCGGTGGCGCCGTCTCCGCCATGGTGAGAATGCAGGCGACGACCTCCGCGGCGCCAACGCCGCAATTGGTGCCGAACGCGGCGGGCGCCGTCGGCAGCGCGGCGCACACCTGGGCCAAATCCCCGGGCGCGAGACCCATCATGGTGCTGCCGTTGGTGTCGAAGCTCATGGTGCACACGATGGGCAGACCGGTCCGGGCGGCCCCGGCCACGGCGGCCTCGAGCTCGTCGCGGGCAGACAGGGTTTCGATCCAGATGACGTCCGCGCCGCCCTCGGCCAGCGCCGAGGCTTGCTCCGCGAAGGCTGATTCACACGCGTCGCGGTCCAGCCCGCCGAGCGGCGCGAACAGCTCTCCGGTGGGACCCACGCATCCGGCGACGACGACGGGGCGATCGGCCGAATCGGCGGCGTAGCGTGCGATCCGCGCCGCGGCGTGACTGAGCTCCTGCACACGTTCCTGCGCACGGTGGAGCTTGAGACGAAAGCGCGTGCCGCCGAAGGTGTTGGTCAGGATGATGTCGGAGCCGGCCTCGATGAACTGCCGGTGCAGCGTGAGCACACGTTCCGGATACTCGGTGTTCCAGAGCTCGGGGGCGTCACCGGTCATGAGCCCCATGGCAAAGAGATTGGTTCCGGTGGCCCCATCCGCCAGCAACCATTCGCGCTCCCGCAACAGCTCGACAAAGCGATTGGCCATGGGACTCTCTCCTCTCCCAACGGACGAAAAAAAACCCGCTTCGGCTTCGCTAAAGCAGGTTCGGCCCTCGCTTTAGCTGCATTTGATATAGCGCCCGCAAGCTGAAGCTCAAATCGGCGCTGTTTCGTAACAACCTAGCTCAGGAGCTCATTGCTGTCAATGAGTCGGTTTCGGCCCCAACGGTCGTGTCGGACGGTGGGTTTCGCTTCGCTCAACCCACCCTACGATCCTTTGTCCAGCTCGGTCTCTAGCTCCGGCAACACTTTGAACAGATCGGCCACCAGGCCGTAGTCGGCGACCTGGAAGATGGGCGCCTCCTCGTCCTTGTTGATGGCGACGATGACCTTGGAATCCTTCATGCCCGCCAGGTGCTGAATCGCACCGGAAATCCCGATCGCGAGATACAGATCGGGCGCCACGACCTTGCCGGTCTGACCCACCTGGTAGTCGTTAGGCACGTACCCGGCATCCACGGCGGCGCGCGAGGCGCCGATGGCAGCACCGAGCTTGTCGGCAATACTTTCGAGCAGCTTGAAGTTCTCCTTGCTGCCGAGACCGCGGCCGCCGGAGATGACGATGCGCGCGGAGCCGAGCTCCGGCCGATCGGACTGGGTCAGATTCTGGCTGATGAATTGCGACAGCTCCGAGTCCCCGGCGGGGCTCACTGCCTCGACGCTCGCCTGCCCGCCCTCGGCCGGGGCCGGGTCGAAGGAGGTCGCGCGCACCGAGATCACTTTCGGGGAATCGCTCGTCTGGACCGTGGCGATGGCGTTGCCGGCGTAGATGGGGCGCTGGAAGGTGTCGGGGGATTCGACCTCGCTGATGTCCGTGATGCATGTCACGTCCAACAGCGCCGCCACGCGTGGCAGCACGTTCTTACCGTGCTTGGTGGCGGCTGCCAGGATGTGCGAGTAGTCCCCTGCCACGCTCACGACCAGCTCCGCAAGAAGCTCGGCCAAGGGGTGCTCGTAGCGCGGATCGTCCGCCACGCGGACCTTGGATACGCCTTCCGCGCGCGACGCCGCTTCGGCGACGGCGCCGCACCCGCTGCCGGGAACCAGCACGTGCACGTCGGAGTCGATCTGCTTGGCAGCGGTTACTGCGCAGAGGCTGGCGGCGCTCAGGCGCTCGTTGTCGTGCTCGGCCAGGACCAGAACGCTCATTCAGATCACCTTCGCTTCGTTCTTGAGCTTCTCCACGAGTTCGGCGACGCTCTCCACGAGCACTCCCGCCTTGCGGGCCGGAGGCTCGGCGACTTGCAATACTTTGGTGCGGGGCGTCACGTCCACCCCGAGCTCGTCGGGCGTCGTGCTCTCGATGGGCTTCTTTTTCGCCTTCATGATGTTCGGCAGCGAGGCATAGCGGGGCTCGTTCAGACGCAGGTCCGTCGTCACCACGGCCGGCAGCTTCAGCGACACCGTCTCCAAGCCGCCGTCGATCTCGCGCGTCACTTTGAGCACGTCGTCCTCGAACTCGAGCTTGTAGGCGAACGTGCCCTGGGCCCAGCCGAGCAACGCAGCCAGCATCTGGCCGGTCTGGTTATTGTCGTCGTCGATGGCCTGCTTGCCCAGGATGACGAGCCCGGGCTGCTCCTTCTCGACCACCGCCTTGAGCACCTTGGCCACACCCAGGGGCTCGAGAGCCACGTCCGTCTGGACGAGGACCCCGCGATCCGCCCCCATGGCGAGCGCGGTGCGGATGGTCTCCTGGGCCTGCTGGATACCCGCCGACACCGCCACGACCTCGGACGCCTTGCCGGCCTCCTTCAACCGGATGGCCTCCTCCACGGCGATCTCGCAGAACGGGTTCATCGCCATCTTGACGTTGGCCGTCTCCACGCCGCTTCGGTCCGCCTTCACCCGGACTTTGACGTTGGCGTCGATGACGCGCTTTACAGGCACCAGGACCTTCATTTCGTCACTTCCGTTGCTTTTGGATATACGAGGCTAGGGATTCTAAAGGCGCCGGCGGAAATGTCGAACACTTTCAGCCCAAGGCCGGGGAGCCCGGGCGCCGACCTGCCGGAGGACGCCCGCCGCCGCCCTTCGAGTCGGGAGAGCAGCTCATCTGCCCGGATCGGGTCGGCGAAGACGGGCCCAGTCTAGCTGCCCTCCCGCCCCGTCGCGGGCCCGCGTGCGACTGCGGCTTTCGGAAATGCGTCAAGGACCTTGACGCCCACGCATACGCGGGGGTCGCGGGTTGGCCAGACGCTGCCAGGGCCGGATCCCATACTCTCGCAGGCCCGGGCCATCGTGGAGTGGAGACGTAATCAATGGCGAACTTCCCCAAGAGCGCAAACGTCGTGATCATCGGCCAGGGCGGAATCGTCGGAGCCTCGGTGGCCCATCACCTCATCGAGAGGGGGTGGGACGACATCGTCGGCATCGACAAGTCCGCCATACCCACGGACATCGGCTCCACGGCGCACGCCTCCGACTTCTGCTTCATGACGTCGCACGACCACATGTCGGTCTACACCACCCTGTACAGCGTCGCCTTCTACGACAAGCTCGGGCATTACTCCCGAATCGGCGGGCTGGAGGTCGCGCGGCGGGGCGACGACGAGCGCATGGAGGAGCTCAAGCGCAAGGTGGGCTCCGGCAAGGCGTTCGGCACCAACGTCTCCCTGATCAGCCCGAAGGAGGTCAAGGAGAAGTTCCCGCTGATCGAGGAGGACATGATCCAGGGGGCGATGTGGGACCCCGACGCCGGGCTGGTCATTCCTCGCTCGCAGCAGGTGGTCGGGCTGCTGGTGGAGAAGGCAAAGGACGCCGGCAAGCTCCAGACGTTCGCCAACACTCCGGCGACCGGCCTCGACATCCAGAACGGGCGCATCAAGGGCGTGGAGACGCATCGCGGCACCATCGAAACGCCGTGCGTGGTCGTGTGCGCCGGCCTGTGGGGACGGCTGATCGCGGAGATGGCCGGCGAGGATCTGCCGATCATGCCCGTGGAGCATCCGCTGCTGTTCTTCGGGCCGTTCGATGCGTTCGCCGGCACCGGCAAGGAGATCGGCTACCCGCTGCTGCGCGACCAGGGCAACTCCGCCTACCTGCGCGACACCGGCGATCCGGCCACGACCGAGGGCGGTCAGATCGAGTGGGGCTACTACGAGCAGAGCGCCCCGCGCATGGTCCACCCGCGCGACCTCCTGGAGAAGGAGGAGGCACGGCTGTCGCCCTCCCAGCGCGACCTGGAGATGGAGCAGGTCATGGAGCCCCTGGAGCGGGCGATGGAGCTCACGCCGATCCTCGGCGAGCTCGGCTGGGACGAGAAGCGCTCGTTCAACGGCCTGCTGCAGGTGACCGCGGACGGCGGCCCGTCGATCGGCGAATCCCCCGAGGTCCGGGGTCTGTGGTACGGCGAGTCGGTCTGGGTCAAGGACGGCCCCGGCACCGGCAAGGTCCTGGCGGACTGGATGACCGACGGGCGCACCGAGCTCGATCACCACGGCATCGATGTCGCTCGCTACTACCCCATCCAGAAGACGCCGACCTACATCCGCGACCGCTGCTACGAGACGGCGTTCAAGATCTACAACCCGCCGGTGCACAACCGCGAGCCCTACACCAAGGGGCGCAACCTGCGCCGGAGCCCGTTCCACGCGCGCGAGCAGGAGCTCGGCGGCTACTTCATGGAGGCCGCCGGCTGGGAGCGCGCGCACGGCTACGCCGCCAACGAGCCGCTGCTCGAGAAGCACGCCGACCGGGTGCCGCAGCGGCGGAACNNAACGCCGAGCATCTCGAGCTGTCCGAGAACGTCGGCATGATCAACCTGTCGCACTTCGCGATCTACGACGTCTCCGGCGCGGACGCCGAGAGCCTGATGGAATACCTCTCCGTCGCCAAGGTCGGCGGCGACACCCCCATCGGCAAGGGCGTGTACACGAACTTCCTCGACCACGCGGGCGGGGTGCGCGCCGACCTCATCATCATCCGGATGGCCGCGGACCGCTACCGGGTCATCGATGGCGGTGACTCCGGACCGCGCGACTGCGTCTGGATGAAGCGCACGGCCGAGGACCGGGGCTTGCGCGTCGACATCGAGGAGCGCACGGATCACTTCGGCTGCCTCGGCGTGTGGGGCCCGAACGCCCGCAAGACACTGCAGGCGCTGGCGGACCATCCGGAGCAGCTCGCGCCGGAGAGCTTCCCCTTCGCCGCCTCACGCGATGTGACGCTGCGCGGCATCGGGGTATCGGCGCTGCGTATCTCCTACGTCGGCGAGCAGGGCTGGGAGCTGCACTTCCCGTTCAGCTACGGCCTGTCGCTGTGGGACATGCTCTACGAGCAGGGCGTGACGCCGGTGGGCATCGAGACCTATGCCAACAGCCGGCGGCTGGAGAAGAGCCTGCGGCTGCAGAACGCGGACCTGCTGACCGAGTACAACCTCTACGAGGCGGGCCTGGCCCGGCCCAAGGTCAAGGCGGCCGACTTCCACGGCAAGGAGGCGTATGTCGCCCAGCGCGAGCGCGACCGCCAGCCGGCCTACCTGTGCACCATGACCATGCCGGAGAACGTCGACGCCAACGGCGTCGCCCGCTACCCGGTGGGGAGCTGGCCGATCATGGACCCGGAGACCGGCGAGGTCCTGAAGGACGAGCTCGGCCGGCGCTCCTACGTCACCAGCGTCGCCTACGGGCCGTCGCTCGGGAAGAACATCGTCATGGGCTATCTGCCGTACAGTCATTGCCGGCAGGGCCGGCAGCTGATGATGGAGTACTTCCACGAGAGCTACCCGCTCAACGTCGAGGCCGTCGGCTACCGTCCGCTCTACGATCCCAAGAACGAGCGTCCCAGGTCGTAATCTCGACACGACTTGCCGTCGAGCACCATCGCGGGCCCGCGTGCGACTGCGGCTTTCGGAAATGCG
>JABAHQ010019516.1_pt2 | contig 20925 bp, 20 predicted proteins | sample 7062091 | NCBI WGS metagenome assembly JABAHQ01 (sample SAMN14534359, study PRJNA622989) | marine sediment metagenome | biome: marine biome [ENVO:00000428]; feature: marine pelagic biome [ENVO:01000023]; material: deep marine sediment [ENVO:00002113] | place: India: Gulf of Kutch | collected...
GTCGTGAGACAGTTCGGTCCCTATCTGTTGTGGGCGCAGGATATTTGAGGGACTCTGCTCTTAGTACGAGAGGACCGGAGTGGACAGACCTCTGGTGTACCAGTTGTCCTGCCAAGGGCATAGCTGGGTAGCCATGTCTGGTGAGGATAAGCGCTGAAAGCATCTAAGCGCGAACCCCTGCCCAAGATGAGGTATCCCTCCCGCACTCAACTGAGCACATTGGGAGAAGAATATGTTCTATGTTAACGATTAGTAAAAAGAGAGCATATTGGTGTTCGGATGTGCCGAGTTGAGTGCGGGACGAAGGCGCCTTCGAGATAAGGAGGTAGATAGGCTGTAGGTGTAAGGTCAGCAATGGCCTTAGCCGAACAGTACTAATCCGCCGAGAGGCTTGATCTACTCTTTTTCTTCAATTCACGGCAGATTATCTATATGGCTCTTAGAGTAATTAAGATTTATTTTAACCATTTTGCTCTGGTGATTATAGCGATGGGGAAACACCTCTTCCCATTCCGAACAGAGAAGTTAAGCCCATCAGCGCCAATGGTACTATATCGTCCGCGATATGGGAGAGTCGGTCATCACCAGGGTGTTATGTTATAACGCTCCGTGAGCAAGTCGCGGAGCGTTTTTTATTCGATTCTTGATCTTTAAAAATTGGTCTATGCTATTTGGGAATGGAAAGAAGACGCCGGGCAAAAACCACAAAAGCCGTCAACTCTAGGGTGGCGGCTTTTATGGTTTGTTTGAGGTCAATATGGAATGTAGACTTATTCATGTTCCCTCAGCAAAATCGTATAACGGAAAGGCGTCACACATCTCTTTGATTTCCTCTCTCGTCTGAGCACAAATTTTTTCATCATCCATATTCTTTAAAACTCGGTCAATCATTCTGGCGATACGCTTCATTTCTTCTTCCTTAAACCCCCGCGTCGTCAGAGCGGGCGTTCCGAGACGAATACCACTGGTAACAAAAGGACTACGTTGATCAAACGGCACCATATTTTTGTTAACGGTAATCCCAGCTTCGTGAAGAGCATTCTCCGCATCACGACCCGTACTGCCGGTATTTGTCAAATCAACCAACATACAATGATTGTCAGTGCCTCCGGAAATGATGTCATACCCCAGTTCAATTAATTCACTAGCCAGTGCTTTTGCATTCTTAATAATCTGATGAGCATAACTCTTAAATTCTGGCTGTAGCGCTTCTTTAAAAGCTACTGCCTTGGCAGCTATAATGTGCATTAAGGGGCCGCCTTGAATACCAGGCATTACAGTACTATCCAATATTTCGGAACGCATTTTGACTCGCCCGGATTTAGGAGCAACAATTCCCATCTTATTTTCCACATCTTTACCCATCAAAACCATGCCACCGCGTGGTCCCCGTAAGGTTTTATGTGTGGTTGTGGTAACCACATCGCAATAGGGAATCGGAGAGGGGTGGAGTCCGGCTGCAATCAGCCCGGCAGGATGCGCAACATCTGCCCAAAGTATTGCATCAATTTCATTTGCAATTTCACGAAATTTTTCAAATTCATAAAAACGGCTGTATGCACTTGCACCGACCACAATCATTCTCGGCTTATGCTCTCGTGCTTTTTGCGCCACATCATTCATGTCGATATAACCGGTAGCTTTTCCGACCCCATAAGGAACGACGTTATAAAGTTTACCGGAAAAGTTAACCGGACTTCCATGAGTTAAGTGACCGCCATGTGCTAAATTCATACCAAGAATTGTATCGCCTGGTTTGCAAAAGGTGAAATACGCCGCCATGTTCGCTTGTGCGCCTGAATGCGGTTGAACGTTGGCATATTCTGCATCGAATAACTGTTTTGCCCGATCACGGGCGAGATTTTCAGCCACATCAACCCATTCACATCCGCCATAATAACGTTTACCCGGATACCCCTCCGCATATTTGTTGGTCATTACACAACCCGCAGTCTGTAGCGTCGCTTTACTGACGAAATTTTCTGAGGCAATTAATTCTAAAGTAAAATTTTCTCGATTAATTTCTCCCTGAATTGCATCAAAAATTTTAGGGTCCGTTTGTTTGATGTATCCAAGCATAGTTTACCTTCGTTTGGATTCTATAGTTTACTTTACAATTTAAAAAGGTTTTGTATTTCTAGTTACGAGCATAAAAACTTTATTGAATCCAGTCATAGCAGCCGTCTTTTATGGTTTCTCGGGCGCTGTGAAGATGAATTTCTGCTTTGGTGCGTTTAAACGGTTCTAAACCATTGATACGAGTTAGCGCGGTAGATTTGTAATTAGGGTCTCGAGCGGCCATCTGATATTCCTGAATGGCTTTTTCATAAACCAGTTTATCATCATAAGTGCTTTCACTGCTTTCACGTTTATTGGTACAATAAGCAACTGCGTTTTCATAAATTTCGGCCATAACCATGTATGGGCGACCATTTTTGGGATCAATTCTTTTGGCCTGGATAATATGATAACGGGCACTACTGAATTCGTGCAGCCGTGAATAGGCCAAAGCAATTGAACATAGCGCGTCAATATTTTTTGGATCTATCTCAAGTATGTCTTTGTAAACTTGTATGGCTTGTCGAGTGTTGTCTAATCCTTCATAACTTTTGGCAAGATAATCGAGCGCTTCAATATTTTCGGGATCAACTTGTTGAATCGCTTTAAAAGCCCTTAAGGCTTCTTTGTATGAGCCCACAACATACGCTTCTGTGCCGTATTGCATCGCATTACGAACATTCGTTGTATCATTCAGGAAGGCGGCTTTCATGGCCTCTAACGGGTCTTTCCCAAAATACCTCATCCATTGTACCAATAAATTGTTGGCTTCATTATCATCAGGATCCATGCTAACAACTTTTTGTTGAATTTCAATGCACCTGTCATCTTCAACCTGAAATAACAATTCTGCTAAAATTTGCCAATAATTTTTCTGATCCGGATAGGCCTCCACCAGTGCTTCGTAATGAGGGATTGCGCATTTTACTTTGCCCAATGTCCTGTAAATGTTGCCAGCTCGATAGTGTAGACGAGCATAGTCAGGATACTGTTCCAGACCGCGGTAAATAACCAGTAAAGTACTATCTAAATATGATCCCTCATTACCATTGGTCTTGGTTAATTCAAAATAACAGGTTGCCAGTTTTCGATAAACAACTCTGTAGGTATCTGTGGTGTCATTCACCAGTACTTTCCAATAATAAGGGATTGCTCTCTTATATTGTTGGTGTTTAAATTCTTCGGAACCAAAACTATACCAAATTTGAATCTGTTTTGTCGTTATGGAATCTGCCCGAAATTTGTCATAAGGAGTGGTTAAACTATCCGGTTTACATTTCGCTACCTGTGCAGAGTCTTCTTCACCGAATTCTTCAAGTTCTTCGACCTGTGCCATTAAGCATAGTGGAAAGATGAGTAGAGAGAAAAATAAGATAAACTGAGAGAGCCTGCTGAGAGTGATTGACTTATTCACAATACTCCTCCTGTGATTACAATTTTGCTCCAAAATTATACATTAACCTCTTATTTTAAGATAATTCCAAATTTTAGACAAGCTTAATATCAAAGAAAATCGATTTTAATATTAGCGAATTTTTTGAAACCATTTCTCCCCAAAGGAAATGGATAAATGCAGATTAATAAATTCTTCCTGAGCTAAATGTTCGCTTTCATCTCCCCGAAGCCCTGCCTCAAGTCCCAGATCGATTCGGTTGGTATAATTACCGAATGGCAAACCAAATCCAAAATGCAAGCCATATTCTAAGACGGTTTCTTGATTAAATTTATAACCCAATTGGGTAATTGAAACGCCTCCCCGCCAATCTAGACGATCGAAAAAGCCGGCGTCACGTTTCTTAGCAAGCCCTCGTTCAAAACCGATCCCGGTGTGGAACCAATCTTCTATATCCGCCGGCTCGTTTTCAAAAGCATTTGACCAGGATTGATAACTAAAATCTCCTGCCACCGTCCAGCGCGAATCGAGCTTGAACGCACTGCCAATACCAAAGTGCATTGGAAATGTATCAAATGCTCTTTCTCCCGAAGACCCGGTTTGGGATACCGGAGAACTATAATTAACCGTTAAATCAAGAGATGGGGGAAAATCGACAAAACCGGCGAGCATAACCTGCCGGATTGGGGTATAATCGAAGCTCAGCCCAATTCCAGGACCGGATATTCGATATTGAACATTGTGGGAGCTGTCAAAATAATCATCGTTATTGAACAGAAAATTAAAATTGTCTTCCAGGGTTCCAAAATAATAATTTCCATGTACAGCCAACCCCAATGATCTAGTTGGAGACCAAATAAAATTAAGTTTGGCCTTACTGATGATCCCCTCGAACTGACTGATTTGAGTAAACCTGACTCCATCCTGGGTTAAGGATTGATTTGTTTTAAAATCAATCTCCGTGTAGGGTTTCAGAGAACCTCCTAACACCCATTTTTTCTCCTTCAGTGGAATCGCCAGGTTAATGCCGGAAAATTTGGTAGTTGAAAATAAAAAATTTTGGTTTTGAGTGGCTAAATTGAATCTTTGATATTGAAGCCCAATGGATGTCCGGGTATTATTAATAAAGCGCAAATGGGAGACACTTTGAAAGTTCAACGACAAAGAATCGAACGTCGCAATTCCGGTTCCGCCCATTGCGATTCCTCGAACACTGGTATGGTACTGACGAATTCCTAAACCATTTTGTTTGGAAGAGAAATATGAACCAGCCTCCACAGAGACAATTGTTGTCAAAGCTATTAACAAGAAAAAAACAGCGGTAATCCTCATAAAGCATCCTTTTTTAGAGTCGTTCTCGAGGTAACTTTAAAGATTGAATAATCAAGCGAGGTCTTTTATCCCGATCTCCGTTATAACGAAAGAACGAAAAGTAAGCCAGATAGTCATCAAGCGTTTTAAATTCAACATAGAGCCCTTTGAAAACAGATGGATTATTTAACTTCCGTTGGATATAATTTTGGGCGAGTATTTGACGATCCCGTCCGCCGAGTACTTCTACATAACTTTTTCCGTTGCCAAATCTAACCAGGTCAGCATTTCGGGAGTCTGGGGAGCGGAGGGTGGAATCCACTTTTACATTAGTACTCTTCAAGGGACTGGTAAGTGGCAGAATACGCATATCAGGACCGGCACCTTTGTTATATTTCGTATTTTGAGAATCAATAAATAATTGCAAATTTGCGGATTCCACCACGATTCCTTTTGGATACTTTTGGTTTAAAGTATCGATATTAAAATCTAACACGGTGGCCCTGGGAGATAGAGTAACGGTATGATTGCGATTTTGGATAGGTTGGAAATTACTCTTAACCAGGAAAGCATCGCTGTTTGTTAATAATGAATCAGTTACCTGGACAATACCGCTATCGGTAGAAACCGTATATGTATAAATTAGGTAAGGTCCGATTGATGGATTAACGCTGGTATTGCGGGCCTGAAGTTCTTGTATAAAATTTGCCTGCGCAAAATCCAGGGCAAGACCATTATTTTCAATCCCGGAAGATACTGTATCAACCCAATTGTTTAGCGTAGTCAGGCCTTCCTGGTTGAAAATGAAAACCAGACTATCATTAACCCCGGTTGTATCTCCGGGGATAATCATTTCGCCCAGAGAGCGTGAAAAATCTACATTAGATTGATAATCGCTCCAGACATTCGCTGTATCTGTCAGCCAAAAATTTCTGATCGAATAACCCCGGATAGTGAAATCGGAGAACATCTCGCCGATTCGTTCCCGCATTGTAAACTGTATCCAGGCGCTATCAATAGCGATGGTGTCTGACGGAAATCCAACAAAGCGCATGACCACCCGTGATGTAAATCCGTTAAAAGAACCGATTAATAAACGTTCTGCCGAAAGCGTACTGAGTCTTGCATTAAATGCATGGGTAGTATCAAAATTGGCATAAAGGGTGTCTGTAACTAACGATACATTTTCCTGCGAAATTTCAAGGGGATTTTCTTCACAACTCCCAATGAAAAACGAGATAGTAATGAGAATGGCGAGCGACAAGATTTTTGTGTACCAGCTTTGCAATTTTCGGTGTTGCACTTTTAACATAAAAGAGAATCCTTCACAGTTTTCATTAGCAAGTTCAGAAAAAAATAAACGTTAAATTTAAGAATGTTCTTTTGTTAATACAAACATATTAAAAATCATGCGAATACGACATAACTAATAAACAGTCGGTTACATAAAGAGTTCCGAACGAATGCGCGGACTGGTTTCGACATGAAAAATTGGTTCGGATTCAGAAAACTTTATAAAATGAAATCGCCCATTCGAAAGTTCAAGCAGGCGACAAACAGATCATCCCAAATTTTTGATCCTTAGCAGTTGGAAATCATTTCAGCTGACAGTTTTTGCCTGTTTTACAATGAATACCAGTAATTAAATTTTATCAGAAAGATGTTTTCCGGATGAATATTGAATCAACTCTTAACGTTATTATTAAGTGAGAAGTGAGCATCAGTAAATGACTCGGTTCTATTCTGCGACCAAACCAGAAACAGAGTTGATCCAGGCTTATATTCCCAACCTACGACTAAATTAGATCGGTATTGCTGAAACGAAGTTGGTTTAAAGGAATACGCATTTCAGCAGTCCAGCCGGTGTCATCCACATTCGCGGCAACATACCAGATGGGATTCCAGCTATAATCCCGGTTGTCACCATCCTCGCTCCAAATTCCATCCTCTTTTACGCAGATGTATTTAAGAACAATATTTTGAACAATTGCCGGGAATAAACCCATTTCCACTTGCGATTAGCGGAAGCCTCACCTTAAATTGGGTGCCCAAAATTGAGGTAACGATATGGCATTAAAGATTTATAACACCTTAACCCGAACTAAAGAGGAGTTCAAACCACTTCACCCCGGTCGGGTGAATATCTACGTGTGTGGACCGACAGTTTATGGGCATGCCCATATCGGTCATGCTAAGAGTTATATCAGCTTTGATGTGATTGTCAGATATCTGCGCTATTTGGGGTATCGGGTGAAATACGTGCAAAATATCACCGATGTCGGACATCTTACTGATGATGCCGATGCCGGTGAAGATAAAATTATTAAAAAGGCACGGGAAGAACAACTCGATCCTATGGAGGTGGCGCAGGCCTACACCTGGAGCTATTTTGAAGATATGCATGCATTGGGCGTATTGAATCCCAATATTTCACCTCACGCAACCGGTCATATTATCGAACAAATCGAAATGATCGAAAAGCTGATCGAAAAAGGATATGCCTATGAAGCCAATGGTTCGGTCTATTTTGATGTTCATCAATTTAAAGAATATGGAAAGCTGAGCGCTCGCAAGATAGAAGATTTAGAAGCCGGGGCACGGGTGGAAGTCAATCCGGACAAACGCAATCCGGTTGACTTTGCCCTGTGGAAAAAAGCGGAGCCGAATCATTTGATGAAATGGCCTAGCCCCTGGGGGCCTGGGTATCCTGGCTGGCATATAGAGTGTTCGGTCATGTCAATGAAATATCTCGGTGATACTATCGATATTCACGGAGGTGGCATCGATAATATTTTCCCCCATCACGAATGCGAAATCGCCCAAAGTGAAGCCGCCACCGGCAAGCCCTTCGTTCGTTACTGGATGCATAACAACATGGTTTCGGTGGATGAGGCGAAAATGAGCAAGTCGGTCGGAAATATTATTTCTATTAAGGAAGCTATCAGCGACTATTCTGCATTAATTGTCAGATTTTTTATACTGAACAGCCATTATCGCAGTCGCCTCGATTACAGCGATGAAGCCATGAAATCTGCTGAACAGGGATGGCAGAGATTAGCCAATGCAGTTGGTAAATTACAGATCAGCCTGGAAAAGGCAGAAGAAATTACGAATTTTGAAGCGCCATTTTCAATCGGGGAATACCATCAGCAATTTGAAGAAGCCATGAATGATGATTTTAATACTTCCAAAGCTATAGCGGTATTGTTTGATTTAACCAGGGATGTGAATCAGTATCTGACTGCTCATACGAAATATCACAGGCCGTTTTTGGAACAAGTTAATGAATTTTTTCTAAAGGCCGGGCATGAGGTTTTAGGGATGCTGCCGAAGGAAGTAGCAATAGAAAAGCAAGCTCCTGGTCAGGAAATGGTAGAGAAATTAATTAACATCAATCTGGATATTCGACAACAGATGCGAAAACAAAAAAATTGGGATCTTGCAGATTACATACGAGATGAGCTAAGCAAAGCAGAGATTGTCCTGGAAGATCGACCTGACGGGACGACGGAATGGCGATTAAAGAAATGAATAAAGTTGTCATAGGACTTTTTCACACACTTCTACGTTATCGCTGAGGCGCAGAGAACGGTTTCCATTGTTACACCGTTAAATTGTTTAATTGTCTGAGATTAGAGCTCAAATCGCAGAAGTCGTTACAATCAGTTTTATAATTATGTTGCCCATAATCATATTGCTATTTGACAAAAGCCTCTAAACAAAATGGTTCTTATAACTGGGAATAACGAAAGCAATTGACCGTATGATCGTTAACCATGCCGACTGCCTGCATAAATGCATAACAAATTGTCGAGCCGACAAATTTAAAGCCGCGTTTTTTGAGGTCTTTGCTCATTGCATCGGATTCTGCTGTTGTGGTTGGTATTTCCTTTAAAAAAGTCCAGGCGTTTTTGATGGGCTTCCCTCCTACAAACTGCCAGATGTAGGCGTCAAAACTTCTGAATTCCTTTTGTACTTCCAGAAAAGCTTTTGCGTTTTGAATGGCAGCCTGAATTTTAAGCCGATTGCGAATGATGCCTTCATTTAGCAGCAATTCCTGAATTTTATTCTCATTATAGCCGGCGATTTTCCGGGCATCGAAATTGTCGAAAGCCTGTCTAAAATTATCGCGCTTTTTTAAAATTGTTGCCCAACTTAATCCCGCCTGCGCCCCTTCTAATATCAGGAATTCAAATAGTAAGTGATCGTCATGTAGGGGAAGGCCCCACTCTTCATCATGGTATTTTCGATAAAGCGGATCGTTAGCAGGAACCCATTCACATCGTGTTGGCATCATTCAATTCTTTCTATCCGATTTCATAGTTTTTTATTCAGAGTGATTACGATGTATAAAAAATCACCTTGATGTTATGTCAACATCAAGGTGATCTGTATTGCCTCAATTAACCCCTAACTAAGGCAAAGGATACATTTTATGCAGAATGGGGTACCGGTTGAATAATTCCGAAAAGCGTCCCCTCAACATCCTTGCAATATGCCATAGTGCCAACATCGGGAATAGACATTTTCTCTGTGACCACCTGCCCGCCATTGCGCTTAACTTTTTCAATATAATCATCAATATCGGGGACATCAATGGTATTTACAGTCGCAGTAAATTCTTCCCGGGGGCGGAAAATGCCGCCGTTGATACCGTTACCGGATTCACCTGTGTTCACTAACCAGTACTCCTGTGGCCCTTCCCACTTTGTAATTTTCCAGCCAAAAACATTTTTATAAAATGCTGCGACCTTCTCCGGGGCATTGGCGCTGATCTCAAAATGAATAACCCGTAACATTTAAAGCTCCTTATATATAATGGCAGTTTCAGTTATTTAAGGGGAAAATGAATAGTTTTGTCTGTGAATTTAGCAAATGCTTTCTAAACAGATACTAAATTTCACGAATAACCTGTACTACAGTTCCCAATATGGAAAAGCCTGGGGTATTTTTATCTAAGATCATGGTTTGACGATTTGGGGTGGTGCACTCCAGGCGAATACGTTTGTCAGCCAGAAAATAGCGACGAACCAATGTTTTGTTGCCTAATTTAATGGCAATAATGTCCCCTTCTTCTATTGGAGTATCTTTTTGAATTACCGCATAATCCCCCTTGCAAATACCGGCTGCAGCCATCCGATTGTCATCGACCAATAAACTAAACCGATCCGAAATTCGAATGCTCTCATTCCTCACCATAGTTTCGATGCCTCCCAACCCAATTTTCTTTTGGTTGTCGTATAAAAGTTCTGCCCGGGGAATCTGAAAAAACTCTTCCTCTGCAAAATGGTTGGAGTTTTGTAAATAATATTTGTTTTTAATGTATAAGCTCATGGCTTAATCCTCATTCAAATTCATAATACTCACTCGATTTAGGAATGTGGTTAATTTACCATATCACGGATCAATCCTACTACTTTGCCTTGAATGTGCCATTCGCTCTGGGGATAAATATCGGGATAAGCCGGATTTTCCGCCTTTAAGAATTTTTGATTATCACGAGAAATGAGACGCTTCACCGTCACTTCATCTCCGATTAAGGCAACCACGATTTGACCGGGATCGGCGATTTTAGTGGAGAGGACAATTACCAAATCTCCGTCCATGATCCCGGCATTAACCATACTATCCCCCTGAACGCGCAGGGTAAAATAGCGCCCCTCGTTTTTGACTAAGCGACGGGGAATGGTAATATAGTCATCGATATTCTCTTCGGCTAAAATCGGATAACCGGCGGAGACCCGGCCGATCAGCGGAAGGTTGATGGTATCGGGAGAAGATTGATACCGATCGTTAATAATGCGAATACTGCGGGCGGTAGTGCCGGTCTTTTCGATAAATCCTTTTCGTGTCAATGCTTCCAGGTGACGAACCACCCCGTGTTTGGAAGCAATTCCGAAAGCGTTTGCAATTTCTTGATAGCTGGGAGGATAGCCGTACTCAACCAGATAATCGGAGATAAATTGCAGCACCTTCTCCTGTCGTTTGGTAAGACTTTTCATATAATACCTCAACAATTAATACACAATCGCATAATTAAAAAGAACACACTTTAAACAGGTATACATTAGTTCACTCCAATTATACAGATAAATTTAAAATTTGTCAAGCATAATTTAAAAAAAGATATAAATTTGTTCACTAATTTTGGAAAAGTGATACGAATTCATTTATTTTCCCAGTTCTACTGGAAAGTCTATGATACAAATAAATTTTTGAGACAAATTTTTCCCCTCCCCGCCACACAGTGGTGGCTTTGCTAAAATCGGGGAGGGAGATTTCCCCCCGATTTCGGCCTGCCTGAATGCAGGTAGCAGGCAGGGGGGATTAAGGGGGAAAGTGAGAGCAATGTAGCTAACATTCAAATTATTCAGTCCTGAGTGCCACAAAGTTTCCAATAGTACCCTTTTTCCCGACCATGGTTAATCGGCCAGGGGGAAAGTTCGCAAAGAATTTGGTATTAGAAATAATCACCCTTAAATTTTTGGTTTTTAATTATGTGCATCAATTTATTTCGTGATAACAATGGAAATCCGGATATTAGGTAGTGGGACGTCGATGGGAGTACCGATGGTTGGCTGTAACTGTCGGATATGCCGCTCACCCAATCCCAAAGATAAACGGCTGCGAACATCCGCTCTCGTCTGCGCGGAGGATGTGAATATTTTAATCGATACCTCGATGGATTATCGTCAACAAATGTTGAACGCTGGGGTGTCGCATCTGGATGGTGTTATCTACACTCATCATCATGTGGACCATGTGTTGGGACTGGACGATCTTCGGAGCTTGAATATTTTACACAAAGCCAGCATTCCCCTCTACGGTCTTCAAGAAACCATGGATAATATTAAGCGCATCTTCACTTATGCCTTTGAGAGTGAGGATAACCTTTCCAGTGTGCCCCGGTTATCAATCAATATTATTGACGAAGAGCCTTTTGAGATTAAAGGGGTGAAAATTCTGCCGGTTCCTCTGTTTCATGGCGAAATGCCCATCCTTGGCTTTCGAATCGGAGATTTTGCCTATTGCACTGATGTTAGCAAAATACCTGAAGCTTCTTACGAAAAATTAAGAGGAGTAAAGATTCTGATCCTGGATGCCTTGCGTTATAAATCTCATCCGACTCACCTTAGTATTTCGGAAGCGGTGGAGGAGTCCCGTAAGCTTAAGGCTGGCGAAACCTATTTGACTCATATTTCCCACCGGGTATTGCACGACGAAGCAGAAGCGCGGTTGCCTGAGAGAGTACACCTGGCTTACGATGGATTGAAACTGGTGATTTGAAAAGGACCCCAATGAGTCTCATTAAACAAATATCCAACCTGGCCCAGCACTCAGCAGTTTATACCATTAGTACTGCCATTCAAAAATTGCCCGGCTTTTTATTACTCCCAATTTATACCCATCCTGACTATATCTCAACCCGCAGTGATTTTAGCGATTACGCCCTGGTGTTCACCTTTATTGCGTTCATGTATTACCTTTATTCCTACGGCATGGATGCTGCCATGCTTCGCTATTTTTTTCTGGGCAAACAAGATCGCAAGACGGTTTTTTCATCCACTTTTTTTATTCTATTTTTAACCAGTCTGACCACAACCGGACTACTAATCGTTTTTAGCCCATTTTTTGCCGCTTTAATTTTAAAAAGCCCCGACTACGCGCCGTTTATTCGACTCGCCGGTTTAATCTTATTCTTTGACGGATTAGGTAATTTACCTTACCTGATTCTTCGGGCTGAAGAAAAGTCGGTTAAGTTCACCCTTTTTAAAGGATTTCGTTTCTTGCTGGAATTGGGATTCAACATTCTGTTTGTGGTGATTTTAAAAATCGGTGTCATTGGGATTCTATACACCAGCCTGACTGCCTCGCTGATCAATTTTTTAGTGATGTTACCGATCCTAACCCGATATTTGACACGCCATATCGATGTTTCGCTCTGGAAAGAAATGGTGAAATTTGGTCTTCCCTTTTTGCCCCACGGCATCGCCTACACCACCGTGGAGATGGTCGATCGGTTCATCATTCCTGAAATTCTGGGGAAAGATGCGCTTGGACTGTATGCTGCCAATTATAAATTCGGCACCGTATTGCTTTTGCTGATTACTGCCTTTAAAAATGCCTGGCAGCCCTTTTTTCTCAAAATTTCCGAACAGCATAATGCGCGCCAGGTCTATTCACGAGTATTAACCTATTTTACCCTGGGAGCAGGATTCATCGTAATTTTGGGCACCTTCTTTATTGAAGACATCCTGACTCTTCATCTGTTTGGAAAATTTCATCTACTGGGACAAAAATATTGGAACGGTATTGGCATCATCCCTATAATTTTGCTGTCTTACTGCTTTTATGGAATCTATGTGATCTTAACCCCGGGTTTCTATATTGAAACGAAAAGCAAATATATGATTGTTTTCACTGTTTGTGGCGCGGCGGTTAATATCGGAGTGAATATACTTTTATTGCCTGTTTTATATATTTGGGGAGCAGCGTTTGCCACTCTTTTTAGCTACATGACCATGGCTATTACTATTTATTTGATTTCCAACAAAATTTTTCCGATACCAATTGAATGGGCGCGTATGGGGAAAATTTTTTTATTGATTGCCGTATCCATGAGCGTGTACTATTTATATGATCTTAATTTCTGGCTACGAATCTTATTAACGCTCATCGCCATTATGTATGGAGTATTTTGGGTGTTGCAAAGCAATGAACGGACGGCAGTGCGAGCCCAGCTTATAAAGACAAAGTAACGTAGATCATGCAGATGTTGAGGACGACTTCAGGTAGCGAAATAGATCTGTGGGAATTATATCCCCCCTATGTCCCCCTCCTTCCGAAGGAACGCCTGTGGCGGAAGGGGAACATTAGAGGGGGATGTGTTAACCTGCGGAGTTTAAATGATCAAAATCCGCAATTGAAACTCAACTAAATGTTAGGATTAACTTGAATAGATAATTAATAATCGAGGCATGGAACTATGTCAAAAGCAAAACTGAATGTTGGATTTCTCTGGCATCAACATCAGCCCTATTACAAAAATGCGAAAGGCTATTATAACATGCCCTGGGTGCGTTTTCACGGCACCAAGGATTATCTGGATATGTTACTGGTGCTTCAGGAATTCCCCAATGTCAAGCAAAATATAAACCTGGTTCCTTCTTTATTGTGGCAAATTCAGGATTATGTGGAGAATAACGCCAAAGATAATATCCGATTATTGACCGAAATTCCGGCCGGAGATTTGGCGCCTGAGGACAAAGAGGCGATTTTGGAAAATTTCTTTCTCGCCAATGTTCAAACTATGATCAAACCCTATAGACGATATTATGAGCTTTATTTAAAATATAAACATGATGCCCGGTATGTTTCAGTCAGAGATCGCATCGATAGCTTTGATGAACAGGATTTTCGGGATTTGCAAATTTGGTATAATTTAACCTGGATCGGTCAGTTAAGCCGCAAACGGACCGAGATTGAAAAGCTTTTTCAAAAAGGGCAGAATTTTGATGAGGATGATAAAACTGTTTTAATGGAAGAAACGCGGAAAATTTTAGCTGATATCGTTCCACTTCATAAAAAACTTTGGGATGAAGGGCAAATAGAAGTGTCTACCTCACCGTTTTATCATCCCATTTTACCTTTATTGATTGACAGCAATATTGCCAAACGGTCCAATGCGCAGACCCCCTTGCCATCACCTGCGTTTAAACATCCCGAAGATGCTGAACATCAGGTGCAAAAAGGATTGGAATATTTCGAATCGTTATTCGGACGAAAACCGGTGGGTGTTTGGCCCTCGGAAGGAAGTGTCTCTGCTGATGCCGCTCAACTCGTCGCCCGCTATAATATTAACTGGATAGCAACCGACGAAGCGATTTTATCCCATAGCGTAAAGGAAAAGCTTAAATCCAACCGAATTTATCAACCACACTATTTCCAGGGCAAAAACCGATCTATTCATATTTTCTTTCGCGATCATTATCTGTCGGATACGATCGGATTTGTCTACAGCAACTGGAATGAGGATCGCGCTGTAGAAGATTTTATCTCCCGGCTCCATGCTGTGCGAAAGCGCATCATTGATGAAGATTCGGAAAATGCTTTGCAGCATCATATAGTATCTGTAATTCTGGATGGAGAAAACTGTTGGGAATATTATCAAAACGATGGTCGCAGCTTTATGCGGAAGTTGTATCAACGGATTGCTGAGGATGAATTATTACATAGCTGTACATTCAGTGAGTTCTTAAATACTCAACCGCAAATTCCCAAACTTTACGATGTATTTCCGGGTAGCTGGATCAATCATAATTACAATATTTGGATCGGTTCGGAGGAAGATAACCGGGCCTGGGAACTGTTAAAGCAGACGCGTGATTTCCTGGTCCAAAGAGAGAAGGAGGGGGTACTGGATTCCGAATCTCTGACTGAAGCATGGGAGCATATCTACATTGCGGAAGGCTCTGATTGGTGCTGGTGGTATGGGGACGAACATTCTTCGGCACACGATATGGAATTTGATCAATTGTTTCGGGAACATCTGATGCGGGTGTATGAAATTGCCGGGGAAGAAATCCCCACCGCGTTGTATCAGACCATCAAGCAAACTCACTTCGATCGCTTTGCTTCCATTCATCCGCTCGGTTTTATTCATCCGAGCATCGATGGTAAGAATACCCATTTTTATGAATGGGTGGGTGCAGCGGTGTATGATGGCAGCAAAACTCCGCAAACCGCAATGCATCAGGTGTCCCGCATCATTGATAAATTTTATGTGGGATTCAACAAAGAAAATCTATTCCTGCGAATCGATTTTTTTGATAAACCGGAGATTTTGTACGAATTTGTGCTTGCTGCAAAGACACCAAGACAAATTACAGTGGTGATGTCACCGTTGCGCGGTGTAATCGAAAAATTTGAGACAAAAAATGAAACCACCGAAAAAAAATTGCTGGAGCCGAGCTTTAAACTGGGCAAAATTTTTGAAGTGGCATTACCGTTTAAGGAATTAGGATTGGATGAAGGCGAATTTTTGGGGTTTCAATTACACATCAAACAAAACGGACAGCAGGTGGAGATTTTTCCTCATACCAATATCATCGAAGTTGAAGTGCCGGACAAATTTTATGAATTACGGGAGTGGTCAGTGTGAGCGCTGAAGAATAAATCTTTTTATGCCGATGATTCAATGCCGAGCTTGCAGAGGCACAAAGAGTTGCAACATTCATTGTTAAGTATTATGAATATATATTTATCCAGGGAGTTATCATGAGAACTGCTATTCTTGTTTTCGCGGTGCTGTTTTGTTGCTCACCACTGGGAGCCAGGCAAAATAATCCATTTGGCGTAGGTGTTATTTTAGGGGAACCGACAGGTCTAACTGCAAAATATCTTTTCAATCAACATCGGGCAATTGACTTTGGCCTGGGTTTCAGTAGTGATTTTAAGCTCTATGCCGATTACATTTGGCATATGTGGGACGTATTCCCCCAACCTCAGTCAGGCAAGCTTGCCCTTTATTTGGCGACAGGCCCCCGGTTTGAAGAGAATGAAAAGGACAACAAATTCGGTATAAGAACGATTGTAGGCGTGGATTATTGGTTGGATAAACATCCCTTCGAATTTTTCTTCGAGCTTGGCCCTGTATTCCAATTATCCCCGGAGACAGGAACCGATTTTGACGCCGGGATCGGAGTGCGCTACTACTTTGGCAAGGGGAATTAGTCTTAGCAACAACTTATATACTTAACAGATTGCCTTCATGGTACACAGAGTAATCCGAACGGTTGAGGTTGGAGTGGTCTTATGAAATTTGTCATTTGGTAACATTTATCGATTATTGCAAAAAAATTGTCTTTGCTTTTTGATATAAGAATAATTAATTTGTAGTAAAAGCTACAAGTAGGAGGATATTATGCCGGTGACGAGTATCAGAATAAAAGAACAAAAAAGAAAGGCTTTGAAGGTAATTGCTTCTGTGGAGGGCAAGACAATGAGTAGTTTAATGGAAGATTTAATTGATGATTACATTAGCAAAAACAAAGAAAAATACGCCAGGTTTCTGGATGAAAATAACTCAGGCGAATTTATGAAGATGTCCGAGACAACTTTCTCAGAATGGGACAATGAAGAAGACGAAATCTACAACAACATATAAAAAATGGGATATCGTTCTCGTTCCATTTCCTTTCACTGATATGACAACCACAAAGAGACGTCCTGCCCTTGTTGTTTCTCCGCCGGTATTTAATCGCGGGGAAGAGATTGTCATTGCCTTTATCACCAGCAACTTAAAAGTGAGGACTCAACTGGGAGATTATATCATCGAAAATTGGTCAGGAGCTAAGCTCCCTAAACCTTCATTAATAAGAATGCGTTTTGCCTCGTTATCAAAAACAATTATTGTGAAAAAAATCGGACGCCTCACCGAAAAAGATGCCGGAGTGTTTAAAGATAAACTCATAGAGTTTTTTAGCAAGTAGAGTTACATTTTTAAACGTAAATACATCTGTTTATGTCACTGTGGCTCTATTTTTCAATGAATCCAATACATCTCTTAAAACTTTTGAAGCCTGGAATATTTCGATGCCCAATAGATTTTTATCTTGATCCAATTCAACATTGACACCTGGTGCAAGTTCAAAAAATTCTTCTTCCTGCCCCTGGCGAGCAAGATACAAAATATCTTTATCAACATCATAATAGGCTTTTAAGTCTTCCATTGTATTTTTCTCCATCGGTTATTTTGAATTCGCCTATCTTTTTGGCCTACTTTAAGAGGATGAACTGTGATACAAATTATAGTGTCGCCGAACAGTTCATAAGCAACCATAACTTCTCGCTTTTTAATATTTAATTCTACAGTTTTAACTGCAATATAATATTCTGTTTCTGAATCCCAAAAATGTTCTTTTGAAGTTTGAATAATTTCTTTCACAAGCTTTTCAGATATATTTCTTAATTTCATCTTTGTTTTAATGTGATCAGAAAATTGAAGATTCAAAACATTTATGCCTTTCAGATAACATTTCCGTATTATTTACCCATTATGCTTGGAACCCTGAATAAAAAACCCGGACAGGAATTCCCATCCGGGTTTTGATGTTTGAACAGCAGTGAAAATTTTAACGGCTAAAAATTGCCCTGGCCTGTTTAGCAGCCGCAATTGAAATTTTGTTGATGTTTGAACCGGTGTATTGGCCTTTAAATTGGTCGGTATTTATATTTGGAATCGGTGTGTCCAGTTGCAGAACCTGATTTAGTTTATCGATAAAAGCATTGGCGACAACGGCATAGCCGCCATTATTGGGATGAATCCCATCCAAGCTGAACGCGGTGTTCTGCGGATCCATCAAAACGAATCTGCCCGAATAACCATCCACACCCAAAGTGTTTAATTCATTTAAGATCGCTTTTGTATCAACCAGGGGTATCTGGTTCTGGGCAGCCGCACCTTCGATGACCTGGTTGAATCCGGTCACGGCATTGGTAATGGCCGTTACCTCATCCTGGGTGATGGTGAGGTCGCCGGGGATATTCTGGCCGCTTGGGGTAAGACCGGCTGCCATCATTGCCTGTTCCAACGCCTTTGCCTGGGGACCGGCTATTGCCGGAGGGACTCCCGCCAGGATTAATAGCGGCGCAATATCTGCTGAGTCCGGGACACCCAACCCGGAAGCCTGGTATTCACTCAAAAACGGTAATAGTAAATGTCTTACCGGACTTCCGCCTACTAATAAGCCTTCATCCATTTGAAGAGGTAAATATAGTTCTCCGGCAGTGGTATCGAAATCGACCGGCTGAAAATTCTCGTCGAATACAACAGGTACGGTTCCAATTCCCGGAATAGTTTTATAAACCAGGTCGTCCAACAAATTGACATAAGGTATATCTGTAACATTAGGAATATTAGCCAGGATGATGCCGACATTACCTTCCCGAATTTTAGCAAGTTCCTGTAACAATCTACCATAGTCAGCCTGGAAATCTTGTGCAGGCGTAATTTGAGTTAAGTCGCCACCACTTACTGCAGCGCCTAATACGTCATTATTGCCCAACCAGACAATCACAAAAGTAGGATTTAAGACTTGTGCCTGTTCGACCATGGTCATATTGGCAAAATTGGGATTTCTCAAGATAAGGTCAAAAAAGGAATTCGTGTCGGCTTGAACACCAGTTGCTGCATCTAAGGCTTGCTTTAAGGTTGCACCGGGAATCCCTAAATTATCATATGGTCGGGGTAAAGTCGCATTCAACAGAAGTGCGGTTGGGTTTGTATAATTCCCTCTGGGAGCTATTTCACCGGTTGACGGATTAAATGATAAAACGCCGGCACCGGGCATGATGCTAATGCCGGGATCATCAATCAGGGGCATCTGGAACTCATGAGCATTACCCATTTGCTGGGCAATTAAATACGGGAAACTATTTTTTTGAAGATCTTTTACCAGCCCGGCTGACTGGAATCCGGCGGTCAAACTATTCCCAATAAATACCACCTTGCTGAGCGCTAATTGTTTGGAGGAAATATTCAATTGTGGTTGTTCCGGTGTTTCTAAATCGCATGCCGTAAAAGCAAGCAGTGCGAATAGTATCAAAAATGTGATTAGTTTTTTCATCATTTATTCTCCTGCGCTTTTAAATCAACTCATTTTTTATGAATTATTGAATGGTGTAGCCCAAACTCAAGTAATACAGATGGGCCTGGGAATTATAGGTACCATCAAATCCTTCCGAATGTTTCCCCACACCATTTTCCACAGTGGTGCGATCACCAATGTCTACAAACATATAACCGCCGTCCAGTTTGAACTTGCCGAAGTCATAACCGATACCAAAGGTATAGTCATTACGGGTGTCATCCGGTAGTAGGGGACTAACGGATTCAATGGGTTGAGGGGTCTCATCCCAAATAAATCCCCCGCGCAGGGAGAGCCGGTCGGTGGCTTCATAATGCACTCCCACCCGTAGCTGGGAAGAATTTTCGTAGTTTTCAGGAATGGTTTGATTTAAGCGGTCGTCGTCAAAGTCTAACACCAGTTCATCGAAAACGTCCCAGCCAAAATAGGCATAGCTTACTTCCGCGCCTAAACTCTCGGTGAGCTTATAATACAGGCCTGCGGCAAGAATTGATGGGTACTCCAATCCGGTGGCTACTTTTTGGTCTTTCAATAAAGCGTTGGCAAAGGCTTTGGTTTTGGCATCCAGATCATCAAATACATTAAACGTAGCATCGCCGTCATCGGCTTCATTGTTTACGGAATGACGGTAGGCGACACCAACTCCCAATCGGTCGGTGCGATACATGGCGCTGGCCGTAAAACCGACTGCCAGTTCAGTCGTTCCTTCCAGCGTAGCTGTACCAACTTCTGTTCCCGGTGAGCCTTCGCTGCTAAACAACAACACATTTCGGTTCAGTTCTAACGATGAAATCACGAAATCTGCCCCACCTGAAATGCTTAGTTTGGGATGCGGTTTGTACGCCACTACCGGAGAAATATAGTATGATGCCAGCGTCACATCTTTGGAGATGAATCGCCCCGGAAAGTCTTCATCTTCCCATGCTACTCCTAATCCAAAGGGAGTGGTCAGTCCGATACCGGCAGCAAACTTTTCGTTAAACCTGTGAGTAGCATAGATACCAAGTGGTGGGAAAATTTGATCTTCTTGTTCGTATTCCCGGTCGGGAAAGATTGGGTCTGCTCCCACAAACGTTCCCTGGGGCGCAATTAGTGTCACGCCTCCGTAAAATTGAGTTCCTTCTAAAAATCCAATTCCGGCAGGATTGTAATAAATTGTCGATGGATCATAGCCCTGGGCAACGGCAGCATTACCCATTGCCGCTGAACGCCCTCCGAACTCCCCTAAGTTAAATCCGGCTGCCAATATCAGCCCGGAGAAGAGCAGCGAAAAAAAGATCGTAATGTTTGCCTTTTTCATATAGACCTCCTGCAGATTGACATTAAATGAATAAATTTATTAAAATTATCTCACCTTGAATTGAGTTTACAGATTATTACTGAAAAAATCAAGGCTTATGTGGTGATAAGTTTTTACAATTGGAATTTTCAGATAAATCGTCTATCTTTTTTATTTTAGTGCTCATAGTGTTTTAGTGTTTATGTGTTAGGTATTTGTGCTTCGCATTGAAGGCA
>JABAHQ010001483.1_pt5 | contig 20910 bp, 16 predicted proteins | sample 7062091 | NCBI WGS metagenome assembly JABAHQ01 (sample SAMN14534359, study PRJNA622989) | marine sediment metagenome | biome: marine biome [ENVO:00000428]; feature: marine pelagic biome [ENVO:01000023]; material: deep marine sediment [ENVO:00002113] | place: India: Gulf of Kutch | collected...
TGACGATGAAATCGACCTCGGCCCGGACCTCCGGTTCGGAGGCGGGGTAGGGGCCAGCGCCGGATTGTTCTTTTTCGGGCCGCCAGTTGGCCGGGTAGTTGCGGTTCATATCCAGCCTTTCTTTAACCGGCTGGATGTTGATCAAGGCTCCATCGTAGTTTTTGATAGAGCCTTCGGGGAGGAGGCGGTAATACTGGCCGCCGACTTCGGTGGGGTCGCGGCGAACCAGGAGGCGGGGTTCCTCCGGGTAGACTTTCCAGGGCCCATTGGGGTCCTTCACCCGCATCATGAGCATGCGGCCATCCCCGTCAATATCCTCTTCGGCCAGCCCGTCAAGAGGATCTTCGTCATAGGGGTAGGGGCGGGTGCTGGAGCGGATGATTTTGGGCTTGTCGGCCAGGGCCCACTCGGCCCCATCCGGGTTGGCCCGGGGACAGATGTAAAAGACCCGGCTGTCCAGGCAGCGGGTGATATCGGGGTCAGTCCCATACTGGGTCACCAAGGTGTGCAGGTGAAAGAGACAGGCCGTCGAGGGGGAGACTTCACTGGCGTGGATATTACCATCGACGTAGAGGGCTGGTTTTTCGCTATCCGGCCCGGTGTCGAAGTTGGTCACCGTCACCAGCCAGATGTCCCGGCCTTCGTAACTCTGGCCGATGCTCTCCAGGCGAACCAGTTGGGGATACGCTTCCCGGTAGCTTTGCAAAATATGGGTCAATTCGTCGTAGCGGTAAAAGGTATCGAATTTGATATCGGGCATATCGGTTTTATCTCCCTGGTCGAGTTTTGTCCTATGGGACGTACTGCGTAATGCGTACTGCGTAATGCGTAAAGAGGAGCCAGTACGACCTCGTGCGGCTCCGTTCGGGGTGGGGGCATGCCTCACGCCTCGACTTTGGATCTACTGGGTGTAGCTTAGTTGCTTCAAATACGCTACCAATAGGCGCGTTACGTTCACCAATGAATCTGGATGGGCGATCTCATAGCCGTGTGAATTGTCGCGGGGGAAGCCAAAGGCGACGGTGCGACCGGCCAGGCCGGCCTGCTTGACCCGTCCGGCGTCGGAGCCGGCCCCGCTATAGACAGACGGTTGGGCTCCGAAGCCCAACTCAGCGGCCAGGCGCAGCAAGGCGTCACAATCGGCTTTGTTGTTATAGGCCGCTTCGCCGTACCAGATGATGGGCCGGGCATCGAGGGCCGTCGGCGTGTCGTGGGTGACGGGAGAGGTATCGAGGGCGACACAGATGTCCGGTTGCAGCACCTGGGCGGCCCGGATGGCGCCCAGCATGCCGATTTCTTCGCCATGGGTGGCGATGAAATAACAGTCGGGCCGGTCTCCGGTCTGGGTTGTTTGGGCCAGCTCTTTCAGCCCGGCGATGATCGCCACCAGGCCCATGCGGTCGTCGAGCGCGTAAGAGGCGATGTAATCTCCCAGATGCTGGATGGCTTTGCGTTCGCGGGCGACCACAGCCCGGCTGCCCACATGCACGCCTTTGGCGGCCAACTGGTCGGGCGTCAAGCCGGTGAAGAGGGTGACCATATCCCAGGTCAGGGCCCGGCTGCTCTTGAGTTCGGCGATGGGGCCAGTCCGGGTATGGACGGAGCCAACCGAGAGGATGGCCCGGACCGCGCTGCCGTCGTCGGCCAGGACGTCAACTGGCCCTTCGCCATATTTCCAGGGGAGAGCCCCGCCGATATTGGTCACCTTGAGCCGGCCATCCGCTTGAATGTGGGTGACAATCATGCCCAGTTCGTCCTTGTGGGCACAGACCATGACTTTCGGTCCAGCCCCGGGGAGATGGGCGTAGATATTAGTCGCTTCATCCTGCCAGACCTTCAGGCCGGTTGCTTCAAACTCGCGCTGGATGACGCTTTCAATTTCGCCCTCTTCGCCCGGCGGGGCATGACAGGCGACCAGTTCGGCGAGGAGCGTGAGAAGTTGGTCTCGATTCATAGCTGATTTCCTATTTCGTATGTTTTCCCCAGACCAGCACATAGCGGGATAGACCCTGAATCGGCCCCTTTTGTAAATCTTGTTCCATCCGTGCCAGGCCACATCGAAAGGCCGTTTTTGAGATGAGATGAAGGGCCGAGAAGGCTCTATCGCGATAGGCTCGGATATCGGTCAAGGCGCAGGCCCATTCTACCATAGTTTCTACGATGTGGTTAAAACCAGCCGTCGCCATCAGCTTTCGGAGCTGAGCTATAGCTGGATAGCGCTTCAATTCAACCTCAACCGTTTCTGGAAAGTAAACGGAAAGGGGCTGGCGATGGCGAATGATCCACTCGGAATCGGTGACGGTGCAGATCTGCCCCCCTGGTTTGAGCACCTGGTAGGCTTCCTGGAAATACCTGGCTCGGTCGCAGACGTGATGAATGACGTCGACGGAGAAGACTAAATCGAAGTAGCCGGCGGGAAACGCGAGGTTTTCTGCCCGACCAGGTTCGAAATTGACGGCCGCCGAGCGGCTCCTGGCCCGGGCCAACATCGCCATTGAGGGGTCGATGCCCCAACAGGTACAGCCGGTCAATTCGCTGATGGCCAGGCTGTAGTTGCCGGTGCCACAGCCAACCTCAAGCACTGTTGCCTCACGGTCGATACCGCTGGTTTCAATGAGGTTTTTTAGGACTTCAGGGTGAATCTGACGGTGTTGGCTATATTTGGTGGCGATTTGATCGTAGTTAATGGTAAAGTTACTCATGGGTGGTGGTTCCTGAGACTTGAGGCAGCCACTCCTTTTGCCAGCGGGTTTCGACCTGGGCGCGCCATGTTTCGGCGGCGGCGGTCAGTTCAGATACCAAGTCCGAATACTGGTCTTTGAGGTTGTGCCGTTCGCCCATATCCTGGTCCAGGTTGGCCAGATGAATCTCCTCTTCGAAAATGGCTGCCTCCGCCCCCTGGCTCCCCGGCATGGCTTGTGTCCCTTTGGCCTGGGCATCTTGAACAGTGTAGCCCGGCTCCTCGACCAATTGGCCTTTAAGGACCAGCTTCCACGGCCCCCGACGGATTGCTGTTTGCCGGCCCATCTCCCAGCAGATATCGCGCTGGGGCAGGGGGATACCACCGGCAACCCAGGGGAGGATATCCTGGCCATCCAACTCGTAGGCAGATGGATCTCCCCCGGCGGCCTTGAGAATGGTGGGGAAGATGTCCATGGCCACGCCTGGCTCATGCAAAACTTGTCCCGCCGGGATGCGTCCCGGCCAGCTCATAATGCCCGGCACCCGAATGCCCCCTTCGAACAGGCTGAACTTGTGCCCTTTGAGTTTGCCCGCCGTACCCCCGTAGTACGGGTCTACCCGGCCATCCAGCCAGTTGCGGGTCTCGCGCGAGGGGCCGTTGTCGGACATAAAGAAGATGAGGGTGTTATCCAAAATGTCCTGCCGCTCGAGTTCGGCCCGGATTTCGCCCACCCCATCGTCAACCGCGCTCAACATAGCGGCCATAATCTGGCGGTCCCAGGGTAAATCGGGAAAGCGGTCAATATATTTCTGGGGGGCGTGCATCGGATAATGGGGCGCGTTATAAGGCACATAGAGGAGGAAGGGGCGTTCATTTTTGACGGCATGACGGATGTAGTGGACTGCCTTTTCGGTGATGACTTCGGTCAGGTAGCGGCCATTTTCCCAAACTTCCCGGTTATTGTGCCACAGGTCGTGGGTGGGGTTGTTGGCCGCCCCGCCCCGGGCCATGCCCCAGTAGAAGATGTGGGAGTAATAGTCAACGCAACCGGCCAGAAAGCCGAACCATTCGTCAAAGCCGTGCTCGTGGGGCCGGCTGCCACCGGCCAGGCCCAGGTGCCACTTACCGGCCATAGCGGTTTGATAGCCAAGCGGTTTTAAGGCCGTGGCCAGGGTGGGCGTCTTTGACGGCAGGCCACTGGCCGTGCGATGCCCGGCCAGAATGGCGCGTACGCCGGCGTTGCCGGGATACCGCCCGGTCAGTAGCGAAGCGCGAGAGGGGGAGCAAACGGGTGAATTCGAATACCAGTTGGTGAACCGAGCACCGGAAGTGGCCAGGCGGTCGAGATGAGGCGTTCTGAAGTCGGTGTTGCCCATGCAAGATAGGTCGCCGTAGCCCTGGTCGTCGGTCAGAAAGATGATGAAATTTGGTTGAGGCATGGCTTATCCTTTGGAGGTAAGCCCTCACCCCCAACCCCTCTCCCGGAGGGCGAGGGGCGTCTGGTTCCCTCTCCCCTGGGAGAGGATTAGGGTGAGGGGCGTTTTCATTCTCTGTTTGGAAATAGCCCTCACCCCCAACCCCTCTCCCGTCCGATGGGCGAGGGGCATCTGGTTCCCTCTCCCATTGGGAGAGGGTTAGGGTGAGGGGCGTTTTCGTCTACCAGGCGTCGGCGGCCCGCTCTTTGGCTGGCCAGCCGCGGCCACCCCCTGACTGGCCATCGTCCCCCTCACGCTCGTGTTGAGTCAGGCGCATACCCAGGCGGCCGCGTTGGGCGTTGATGAACATCTTCCCCTGGCGCAGGAAATTTTTGGAGCCGGCCTGACGCATTTTGTGCAGGTTGACTTCATTGACCATCCAGCGGGTGGCGTGGTCGTAGAAGCGCTTGGAATGACGCCCGGTAACGCTCAAATCGCGGTCGGTGCGGGCGGCCCAGTCGAGGTGGGCGGCGATGCGGTCTTCGACGGCCTGGTAATATTTGGTCCCCTTGATGGGGTAAGCGACCGTGGTCAAGAAAACATCAGGGTTGGCCCGCTTGAGATGCTCGACGGTGGCCTCAATATCGGAGAGCTCTTCGCCGTCATAGCCGAGCATGATGAACATGCCCACGCTGATGCCCCGGGCCTGGAGCATTTTGGTTTTGCGCTGCACATCTTCGACGTTGGCCTTGCGCTGCATGGCATCGAGGATGCGTTGGGAGCCACTTTCCGCCCCGATCCAGAGGCGGTCGCAGGCCATCTCCGCCAGGGCATCAATAATGCGCTCGTTCAGCCGGTCGGCGCGGCTGATACATTCAAAGGGGATTCTCAAATGGCGCTTTTTTAGCTCCTCGGCGTACTGCAAAAACCAGCGTGGGTGGATGGTGAAGACATCGTCGGCGTACCAGAGCTGGTCAGGNNGCAATCCAGGCCACTTCTTCGGCCACATCTTGAGGGGTACGGCGGCGATGCGTCTCGCCAAAGACGGAATGGCTGCACCAGGTACAGGTGTAGGGACAACCTCGCGCTGTAATCAGGGAGACGGAACTGAGCCCGTGATGCGTTTTCCAGGTCTCCAGGTAGCGGTCCAGATTGATCGCCTCCCGGTCAGGCCATGGTTGGGCCGACAGGTCTTTGAGTTGTGGCCGGGCGGGAGTTCTGATCAACTGCCCCTGGTCATTGTTAAAGATGATGCCCAGGATTGTCTCCAGCTTGTGCAGGCCCTGTTGGGTCAAGTGAGGGATCAGTTCTTCCAGAGTCGCTTCCCCCTCGCCAGTGGCGACGATATGGGCCCCGGCGTCGAGGTATTCCTGGGCGTAATAGGGCGGCTCCGGCCCCCCAAGAATAACATAAGCCCCTATATCCCGGCAAATTTGAAGCATGCGTAAGACGTTCTGTTTGGTCATCAAATTGCAATAGAGCCCCACAATGCCGGGGCGGGCCTGGCGGACGTAGGCCTCAAAAGCGGTCATCGTTTCAAAGGTGCTGTCGTACACGTCTACGGCAAAGCCTTTGGCCTTCAGGTGTGAGGCGATATAAAGCAAGCCCAAAGTAGGGTATGGCTTCATAATTTGTTGTTCGTGTTCATCTTCGGCAATAAAATAGCCGTGGGAGAGTAGAATATCCATTTTGTGCTCCATGTGCTTTATGCTTACAGCTCTTCTTCTCCAAAGACAAACAAATCTCCAATAGATTGCCGGTGATAATTGCGGCGAATCGCTTCACCAAAAACAGGCGCTACAGAAAGGATATGCAGCTTGGGATGTCGTTTCTCCGGAGGGATATTAACGGTATCGGTGGTGACAATTTCTGTGATTTGAGGAACAGCGGCTAACTTCTGTAGGCTTTCCTTGACAAAAACCCCGTGCGTGCAGACCACCCAGATCTCCTGAATGCCATAGGTGATTAAAAGTTGGCTGATCTCAAGGAGCGTACCACCCGTAGCAATTTCATCCTCATAAATCAAGGCCCGTCTGCAACCACGCACCTGTTGGCTAACAATTCCGGTAATGCGCACTTCTGTATCGGAAACGCGTTCCTTATTGCCTGCTATAACCGGCAGACCCAAATCTTTAGCGAAGCGAGCCGCTGACTTAGCTTGACCGATATCCGGTGAGACCACAAGTGTATCCGATAAATCGCGCCCTTGGAAGTAGTGCCTGAAAACAGGCCGGCTGGTGAGGGGGTCGGTCGGGACACTGAAAAACCCGTGCACCTGAGGGGCGTGAAGCATCATCGACATAACCTGGGTAGCGCCAGCCGTTTGCAGTAAATCGGCAACCAGCCGGGCGGTGATGGAGATACGCGGGGCATCTTTCTTGTCGGAGCGAGCCAGAGAGAAGTAGGGAATGATGGCCTGAATCTCTTTGGCTGCTGCGGAGCGGGCGATGTCCAGCATCATAAACAGCTCCATCAGGTGGTCATTCACAGGAGGGGAAAGTGACTGGAGGATAAACACTTTGCGTGATCGTACACTAGCGCCGAGTTGAATGTACAGATTGTCATTGCTAAAGCGGCTGATTCTGGTTTCTTCCAGTGGAACACCCAGGTAGCTGGCAATATCGGCGGCCAGTTGGGGGTGGGAACTGCCACTAAAAAAACGGACCTCGCTTGGATCAATTCCCCTATTCATCCGCTTCCTCCAAAATAAACTCCTGAAAATCAAACATCCTATTCATTCGCGCACTACTGTAGCCAATATTAATGCTAAGGGCATACCGGTCGGACCGTCTCGATCTTCGATTTCATCGCAATGTGTAATGGTAAAGCTGTTAGTCAGCAACTGATTGAGATAATAGGATAATGGGCGGTGGTATCGGGGTGGATAAGTGCTGCTCATAGTTTTATCTCGCCATTTCTTTTGCAGTGAAAAGCGCAATTCCTGCATCTGGTTGTAATTCTCTTGCCAGCCATCGGTCCAGGGATGACGGATAGAAAACAGCCCTCGCCCGCCTGGCTTACTCACACGGCTGGCTTCCCGAAGGGTTCCCGCTGCATTTTCGACATCTTGCAAAACCATGTTACAAACGACGAGGTCAAACCCGATCTTGGCAGAGAAAGGCAGTGCGCCCGCATCTGCCAGAACGAACTGTACCCTGGAATACCTACGATCTGCCCGTCGTTTTGCTTCGGCTAACAAAGCCTTCGATCTGTCTACGCCGACAATCGTCGCCCCTTGTTGCTCCAAAGCAAATGCGAGGAGGCCGAAGCCACACCCTAAGTCCAAGACGCGCCGTCCGCTGAGATTGTCCGCACATAAGCGAGTCATAGCGGGCAGAATACGGTCCCGGTTGTGATCATCCGGCTGCGCCATTTTTTCCAAATAAATGGGTGCATAGTCGTCCCACTCATGCTTTGGGGTCGAGGATATCTGTTTTGGCACTACACATCCTCCTAAAGCAAGTCGAGCTACACCGACTGAAGTTCTAAGGGGCCGGGTTCATGCTCAACTTTAGCCAGTTGTCTGAGTTTAATGGACGATTTAACCAGACGGGCCAGATTGACCGGAATAGAAACTGTCTGCCGGATGTGACCGGGGCGGAGCATGGCCGGATTTTTGAGCGCCTGGGTCACCTGGTGAAAAGCTTTGCGGGCCCGAAATTCCTGGTGCACCCGATGGTGGAGGACGCGGTAGAAGTCCTGCACAAAGGGGCCCTGGTAGAGCATAGCCAGGTCATCGGAGTGTTCCCAGTTGGTCTTCTCCCCCAGTTGCAGCTTCACATTCTCATAGAATTTAGTTCCCGGCAGGGGATAGGAGACGGAGATGCCGATATCATCGGGTTGGCAGCGGCGCACCATGTCCAGTGTTTTTTGCACATCCTCCCATTCTTCGCCGGGATAGCCGAATTGGAGAAAGAAACCAACCTCAATGCCCACCTTGTGTAAACGGTCAGCGGCCAGATAAATATCCTCGACCTGGGTATCCTTATCCATGGCGTCCAATATTTTTTGTGAGCCTGACTCGGCCCCAACCCAGACGGTTTTGCATTTGGCCAGATGTAAGGCTTCGGCCACTTCTTCGCTAACCAGATCGACCCGCTGCAAGCATTTGAAGGGGACAGCCGCATCCTGGGCTTGAGCCAATTCGCTGAATTTCAAAATCCAGCCTGGCTTGAGGCCAAAAATATCGTCGGCGAACCAGATGTGATCCGGGGCGAAGTTTTCTTTAAGCCACTTCAGTTCGGCGACGACGTTTTCTGGGCTGCGGCTGTTATAGCGACGCCCGTAAATCGGCTTGGCACACCAGTTACAGCGGTAGGGACAGCCCCGGGTGGTGACCATATTCATTGAATAATAGCCGTGTCGCTGATACCAGATATCCTGGTAGCGCAGAATATCGACCAGGTCCCAGGTCGGAAAGGGTAGCTGGTCTAGTTCTTTGAGGAAGGGGCGCTCAGGCGTGCGGTGAATACCCTCGGCCTCGGGCCAGGATAGGCCCAGGATGTCTCGAGGGGCTAGGTCTGATCGGCCGGATAGAGAATCCAATAGCTCACCCAGGGTGATTTCGCCCTCGCCGATGATGATGTAATCAACCCCGTGGGCGAAATATTTGGCGGCGTGGTCGGTGGCATCGGAGCCGGAGATAATGACGATGCAACCCCTGTCTTTGGCGGCTTCGGCCATTTGAAAAGCAGCCTCGCGCATACGCAACAGACACATTTTGCTCAGGTAGTTGAAGTTGTCCTCAAATAAAACAGCGTATTTAGGCCGGTGTTGGTCTAAAGCCGCCACCCATTCGGCCACCGAATCGGCCAACATAGCGTCATAAAAGGCGACCTCGTACCCCTTCTGGCGAATATAGGAGGCGGCATAGAGGCTGCCTAAGGGCGGGTAGGGTTGCATAGCCTCCCAAAGTTTGGGGTCAAACTTCAGATAGTAAGATTGACCGAAAAGAACATCGCTCATAACAATACTCCCAAAAATAAGCTGAATTCATTGTGTGCCAACTTCCCGGAAGCTCAGAGATAGCTGTAACGTAGACCTGGTTTGCCAGGTCAGGAGCGCCTTTAGTTGCAATGGATGGAATAGCTTCCGGGAAGTTAAAATCAATAGCGCTCTAATTGGAGATTTCTACCTCATGATTGTGGTCGGCCTGGTGATCGTCGATGCGCTTCTGATAAGCGGCCAGGGTTTTGCGACCATGATTATCATAATGCCCTTTGCACTCATCGGCCGTGAAGGTGACCTTATCTAAGGCGCCATATTTTTTGGCCAGCTTGAGGTGTTTGCTGATCTGTTTCTTTTGCAAAATCTTCTCGGCCAGATGGCCAATAGGCCCGCCAAACATGAACTCGCCAAGCCGCTTAAAGACCTTCTGCATGGGCGAGAGGGCGTCGTTGATTTTGTCTAAGTTTAGCCCATTACCCTGGGGCAGGTAATCTGTCACCCAGTTATTCTTGTTTCTAAGGTCAAGATAAAGGTCTTGCCCGTAGATGGGCACCATTTGCAAAAGTTCACGGGCAATGTAAAGGTTATTTTCTTCGAAAACAATGACGTTTTCGGTTATCAGGTAATTGGGACAGAGGTGAACCCCTCGTCGCTGGCCATAGCGGACCAGCAAAATGATTAAGGCCCGGCACAGCCAGAGGCGGTTGGGGCTGGTAACAATCAGGTAGTCAATGTCATCTCTGCTATGGCGCGGATTGTCAACGGCCAGGGAGCCCGTGATGGCGACCATACGCACAAAGGGGAGACAGGCGACCCAGCAGCCATAATGGAGGGCTTTCGGCCATAATTCTTGGGCCGCCCGAAACCTCTCCCGGCGAAGGTTGGCCAAATGAGGTTTTCCGGCCAGGCTATAATACTGATCAACTACCATAACTTGCCGGTCTTCGATGGCTTGTTCCAGTAAGCCTTCGACCATCCCTGGACTGGCCTCAAATTCGAGAAATTTGTAGATTTCTTCGAAGGTGAGGGGGAAATCAAAGATATCGGCGTACAAAAGGGGTTTGAGCACTTCTTTTGTTGAGGGGTGAGTTTCGATGGGTTGGTTCAATTGGTGCATTAGGGAACGTATCCTTACCGCCTCTTGGGCTGAGTGATACCGTTTTATTTACTTAGAACGAGGGAGGTTGGCAGGTTTTGAAACTTAGTAAGGGCAGATTTTAACAGCTTTAGCGAAAGACGCAACTACAACACCTTTGTTTTGATAAGGTAGCTAATTATCGGAGGACGATTTTACTATAATTATTGTAAAAAGTATAATACCGCTACCCATAATGGGGATATAGCACCCTTCTCAGAGGAGTACGAGCAATTGTCATAGCCCAAAATTTGGGACATATCCCTATAAGTGATATAATCTCTGGCTAAATCCGCGAATTTTGTTCCATAATTCATTTTTGATCTTTGATCAGGGAAGATTATGAGCCAAGCGACTACTTCTATGACCTCCACGGCTGCCGGAACGGTACCGGTCAAGCGTGGAAAGCGCGTTAGGGCGGCCATTGAAGGGTATTTATACCTGGCCCCTACGTTGATTGTTCTGACCATTTTTGTGTTCATCCCGGTTATTTCTTCATTTCGTCTTAGCCTGAACCGCATTGCCCCTTTTGGTGGCAGGCAGATTTTTGTCGGCCTGGATAATTATATCCGCCTGTTAACCGGCCCTGATTATTGGAACAGTATTAAAGTCACCTTCCTTTTTACGCTTGGCACTGTCCCCGTCGGGTTGATTTTAGCCGTCTTGTTGGCCATTGCCCTCTCCTATCCCTTGCGTCATCTAACCGGTTTGCACCGGCTGCTAATTTTTGTGCCGGTGGTTATCAGCCCGGCCATTGCTGCGGTGCTCTTCAAATGGCTTTATCACCCGGTTGTTGGCTATATCAATTACTTCCTGCTCCAAATTGGCCTGATTGAGAGCATGCAAGCGGGACCAAACTGGTTAGCCAGTAAACAGTGGGCGCTGGTGGCGATTATCATCGTCACCATCTGGAAGGAGTTTGGCTTCAACGTCATTATTGCCCTGGCCGGGGTACAAAATATTGATACCAGCTATTATGATGCGGCCAAAGTGGATGGGGCGACTGTCTGGCATCGGATTCGTCACATTACCTTGCCTTTGCTTTCCCCTACCCTTTTCTTCCTCTTGATCATCAACATCATTCACAGTTTTGAAGCCTTTGGCCAGATTCACGTTTTAACCCAAGGGGGACCGGGGCAAGCCACCAACGTCTTGGTCTATTCCATCTTCTATGATGCCTTCGTGGGCACGCCGCAGCGCGGGATCGCTTCGGCCCAGGCTTATTTACTGGCCCTGATAGTTATTGCCTTTTCCTACATTCAATTTACCAGCTTAGGTAGAAAGGTACATTATCAATAATGACGACGCAAGCGAAACCCAAACTTCCCAGACTTAAATCACAAGATCTGCTGTTCCAGGTTTTTTTGTTGAGTGTCGGGGCGCTGGTGGCCATGCCGATTGTCATCGCCTTTTTCACCAGCTTCAAAATACCCCAGCAAGTCGTCACTTTCCCGCCCGATCTTATTCCCAATGAGTGGACCCTGCAAAACTATCGCACTGCCTGGACGTCCACCCCCTTTGGCCGGTACTTGTTGAACAGTTTTATCCAAACCGGTATCATCACCATTGGACAGGTTGTGCTCAGCATATTGGCTGCCTATGCTTTTGCTGTTTTAGTCTTTCCGGGGCGCGATATAGTCTTTTATATCGTTTTAGGGAGCTTGATGATCCCCTTTGAACTCATCTTTATCCCCAACTTTGTCACCGTTACCAATCTGGGCTGGGCCAATACCTATGCCGGTTTGACCGTTCCTTTTCTAGCCAGCGCCTTTGGCGTCTTCTTGTTGCGCCAGTTTTTCTTGACCGTGCCGCGCGATTTGCACGATGCCGCTCTGATTGATGGGGCCAGCAATTGGCGTTACCTGTGGCAAATCTTAGTCCCCTTGAGCAAAGGGGCGATCGGCGCTTTCGCTATTTTCGCCTTTCTCAGCGCCTGGAATCAGTATTTATGGCCGTTGGTGATTACTGACGAGACCAACATGCGGACCATTCAAATCGGTATCCGCTTTTTCATGGAAAATGTGGAACGCCAGACGGACTGGGGCGCGGTGATGGCCGGATCGGTCCTCGCCCTGGCCCCAACCCTGGTGGCCTTTCTGGTGGCCCAAAAACAGTTGGTCCAGGGGATTGCCATGACCGGGCTAAAAGGATAGAGGGGAGATTAGAGATTGGAGATTAGGGGTTGGCATAATTTCCAATCTCTAATCTCCAAAAAATGGAAACGATCGACAGGTGTCGTTTGTTTATAGTAATCCAACATCATTTCACCAAATTCTATTTGAGGAGGAGACATTAACTATGAAGTATAAGTTCTTGCGTAGCTTGATTTTGTTGGTGGTTGGCGCGTTGTTCCTGGCTGCTTGTGCCCAGGGGGGAGCCCCCCAACAAGCGGCCCCCCAAGAGGAAGCGGCCGCAGAGGAAGAGGCCGCGGCCGAAACAGAAGCTATGGCCGAGGAGGCGGCCCCAGAAGAAGAAGCGGCCGCGGAAACAGAAGCTATGGCCGAAGAAGAAGCCGCGGCTGAGGTTATTCCGCTTGAGTTCTGGCATGCTATGGGTGGGGATTTGGGCGAAGTCGTCAATGAGTTAGTGCAGCGTTTCAACGACAGCCAGGATGAGATTGTGGTCACTGCTACCTACCAGGGGAGCTACGACGACACCTATAACGCGCTCTTGGCCTCTTTTGAGGCCGGCACTGAGCCCAACATTACCCAAAACTTCGACCTGGCCGCTCAAACCATGTTTGACACCGGCCGCCTTGTCCCGGCCTGGCAACTGATGGAGGCTGACGGTTATGACCCCGACGTCTTCATCCCGGCCGTACGCGATTATTACTCCGACGAAAACGGCATGGTGGCTATGGCCTTCAACAGCAGCACTTTCATCGTCTACTATAACGTCGAGATGTTTGAAGCGGCCGGCCTGGAAGAACCCGATCGCGAATGGACCTTTAGCGAATTCCTGGAGTATTGTGACGCCTTGCAGGCCTCCGGGGTGCCCTTCTGTGTCGCCTTTGGCACGGTCGGCTGGTACTTCGAGCAGATCCTGGCCAACAGCGGCGGCCTTTACTTTAACAATGACAATGGCCGCACCGACCGGGCCACCGAAGTGCTGTTCAACCAGGGCCAGGGGGTGGAAACCTTTGAATTTCTGACCGGCCTGATGCAAAACGGCCAGGCGCCGAACCTGGGCAATACCTGGACCGAGACCGACAGCGTCTTTTTCACCGAGCAGTCGGCGATGCTGTTCGACTCAACCGCCGGCGCGCGCGGCATCCAGGACACGGCTGAATTTGAGGTCAAGACGGCCTTCATCCCCCACAGCGATAGCAGCGAGCGAAACGGCATTATCATTGGTGGGGCAGCTCTGTGGCTGATTGACTCGGGCGATGAGGCCGAGAATGCCGCCGCCTGGGAGTTCATGAAGTTCATGGCCGGCCTGGATCAGCAGCGGACCTGGCACACCGGCACCGGCTACTACCCGGTGCGCCTGGATGCCCAAGACGATCCCGAACTGCAAGCCTTCTGGGAGGAAAATCCCAACTTCCGCACGGCCATGGAACAGTTGTTCACCACCGAGACGACGCTCCCTGATGGTTCGACGAACTACCCCGTGTTGGGCGGCCGGGCCGGCCCCTTCCCGGCTATCCGGCAGATCCTTATCGAGACCTACAGCCGGGTGTTGGACGACGGTCTGACCCCGCAAGATGCGTTGAATGAAGCGGCCGAGAGGGCTAATGAGGAATTAGAAAACTACAACGCTTTCTTCGCCGAGTAATTACTGATTGCTGATTAATGAAGATAAGGGCCGGTCATATAGACGACCGGCCCTTATTCGCTCCATCAGGCAAAGCGTTATATGGATATACGAGAACACAATCGTCTGGCATGGGATAGGCAAGTAGAAAAGGGCAATCAATGGACTGTACCCGTTGGCCCAGAAGCTATTGCTGCGGCCCGGAAAGGTCAATGGACCATCCTCCTGACGCCAACCAAAGCGGTTCCTCGAGATTGGTTGCCTGACTTAAGGGGACAGCAGGTGCTTTGTTTGGCCTCAGGGGGTGGCCAGCAGGGGCCAGTTCTGGCGGCGGCTGGCGCGCAGGTGACCGTCCTTGACAACTCGCCTAAGCAGCTCGAAAAGGATCGTTTGGTCGCCGAACGAGAAGGGCTGGCTGTAGCAACGGTGGAAGGGGATATGGCTGATCTGAGCATGTTCTCCGACCAGAGTTTTGACCTGGTCGTGCATCCGGTGTCGAATGTCTTTGTGCCGGAGATTCGACCTGTTTGGCGAGAAGCGTTTCGGGTGTTACGCCGCCAGGGGATACTGATTGCCGGCTTCGACAACCCGGTGGTCCATCTCTTCGATTATGCGCTCATCGAGCGCACCGGCAAGCTGGAAGTCAAATATGCGTTGCCCTATTCTGATGTTGAGCATTTGACCGAAGAAGAGAAGCGGCGCTATCAGGAAGAAGGTATCCCTTTTGAGTTCAGTCACACCCTGGAGGATCAAATTGGCGGGCAAATCGCAGCCGGTTTTGTGATAACAGGCTTTTATGAAGATTACGATCAAGCGGGTGATGACAGTCCGCTCAGGAACTATATGCCCACTTATATGGCTACCCGCGCAATGAAGCCATAGGAAAAAGGGGGCTGATGCACGAGCCATTAGGTTTCAAAAGAAGCGCAGGCTTAACTATGGCCAGAGTTGAGACAATGGCCTCATTGTTTCAAGAAGAACCAAAGCGGAAGCCATTCCGTTGCTGCGGGCCCGGTATGCTGAACTGTAACAATGGGCTTGGTGGCGATATATAGAAGTTTATTTTGCTTAATCATCCCTTTAAGATTAAGATAAAAAGACCTACGAATTGGGCGAGACTTTAATAGGTTTTTTGGTGTTGATAAGCCTGATTGTTCAAGGGATGAAAATTAGCCTTTCTTGGTTGGCTTCTTTTTGCCTTTTGGGTTGGGCTTCATTCCTGGATGGGCAATCAGGCTGCCCATATCGGCGTGAGTTTGCATTGATAAAGTTCAGGATAGATATTTAGAAGTACTATACGAGGGCGAGAGGCTATTGAATATGGCGACAAATAAAACCACCCGTGATTTGCTGCTGGCAATATCTCTCATTGGGTTAACTGCCATACTTGCGGCTTGTCAGTTTACGACTTTGACCACTACCCCCTCGACCGAACCGCAAATTCGGGTGGTGGTCGACGGCTTGCTCAACCCGGTTGGCATGGCCGTTATGCCCGATGGGGGCTTGCTGGTGGCTGAGGAGGGGACGGGCAAGCGCGATGATAGCGCCGGGATCAGCTTGATTACGCCGGATGGGGGGATAGGCCGGTTGATTTCTGGGTTTTCGAGCAGCCGGGATTCGGGTGATCTAGCGGGCGTCAATTTGGTGGCCCTCTCCCCGGCGGGGGACCAGGTTTACATCGGTCACTTTAACGATCAACAATTGTGGACTCTGCCCCTCAGTCCTGAAGAACAGGCCGAGGGCTTAACTCTCCCCGAAACGCCCTTGACCGTTGACCAACTGACCCCGGCCATGACCCGCCTTAACAACGTCTACCTGATCAACCCCTTCGACTTGACCTTTGATCCGACCGGCGTACCTGTCGTCACCGATGCTTCGGGTAACGGGGTGGCCAAAGCAAACCCCGATGGGACGACGCGCTTTATCCACCGTTTTGCCCGGCTACCTAACCTGGCCACAGAAGGTGAGTCAGACACGATTGATCCGGTCCCGACCGGGATTACCCGTGTTGGGGAGGAATACTATGTCACCTTGACCGGCGGATGTCCATACCCCGAAGGGGGTGGCCAACTGGTCGCTATTGACGAGAACCGCAACCAACGCACCATCTTGAGCGATCTCAACATGCCGGTTGACGTGGCCCAGGGGCCGGATGGGACGATCTGGGTGCTTGAACTGGCCCGCTTCACCCCCGGGGCTTCTTGCTTCGACGGTAGTGGCTATCAGGCCCGTACGGGTCGCCTGAGCCGCCTCACCCCGGAGGGGGATTTGGAACCGGTCTTGACCGAGTTGAACTTCCCCGCCGCCGTCCTCCCTATGCCTGATGGTAGTCTCTACCTCAGCGAGGTTTTTGCGGGCCGGATTCTGCACGTCACCTTTCCTCACCCCCAACCCCTCTCCCGTCGGACAGGAGAGGGGAGTCGTTCCCTCTCCCCTCACCCCCAACCCCTCTCCCGTCGAACGGGAGAGGGGAGTCGGACGGGGGAGGGGAGTCGTTCCCTCTCCCCAGAGGATTATGATCAAGCGTTACAGGGGGTCATTCAAGCGCATCATCTTCAACCGAACCCCGGCGCCGATCTGCGCGAAGGGGATACCGAGTTGGCGCGTTTGGGCCAGGCCCTTTTCTTCGATCCGATCCTGTCAGGTGACCAAAATATTTCCTGCGCCACCTGCCACCACCCGGCCTTTGCCATGGGGGATGGCCGCGTTTTACCCATTGGGGCCGGTGGGGAAGGCCTGGGACCGGGGCGTACCTTTGTCGAGCAAATTACGTTGGGTCCGGAGGCCAGTTTTTCCCGCCGTTTGGCCGGCGTCACCAATGCTCAAAGCGGTCAAACCACGGCCCATAACCCCTTTGTCGGCGTCTTCATCCCCCGTAATTCTCTGACTGTCCTCAACAGCGCGCTCTTTCCAAGCCAATTTTGGGACAGCCGCGTCGAAAACTACGCTGGCGTGGTGCAGACCCAGGAGGATATAGTCAACGACCTGGGGTTGACCGATGTCCTGGCCGCCCAGGCATTGTTCCCAGTGACCAGCATGCACGAGATGGCCGGGGCCACGCTGGGTGGTTTGCCCCCTCAGGCGATTCGCACTATCCTGGTTGAACGGCTACAGGCCATCCCCGCTTACGTGGCTCGCTTCCAGCAAGTCTTTGGCTCCGGCGACCGGCCCGGCAGCCCTGAAGCAGCGATTACGCCCGTACGCGTGGCTGAGGCCATGGCTGCTTTCGAGCGGCGTTTCATTTTCACCGACGCCCCCTGGGATGACTATCTGGCTGGCCAGTTAGATGCCCTGACTGAAGAACAGAAACGGGGTGCGCTCCTCTTCTTCGGCCAACTGAACCCGGCAGTCAATTGTGCCCAATGCCACAGCGGCGACCTGTTCAGCGATTTCCAACACTATAACCTCCTGCTGCCTCAACTGGGGCCGGGGAAAGGACATGGTTATAGTGGGCGCGAGGACTGGGGCCGGGCCGGCGTTACCTTCGACTTCCGGGACCGGTATGCTTTCCGCACCCCCAGCCTACGTAATGTCTCCTTGACCCCACCCTATTTTCATAGCGGCGCCTTCGCCAGCCTGGCCGAGGCCATCCGCCACCACGCCGACCTGTGGGATAGCGCCCAGAACTATGATCCCAGCGCCCATGAAATTCCCCCGGCTCTTTATAGTAGTTTACGCCCCTTTGAGGCGGAGAAGCAGGGGCAAACAGTGGCCCCCGAGCTGGCCGACGGCTTACCCCTCACCTCGACCGATATTGCCGGCCTGGTGGCCTTCCTGGAAAGCCTGACCGACCCGGCCGCCCGCGACTTGTCCAGCTTCATTCCCAGCCGTGTGCCGAGTGGCCTGCCCCTCGACCCGGTGCCAGACCCGAAAATGTTGGCTAAAGCGGCGGAGAAACGGTCTACGGCGGTAACGGTGGCCCCCGAGGATCGGACGGAGGATTCTGCAGGGATTGCCGGGTTGAAATTGCATGATGTGGCCGGGGAGGTGGGGCTTGACTTTCGCCATAGCGTATTCCAAACCGGCGTTTTTAAAGACCCGGCGGCGATGATGGGGGCCGGTTTGTGCTGGCTTGATTATGACAATGATGGCTGGCTTGACCTGTATTTGGTTAACAGTTACGCTGAGGCCGAGGAAGCCTACTGGCGGACCAAAGGTGGGTTGCCCCGGAATGCCCTCTACCGCAACGACGGCGGTGTCTTTGCCGATGTCAGCGCTGAGACAAAGACCGATTTGAGTCTACGCGGCAACGGCTGTGTCGCGGCCGATTTCAATAACGATGGCTGGTGGGACCTGTATGTCACCGCCGATGGCCCCAACGCCCTACTTTGGAATCAGGGGGATGGCACCTTTGTCGAGGGTGGGGTCGCCGCCGGAGTCGCTGCGCCGGAATGGAACAGCGCGGCGGTCGTCGGCGATCTCAATGGGGATGGCTGGCCGGACCTTTTTGTGGCCGCCTATATCGACCTGGATCATAAAATCCCCAAGCCCAGCGGCGCTTTCCCCCAGGACTATTACGGTTTGCCAGACCGACTGTACCTCAATCTTGGACCCTCGTCCGGTCAAAAGTGGCCTGCCTTCCGCGAAGTGACGGAGCCCGCCGGACTGTTGCGTGAGGAGCGGGGTCTGGGAGCTTTGCTCAGTGACCTGGACGATGACGGCGACCTGGACCTTTACATCGCTAACGACGGCCATCCCAACCGCCTCTACGCCAACGAGCCCTGGTCCGGCGGCCCAACCGAGGACCCAGCCGGGCTGGGCTTTCGCCTGCTGGACTTAACCGAGACGGCCGCTGCCGGTGATTCCGGGAGCGGTATGGGGGTCGCCGGGGGGGACTACGACGGCGACGGCTGGCTGGATCTGTTTGTCACCAATTGGGAGCGGGAAGTTAACGCCCTCTACCGCAACGAGATCATCGAGGAAGGGCATTTGACCTTCCAGTACAGCACTTATCGTATCGGCATCAGCGGTATGGGAAACGGTATGACCGGTTGGGGGACGACCTGGGCCGACTTTGACCACGACACCGACCTGGATCTACTGGTGGTCAATGGCCGGGTGCCGGTAACAAATTTAGCGGCAGATAGCCAGTTGGTGCGTTTCTATCGCAATCGGAACTACAACCTGGCCGGAGATAAGGGCCGGCGGCCAGGCCAATTCATCGAATGGACGGAGCAAGTTGGCTTGAAGGATGTGGGTCCCCTGATGGCGCGCGGGAGCGCTGTGGCCGATTATGATAACGACGGCGATTTGGATATCGCCATCAACACCATCGCCCATCCGGTTGTCCTCCTCCAAAACGAGGACAACGGGGGCAACTGGCTGCAAGTGCAACTTGACGGTTTTCAGCCCGGTGCCAAGGCCGCTGTCACCCTGCCCGACGGACGCCGGTTGGTGCGGGAGGTACACGCCGGGAGTAGCTATCTGGCCTCTGAGGATCCCCGCCTCCACTTCGGTTTGGGAAGGGCGAAGCAGATCCAACATTTAATGGTCGTATTGCCCGACGGACGGCAGTTTGGCCTTGAAGGTGTGCCGGCCAATCAAATTATAGCCATTCAAGCCGAGGCTAGCTTGGCGAAGCATAACTAAGGAGTGGACTATTGGAGTCCAAACCTTTAGGTTTGCCGGATTTCAAAGCTAAAGCCTTGGACTCCTCCACCAAGGGGAGGGAAACAGATGGGATCAACAGATAACGGGGATGTGACTGCGTTGCATCAAAAACTGGTCGACCAGCTTAAGCACAATGGCGATATTCATACGTCCGATGTTGAAGCAGCCTTTCGTGCTGTGCCACGTCACCTGTTCTTGCCTGGTATCGAACTAGATAAAGTTTACGCTAACCAAGGCATTATCACCAAACGCGAAAACAGCCTCCCTATCAGTTCCTCCTCTGAACCTGGCTTGATGGCGACCATGCTAGAACAACTTGATTTGAAACCGGGCCAGCATGTCTTAGAAATCGGGACGGGGACCGGTTATAATACGGCGCTCCTGGCCCATCTCGTGGGCGATTCAGGAGCAGTCATTACGGTGGATATTGACCAAGACCTGGTCGAAAAGGCACGTGGACATTTAAAAGCGGCTGGGTTTGAGCAAGTGCAAGTTATCTGCACCGACGGCGGTTTAGGGTATCCCGAGGCTGCGCCTTATGACCGAATTATTTTAACGGTCGGCGCCTGGGACATCGCCCCGGCCTGGTGGCAGCAGCTAAAACCTGATGGACGTCTGGTATTACCATTGTGGACCAGAGGTGCGGAAAACACCGTGGCTTTTGAGCCGGTGGACGATTATCTGCAAAGTGTCTCCCTCAGTCATTGCAACTTTATGCGCTTGCGAGGGGCTTATGCCGGTCCTGAAGCATCGGTCCGATTTGGCCCGGAAGCGGCTTTAACGCTCGTAATTGACGACCGGAGCCAAGTTGATCCGGCAACGATATATCAATTATTGCTTCAGCCCGGTCAAGATTTGCCCACCGGGATTGAGGTCATCTCACGTGAGACCTGGCAAGGCTTAGCTTTATGGTTGGCCTTACGAGAACCTGGCTACCTCGTTTTGATAGCCGAGGACCAACTTGCCGAAAGTGGCATTGTCCCTTATCTACAGGGATCGTTCGGCAAAGTTCGCGCCAGTCGCGGTCTGCTTGGCAAGAACAGCATGTGCCTGCTGATGCGCCCGCCCGACCACTCGCCCCCACCCCAGAAGCCAGCCGGCGATGTACCCCTTTTTGAGCTGTTTGTCCGCACTTTCGGCCCTGACGAGGGCCTGGCTCAGCAGTTGATCAACCAGGTTACTGCCTGGGATGCCGCCGGTCGCCCTGCCCTGGACCGCCTAACCATTAAAGCTTATCCAGCCGACGTTGATTATCTTCCCGCCTCAAATGAAGTCATTGTTTCAAAGCGATGGACCCAGCTCGTAATCGGCTGGCAATAATCTTGGAGAATTACTCAGTTCAGAGTTCAATAGTTCAGGGTTCTCAG
>JABAHQ010008753.1_pt1 | contig 20893 bp, 19 predicted proteins | sample 7062091 | NCBI WGS metagenome assembly JABAHQ01 (sample SAMN14534359, study PRJNA622989) | marine sediment metagenome | biome: marine biome [ENVO:00000428]; feature: marine pelagic biome [ENVO:01000023]; material: deep marine sediment [ENVO:00002113] | place: India: Gulf of Kutch | collected...
CTTCAACCTATGAAACCCCTTTCGACCTGCTTATCCCTCGATCACGAGCCCTGACCAAACAGCGACAAATATTTGCCTGGACAATCATCGTTGTGTGCATCATCTTGTTGGCGCTTTAAACCTTAACCACCCCTCCCGACCGCGCCGACTCATAGATAGCCAGGACACTTTGCAGAAATTCCCGGCTCTGGCTGAGGGGAAGAACAGGCTCAGCGCCGTCGAGCAGGCAGGCTTCCATGGCCTGAACCTCGCACAGGTAGGGATCAATGGCCGGGATGACGATGGTCTCTTCAGCCCCGGCTCTGGAGGTGAAAATGAGGCGGGTATCCTGGCCGCTCAGGCCGGGCTTCCAGGGCTCGGGGATATGTACCATGCCCTCATCCCCCACAATATAGGCTGCCTCACGGAACGGAGTGCGGAAGCCGGATGAAATTTGGGCCACAACGCCATTATTGAAATGCAGTTGCGCTCGCATGGCCACATCAACCCCGCTTTCGCCGATGATTTGATCCGCCCAGACGGCGGTGGGGGAACCGGCCTGGGCCATAGTAATGGCCAGACTGTTGGGATAAACACCCACATCCCATAACGAGCCGCCGGACAGGCTGGCGCTCAGGCGGATATTTTCAGCGCGCTCCGGCGGGAGGTAAAAATTAAACCAACTTTGAACCAGTTGCACCTGGCCCAACTCGCCGGCTTGAATCATCTCCCTGGCTTTGAGGGTTTGTGGGTGGTGCAAATACATAAAAGCTTCAAAGACAGTGACCTTATTAGCCCTGGCCGCCGCCTCCACCCGATCGAATTCGGCCAGGCTGACCGTAATCGGTTTCTCACACAAGACGTGTTTGCCTGCCTCGGCGGCTTTGACGGTCCATTCGGCGTGCAGGGCGTTAGGCAGAGAATTGTAGATGACATCGATGTCAGGGTCAGCCAGGAGTACTTCGTAGCTGCCGTGTGCTTTGGGAATCCCCATCTCTTGGGCGTAAGCCCGGGCCTTTTCCAGGTTGCGGCTGGCTACGGCCACCAGTTCACTCCGCTCGGCCCGGCGGATCGGCCCAATCAGGGCGGTGTTGATATTAGCTGTTGATAAAAGTCCCCAACGAATTTTTTCAGACATGGCTGTTACCTCTAATAACGTAATGCGTACTGCGTAATGCGCAAAGACTTCTCATCCTCGCTCAGACCATTACGCAGTAAGAAGAACATAATGCGCTGAAGGTGCGTAATACGCAAAGCTTCGCATCCTCCGTTAAACCATTACGCAGTACGTATTACGCAGTACGCTATGATATTGGCGATGGTGATATTTGTCAACAAATCAGTGGGCTGAGGCGGACTCCGCTTGCCGGGCCAGTTTCATCTTGACCCGTTTCAGACGGAATAAATCTTCGCGCTCGCGCTCGTCCAGGACCATGTGGATGTAATCGCGCTGCGCTTCGAGCCGGGGGATGAGGACGTTGTCCAGGGCATTGACCCGGCGGGTCGTGCGGCCGATCTCCTCGGCCAGGCGGCGCAGGCGCATTTCGCTGTTGGCTAACTCAATGACCAGGTTAAGTAGGATCTCAAACGCTTCGGCGGCCGCGTCAATCCGGCTCGATACCCCGGATAAGCTATAGCCCCGGTCGAGCGAGCTTCGGGACACACTTTTCTGCTCCACGACCGGCACAGGCACCCCCATAATGTTGCTCCCAAACACTTCCAGGCCGATCTGACCCCGGGCCGCGAAGGCGGCCGAGCGCACCGCTTCCGGCCCGTCGAGCGCCTCGGCCAGGGCCAACGCTACCCCGGCTTCGCCGACGCGCTCCTCTAAGACATCACTGCCCTCGATAACCTGCTCAGCCGTGCGCATAAACTCCTTCAACAAGGCATTGCGCTTCTCCTGCAAGAGATTCCGGCCTTGATAGGCCAGATCAATCTGTTTCTTCTTGGCCAGCAACTCAGTTCGCGTAGCCTGTACCTGTTCCATATAACTTCACCAAATTAAACAATCCAAAACGAATTCAGCGAATCAGCAAATCAGCGAATCAGCGATGAAACAGGTTTCGCTGTATCGCTGATTCGTTGACTCGCTTCATCGCTGATTCGTTCCGTCTTCTGCCTCAGGGTAGTACTGCTCAATGAACTCGCCTCTGATACGCTTCAGTTCGCGGGGCGGCAGGATGCTCAAAAGCTGCCAGGCCCGCTCAAAGGTCTCCTCCAAGGTGCGATTTCCTTCGCCCTGATGAATGAACGCCTCCTCAAAACGTTCGGCAAAAGCCAGGTAGCGCCGGTCTTCCTCGGACAGGGCGGCTTCGCCGACGATGGCCACCAGCCGTCGCAGGTCGCGCCCCTCGGCGTAGAGGGCATAGAGTTGGTCGGCCACCTGGCGGTGGTCGGGACGGGTCTTGCCCGGGCCGATCCCGGCGTTCATCAGGCGGGACAGGCAGGGCAGGGCATCAATGGGTGGATATATCCCCTTGCGATGTAAATCGCGCGCGAGCACAATTTGCCCTTCGGTGATATAGCCCGTCAGATCAGGGATAGGATGGGTGATGTCATCATCGGGCATGGTCAAAATAATAAGCTGGGTAATGGACCCTTGCTTATCCTTAATCCGGCCTGCCCGTTCATAGATAGAGGCCAGGTCGGTATACAGGTAACCAGGATACCCCCGCCGGCCCGGTACTTCTTCGCGGGCCGTAGCCACCTCACGTAAGGCCTCGGCGTAATTGGTCATATCGGTCAGGATGACCAGTACATGGCGATCTTGAGAATAAGCCAGGTATTCGGCGGTGGTCAGGGCGACGCGCGGGGTAATGAGGCGCTCGATGGTGGGATCATCGGCCAGGTTAATAAAGAGGACCGTCCGCTCCAGGGCGCCGCTGGCCTCGAAACTGCGCCGGAAAATGGCCGCCTCATGATGCGGGATGCCGATCGCGGCGAAGACAACGGCAAATTCCTCTCCCCGGCCGCGTACTTCGGCCTGGGCGGCAATCTGGGCCGCCAGCTCACTCCCTGGCAGGCCGAAGCCGGAGAAAATGGGGAGTTTCTGGCCGCGCACCAAGGTGTTTAGGCCATCAATGGCGGAGATACCCGTCTGGATGAACTCGGAGGGATGGTCGCGGATCCAGGGGTTGATAGGCTGACCGTTAATGTCGAGATAAACTTCGGGCACGATCGGGGGGCCGCCGTCAATGGGTTCGCCGGCGGCGTTGAGAATGCGTCCCAACATCTCCAGCGATACGCCGAGACGGGCCACGTCGCCCGTAAAACGGGCCTCTGTCTCTTCTAAATCCAGGCCCTGGCTACCGGCAAAAACCTGAACCACCGCTCGGCCCCGGTCTACTTCCAATACCTGTCCCCGCCGAACCTCGTCATCATCCCCTCGTAACTCGACAATCTCATTATAGCCGACCTGGTGTACATTTTCCACAAAGATGAGCGGCCCTGAGATATAAGACAAGGTGCGATAATCAATCACATACAAGGGTAAAGTGTTAACGGTAGAATTATTGCTCATCGTTTTCTCCAGCTTTACGCTTACTTCTGATTGCTATTTGCAAAGGCCGCTTCAACCTGGCTCAGTAGCTCACGGGCTTGGTCAGGGACTGTTTCCGGTGGCCATTCCTTCATCCGAGCAATTTGATCCAACAACTCAGGGACCAAAAGGCGCTCCAAAAGAGCCCCCTGGTGGAGCGCTTTGAGCATATGTTCGTGGAAGCTGAGGATGACTTTGAGCAGCCAATAAGTCTTTTCCAGGGGGCAAAAGGCGTCATCGCTGAAGGCCGACTGTTGCAGAAAATCCTCCCGCAGCATGCGCCCTACGGCCAACTCCCCCCGCTCAGTTTCGGCCAAAGCATCGGTCCCTACAATTTGGACGATTTCTTGTAGCTCGGCCTCGCGTTGCAGCAAGGCGCGCGCGCGCTGTTCCTGGCTAGCCCAATCTTCAGCAATTTGCCGGTTGAACCAGGTATCCAGATCGTAGAGCGAATAACTGTTGATCCAGTTGATAGCCGGGAAATGACGCCGGCGGGCCAAATCGGTGTCGAGACCCCAGAAAGCCCCTGTCACCCGTAACGAGTTCTGGGTCATCGGCTCAGAGAAGTCACCACCTGGCGGCGACACCGCCCCGATAAGGGTGACCGAACCAACCCGGTCCCCACTGCCAGAGCAAGTCACGCGTCCCCCCCGTTCGTAGAAGTTCGCCAGCCGGCTCAGCAGGTAGGCTGGATATCCTTCCTCACCCGGCATCTCCTCCAGGCGACCCGATACCTCGCGCAGCGCCTCACCCCAACGGGAGGTTGAGTCGGCCATCAGCGCCACGTCGTAGCCCATGTCGCGGAAATACTCGGCGATAGTTACCCCGGTGTAAATACTGGCCTCGCGGGCTGCCACCGGCATATTTGAGGTGTTGGCAATGAGCACGGTTCGCTCCATCAACGGCCCGCCGGTATGGGGATCCTCCAATTGGGGAAACTCCTCCAGCACCTCGGTCATCTCATTGCCCCGCTCACCGCAGCCAACATAGACGATGACCTCGGCGTCGGCCCACTTGGCGAAGGTTTGTTCCAAGACAGTTTTGCCCGTGCCGAAGCCGCCAGGGATGATGGCGGTGCCTCCCCTGGGAATGGGGAAGAAACTATCCACAACACGTTGGCCGGTCACGAGAGGGGTGGTCGGATCGAGCTTGCCCTGGTGAGGCCGCGGCTGGCGCACCGGCCAGCGCTGTAGCAGCCCTAAGGCGTGGGTTCGATCTTGTGGCAGCCCCGGCGCAGGTGCTTCACCTCCCCCCTCTGAGGGGCCAGAGAGAGGGGGCTGGCGAGTAGTTCGCCGGCCGGCCGGCAAGGGCGCTTCACCTCCCCCCACTGGGGGGCCGGGGGGGGCGGATCCTTCGGACCTTATTACGGCTACCGTCTGCTCAACTGTATAGTCACCACCACGGATCTCCGCCACTACACCGCTGACATGCGGGGGGACCAACACCCTGTGTTCGAGGTGGGAGGTTTCCGGCACAACTCCCAGTAGATCCCCCCCTGAGACCTGCTGGCCAACCCGGACCCGGGGTTCAAAAGACCATTTCTTTTGCCGGTCCAGCGCGGGGGCCGTGCCGCCCCGGGTGATAAAATCGCCCTGTTGGGCCTGTAATTCGGGAAGCGGACGTTGTACACCATCGAAGATGGCTCCCAACAGCCCCGGCCCTAACTCGACCATAAACGGGCCGCCGCTGCTAACTACTGGCTCGCCCACGCGCAGACCGCTGGTTTCCTCATAGACCTGAATAGTAGCCAGGTCTTTGTCCAAGCGAATCACCTCGCCCACCAGATGGATATGGCCTACATAAACCACGTCATACATCCGCACACCCTTCAAGCCTTCGGCGACGACCACTGGGCCGGCGATACGGATAAGGGTTCCGCTGGGCATGGCATTGGTCTTTTGATCGATAGTCATAGCACTAAATTCTGGTATGGATATTAATTTCTGCATAATCCCAACAAACCACGTCTAAGGATTCAGCGATTCAGCGATAGAACGATTCACTGAATCCTTGATTCGCTGATTCGCTGATTCGCTCTATCAATCGCTTTGAGCGGACCACAGTCCGCGTTTGCCCAAGGTCCTGTCGAAGATCCTAGGAGCGAGGGCCGAAGGTCAGATAGGGTGATCCAGCTAGAACGAATTAAGTACGAGACGAGCTATCCGTTGGCGGCTGTTCAGCCCCAAAGGTGATGTGAAAGCCGATGGCCCGACGAATAAGCTCGGCGATATAATGGCGCCGTTCCTCGGTCGGGGCAGTGGGTCCACCGCCGGGAATGGCCATCACCAATGGCCGGTAACTGGCCTCCAATTGGCGCTGCAAGCGTGGGGGCATCGCCTGTAACAGATCCTGGCGCACGACGATGAGGCTGGCCTCGTCTCCGGTCAGGAGTTCGCGCAAAATACCCTCTGCTTTTTCGGCGTTTTCCACGGCAAATGTTTCCACGCCGGCCAACTGAAAGCCGGGCGCTAAATCAGGGGTAGTAATAACCATCAGACGACTCATGGATCTAACCTGACTAACTGATAATTAAATCCTTGCGCACCTTTTTACGATCCATAGCCCAGGCTATGGCCTGAGCAAGCAGGCGTACATTGGCCACCTCGACTTCCTTGCAGCCAAGATAGCCAATCGGAATGGCAATGCTTAAGGGATCACGGGTAAACATGGCCGTTAAATACTTTGCATGCCAACGTTCCAATTCACGCTCTAACACCGCGAGGCCACCTTCGCCAGCCTGATAACGCCGCCATCCGGCCTCTAAGGCCGGTCCGTAACGGGTGTCGCTCAACTGGCGCGCCAATTCCTCCAGACCACGAACTTCAGCCACCTGTTTAGCCAACGCTTCTACCCCCAAATATCCGCCCGGTTCAATCAAAAGGGGAGAGACAGTGGCGGCGTTATAGCGTCGCTGAGCCAGAGGAATGGTATCGGGCAGGCGGGCGAGACGCAGGGCTGTCGAGAGGTTGATGAGATCAATTTCGGTGTGGATATGCTCTAGCATAATGGCCCGTTGATCATTACCCTGCCCCAACATCTCTTGAATAGAAGCATAGTGGAAGCGATTCAGCGCCAATTCGAGTCGGTCAAGATCGGGAATTGTCCCGGTTTGAACCTGTGCCTGGCGTAATACGCCCGCATAAGGGAGCTTCCAAATCGTCATCAAATCTATGACCGCTCGCAGGCTGGGCTGGCGGGCTAACTCACGTAGAGCTACCTCATCCAGTCGGCCAACGGGCACCAGGGTCGGTAGGACCGTTTCCGATGAGAGACCTTGACTTTGTCCCCGCAAGATGGTCAGCAAGTTGTGCCGATCCCAGCGGCGCAGTAAAAGTTCCACCAGGGTACGGGGGTCACCCTCAAAGAATTCACGCACCTGGCCCAAGGTACGGGTCAGGTTGGTGCGCAACGCTTCGAAGACGCACCTGACACCTGATACCCGTACCAAGGCCGCTTCTACGTCTTCTTTGTAAGGGGTTTCGGTGAGCGCAGTAATGAATTCTTCGATGGTTTCTCTGGCCAAGAGATGGGTATAATCGCCTTCGCTCAGCAACTGGCTACGCCTGGCCCGTAAACGCGCGTTACCGTAACCATAGCCCCGGGCCATCCGTTAACCCTCCTGGGAATCTCCACAGAGCATATCGGCGATTTGAGGGCGATAGAGGCTGGCTACCCGTTTTAAGCGTGCCGCCAGGGTATTAACCAACCTGATACGACCGTCTGCGGCTGTAACGACGACCCCGCCCGGGCAGCCCCAGGAGGAGGTTCCTGTACCCCGGAGGGCATCTCCGACCTCCAAGCCCCCCTCTACTTCGGCCGACAGACCCATCTCTTGAACGAGGCGCCTCATCAAGGGGACATCGCGGTCCTGAACGCGTAGACGCACCTGATCATCGACATCAAGGGTATCAAGGGCCTCCTCAGTCAACTGCCACAGCACCTGAGTATATGCTTCGCTCGTAACCAGGTCTGTCAAGTGACGCGCCGTTGCTTCCAGAGCAGAGTTGATCAGGGATTCGCGCATGCCCAGGACTATCTGGAGCGCCTCTAGCTTGGCCTGGTTAAGGATACGCGTTTGTTCGGCCTGAAGCGGCGCCTGCACAGCAGCAAGGCGTTTCTGTCGCACCGCCGCAGCCTCGGCTTGGGCCTGAGCGTGGATCTGTTCGATCTCCTTCTGGGTAGCTTGCTCAATCTCGGCGATTTGGCGCTCAGTTTCGGTTTCCAGGGCCTGCAAAATCTTTTCTGTAGACATAATTGTTAGCGGGTTAAGATTGGGCTAAGCTTAGAGATCACGGCAAAAGCAAAATGATCATCGCCGCCACAGCGAAGCCCAGGATGAGCATTGTCTCCGGGATAGCCACCAAAAGAATGACCGTGCCGGTTAGCTCCGGTTTCTCGGCAATGGCTCCCGCCCCGGCAGAGCCAATGTTGGCCTGGGCGTGACCAGTGCCCAGCGCGGCCAGACCGACCGCCAGGCCAGCACCGATAGCGAGTAATCCAAGTTCCATTACATTGACCTCCTTACATTATCAAAAGATGATCATGAAAGTTATTGACTTCTTCTAATTAACGATACCCGATAGAACGCTGAAAAGGTCGGAAAGGTTGGCCACCACCCTGGTAAAATTTACCAAAAAATTCTACATAGTGCAGACGCAGAGAGTGGATGGTGGGGCTGAAAGCCCCCAAGGCCACGTTGAGGGCGTGAAACAGCGCCGCGATGATGAGCCCAACCAACAGGTTACCGGCAATGCCGGCCAGTTCGTTAGCCACCTGAGCCAGATAGACCGACGATAAGCCGATAGCCGCAATGCGCAAATATGACAGGATATTCCCCACCGTCCCCAGTAATTCCAGCGGCCCTAGTAACAAGCCGATGCCACCCAGGCTATAGATCAGGATGGCCAACCCCACGATCAACACAGCTATGGTCGGCGTGAGAAAGGCATCGGGGAGATAACCGGTCAGCACGGCGACTAATAAAAAGAGGGCGATCAACGAAACCAATGTAGCCGCTTTTTCTACCACTTCGTGACGATGGTGATGGCGCAGCGCCTCCCATACCCCCAGGCACAGACCGAGCACAATGTGACCGGCGCCAATCCCGATCGTTAACAGGAAGATAATTTGCACATCGTGCCCTCGATCAAACCATAGTGGATGAAGGCCAAACCGCTCGCCGAGGGTACCAAAGAACTCCCCATACAGAAAACCGAAGACAATGCTCCAACCAGCACCCATCATCAACACTTCGGTCAGACTGCGGAGCGTGGAACGGGTCTTGAAACGCTGACGCAGCATGAACATCAGCAGCAGCAAGATAACGCCGTAGGCCATATCGCCCAGAATCATACCAAAAAATATAGGCAGAAAAAGAGACATCAAGGGCGTTGGGTCGAAGGCGCCATATTGGGGCAAAGCTAACAAGCTAACCAGCGGTTCAAAAGGTTTGACAAAAACAGGATTATCAAACTGAACCGGTGCTTGCTGCTTCTCCTCAGCGCTGAGGGGGACGGTGGTGACCACAAGCTCATCGCCGACTTCAGCTTGTAGGGTCGCTTCAAGCCTCGCTAATTGATTTTCAGGTATCCAACCCTCGATGATAAAGGTGTAGTCAGTCTGGCCAAAGTTCGTTTGGACATCAATCTGGGCTAAATGGTCGCGCAGCAGAGCTTGCCAGGTCAGCAATTTGGGTCGCCAGGTTTGAACCAGTCGCTCTCGTTCGGTCTCTAGCTCGGCCAACTCTTCAGGAATGGCCTTTATCCGCTGGCGAATATTAGCCAGGACTGTCTGAAGGGGTTGTCCGGTAAATTCGGTGGGTAGGCGAACTTGAGTAATACTCTCCTGACCTAACATTTCATTAATCGCTTTGGCTTGACTTTTGGGAAAAACGAGTACTGCAGCCAGTATATCCGGATCAACCTCGCGCGATAAAACCTCAGCCATTCCTTGGGTAAGCTCTTCCAGTTGTTGGGTAACGGCTTCTAAGACGGCCTGGTAGCGGCGCTCCACCCAAATAGCGGTCACAGCGAAGTGTTCCAAATCAACGATGGCTGGTAACAAAGGGAGCAATCGTTGCAAGGTAACTTCATAGCGCGCCAGAGAGCCGAGTTGTTCCTCAAGATGATCACGGCGCGTAGCCAGGGTCTTGGCTTGGGGCTCCACCTCCTCTAAGTCAGTCTCAACCATATAGAGGAGCCACTCATGGGGACGAGGGTAATAAGTTTCGTATTCGCGAGAAGGTGAACAAGCAAACGTTGGTAAGGCGGCCAAGACCGAGTCGACGCGAGTAACGGCATAAGCCAGACGTTCCCGTAAGTGGACGATCCCCTCACCAAGGGTCAAACGTTGCTGTGATAAAGCACGCGTTTCATCCCAAGCATCAATCTGAACAGTCCCCAGACGATGTAAATGCTGAACGACTTTGTCCCGGCACGGTTGGGTGCCAATGATCTGCACTTTCACCATTGAAAGAAGCATAATCCATTGCTCCCCTAATTCGATCTACGGCTTAACAACCTCTAAAGTCTTTTCTTTAAGAGGCGTATTCTCAGGTAACACTAACATGCTGATCTGATCGGCCACCTCATCCAGCCTGGCCTGCGCCTGACGGCGTAAAGCGGCCGCATCTTGATGGGCCGTTTTAACAATCGTCTCAGCTCGTTGACGGGCTTGCTCTACACCCTGTTGGTAAGAAGCTTCAGCTTCCGCCCGCCCCGCCTGGTCCGCCTGGGCGATGATCTGTTCAGCTTCCGCCTGGGCCGCTCGTACCCTGGCTTCAGCCTGCTGGCGAGCTTCCTTAACCCGCTGGCGTAAGGCTACCTCTTTCTGTTTGATCGTTTGTAACGGTGAAATAGGATCTGTCCCAGTTGGTCTGTGCATCAACTACTCCAAACATTGGTGCGTTTAGACATTCCTTACCCTAAGTATAATCAAAGATACTTTAGGCCACTAGTGACAAATATCACTAAATTGTATGACAAACCTAATGGGTTTGGTTTTCTTCGCCCTAAAAGGGACGTGCTCTCTTAAACCTAAGGGATGGTAAAGGCGGAGATAAAGCGATCAATAGAATTTTGACAGCAACCAGGAAAGATACTACAATTACCGCCAACGTTGGCGTAAACGTTGGCGGTAATGGTTTGGTATGGGAGTAACTTCATGGCTGTAACGATGCGCGATATCGCCGCGAAGACCGGCGTTTCGATCAGGACCGTCTCCCGCGTTGTCAACAATAAGGGCGAGATCTCCGAAGCAACCCGGCAGCGGGTGTTGGCGGCTATCGAGGAGCTTGGCTATCAGCCAAACTCATTAGCCCGCGGTCTGGTATCAGGCAAAACCTTGTCAGTTGGGTTGATTATTCCCCAGATCAATGACCCCTTTTTCCCTGACGTTGTGTTGGGTATAGAGAGAGTGGCCCATAAACACCAGCATAGCGTGTTCTTGTGTAATACCAGCGAAGATCCCCAACTAGAACTGAATTATTTGGCTGCGCTTGCCAGCAAGCGAGTAGATGGCATCATCTTGTGCGGCACCCGTCTAACCACAACCCAACTCGACCAGGTTGTCACTCGCCATCGTGTTGTGATTCTGACCGGACGCAAGCCTTACAACTCAGCCACCGTTAGTATCCAGGCGGGTCTGAGTATGTACGAGTTGACCTCTCACCTCATTGGCCTGGGGCATCGGACCATCGGCTACATCAGTCGAAAGGAGGTGGAGGGAGATGAGCGGGTGGACAGCTACTTGTGGGCATTGCGTGAGCATGGGATCGAGGCCGATGACTCCTGGTGTGTCCGCGTGCCCAGAGTAAGTATCGAGGCTGGGCGTCAAATGACTGGCCAACTTTTGGACCGGGTACCGGAGATGACCGCGATCTTGTGTTATGACGATCAGACGGCCATTGGTGCCATCCAGGCCTGTCGAGAGCTGGAGCGCCGGGTACCCCAGGACATCGCTATAGCGGGTTTTGACGATATCCCCTTGGCCTCCCTGGTAACGCCCGCCCTAACCACAATGAGCGTGCCTCGCTATAGGCTGGGAGAAATGCTGATGGAACTCTTGCTCCGGGTCATGGCCGCGGAGGGCCCTTACGAAGAACACCTATATGTACGACCTGAGTTGATCATCCGAGAGTCCTGTGGGGGACAAAATAAACCGGACTTGTATTCAGGGTAGCTTGCGTTTCCCAGGAGAGGCGACGAGAAGATAGTAACAGAAGGAGGCGAATTAGTTTTCTAAAAAACCTGTAACATAAGATGCCAAAAAAGAAGAGAGATGTCCACTGTTTAGGCGAACGGCGACATCTCTCTAAGGCAGCCTGGTTGACAGAGCACACTCAGTTCACGACTGGGTGGTTCCTCTGTATGCCTGCCTATTTTCTATTATATACCTTATCTACTCAACTGGCTAAACTCGTATCCAGCGATTCTTGTTATACCTTCCGGAAGCTTCGAGGCGTCTTCAGGCAAGCGAAACGACAAAATCATGAAGTTCTTTGGGCAAGAAATGGCTTTCTTAGCTTCCGGGAAGGTAAATTTGCGCCAAGATTAGAATTCCTGATTCGTATCTAGAAATAGACGTCTGGACATAGTGGTCAACCATGCTGACTTATCAAACATATGACAGTAGCAGCTTGAGTTTGTGACATTTGTCACTAACGCTGTTCAAATTTGTCAGCTATATTAATATCAGACATTGGGTTCATTAAGTGAGAACCCTCAAAATCAAGTTTTGCGAAGTCTAAAGAGTTCATCCCACGAAAGGGGGTGATCAAAAATATCGAGTGCCATATCTGGAATTTGTTTAACCGTAAAATAGGTTTTAACTTATTAAGTGAGGAAAAAAATGTCAGAAAAAAGAAAACTGAATAGAAGAGAATTTTTACGACTATCAGCGGCCGCGAGCGTTGGATCGGTCTTAGCAGCCTGTGCGCCGGTCACCCCGGCGGCCGTTCAGAAGGAGGAGGCACCGGTTGTTGAGGCAACCGCTCCCCCTGAGGCGCCCACCAAGTTTATGTTCTCTACCTGGGGCGACTATCGCTTCTTTGAGGATGGCTTCAAACGGATGCAGCAAGACTATCCCCAGTATGAGAATGTCACCTTCGAGAATTCTCAGGCGGAAAGCAACCCTGCTTTGCTGCAGAGGTTGCTGACGGACTATGCGGCCCGGTCGTGGGAAACAATGCCGGATGTTTGTGAGATGTCCACCTGGGCCGTCCCCCAACTGGCCGATGCAGGCATTCTGGTTGATGTGACGGAACGGCTGGCTCCCTTTGAAAAGGACATTTCTGCTGCTCTCCTGGACATCTTACGCCGAAATGGCAAGTACTTCGGTGTGCCCTGGATGCCCAATACATCGATGGTTTGGTACCGCCAGGATGTCTTCGAGATGGCCGGGGTCAACGCTGATGACATCAAGACTTGGAATGACTTCATCGAAGCCGGTAAGGTCATCACTGAATTTGACTATCCTGATGGGGTAAAGCGTTATATGATCCATGTGCCCGCTACCGAGTGGGACGATATGCCGCTACAGCTCAGGCTCGGCCAACAGGGGGCTGGATTGTTCGACCGCGAGACCGGGGATTGTATTATCGATACAGATCCCAAATTCAAGAAAGCCTTTGAAGTCTGCGTCAGGGAAGCCACGGAGGGGATTGGCATTACGATGGATGCCTGGCAGACTCCGTGGTATTCAGCCTTGGAGGAGGGCATCATCGCCACGTATGTCAGCGCCGACTGGATGGATCAGATTTTCCAGTTGAGTTTGCCTAATACAGAAGGCAAGTTTCGGGCGATGAAGATGCCCGCCATAGAGCCTGGCGGCGCGCGGGGAACCTTTCAGGGCGGTCCCTCCAATGTAGTTGCCATCAAAAAGCCTGACCTGGATATGGAGTTAGTCTGGGCCTTTATGGAGCATAGCTTCCTAAACTCCGAGGTAACGGGCCCCTTAACGGCCGACTGGAAGTTGGTCCCGGCCTATCTGCCCGCCTTCGAACATCCTTACTATTCCGAGCCCCTTGACTTCTATGGAGGCCAGATCATCGGGGCGTTGGATAAAGAAATCCAGGCCGAAGCGAAGCCGTTCTACTTTACTAAGGATTACAACGAAACCATGAACCTCATCGGCACAGAAATGCAGAAAGTTTGGACCGGAGAGAAGGACGTGGATCAGGCGATCGCTGACGCCGCCGAGACTATTCGGAAAGACATAGGTACCTCCTTATAAATAACTGCTGATTCTATCACGGGAGTGGATGGCCTCAGCTTTCCAATGAGGGAAGGTCATCCACTTCCACCTACAAAGAGGTAGTAAATGGAACAACCTGTTCGTTCAAAGTCGAAAAGTTTGCTTAAAAGAATCTGGCAATATCGAAATGCCTACCTCTTCATCGCCCCTTTTTACCTCAGTTTTCTCATCTTTGGCCTGTTTCCGCTCCTTTTCTCCGCTTATATAAGTTTCCACAAGTGGTCTGGCTTCGATACCATGCAGTTTAGAGGGCTGGCGAATTACAGCCATGCTCTTCAGGATGACCGCTTTCTACTTAGCATGAGGAATATGGTCTTCCTATGGTTGGGACACATCTTCATCATGTTGTCGTTGGCCTTGCTTCTGGCCGTGGCATTAAACTCTAAACGGCTCAAAGGGCGCGAGGTATATCGGGCCATCTTCTATCTACCCAATGTTAGTGCTATCGCGGCTATGGCTCTTGTATTTGGCCTCATTTTCGACACGAATTTTGGCATCCTAAATATGCTGCTAGGCAAAATCGGTTTGCCGCCGATCCCCTGGCTCTCCAGTACGTCTTGGTCCAAACCCTCCATCATCCTTTTCAATATATGGAATATTACCGGCTGGTATATGATCATCCTGCTGGCTGGCTTGCAAAGTATCGATCCGTTGCTTTACGAGGCCGCAGAGGTGGATGGAGCCAACCCCTGGCATAAGCTGCGGTATATTACTATCCCCTCTCTACGGGGCGTTCTCTTTTTCTGCTTCATCATCGAAACGATTGGTTCATTTGAGATCTTTACCGAGCCCTACGTACTTACCCGGGGAGGACCACAAAACTCATCGCTCACGCCGGCCCTTTACTTGTATCGGTCGGCCTTTGAGTACAACAAGCTGGGGTATGCCTCTGCTCTATCCTTTGTGTTATTCGCGGCCATTGTGGTGGCTACGGTGATTCAGACCAGGTTTTGGCGAGAAAGAGCTCCAGGGGAGGTGTGATAATGGCTACTCAACTAATCGGCCGGGACCGGGCAAAGAGTTATCGCGGTTATTTGCTGACCTTCTTGACCCATAGCATCCTTATAATTGCCAGCATGGTCTTTCTGTTTCCTTTCTTTTGGATGATATCGGCCTCCTTCAAAACTCAGGCGGAACTATTTGGCAGCGCAACCAGCCTGCTACCGTCCGAAATTACCTTTGAGCACTATCAATTTGCCTTCACCGCCGTTCCTCTGGCCCGCAACTTCTTCAATTCTGCTTTCATCTCCATCACTTATACCCTGTTGGCCTTGTTTTTTTGTTCCCTCGGCGGGTTCGCCTTCGCTAAGTTCGACTTCCCGGGACGCAACATGTTGTTTGCGTTTCTTTTGGGAACCTTGATGGTGCCAAAAATGGTCAGCATCGTCCCCTCCTTTATCATTATGACTCGGCTCGGCTGGGTCAATACCTACTATGCGATGATTATCCCCGGAGCCGCTAATGCTTTCGGCATTTTTTTCATGCGCCAATATATCAGTACTTTGCCTGATGAACTCCTGGATGCGGCCAAAATAGATGGATGTAGTGACTTTAGCTTATATTATCGAATCACGCTGCCAGTCATCGCGCCAGCTTTGGTCACCCTGGCCATTATCTTCTTTATCGGGAGCTGGAACGATTTTCTCTGGCCGCTCATCATCTTGCGCAGCTACGACATGTACACCCTGCTGGTGGCCATCAATCTGCTGCCTGCGGCACAATTTAACACACCCTGGGCAGCGATTATGGCCGGCAGCACTGTCAGTGTCGTGCCATTGTTAATTGTCTTCTTCTTCCTTCAAAGATGGTTCATTTCAGGGGTTACGTTGGGGTCTGTACGTGGCTAGCGAGATTTTGACGCTGGCGAAAATAGAAATCGGGTGTTTCTTTAAACAAAATTAGCTGTCATTGAGGAATGACATTCGGAAAACACAGACATCCTTGGCTGTCAAGATCAAAGCCCCCGATTTCCAGGGCGAACTCTTGTAGTAGCATCAGTCTTTAGATCGTTGAAAACTAGACAAGGAGGATTTCAGATGAAACTAGGTGTGAATCTTTGGACAGTTTATGGGTGGGATCTACCGGAGGGGGTTAGTGCTGAAGTGCTAAAAGCGCTGGCCGAAATGGGATGCCAGGGGATAGAGCTGGTTGTTGATGAGAATTACAACAGCCCCGAAGAGTTGTTACGTCGACGTCAGGAACTCAGCGCCTTGCTGGCGGAAATGGGATTAGAGGTTCCCGGTGTGGGCACGACCCTTTTCTGGCGTTATAACCTGGCCTCTCAGGACGAGGCGCTGCGACGCCGCGGCCTGGCCCTGATCCGGGAAGGATGTCGGGTCGCCGAGGCATTTGGCGCTGGAGCTTTTCTGGTTTTGGCCGGTCAGCAAGAACCTCGAACGGAATATGCTCGCTCCTACGAAACAGCCATTAACTCATTGCGTCAGGGAGCTAAATATGCTGCTGACAGGGGTGTTGTCATCGGCGTCGAAAATGTACAGAGCAATTTTATTAGCAGCCCGGGAGAGTATGCCCAATTTATCGCCGATGTCGATCACCCGGCGGTACAGGCCTATCTTGACTTTGGCAATGGCATGTCTGTTGGCCCCAGTTATCCCGAGAACTGGATCACCGCTGTCAAGGGCCGTATTGCGACAGTCCACGCCAAGGATTACGACCGAGAATTTGAGGCTTATGTCTGTTGTGGTTTGGGAGATCTCTCATGGGAAGATACCTTCTCGACACTGAAAGAGATAGGTTACAACGGTTACCTGACCGTTGAGACGCCGCCAAAGGGCTACGGCAAAGGTCAGCCATCTTTGGCCGCCGGCCTCCATGCGGCCCGGACAAGTCTTCAGTGGCTGGCTCAATTCATATGAGAACATAGAATTGGCCGGTTTGAAGCTTGCAGAGCTAATGAAGTCTGACAAGCTGAGTGGTCAACCGTGCGTTTAGGAGAAGGATGTTCAAAGGAATTTAAAGAAAATTTCAAACGAAAGATGTCTCTGTAATTGAAAGGAGTATTTTGTGAATAAGTTAGGTATTGGCACCTGGGCGGTGCGAAATTATCCCTATCCACAATCAACGTTTGTATTGGATTGGGCACAGGCTAAAGAACTGGATGGGGTGGAGATCATCGATGCCTGGATTGATTTCTATTCTATGGACCAGTCGCAGTTGAGCAAACTGAAGGATGAGTATGCCCGTCGAAATCTGGAAATCCCAGCGATTTGCCCGACCCACGTCACCCTTAGCGAGCCTGAATTGGCCCGCCAGAATAGTGCGCGGGTGCAGAAAGCCATCGAGGTGGCCGAATTTTTAGGGGCCTCCTTTATCAATGTCTCGCTCGTGCAGACGATCCCGCCTCATACCAGCCTGGATGCCGAGGAACACCACTATGAAAATATCGTCGAGGCCCTGGGCAAGCTGGCAGATCGGGCGGCTGACGGAGGTATCTCGCTGTCCCTGGAATTGCACGAACACACCTTGGTTGACATCAGCCAGCCTTTAGTAAAGGTGCTGAAGATGTTGGATCGGCCCAATGTCGGCGCGAACCCTGACCTTGGCAATTGGCTGGCTGCTTTTGCTGAACCCAAAGAGACATGGCAAGAGGCGATCACCAACTTGAAGCCGTATACGAACTATTGGCATGTCAAGACCTTCTCGCGCGTATACTTCCGCGAACTGGATGCAGCCAGAACTATTGAAATACCCCTGCCCTGGGGAGACATCGATTATCGGCAAGTTGTGCGCATGATGTTAGCGGAACCGGCCTATGACGGCTACATCTGCGTCGAGGTTGAGCGATCAGGCGATCCGTTCGCTCTCATGGAACCCAGCTTCCCCTACTTGAAGGAAATTATCGCAGAGGTGTCGTCATGAAACTGGGTATTGATAGCTACAGTTATCATCTACACTTGGGGCACTATGAGTACAAGCCCAGTCAGCCCAAGACAGTAGAGTGGTTTCTGGAGCATGCAGCAGAGTTAGGCGTTCAGGGGGTGATGATTTTGGAGTTGGATCGAAAAACGCCCGATGATCGCCTGCATAGTCTCCGCCAGAAGGCTGAAGAACTGGGACTGTACCTGGAATTGGGGGGCGGCAGCACCAACCCCGAGGAGGTCTCTGATTATCTGCAGATGGCCTCAAAGCTCAGTGCCCGGGTGCTCAAAGTTGGCTTCAAACTCGATTGGTATTCCAAGAAAACACCTGTGTTAGATCAAATGCAGCAGGTGGTCAACGACCTGAAGCAAACAGCAGGCTTGGCCAAAGATTTGGGTGTCCGTATTGCTCTGGAAAACCACAGCCATTGGACTTCCGACGAAGGTCTCTATGTTGTGGAAAGCGTTAACAGTGACTACGTGGGCTTCTGCTTGGATACCGGAAATTCGTTGCTGGTGCTTGAGGATGCCGTTTATACGGCTGCCAAAATGGCGCCCTATGCTTTTACAACCCACTTTAAGGATGCTGCTTTCCGCGGTACCCCCTACGGGGCTGAGATCCTCCATGTTGGACTGGGGCGGGGTGTCCTCAACCTACCACTCATCTTCAACATCATCAAAACCACGGCCCCAGACCCCAACATTAACATCGAGGTCGTCTCCGCGCCTCAGGCTACCGAAGAGGAAACATTAGCCTTTGAGGAGCAGACTATTGTTGACAGTATCCGCTACGCTCGAGAGGTGTTGGGGGTCAAATAAGTAACTTGAGTTGCTACGACGAGACCCTTGGGGCTTAAAATCCTAAGGGTCTCATGAATCAGAACAGGAGTCGTCATAAACTATGAACGTTATCCAGGAGAAAATTCATGTAGGCGTCATCGGGCTAGGAAGTGCCGGACGGAACCATCTTCGAGGCTATAAGTCCATGCCTAATGTAGAGGTGGTTGGCATCTCCGATGTGAACAAAGACCGGCTGGAGGCAATGGCCCGGGAGTTCAACATCGAACATAGCTACACTGATTACCGCCAATTATTAGATGATCCACGCCTGCAAGGGGTGACCATCTGTCCGCCGCCTTATCTACACCGGGAGATTGTGGTGGCAGCAGCAGAACAGGGGGTGCACGTCCATTGTGAGAAGCCGATGGCCCTGACCTTGCAGGATTGCGATGCGATGATCGAAGCCTGCCAGAAAAAGAACCTCATCCTATATGTCAGCTTCGAGCCCCGCCAGTTACCTGCCTTCCGCCGGGTGAAAAAGTTATTAGCTTCCGGCGAATATGGGGAACCGCTCTGGCTGATGGACCGGCGGCTGCTCCCGGCCACGCCAGGGGTATGGATGCCGCCACCCTGGTTCTGGAAAAAGGAACTGGGAGGTGGACTGCTCATTGAAAACGGTGGTCATCACTTTGACTACATCCGCTGGGTAATGGGCGAAGTTGAGACGGTGTGGGCTCAAACGGCGACCCTGCGCTTCAAGGAATCGATGCCGCCGTATATGGAGGATCCCGATATCGAGGACATTGCCATCGTCACCATGCACCACAAGAATGGCGCAATGTCTAACCTGTTGAACACATGTATGGTGCCGTGCGGTAATCTGTTCCACCTGGAAGCAGCCACAGCCACCCACTACATCGCCCTGAATCGGAGCAGCCAGCTCACGGTGGAAAAGCAAGGACAGGTCATTTTCGAGACCGAGTTCCTACATCATGAGCGGGTCATCATCTCGGTGGAGCATTTCATTGAATGTATTCGCCAGGATAAAAGGCCGATGAACACCGGCGAAGATGGACGTGCCTCGTTAGAACTGGCCTTGGCCGCTCTTGAGTCAGCCCGCATCCAGCAGCCCGTTCATTTGCCATTAGAAACTTAAGGATAAGGACCTGGGTCAATTTTCGTCCGGCGGCCGCCGCGTCTCCCAGCCCTCCTCGAAGAGGCGCAGGAAATAGGTATCGCTATAGGGGTGTTTGCGGGCCTCTTCCTCATTCAACTCGACCCCCCAGCCGGGCGCGTCGGAGACCGTTAAATAACCGTTCTCGACCCGGGGGACGCCGCTTAAGATATCCCAGGTCCAGGGCTCGAGGGAGTCGTCGAAGTTTTCCTGGATCAAGAAGTTGGGGATAGAGGCGTGGAGATGGGCGTTCATGGCGGTGCAGAAGGGACTTTGAGCCTGGTGGCAGGCGACCAGGGCGGTGTAAGCCTCGGCGATGGCGAAGGCTTTTCTGGCCCGGGAGGGCCCCAGGCCCATCGGCTCCGGCTGGATGATGTCAATCACCCGCGCCGAGAGAAGGTCGGCGAACTGGCGCAGCTCCCGGAAGCCCTCGCCCAGGACGACCGGGATATTGATGGCGCGGGCTACTTCGAGGTGGCCGGCCAGATCGAAAGTCCGCACCGGGGTCTCCAGCCACATCGGCTCAAACGCTTCCAGCTTGCGGCCCAGACGAATGGCATTGGTCACGGTGAAGCGGTCGTGGGCTTCGATGAGAATGTCCACATCGGGGCCGACCGCTTCGCGCACGGCGCGCACAATTTCGACTGAGAGGCGCTCGCTCTCTTTGTTAATCTGCTGGTAAGCGCCCCCGAAGGGATCGAACTTGAGGGCGGTGTAGCCCTGCTCGGCCATCTCGGCCGCCTTTTCGGCGAAGAAGCCGGGCTCGCGCGGCCCTTTATACCAGCCGTTGGCGTAGACGCGCAATTTCTCCCGGTGCTTGCCGCCGAACAGTTGCCACATCGGCAGTCCCAGGCTTTTACCCAGAATATCCCAGCAGGCCTGTTCGATGGCGCTCATGCCCACCGAAACGCCCTGGAAGCGGGCTTTGTGCATTTTGTGCCACAGACGGTCCGGGTGAAAGGGGTCTTCACCGACGACATGGCGGATCAATTCGGCGATGTCGCTTTCGGCCGGCTTGGTTGACAGCCCCTGGGTAGCCTCGCCCAGGCCCGTAACCCCTTCATCGGTGTAGACTTTGACGAAAAGCCAGTTCTTCCAGGGGTTGCCGACGATGAATGTTTTGATCTCGGTGATTTTCATGCCAACTCCTAACATTTACGCGACTGAAGTCGCCCCTCAAGGGCTTTCAGCCGGGAAGTCCGCCTTCGCGGACTAAAATCACCCTGTCCACGAAGGTGGACATTCCGGCTTTAGCCCTCCAGGGGCAATACCATTCAAATAAGACTGTAGCAT
>JABAHQ010001571.1_pt2 | contig 20887 bp, 22 predicted proteins | sample 7062091 | NCBI WGS metagenome assembly JABAHQ01 (sample SAMN14534359, study PRJNA622989) | marine sediment metagenome | biome: marine biome [ENVO:00000428]; feature: marine pelagic biome [ENVO:01000023]; material: deep marine sediment [ENVO:00002113] | place: India: Gulf of Kutch | collected...
TGGGCTGATCCTGCCGGTCTCGATCCTCCCGCATTCCTCCCCGGAAGGCGGGTCTTTCCCCGGGTCCCGGAAACTCAACCGACGATGGGCCGGGCGGCGTTGTTATCTTTGAGCAAAGGATAATTCAGGGTTTCCCGCCGGCGCAGGTAGCCCTCGGCACACATGCGCGCCAATTTTCTCACGCGGGTGATGAATCCGGTGCGCTCGGTGACGCTGATCGCCCCGCGCGCGTCGAGCAGGTTGAAGGTGTGGGAACATTTGAGGGTGTAATCGTAGGCGGGCAAAACGAGGTCATGGTCCAGCAGGTCCCGGGCTTCGGCCTCGTACATGTCGAACCACTGGAACAGCCGGTCCTTGTTCGACGCCTCGAAATTGTATTGAGAGAATTGCCGTTCCGTCTCCAGGTGAACGTCGCCGTAACGCAGGGTGTCGTTCCATTTGAGGTCGTAGACGTTGTCGATGTTCTGCAGGTACATGGCGATGCGTTCCAGACCGTAAGTCAGTTCCACGGTGACGGGGGCCAAGTCGATGCCGCCGACTTGCTGGAAATAGGTGAACTGGGTGATCTCCATGCCGTCGAGCCACACTTCCCACCCGAGGCCCCAGGCGCCCAGGGTGGGGGATTCCCAATCGTCTTCGACGAACCGGATGTCGTGCTCCATCGCGTCGATTCCCAGGGCGGTGAGGCTTTGCAGATACTGCTCCTGCACGTCTTCGGGCGAGGGCTTGAGGATCACCTGGTACTGGTAGTAATGCTGGAGCCGGTTGGGGTTTTCCCCGTAGCGCCCGTCGGTGGGCCGCCGCGAAGGCTCGACGTAGGCCGCCTGGTAGGGCTCGGGACCCAGGACCCGGAAAAAGGTTTGCGGGTTGAACGTGCCCGCCCCCACCTCCAGGTCGTAAGGCTGGTGAAGGGCGCAGCCCCGGGTGGACCAGTACCGTTCCAGATTTAAAATGACGTCTTGAAAATTCATGGTCTCCGCTCTCTACCAGAGAAGCGTCCCGGTGTCAACCGCTCGCCCGCGGGGCGGGAGCCCGGAGACCTGAGGTTGGCGCTCTTCCCGGGGTCCGCCCGACGCCGCTTCTTCAGGCTTCCCCCTCTCCCGGCGCTGGAGTGGATTTTTCTTCGTTCTCCAGGTCTTTGAAATCGGTACGCAGGTTGCCGAGCTTTTGGCGGTAGGTTTCCCCGTCCCCGTAATCGAAAAAATACTGGTACCGGTTGTGGATGAACCGGGTCGGCCGCGCGTGCTTGATGGGGCACCAGTATTGTTCCGTCCGGCCCGCGATTTCCTGGACATAACCCATCAGTCCGTTAAAGTAGCCGCAGTAGGCGCAATTGAGTTTCTCGATGGCATTCAGGTATTGGAGGTAATGCCGGTCGACCACGATGTAGTCGTCCCGCCGCACTTTGGGAATGCCGTACACGGGGAAACAAATCGCCTGGTACATGGAAATGACCGCGTCCATCAGCACCGCGGGCACCAGGCAAAGCCAGATCACCGGGGCGGTGAGGATGTTGAGGACCGAGGCGTCCCGAAGGTACCGGTGGATCTTTTTGACCAACCGCCGGTGGCGTTTTCGGGTCTCGCGTTCGAACGATACTTTCTTGCGCTGGATGTGGTAATAAAATTCGCGTTCCTTTTTCTGGACTTCCAGCCGCAACTCGCTTTCCAGCCGCTTGATCCGGCCCACCAGTTCTTCGATTGTATTGTCCATGATTTCTTTCCTTTGCGGAGGCGGTTTTCCCCGGCTCCGGCCTTTTTTGTTACACTGGGAGCACTTGGGAGTCCCCCGTTATGAGTCTGCACACGATTTACAAATCGGTCCCCGTGGAAGAGGTCGACCGGATCCTCGCCTACTGCCGGGCCCACACCCTCCAAAAAGGCGGGCTGTTTGAAGTGTACCCGGGTCCCGACGGCTTCATGCACATGGTGATCGTCAACTCCTGTTCCCAAGACGATCCGGCGGGGATCCTCCGGCCCCTGGGGGCGTTCTACTGCAACTATCACGGTCCCGGGATCATCTCCATCGAGGACGAAGACCCCGATCACGATGGCATGCCCACCCGGCGCCGGCACGTGCAAGCCGTCAAGCAGGTCATCGACATCCTTCTTCAGGAAGGGTACCCCGGCACGCGGATCCGGTTCAACGATTTGCCGGGCCTCAAGGAATTCTTTTAGTCCCCCCGAATTCCCGGTCAGATTTTTGCACCCGGCCCCCTCGTCCGGAGATCTAAACTTTCAAACGCTTTCATCCCTGGCCGCGCAACCCGGTCTCCCCGCGGTCTCCTTCGAGAGCCTTATCCGGCGGGTCCGCCGGAGAGACTGTAACCAACGGGGTTTCAGACCCCCAACCTAAGGAGAATCCATCATGGTTTCCAAATATCGCGGGTGGGTCCTGTTTTTTCTTGTCCTGTCGCTGATGGGACCGGAGGCCGCGGTTTCCGGTCCGGCGGACCACCGGACCCCGGACGGCCGACTCAAGGTGCTGTACCACATCGACGGCAACGACCTGGCGACCGCCAAGTACGCCATGGCGCTGATCCATAAACACATCGACGCCGAAGGGGGACCCGGCCAAATCGACATCAAGGTCGTGGTTCACGGGCCGGCCCTGCACCTGTTCGACAAGAACCAGGCCGATCCCGAACTGGTCCGAAAACTCAAAACGGTCATGGACCAGGGCGTGGAGCCGGAGATGTGCCAGGTCTCCATGAAGTTGTTCAACAAGCCCCTGGATCGACTGGTGGACGGATTCAAACCCACCGAACACCCGGTGGCGGTCAAGCGCATCGCCGACCTTCAGGAGCAAGGCTACCTCTACATCAAACCTTGAGGAAGGCCGGGGGTTCGTTCTTCCCCCCGGGTTGAAAAACGAGGGCCCCGAATCGCCGCGAGGGGTTTCGCGGGGCCTACGCGCGCCGCGGAATCGCGCGGCGGCAGATGAGCCTCTTCAAGGTCGGGAGGACTAGGTCCGGCCCGCGGCTCACTGGCCCAGGGCCAATTCCACCCGCCGGCCCTGGTATTCAAACTCGGCCTTGCTGGAATACACGCTGCGGAGCGTGGCGTCCAAAACGGATTCGCCCACCCGCAGCTTGAGGTTGGGGTTTTCGGGAGTGGCGACAAAGATGTGGTTCGACGCGTTTCCGGGAGCGAAGAAAATGATTCCCTTGATCTTCAAACCGGGAATCCCCTCCCCGGTGACCGGAGGAAGCAGGGAGTCTTCCGGAGTGTCTTGAAAAGCCGTTTGAGTGGCCGAACGGATCAGGCGGTCGATTTCCCGCACCTCGGCCGTTCCGGCGGGTTCCGGCGGCGGAGGTTTTTTCGCCGCCTCTGGCTTTGCCGGGAGCGGCGGAGAGGACGGTTCCGCCATCGCCGACGGTCCGGGGTCGCCGTTCCTCTGGAACGGTTCCGGAATATGAGCCAGGGGAACGCCGGTCAGGGACTCTTGCGGAGGAGAAGTGATTTCCATGACGGGCGCCGACGGCAAAACCGCGGGCGGGTTCTTCACGAGGGAGCTCCCCGCAGGCGGAACCGGCTCGCGCGCGGAGATCCACCAGGCGCCCGTTCCCAGGAGGACGGCCCCGGCCACCACCGCCGCGACACCGCTCCACCCCTGCGTCCTGGTTTTTCCCGAACCGGAAGAGGCAGGAGTCCCGTCCTGAAGGACCAGGTTCTTGAGATCGACATTCTTCTCCAAAACGCTTTTTTCCTCTTCCAGCTTTCTCAGCGTATTGAGAATGGTGCTCATGGTTCCACCAGCTTGGGCGTGGGATAGATGTTCAGAAGATTATACAACAAGATCCGGCTTTCCGTGTGAAACTTGCCATCGTCTTTCAGACTGTTTTGCCGCTGGAACTGGAGGACCGCGTTCTCCGTCTGGGCCCCGTAAAGAGGCGCCTCGGGACCTTTGAAAAAGCCCAGCAACCGCAGGTTCTTTTGGAGCCACAGCGCTTCCCGGCCGCGGAAGCCCCGCTCCATCGGCGGCAGGTGTTCGAAATCCTTCCACAGGACGATGGCCTTGCGGGTCCAAATCGGGTCGATGGTGGACAGCGGCATCTCGATCGGATCGACCGACCCGAAAACTCCCCGGTCGCCCTTCACCGTCATCAACGCCAGGTACTTGGTGCCCTGCGCGTCGGGCAGGGAAAGTTCCAGCACGGCGGGGTAATTGAGGGTCGTGAGCCGCCGGAAGTTGCCGCTCAGTTCGTATTCCAGCAAGCCGTACTCCCCTTCCAGATCGGACAGGATAAACGGCCCGTCGTCCCGGAGCGCGTCGGCCTGGAACCCCCACCGTTCGATAATCCACTGGTAAGCCTCGATCTTGCTCTCCATAAACGACAGGCTGGAGAGGTAGGTGATGAGCTTGTCGGTCTGCGACAGAACCAGGGCCTGGGAAGGCCCGATGCGCCGCTTCCGGTCGGGTTCCTCGGCCCTGTCCCGGGCCGCCGGCTGCGTCGGGACGGGCTTCTCGGGCGCCGGGGTCGCCGCGGCTTGCGGCGTTTTTTGAGGAACCAGCTCCCCCGGTTGTTTCAGATCGATCGGATTCTTCTCAATGAGGGAATGGATGTCCGGTCCCGGATCGGGGGGAGGTTTCCAGTCCGGCAGCACCCAGCGGTCGACGCCGTAGGCCAATAGCGCCACGCCCGCAAACGCCGGCAGAATTTTTTTCCACACCGTTCCCCGCCACGACGTCAGCGGCCGGAGCCCGCCGATGTCCTTCACCGCCCGCCGGACGACCCGGGTGGTGATTTTCTTGGTGCTCTGCGTGAAGGCGATCAACAGCGCCCGGTCGGCCACCACGTTGATCGTCCGGGGAATGCCGTGGGAATACCGGTAAATGCATTCCATCGCCGCCCGGGTGAACCGCACCTTGCCCTTGCCCAACGCCACGTTCAACCGGTGCTGGATGTACCCGCGGGTCTCCTCCAGGTTGAGCGGCAACAGTTCCCACTGGATGGTGATGCGTTGGCGAAGCTGGCGCAGATCGTCCCGGTGCAACAGGTCGTCCAGCTCGGGCTGGCCGATCAGGACGATCTGGATCAGCTTTTCCGTCTCCGTCTCCAGGTTGGACAGCAGCCGCAACTGTTCCAGCACCTCGGGCAGCAGATCCTGGGCCTCGTCGATGATCACCACCACCCGGTGCCCCTGCTCGCGCTCTTTGAGGAGGAAGGTGTTGAGGATGTCGGTGAGTTTTTTCTTGCTGGGGCTGTCGCTGGGCAGGCCCAGTTCGGTATTGATGGTCTGCAACAGCTCCAGTTCGTCGATGCCCGGATTGAAAATGTAGGCGATGTTGAAATCGGCGTGCAGCTCCTTGAGAAAGCTGCGGCAAATCGTCGTCTTGCCGGTCCCCACCTCGCCGACGATTTTCAAAAACCCGTTGTTCTCCTGCAGGCCGTACACCAGGTGCGCGAGGACTTCCTTGTGCTTCGGGCTCAGGTACAGGTACTTGGGATCCGGCGTCAGGTCGAACGGTTTCTCCGTGAACCCGTAATAGTCCTGGTAAACATTGTGATTGCGCTTCTGTTTCCGGTTTTGCTCCTTGAGCTCAGCCAGGGAAGGAAGGGAGTACGATTCCTCGTCCGGGTCGGTCCGCTTCCGGCCGAGATTCAGGGCACGGTCGTGGGCCTCCCGTTTTTCCGGGTTGGAAAGCGTGTCGTAGGCTTCCTGGAGGAGAGCGATCTTTTCTTTGAGCGCCGCGGGAGGGAAGGAGGCTTTTTGCAACGCCGGCGAATCGAACCGGTGAATGAGCCGCTCGTAGGCGCGGTCGATCTCCTTCTGAGAGGCTTCCGGATGAAGGCCCAACATCCGGTAATAGTCGCGCTGCTGAACTTCTCCGATCATGGTCCTGATCCTGCGGGAAGGGGATGATCATGGGTTCCCGTCTTAACGGCGGTTTCCGGTCGCGGGATGAATGCCGGCCTTGCCCGGGAAGGGCAGGAAACGGAACCGCACGCGCCGTCCTCCGGCTAATGGCTTAATATACAAACCCCTCCCGGGGAAGTAAATAAAAAAGCCCCGGATCCGGATCTTCCCAGCAGCGGCAACGATGTTTTATAATTTGGAAAAAACCGGACTCGACGCCGTCATGAACCGACGCAGACGACGAAAATCCCAGTGCCCCATCTGCAACACGTCCGTGCAACGAAAGGGAAACCGGTTTTACCCTTTCTGCTCGGAACGCTGCAAACTGGTGGACCTGGGCAACTGGCTGGATGAAAAATACGTGATCCCGGGTTCCGAACCGCCGAACCTGTCCCCGCCGCCTCCCGAAGAAAATTAGGGCTCCGGGCCCCGATCAGGACCCCAGAGGACTCGCCGATTCCATCTTCCTCGGAAACACTTCCAGAAGCTGCGCGCTGTACAACACCAGGGCGAGGTCCTGCAACCCGTCCTGGTTGAAGTCGGCGCCGGTCATCGCCCGGGGATTGGTGCCGACGGGATAATTGAAGTGGGGAAAGACGAACTGGCCGTCGCCCCGGCCTTCGATCACGGAGATGGAATTGTCCCGCCGGTTGCAAACCACGAGGTCGGGAATGGAATCGCCGGTGAATTCCCCCGGCACGATGAATTCGGGACCTTTCTCCGCCGCGGCCTTGGACTGGGCGCTAAAATTTCCTTTTCCGTCCCCCAGGAACAAAGTGATGCTGTCTTGCATGGTGCTGGAGGTGATCAGGTCCAGGTGGCCGTCGCCGTTCATGTCGTGCTGGGTGATGAACGCCGACTGTGTGCCTCCCGGGATGCGCTTGGGATTCTGAAACGTGCCGTCGCCGTTGCCGAAAAAGATCTTGATGTAATCCACCTTCACCGCGTTGAAGGCGATGGCAATGTCGAGATTCTGATCGTGGTTGTAATCGCCGGCCACCAGGTAGGCGGGCGTCGCCGAAGCGCGGTAGGTTTCCGCGAGTTTGAAGGTGCCGTCGCCGTTGCCCAGCAGGAGGACCAGCTTGTCGAACCGAAGCGTCACCGCCAGGTCCACCTTTTCGTCATTGTTGAAATCTCCGGCCTGCAGGGCGATGGGCAGCCGTCCCACGCGAACCGTCCCCTTTTTCTTGAAGACGCCGTCCTTCTGGCCCAGCACGATCGAAATTTCGCCGTCGCCGTAATTGCTGACGGCGATGTCGGGAATCCCGTCGCCGGAAAAATCGGCCGCTTCGATCGCCACCGGTTCCCGCCCGGTATTCATGGTCAGCGCCTGCCGGAAGGTTCCGTCGCCGAGCCCCTCCAGGTAATTCAAGGTGTTGCTTCCGGAATTGGAGACCAGGAGGTCCGGGTACCCATCCCCGTTCATATCCTCGGCGACCACGGCGGCGGGTTTTTTGCCCACCGGGTAGGTGACCGGAAGGGCGAACAGGTCCGGAGCCGGAGCCGGAGGCTCACAAGCCCCCACCGCCGCCAGCAGAACCAGGCCTCCCAGCCATCGAACCGCCCCCAAGCGACCCCCTCGCTGAAATTGAAAGACGATGATTTTCCAGGCCACAATGCCCCCGTTTATACAGCAACCCCCGCCCATTGTAAAGCGCTCCCCGGGCCGATGCGGACTTGACTCTTTCGCCCATAATGCTAAAATTTTCAGTTGGTTATAAAAACCACCAGACCGGATGAATGACCCGCCCCCTGTTTCTCAAAACGACGGTTTTTTGGGTGTGCCTGGCCCTGGTTCTTCCCGGGTGTTTCAGCGCCAAAGTCCCCTGGGACCGCCCGGGGCGGGAAGGCGTCCACCACGTGGTGCAGCCCGGCCAAACCCTGTACCGCATCGCCAAGGCCTATCGGATCGACATCCGGCACCTGATGCGGGTCAACGGCATTCGCGATCCCCGGAACCTCCAGGTGGGGCGGCGATTGTGGATTCCCGGCGCCTGGCGGGTGGTGTACGTGCCCCCGACCGACAAATCGGCCCAGATTCCTCAAAAGCCGGGCGCCCAACTCCGCAAACGAACTCGGTCGGCGAGAAAACCGGCCCCGGTTCGGCCGGTCCGCAACTACCTCAGCTGGCCGTTGAAACGGGGCGCGGTCACCTCCACGTTCGGGCGCCGCAACGGACGCCATCACGACGGCATCGACATCGGCGCCCCCCGGGGCACCCCCATCCGGGCCGCCGCCGACGGTAAAGTGGTGTTCAGTGGCTGGGGACCGACCGGGTACGGGCTCATGGTCATCATCAAACACCCCAATCACCTGACGACCCTGTATGCCCACAATTCCAAAAACTGGGTGCGCAAGAACGCGCAGGTCAAAAAGGGGCAGCGCATCGCCAGCGTCGGGTCCACGGGCCGGTCGACCGGCCCCCATCTCCACTTCGAAGTCCGCAACGACACGCATCCCAAAAACCCCTTAATCTATCTCCCCGCGCGAAGATGACCTTTTCTTTTTCACCGATCCGGTGTAAAACTCTTTTCCTTTAAAAAAATATTCAGAACCGAAAGGCGGCCCGCATGGAAGACCTGAAACCGTTCATTCGAGACATCCCCGACTTCCCCAAGAAAGGCATCGTCTTCAAGGACATCACCCCGCTGCTGTCCGACCCGAAGGCGTTTCGGGCCATGATGGAGCATCTGAAACACCGCTACCAGGAAAAAGGCATCGACCAGGTCGTGGGGGTGGAAGCGCGGGGCTTCGTGTTCGCCGCCGCCCTGGCCTACGCGCTGAACGCCGGGGTGGTCATGGTCCGCAAGCCGGGCAAACTGCCCTATAAAACCTACCAGAAATCCTATGCGCTCGAGTACGGCACCGACGCCATCGAAATCCACCAGGACGCCCTGAAACCGGGACAGAAGATCGTGCTGATCGACGACGTGCTCGCCACCGGCGGCACCCTCGCCGCCACCCTCGACCTCCTCCGGGTGAATTTCCCCGACGTGGAGATCGTCGAGGTGGCGCTGCTCGTCGAACTCGCTTTCCTCAAGGGCCGGGACAAGCTGAAAAACGTCCCCGTCTATTCCATGATGACCTACTGACCGCGTCGGCGAAACCCCGTGCCGGCGGGTCCGCCTCCCGGTCCCCTGAACCCCCCCTCTCCCTGCCCGCCCCGGCCTTCGCCCTCGAGGCCTCCCAGATTCTTTTTCCCCTCCTCCTCAGCCGCCCTTTTCCCCGTCCACCTGACCCGCCTTTTTCCCCGTCCTCCTGAGTTCATCGAAGGACCGACGGGGAAAAGNNCGACCCTTCGACAAGCTCAGGGTGACGGGGGGAGTGGCTCTGGGTGACAGGGGGAGTGGCTCTGGGTAACGGGGGAAGTGGCTCTGGGTGACGGGGGGAGTGGCTCTGGGTAACGGGGGAAGTGGCTCAGGGTGACAGACAGGAGGGATGCCGGAAAAATCGGGCGAAGGGCCGGGGTTCAATCCTCGTCCCGCCCCGGTCCGGTTTCCACCGGGAATTCCTGGATGGGGATTTCCTGTTTCAGCGCCTGGACGAGACGGCGGGTGTCGTCCAGAAAATCCGGCGCCACCATCAATTCCACCAAGCCCCGACTCTGGTCGAGCGTGCGCACCACGGCCAGGTGATCGTACGCTTCGAAGATGCTCACGAGGTAGGAGATGTCGTGCTTGTCGACGAGCAGTTTCCACTGCACGGAGTCGGTCGGGATCATGATCCCGCGGCCGGTTGCGGCTCGGTCCGCACGCGCTGCTCGATGCGGACCATGAGGATGGAAATGGCGGCGGGGGTGACGCCGGAGATGCGGGCCGCCTGGCCCAGGGTGACGGGCCGGATGGTTTCCAGCTTCTGCTCCTCCTCCCGCGACAGGCCGGGAAGGCCGCGGTAGATGAAGTCCCCGGGAATGGTCACGTTCTCCAGTTTTTTCTGTTTCTCGATCATCCGGTTCTGCCGCTCGATGAAGCCCTCGTACTTGGCCCGGATCTCCACCTGCTCGCCCACCGCCGAGGGCACCGCCGCGCCGTTGAAAGCCCGGACCAGGGCCTCGTAGGACACCTCCGGCCGCTTGAGGAGGCCCAGCAGCGTGGTCGGCGCCTTGAGTTCATGAATGCCCATTTGGGCCAGCCGGGCCAGGTCGTCCGGACGCGGCAGCACGCGCAGGGTGGCCAGCCGCTTCAGTTCCTGTCCCACGCGGCCGTACTTCTCCCGGCACCGCTCGAACATCGCCCGGGAAATCAATCCCAGCTCGTAGCCCTTGCCCATGAGGCGCTCGTCGGCATTGTCCTGCCGCAGAATCAGGCGGTACTCCGCCCGCGACGTGAACATGCGGTACGGTTCCTGCGTGCCCTTGGTCACCAGGTCGTCGATGAGGACGCCGATGTAGCTGTCCATCCGGGTGAGGACGAACGGCGGCCGGCCTTGCACCCGGAGCGCGGCGTTGATCCCCGCCACCAGACCCTGCGCCGCGGCCTCCTCGTAGCCCGAGGTGCCGTTGATCTGCCCCGCGTGGAACAGTCCCGGCACCCGCTTCGTCTCCAGCGTGGGCCGAAGCTGCGTGGGCGGCACGAAATCGTATTCCACCGCGTATCCCGGGCGCACGATCTCCGCGTGCTCCAGACCGGGAATCGTGCGCACCAGCTCCCATTGCACCTCCTCCGCCAGGCTTGTGGAGATGCCGTTGGGGTAGACCCAGTCCGACTCCAGCCCTTCCGGTTCGAGGAAGATGTTGTGGGACCGCTTGTCGGGGAACTTGACCACCTTGTCCTCGATGGAAGGACAGTACCGCGGCCCGATACTTTCGATGAGGCCGCTGTACAGCGGCGACAGGTGCATGTTCTTGCGGATCACCGCAGCGGTCCGGTCGTTGGTCGAGGTGATGTGGCACGGCACCTGGGGCCGGTCGATCGTGGCGGTGGAAAAGGAAAACGGCCGGGGATCGGGGTCCCCGTGCTGAAGTTCGCACCGGTCGAAATCGATGCTTCCGGCCCGAAGCCGGGGCGGCGTGCCTGTCTTCAACCGCCCGAGCTGGAATCCGGCTTCGAGAAACGAGCGCGAGAGTTTCGTCGCCGGTTTTTCTCCCACGCGGCCCGCCGGCCGGTTCTGGAGGCCGATGTGGATGAGTCCGTTCAAGAACGTGCCTGTGGTGATGACGACCGCCGGGGCGGCGACCTCGTCCCCGTCCGCCGTGCGGAGGCCGCGCACCGCGCCCTCCTCGATCACCAGCTCTTCGACCTCCGCCTCCCGCAGGGTGAGCCCGGGCTGCGCTTCCAGCACCTGGCGCATCGCGTCCTTGTAAAGCTTTTTGTCGGCCTGCGCCCGGTTGCCCTGCACCGCGGGTCCCTTGGAGGCGTTGAGCACACGGAACTGGATGCCCGTGCGGTCGATGACCTTTCCCATCTCGCCGCCCAGGGCGTCGATCTCCCGCACCAGGTGGCCCTTGCCCACGCCGCCGATGGCGGGGTTGCAGGGCATGAGCGCGATCTTTTCCCGGTCGAGGGTCACCAGCAGGGTGGCGCAGCCCAGGCGCGCCGCGGCGAGCGCCGCCTCGCAGCCGGCGTGGCCGGCGCCGATGACCACCACGTCATACGATGGCATGAATCGGAATCCCTGATTGACTTAAAAAACAGGCTCCGGAGGAACCGGAGCCCCAAATCCTTTGGAACAGTTCATCTTACAATATCCGGCCGGGGAGACGGAAAGAAAATCGTTCTCCCCGGCGCCAATCCCCTCTCTCCCCGGCCCCGGCTTGTGGTAGATTGCATTCCAAGGAACCCCCTGAATCGCCCGACTCCTGAAGGGAGACCCCGAATCGGCCATGGACCTTCTCGACCAAATCCGCAGCGTGTTTCCCGAGCCCGGCGAGATCCCCGATCCGGTTCGACTGCCGGGTCCCGTGGAGCAGCGGGACTACCTGGTCGACGGCGAGCTCCGCACGTGGGAGGGGCCCCTCCAAGAGGTGCGTTCCCCGGTGTGCGTGGAAACCGAGTCGGGTCCGGTCCCGCAAGTGCTGGGGGGCTACCCGCTGCTCACCCGCAAGGAAGCGCTGGAGGCGCTCGACGCGGCCGTCCGCGCCTACGACACGGGCCGCGGGGCGTGGCCCACGATGTCGGTCGGCGACCGCATCCGCCACCTGCAGGACTTCGCCTTCCGCATGCGGGAGACGCGGGAGGCGGTGGTGCGACTCCTGATGTGGGAGATCGGCAAAGCGCATCCGGAAGCGGTCCAGGAATTCGACCGCACCCTCGACTACCTCAACCAAACCCTCGACGCGCTCAAGGAACTCGACCGCACCGGCTCGCGGTTCGTGATCGAGCAGGGGATCCTGGCGCAGATCCGCCGGGGCCCGCTGGGGGTCGCTCTGTGCATGGGACCGTTCAACTACCCGTTGAACGAGACCTTCGCCACTCTGATCCCGGCCCTTCTCATGGGCAACCCGGTGATCCTGAAACCGCCGAAGCTGGGGGTGCTGTTGCACCGGCCGCTCTTGGAAGCGTTCCGCGACAGCTTTCCCCCCGGGGTCCTCAACATCCTCTACGGCGATGGCGCCCAGGTGATCGGGCCACTGATGGAGTCGGGCCGGATCGACGTGCTGGCGTTCATCGGCTCGAGCCGGGTCGCCAACCTGCTCAAGAAACAGCATCCGGCGCCGCACCGATTGCGGTCGGTCCTCGGCCTGGAGGCCAAGAACCCGGCGATCGTTCTGGCCGANNCGCTGCACCGCCCTCAAAATCCTGTTTGTGCATTCGAAAATCATCGACGGGTTTCTGGACCGGTTCACCGCCGCCCTGGCGGCCCTGCGCTTCGGCATGCCCTGGGAGGAGGACGTGGGGATCACCCCGCTTCCGGAACCCGGCAAGCCCGAATACCTGGGCGGACTGGTGCAGGACGCCCTGTCCTGCGGCGCGGAAGTGGTCAACGAGGCCGGCGGCGAAATCCAGAAGACGTTCTTTTATCCGGCCGTGGTGTTTCCCGTCGATCCCAAAGCGCGGCTGTACCACGAAGAGCAGTTCGGACCGGTCATCCCCGTGTGCGCGTTCGACGACCCCGCCGAACCCGTCGCGCACATCACCGAATCCGAGTACGGCCAGCAGGTGAGCCTGTTCGGGCAGGATCCGAAAACGATGGGGCGGCTCATCGATCCGCTGGTCAACCAGGTGTGCCGGATCAACCTCAACAGCCAGTGCCAGCGGGGACCGGACACCTTCCCCTTCACCGGCCGGAAGGGCTCGGCGGAGGGCACGCTCTCCGTTTCCGACGCCCTGCGCGTGTTCTCGATCCGCACGCTGGTGGCGGCCAAGATGCAGCCCCGGAACGAGGAGCTCGTCCGCCGCATCGTCCGCGACCGGCACTCCACCTTCCTTTCCACCGACTTCATTTTCTGAAACCGGATCGCGGCCGCGGACAGCGGGGGACCCTGAGAGAACCCGCGGGAAGCCGCCGCTCCGGGGAAGGGAGGGGGTTTTCGGCCGTCGTGGCCGGAGGAAGATTACAAAAACTTGTCGTCGAAATGCCGCCCGGACGGGTCGTAGTCGTCTTTCAGGTGGTGCCAGCTTAAATGAATGTCGCAGTCGCGGCAGAGCGGAATGTCGAACCGCCGGCGGGCGATCATCTTGCGGCGGATGGCGCCCATCACCGGTCCGTTCCACACCTCGGCGATGCTCCGATCCTTCAGGCTGCCGACGCCGCTGGTGCCGAACATGTCGGCGCAGCACAGGACGACGCGGCCGTCCCAGTACACCACCATCCACTTCCAGAGCTGCGTGCAGGGAGCGGTGTTGGTTTGGTTGAACCGCTTGTGGTTGAACCGGGACGCGCCGTTGGCGGACAGCCCGTATTGTTCCAGAAACCCCGCCTTGTCAAACCGGCCCGCCCAGTTGGAGACGATGTTGTCGCTGAGGGGGTTGAGCGAGATCGTGCAGCGGTGCTCTTCGAGTTTCCGGAACCCTTCATGCGCCAGCGTCTCTTCCATCGTCTTCAAGGTCTTGACGCGGAAGTTGACGGGCACCGGCCGCGCGGCGCGGTCGTTGGCCTCCAGGAAGTGGAGGATGTTGTTCCACACCACGTCGTAGCTCATCTTCTTGACGTGTTCGAAGGTCTCCTTCTCCAACTCGTCGAGGCTGATGTCGACGGCCACGCCCTGCTCGATGAGGGTGGGAACGAGGTTCGCGGTCAGGAAATAGGCATTGGTCAGGACTTCGACCTTGTGGATGGACGGGTACCGGTGGAGGTACTCGATCTTTTCCCGGATCGTCTTGTCCATCAGCGGTTCGCCGAAGGTGCCGAAATGCACGACGCCGCCGCGCGCCGCGTAGTCGTCGATGATCTTTCGGTAGAGGTCCATGGGCATGGCGCCGAGGTCGGTGAGATCGGGGTTGGGACACCAGACGCACTTGGCGTTGCACCGGTTGGTCACGTCGAGCAGGAGGGCGGGGGGCCAGTCTTCCAGTTTTCGCGCCAGAGGGCGCACGGAAAAGTCGAACAGCGGCGAGTCCCCCGCCTTGCGGCGCAGGTAATCGAGTTCCATGAAAAACGGCAGCCGCTTGATCCAGCCCTTGAGCACCGCGGCGATGGAACCGGGACGGCCGTTTGGGGACGAAGAGGCGGGCCTGGAAGTCTGAGTCGTCATGCGCAAGAGGTTCCCCGGAGTTTGGTTTCCTTAACGGCCCGACCGGGGCGCGGGTTTAGGCGTTTCCCCCTGCCGCCGGTAGAAGTCGACCCACGTCTCCGCCGCGGCGTCCCAGGAGAGGGTTTTGCGGGCGGCTTCGCGGGCGTTTTGGCCGAGCCGGTTCATCCAGGTCTCGTTATCCAGGGCGTTGAGCAGGGTCTGGGCCAGGGTATCCGGATCGCGGGCGGGGACGAGGAGGCCGGTCTTGCCGTCTTCGACCAGTTCGGGCAGGGCGCCCGCCCACCCGGCGATGAGGGGCAGGCCGGCGGCGAGCGCCTCGGCCACCGCCAGCCCGAAGCTTTCCACCCGCGAGGGGAACACGCCGAGCCGGGCCCGGGCCGCCAGCTGCCGCAGCGTCTCGCCGCTCTGCCAGCCGGCGAACGTCACGTTTCCGGAAATTTCGAGGTCGTTGGCCAGCTCGATGTAGTCCGCCAGCCGGTGCCCTTCCCCGACGAGGGTGAGATGCGCTTCGGGGACCTGGCGCAACACCACCGCCATGGCGCGCAGGAGCTCAGGCACGCCTTTCTCGTCCTCCATCCGGCCCCAGAACAGGAGATGGGGTTGCGGGTCGGGGTCGCGGTCCCGTTCGCACCAGCGGGGATCGACCCCCGGCGGCAGGACGGCCACCCGGTCCGCCCATTCGGCCCCCAGCCCTTTCACGACCAGGCGCCTGGAAAATTCACTGAAGCAGACGATGGCGTCGGCCCCGGCCGCGGCGGCGCGCAACAGGTGCGGGTTCACTTGTTTCAGGAAGCGGACGGGATGCCGCAACGCGCCGAACCCCCCGGCGGCGGGAATGAACGGCGCGTGACTGGTGAACAAAAACCGCGTTCCGGTTCGGGCGCACAGCCGGGGAAAGAAAAACGATTCCTCCGCGTGGCCATGGACCAGGTCGAACCGCTCCCGCCGGAGCAGGTCCCGGAGGGCCTGGGCGAAGGAAAAAATGTCGAGATTCACCGTGGCGAAGGGAAACCGCCGGACCCAGTGGATCCGGTAAGGCACCTCCACGTCAACCCGTTCGTCCGGTTCCCGGGAAAAGAGGACGTGGACGTCGAGCCCCCGGCGGGCCAGGGCGCAGGCGAGCTGATGCACGGCGATCTGCCCGCCGCCTTTGAATCGCGACCAGGGGGATGAATAAATGGTGAGGCAGAGTTTCAGGGAACAACCTCCCTCTCCGGGAACGGCCCTGCAAAAGGAAAGACCCGCCCGAAGGCGGTGGAGGCGGACGATGAAGCGGCGGCCGCCTCATCCCGCCGGGTGAGGCGGAAAAAATGGTGCCGAAGAGAGGATTTGAACCTCCACGGGGTTACCCCCACATGATCCTGAATCATGCGCGTCTACCAATTCCGCCACTTCGGCACGGCAAAATTCCGATGTCGTCCCTATAATAAAATGTTTTTCGCTATTTGCAAGCGGCGGCTTCAGGATTCTTTCTTCTTCAGAAACTCTTCGCCCTGCTCTTCCACCTCCACCAGGTTCTGGACCGAAAGGTGGTCGTGCAGGATGAAGTACAGTCCGCCGGCGAAAATCACCAGAAAGCTGATCGCCCAGGCCACCATCCCGAAACTCACCGCCACCACCTCCGATTCGTGCATGATTTCGTGGAGGCCGATCAGGACGCCGGCGTTGAACGAGCCCAAAAACGCCGGCGTGGGCAGCACGGTGATCAGCACGCTGATGAGCACGGTGACGATCACCACCGACTCCAGCGACTTGTTGTTCAAATCGTAGGCCCAGTAGAACGGGTAAAAGCTGAGCACGATGGTGACCCAAATGAAGCCGGAGTAGAGGAACACCTTGAGGAGAGAGACGGGATCTTTCGCCACCATGAAGCCAAGGCTGACTTCCTCGACCAGGAACTCGATTTTGTCGTGCCATTTTTTCGGCAGCGGGCGGATGCACCACTGAATGCAACGCAGCAGCGGATCCTTGTGGACGACCATGAGGTAGATGAAGACCAGGATGGCCCCGATCAGCCCGGCGCTGATCTGGCCGAACCGCACCGCGATGGTCTGCATCGAAATGCCCGAAAACCCCGCGTCGGCGGCGAGCACATCGGCGTGGAAGAGCATCACCCAGCTAAAGAGGAGCAACAGGAAGATCAGGTCGAAAAGGCGTTCCACCACGATGGAGGCGAAGGCCCCGGTGAAGGTGATCTGGTGCCGCTTGCCGAGCAGGTAGGCACGAAGCACCTCCCCCGCCCGCGCCGGCAGCACGTTGCCCAAAAACCCGACCATGAGCGGCGAAAACAGGCCGGACACGCGAAGGCGCTTGATGGGCAACAGCAGCACCCGCCAGCGGTAGGCCCGGCCGACGTACCCCAACGCCATGAAAAACGCCGCCGGAAAGATGTACAGGTAATTGACCGTCTTGAACGAGGCCAGCAGCTCGTCGAAGGAAACGTTTCGAAGGGTGTAATACAGCGCCGCCGCCGCGATGACCAGCCCGAGGATGAGTTGCCTGAGGTTTTTCACTCCGCCTGCTCCAGAAGGGTTTTCGCGGTTTGCATGTCCTTCCTGATCTGATCGACCAATTCGTCCCCCGACTGGAATGCGATTTCGTCGCGGATGCGTTCGATGAAGGCCACCTCCACCTCCTCGTGGTAAATGCGTTCGTGGAAATCGAAGATGTGCACCTCCACGCTCAGCCGGTCGCGGTTGAACGTGGGGTTGAAGCCGACGTTGGCCACCCCGTCGTACCCCCGGTCCCGGTGCCGGACGCGCACGGCGTACACCCCGGTTCCGGGCACTTGCACTTTGGAGGTATCGAGGTTGGCGGTGGGAACGCCGATGGCGCCCCCGGTTTTGGTTCCGTGCACCACGGGCCCGGCGAGGGAATAATACCGGCCCAGGAATTCCTTCGCCGATTTGACGTTGCCTTCCTCGAGCAGGTCCCGCACGTAGGAGCTGCTCACCAGGTGCCCGTTGATCTTGATGGGATCGACCACGTGGGTGACGAAGCCGAATTCCTCGCCCATTTTCTGGAGGTAATACACCGTGCCTTCCCGGCGGCGGCCGAACGCGTAATCAAAACCCACCACCACTTCCTTCACGCCGATGCGGTCGACCAGAATATTCTTGGCGAAATCCCGCGGCTGCTGCTCGGAAAACTGCTGGGTGAAGTCGGCGCAGATCACCTGATCGATGCCGCAGGCTTCGATCAGTTCCATTTTCTTCCGGAACGTGGTCAACAGCGGCGGCACGCGGTCCGGGGCGATGATCTTGAGCGGATGCGGCTCGAAGGTGAAGGCGATGGCCGTGCCCCGGTTTTGGCGGGCCACCTCGGCGGCTTTGCGCAAGATGATCTGGTGTCCCCGGTGCACGCCGTCGAAATTCCCGATCGCCACCACGGGATAGGGCAGAGGCCCCGCCACGTTCTTGGTTCCGCGCACAATTTTCATGGTTTCCACTTGATAAACCGGGGCCCCAGGGAGGGGTCGGGCGGCCGGAAAAGGCCCCGGCGGTCCCCCCGACCCGGCCGCCCCCGATGGGTGTAGAATCCGGAAAAATTATTTGATAGAATCGATTTTATCCCAAGGGACCCATTTGCCCGGAGCCTTTTTATGTTCGATATCGGTTTTTTTGAGTTGTTGATCGTCATGGCCATCGGGGTCGTGGTGATCGGTCCGAAAAATCTACCCCGGCTCGCCAAGGCCATCGGCCGCGGCTGGGGAGAATTCATGAACACCTTCGACAGTCTCAAGCAGGAAGTGATGGATGAGACCGAAGGGTTGAAGCAATCCGTCAACATGGAACAACTGGAACAGGACGTCTCCTCCGCCACCAAGGTGGATGTCGATGTCGACCTGGACCTGTCGGAAACCACCTTCAAGGAAAAAGAATCGTCGGACCGACCGTCGTAACGAATCTCGCCTTCGGGCTCCTCGCCGGCCGGTCGGCCGGAACGGCGTCAGCCCGGCCGCGATCTCCCACTCCCTGCCGCCGGTCCTTCCGGGAAAGCCCGAGGGGTTCCGGCGCCCCGGTCCCCGAAGCGATTCCAGTTCCCTTCTGCGGTCCCCGCCCGCGCTCCGAATTTCGATCCTTCCGCCCATGATCAGCTCGGTCTCCCTGCATCCGTTTCTCTCGCATTTCCCGATCGCTTTATGCGTGGCGGGGTTGGCCTTGTTGTTCCTGGCCCACCGCAAAAAGCGTCCGGCGTACGGCTCCGCGGCGTCCTTCAACCTGAGCCTGGGCCTGATCGCCGCCGTGCTGGCCGATTTTTCGGGAATGATGTCGGCCGACCTGGGTTTGCGAACGGTGGTGGAAGTGGAGGGTCACCAGGGGTACTCTTTTCTTTTCACCGTTCTGCTCGCCTTCAGCACGGGTTATTCTTATACGGGCCGGGTGTTCACCCGGGCCGCCTTCCTGTTTTATGGGGCCACCCTCCTGGCCCTGGGCGCGAGCGCCTATTCCGGTTACCTCCTCGTATTCTAATCCACCGGCCGGGGGGTGGAGATCCCGAACCGGTGCACCAGTTCCCCGCCGAAATATCCGGTGGACAAGATGCCCACCAGCCCCAGCCCCAGAAACACCAGGTACAGCACCCGGGCCCAAGGGCGGGGGCGAAACCGGGAGATCCCCAGGGCGATGGAAAACACCAGCACCGTGGTGAAGGCGGACAGGATGTGGCCCCGGAGAAAAGGGCGGGACGGTCCCGGGGGGTCCAGACCCAGAAGCCCCAAAAGCCCCACCAGAAGAACCGGGAGGGCGCACCAAAACCCGAGCCGGACGTTGAACCCTCCCGCGACGGCGGCGGCTTCCTCGTTCCGGAGCCGGCCGTAAAGTTCGAACAGAGCGCCGCTCACCAGAAGTCCGACCGGGAAATGCACGATCAGGGGATGCAGTTTGGCGAAAAACGAAAACACCGGGGTCTCCCGTGGCGGCGGCCGGGTCTCAGCCGCCGGTTTCGCCGGCCGCGAGCCGGCGCCTCAACTCCGCCAGGACGATGCCCGCCGCCACCCCGACGTTGAGCGACTGCAGGGCCCCGCCACCGGGAATCTTCACCACCGCATCGCACCGGGCCTGCACCCGGTCGGACAGGCCTTCCTGCTCGTTTCCCAGAACGGCCACGCAGGGAAAGCGGACGCGGGTGTCGTACAAGGACGGTTCGGCCGCCAGGTCGGCCCCCAGAACGAACACCCGCCGCTCGTGGAAATCGCGGAGGGTGGAGGCGAGATCGGCGGCCAGGTAAATCGGCACGGTTTCCAGGGCGCCTTCCGCCATCCGGGCGGCGGAGGGAGTCGGCAGGGCCGCCCCTCCTTCCGAGCTGGTCACCAGCCCCGCGACGTCGAAAAAGCCGCAGCACCTTAAAATGGCGCCGAAGTTATGCGGGTTCGTCACCCGGTCCAGGGCCATCACCAGCCCGTCGGCGGGCAGCCCCTTCCGCACCAGTCCGAAGGCCGGTTGCGGCGCCCGGGGCCGCACCACCATCACCACGCCTTCGTGATGAACGCTGGCCGCCACTTGGTTCAGGGAGTCTTCATCCAGCTCCCGGAACGGGAGTTTGTGCGCGGCGCACCACCGTTTGAGGGAACCCACCTGGGAAGAACGCGCCCGGCTGAAAAAGGCCCGGAGAATGGCTTCCGGCCGATGCTCGAACACCGCCTGGCAGGCGTTCCACCCGTACACGGTGAACTCTGGCTCTTTGGCCGGCCGGGACCGGGCACCGGCCGACCGGCGGATTTTTCTGGGCTGCGATGGTTTTCGGGGCAAGGGATACCGATGGAAATTCTGAGACTCGAACGCGGAGAAATCAGCGGGTCAGCCGCATCAACTGGTCGTTCATTTCGTCGAGGCGCCGGACCAGAACCTCGATCAACTGGTTTTTGATCTTGTTGAGAAGCAGCGGATTCAATCGTTCGATCATTTCTCCGTCCATTTTCAAGGCCCCCACATCCCCGTCGGCCACCACGTTGGTGGTGCGAGGATACCGGGCCACGAGGGATATTTCACCAAAAACCGCCCCCGGCTTCAACGTGCTGAGCACCATTTCCGGCATATGGTCCTTGGTCACCCGCACATTGCCCTGGAGGAGGATGAACAGGGATCGGTCGATTTCTCCCTGGCGGAGAATCACTTCCCCGGGTTTGCAGCGGATGAGGCTGCAGTTCAAGGAGGCCAGGAACCGTTTTTCCTCCCGGTTGAAATCCTTGAAGAAGGGAATTTCCTCAAACAGTTGCAACGCCTTTTCAAATTCCACGGTTGTTTCCTCCTTGTTCCCCATCGGGAACTTGGATTCGGAAAAACCCAGCGCCCGTCCTCGTATTAAAAACGATTCCGGGATGCCCGGTTTTCCGGATTCCAACGCGCTTCAAATCGGGAAGGGACTACTTTTATAATACAATACATTTCAAAGA
>JABAHQ010017785.1_pt3 | contig 20842 bp, 15 predicted proteins | sample 7062091 | NCBI WGS metagenome assembly JABAHQ01 (sample SAMN14534359, study PRJNA622989) | marine sediment metagenome | biome: marine biome [ENVO:00000428]; feature: marine pelagic biome [ENVO:01000023]; material: deep marine sediment [ENVO:00002113] | place: India: Gulf of Kutch | collected...
CCCTCGCCGAAGCCGACCTTGCCCTTGAACTGGCTCAAGAAGTGGGTTACCGTCGCAGGTTTGGTGATGCATTATATACCAAAGTATTTAATTTTCTGGCTCAAGGAGGCCATGATCAGGCCTGGCGGATGGCTCAAGAAGCGGTAACGATTAGCCGGGCTATCGGGGACAGATACTATCTGGGTACCTCACTTGCTCTGTCAGGCTACGCCAACGTGGGCCGGAACCAGCTTTCTGAGGCCAGACAAGACTTGGCAGAAGCCATCCGCATTGGCCTTGAGGCTCAATCTTGGATTCCCGTTGTCTTTGCCTTAGCTGGGGTAAGTTGGTTGTGGGCTGCAACGGAGATGACAGGGAACGTCCCTCCTGCCTCAACCAAGCAGGTGCTTGCCCTGGAATTATATGCGCTCTACTTGCGCTATCCGCTCGGTGGTCTGGGCCAATCCTTCCTTAAAGGATTAACAGAGCGCTTTATTGACCCCCTCATTGCCACCCTGCCACCGGATGAGGTCGCCGCGGCTCAAGCGCGGGGGCGTAAGCGCAATCTGTGGGCCACGGCGAAGGAAGTGCTGGTTGAGCTTGAGAAAGAAATGTAGGCCCAGATGAAGATACCACCTGACGCGATCATCCCTAATGACAAGCTCATCCAATACCTGTTGGTTCCACGTCAGAAGAATGACAAATCTGGATTTTTGGCTCAGGCCGGATTCACGTTTGAGAATCCAGAAGATTTGGATAAGGCGCTTCGGCGACTCATCGCAGAGAATGAAGCAATTTCAGATCGACACGATGAATATGGCACATTCTTTCGTGTTGAGGGTGACCTTTTGGGGCCGCGTGGTATACTATCAGTTATAACCATCTGGATTTTGCGTACCCATGACGATCAATATCGCTTTGTGACTTTGAAACCGGCGAGGTAAGGATAATGAAACCTGAATTATACAAGGAGATAGCCCTAACGCGAGACATTCCCGCCGAAAATTTAAAAAAGGGCGATGTTGCCATTGTGGTTGATTATGTGCCGCATCCAACCGGTGGTGAGGAAGGGGCTATCTTGGAAATTTTCAATGCTATCGGCGAATCTGTGACGGTGGTGACGGTTCCCATTTCGGCCATTGCTGCGTTGCGTTCAGATCAGCTACCTGCTGTACGGCCATACCAACCTGTTGCTGAGTAAACGTCTTTACGTTGGCTTTCACTGCTAAAATTCAACGCCAAATCAGCAGTGAAAACCAACATATCAGCGAACAGTGGCGAATGATTAGGACAAACCAACCGTCAATTATGTTCAGGATGTCGGTTTAGATTGAAGCCCAGGCGCTAATCGCTATTCTGAATGGCCATTCAATGCGTTTTGACTAAACTTTCAGGCATCTCCGAGTTCCTTTGCAAGCGTGGCTCAGTCTCAGGGATGAGGTCTCTCGGCAGCTCGCCCGCCAGGACGCGGTTGATATTATCAATCGACCGTTGGATGATGGCGTTGAGTCCGTATTGGCTGCCGCCGGCCGTATGGGGGGTCACAACTACTTGAGGCAAATCGGTGAAGGGGTTGCCGCCTGCTTTCTCCTGCACGATCGCATCCAAACCAGCCGCCGCCAGGTGCCCGCTCTCAACCGCCCGGCGCAACGCCGTATCGTCGATTAAGCCCCCGCGCGACGTATTAATCAAGATGGCCCCAGCCGGCATCAGCGCAAACTGTTCATCGCCGATCATGTGGCGGGTGTCGTCATTCAGGGGCAAATGCAGGGAGACAATTTGCGACTCAGCCAACAAATCATTCAAAGGAAGATGAGTCACATGCAATTTATCTTCAAGGGCCGGGTCGAGCCGACGCCGGGTATGATAAACCAGACGTGGCCCAAAGCCGGCCAGGCGTTCGGCCACCGCGCGACCGATGCTGCCTAGACCAATCAGGCCAATTGTCGCCCCATGCAGATCACCCATACCAGCCTGTATCATTTCCAATTGCGGCCATCCGCCTGATCGGGTCGCTTGCTCGGCGGCGGGAAAACGCTTCACCAACGCCAGCATCAACATCAAGGTGTGTTCAGCCACGGCCACGGCATTGGCGCCTGGGGTATAGGCCGCCGGGATACCCGCCTGAAGAACAGCCTCCACATCAATGTTTTCATAGCCAAGACCGCATCGTTGAATCAGACGTAACCGAGGAGCCAAAGCCAACAGCTCGGCATCGATGTGGCGGTGACCAACCAGCAATATTTCTGCATCGGCGGCAAGTCGGGCGAAATCTTGCGGATCAAGGGTAGGGACGGCCACCAACTGAGCCCCTTCGGGCAGTTTGCTCTGAACGGCGTCAATCAGTCCTTGCGGGAGTGGTTCGGTGAATAGTACTTTAGCCATTTGTAACGCTCCTTTGTATTGAATATGAATTTGGATAACCTGATATCAAGAAAGACAATCGTCTTGTCTTACACAATCTGCCGTGCATCACGATCCGCTGGCCGGCACCAACGTCGATTTCGCCACCGGCCCCAAAATCTTCCAGCATAAAAACACACCGGCCAACAGCAGCGGAATGAAGGTCCATTGATAAATCAACAAGCTGGTTTGCAGCGACCAGGCATCGGCCAGATAGCCGAAGAGCGGCCCCAGAAATACCCCCAGCAGACTGTTACCCATATTGGCAATCGACAGACAGGAGGCCCGTTGTTCCGAGTTCACGCGCTGGTTGAGGCTGTTTTGAATCAGCGGTTGGGAGAGACCGTGGACCACGTAGATGCAGCTTAACCCGATGACGGCCACCATCCCGCTGCCGGCATTGACCATCAGCAGAACGGCGACACTCCCCACAAACCCAATCGCCAGCATCGCACCGCCTTCCTGATCTCCGAACCAGGCCGTGATCCGTTTTGAATACTTGGCCAGGACAGCGGCAATCAAGTAAAAGAGGGTGTGTAAATAGCTGATCTGCTCAGGGTTGTAGCCGAAGGTGGTCAAATGGGGTTGGGCAAAGGGACGCTCGGTGGTCGCCCACAGACGCATCAAGACCATGCTCATCAGGATGAGGGCCAGTAAAGCCCGATTCCGGCTCACGAAGCCGAAGCTGGTGCGGAGATGGGACACGTAATCGGCGATCTGATCCCGCATGGTCGCCCGTTCGTTTTGGTCACGCGTCGCTTTCAGCATCGGCGGTTCCTCAAAGGTCGCGGCGATGATGACCACGGCAACCAGCAAGCTCAGCCAGGTCCATATTGGGGTCGATAGGCTGTCCCACTTGATCAGCAGCCCGCCGGCGATTGCCCCGAACACTGTCATGGCCAACCCTAACGAGATGGCATTCCCGATGACCGTCTGGAAGCGATCTGCGCTACCTGCGGCTTGCAGCGAGTCAAATAATAAGGCCGAATCAGCCCCCGATACCAGGGACTGGCCGATTCCCCAACATAAAAATGCCAGCACCAGTAAGCCATAGTTGACGGTCGTCAGCATCATCACCACCGAGACGACCATCAAGGCGCTGCCGCTACAAACGCTCCATTTCCGGCTGAACTTATCGGCCACGACGCCGGTTGGGACTTCAAAGATAAAGGTTGACAGGTTCAAGATGGTTATCAGGATCATAAATCCCAGCAAGGATATGCCGCGATCCAGATAATAGAGCACCACGACCGGAATAGCCAGACCCATCCCCAACCCCCACAGGAGTTTATAAAGGTAGAATTTCCAAACGTTGGCTGGTAGACGGTCGGCTTGTTTTAGGGTCGCCTGTAGCTTGTTCATTTGTGGTCTCCTTAAAGTTTGTTTGTGGCTTGCTCAACCTTGATTTGAGACCAGTCTACTCACCTATCGTCCTTGAAGCGTCGCCAAAGGCGTCGCCAAAAGTGTCGCCTGGGAAATTGTGCTAAAACAATCGCCTTGATTCTTTTAGTGACTGCGAATTTAACACAAAAAACCCCAGCTAATATTAAATTAACTACAACAGTGCATTTATCCTCTTTGATGACAAGTATACCCAGCTACCCTCCCATAATCCTCCTGCGGTAAATCCCTTATTTTAAGCCCTCGCCCGGCGGTAAACCGACCGGGCTAAAAGGGGACGCCCGGTCAACCGGGCTTGGCTTGGTCCAAAAGGGAGTCGTGATCAAACGCGATGAAAGATAGATGGTATTATAGTAGTTGATTGTTTTGAGCTAAGTTGCAGAGGAACGCCACTTCGCGCGGCAAAGGGATTGGCTCCAAACCAGTTAGTTGGGTGATTTCGTCACTGGTCAGATCAAGGCTAAGAAATTAGTCCGGTTCTGGCAATCAGCGCCAAAGAGCAGTTTTTGATTGTTTGAATGCCAACCTGCGTTAGTAAAATAATAGTGGTGCGAGTGTCTTTTGTAGTTAGTGAAGTATGATTGCGAGAGATTACAGCACAACTTGAGGAAAGAGGGGCATCGAACATCAAATAATCCAAGCTAAAATAGTTTGGAATGTTCCACTAGGCTATGGATAACAGTGGGCGATCCGACTACTCATCCAAGCTAAAGCTCTCCGCCATCGCCACCCGCTTATGAATCGAAGGATGGCTGTGCAGCACAAACTCCACCCAGGCCGGGGGCTCCGCCTCGGCCAGGTTTTGGTTGGCTAGGCGGGTCATGGCACTGGCGAAGGCGCGGGGGTTGCGGGTGGTTTCCAGGGCGTAGTGGTCGGCCATGACCTCCCGCCAGCGGGACCAGGCGTTGCCCAGGGGCATGGTCACTAACCCGAAGACGGCCATGGCCACCAGCAACAGGGGCAGCGTCGCCGGATCGGTCAGGCCGCTGTACCCAAAGGTGGCGATGCCCCAGCGCATCACCCCATCGGCCAGCCAAAACCCGACCAACGTTAAACCGGACTGAATGAGAATCCCCAGCGGGATATCTTTATGCACGTGATGGCCCAATTCGTGGGCCAGCACAGTTTCAATCTCGTCGGCGGTGAATTTCTCCAGTAACGTATCCCCCAGGACGATGCGCCGGGTATTGCCCAGGCCCATCACGGCGGCATTGGCGGCCACCGTTTTGCTGCTCATATCAAAGGCGTAGACCCCCCGCACCCGCGTCCCCGCTTGTTCCGCCAGGCGGGTCAAACGGTCAACCAGGTCTTCATCCTCCACCGGTTTATATTTGAAGAAGAGGGGAAAGATCAAGATGGGGGCCAGGTTGCTCAGAATGACCGTAAAGAGGAGCATCACCAGCGCCGCCCACAGCCACCACCACTGTGGCGCGGCCCCCAGCAGGGCGTAAATCACCTCCAGGACCATAAGCCCCAGGATGGCACTGATCAGGAAGGCCTTGGCTTGATCCAGCAGCCAGGCTTTCAGGGTTTGGGTCGATTGGCCGTAACGATGGGGCAGCACAAACCCGCTGTAGTAATTCAGCGGGGCGGAGAGGAGGCCATAGGGCAGGCCAAACCCGAAAGCGAAGAGGGGGACGCTCAACCAGGTCGCCGTGGTGAATTGGTGCACCTGGTCTCGCCACCAGGGCGAAAGGCCGCTGAAAATCCAGGCCAGCACATAAACGGCCCCAAATACCAGATCGACCAGCAGCAGCCGGCGGCGGATCCGGGCGTATTCTCGGGCCAATTTCTGCCGTTCGGCGTTTAAGGTTTCTGATGTCTCGGTCATAGCTCATTCCTGATTATCATCATAATAGCCGGTGACAAAAGGCGCCACCGCCATAGCGACCAACTGTTCATAAGCGGCTTGCCGGCTGGAGAGGCCGTTGGTTAGTATGCCGATGGCTCCGGGGCCCTGTTTGGTGTTATGGGCCTGAATCAGGGCATCCATAGCCGGCCCCAATTCGCCCTCTTGGCGAAGCATGCCGGCCACCCTGGGCGGAAGAAGCATATTAGCCCCCCCACCATAGCCAACCTTCCCCCTGGTGTCCACGATCGCACACCAGGCACAGGTCATCAAACCGGCCGGGGTCTCCTTTACCCCGCCCTCCAGCCCCAGGCCATAATCGGCCTGAGTTCGCCGCAGGGCCAGGTAGGCCCGCTGTAAGGCTCCCTGGCGCGTTTCATCATCCCCCCAGGGTTGTTCTGGTATGCCACTAGAGACCGTAATAGCCACGAACCGGGCCTCCGCAAAAGCCCGGCCCAGAATCGCCTCGGCCGCCGCCATTTTGACTGGATTTTCTGATCCGATCGCTATGGTAATCGTCATAATGCAGGTAATATAATTTAAGGTCATGCAAAAAGCAAACAACATCGCTAACCTGATAAATGACCTGGCTGAAAAAGGGAGAATTTCACCGCGAAGACGCAAAGCGTGCCTAGTTTTTTAGGTAAGGATTAAATATGGCGTTGTATTAGCAGAAAGATCGAACAATCTTAAATTTAATCTTTATATACTTGGCGTCCTTCGCGCCTTTGCGGTTCAGTTCTCGTTTTTTTCAGGATGAATTTACGCTGAAAAACCTTACGTTTCACGCTTCACGCTTCATGCTTCACGTTTCACGCTTCACGTTTGCAAATCCAAAGTCGCTCATCCTTTTCCCTTGTGCTAAAATAACGCTCTTATGGACATGATCTGGTTTTTTCCCCTGGCGCCGACAATTGTATTTTTGGTCGGCGCATTTGTTGTGGCGATAGCGCCCAGAAAAAATTATACCAGCCTCATAATCAGCCTGTTTATCCTGGGTATGTTGCTCAGCCGGGTTGCCTTCAGGCGCATCGATAGCTTTTCCTCGCCGCCCCAGATCCTTTCCGGCTGGGGGGTCGGCGGGGCACTCACCATGCGCGTCGACGGGCTCAGCATGGCTTTCTTATTCATGCCGGTTTTATTGCTGATCGCCCTCTTCTGGGCGCGACAGGCCAGCGATCACAGCCTGTTATTGATCCTGGCCGGGGCGGCCTCACCCGTCTTTGTGGCGGCCAATGGTCTCAGCTTCAGTTACGCCCTGGTCTTTTTTGATGTGATCGGCTGTCTCTATTGGCTTAAATTTCAACGGCCCAATCTGGCCCTGGCCCGGCTTTTCTTGGCGGTTTTAACCACCAGTGTTTTGATCCTGACCGGTTTGGCTGACACGGCCGGCCTGGGGGGCACATTACTGGCTTTCGCCCTCTGGCTAAGGGTGGCTCTGCTCCCGTTTGTCGAGATTTCTTACCTGGGCGAAGAACAGCTATCGACTGGGAAGATGATGATCTGGCTGGCCTTGAGTACGGCGGTTGGGGTATACGTAGCGGCTCGCTTCCTGGCTGTCCCTTTACCCCTGTTTGTCATGGGGTTGACCGTTTTGATGATGGTCTTAAATGCCTGGTTGGCCTGGCTCCTCGACCCCAAAAATATGCGGCCCAAACTGCTCTCTATGATCTTGACGCAGCCCAGCCTGGCTTTGTTAATTGCCCCTATTTCAGACCAGCTTTCGATCACCCTGGGCCTGGTCTATACCTTAGGCCTGGGCACGCTCTGGCTCACCCCTCAGATTGGCCGGCCAAATTTTTTGGAACGGCATTGGCCTTGGATTTACGCGGCGCCAATTTTAGCCACTCTCTCGCTAATCGGCTTCCCGGCCACCTTTGGCTGGCTGGCCGCCGACCGCGTTTATACGGCCTTGCTATTAGCTAATCAACTGGGCGTGGTGGCGGCGGTCGTATTGGCCGAGGGAATCGCCTTTTCCGTCTTCTATCAGTACTGGGCCTGGTTGTTACATGAACCGGCCGAGAAGGGGGCTGCGTTGCATGCGGCTCTGATTCTGGCCGTCCCTTTTTTAATCCCTTGGGTCGGCGGGGTCACCTTCAGTGTCGTAACCGGCCTTGACCTGAGCCAGACAGGGGGTGGGGCGACGATTGCCAGGAGTACCTGGATCATCGTTCCGCTGATCTGGCTCTTGGCTTTGGGCTTCGGCCATAGCCGAAGGACGATTTTGGGCTGGTTAAAGATTACCCCCCAGGCAATTAAACCGCTGCTAGATCTGACCTGGCTCTGGCCCTACGCCGGCCAGGGGATAGATCAGCTAAGCCGCTGGGTTCTGCGCTTGAGATCAATTTTAGAAGGGGTACATTACCTGGGCTGGGCCTTTTTAATTGGTCTGGCCGGCGTTTTGGTGGTGATTTTAAGTTGACCATACCTGATCTGAGAGACTTACTGAATTTTCTGTATCAACTGCCCTTTGAAATATTCATCTTACTCTTTTTTTTGACCGGCAGCCTGCTGGTTTTGGTCAGAGATTGGCGGGCCTCCGTGGCTACTTTGCTGGTGCAGTATCTGGCGATGGGCATGGTCCTGGCTCAATTGGTCAGGCCGGAGATTGCTATGGCCAAGGTTTTGGTTGGGCTTTTCATTTGTCCCATCTTGTATTTATCGGCCCGCCAGGCCAGTTGGCGCCGTCAGTTGACCCTGACTCAGCATGGCTTACGGGCCTTACTGGGGCAGCGCACCCTAAGTGGCGACGTTCCCCCCCCCGGGCGGACCTTCCGCTTGATGGCGGTGTTACTTCTGGGGGTGACCGCCTTTTCTCTGGCCCGCACTTACCCCATTTCCAACCTCCCGGCGGTTGTTTCAATTGCTATCTATTGGCTGACCTTATCAGGGCTCCTCATCCTGATTTTGACCGAAGCTCCCTTGAAAATCGGCCAGGGGTTATTAACAGCCATTACCGGCTTTGAATTATGGTATACCACCCTGGAGAGAAGCCTGTTGATTGTGGGCTTATGGGGAGCAGTGAATTTGTTGTTGGCCCTGGCCATTGGCTATTTAATGGCCGTTCGCGGGGTTAAATTGGAGGAGGATTTTTGAACTGGCGAGTCCTGGTTGAGGTGTTACATCCTTCCATCTGGTGGTTAATTGTTTTTCCGCTTATTTTCCTGCCCCCTGTCTATCTATTGCGACGTTGGATGGTAGGAGTCCTTCTGGCTATCCTGGTTTGCCTGGGCTCAGCTTATCTGGCCTGGGAGATCGTCCCTCAGGATGAACTGCTCCGTTTTCTGGGGCGACCTATCCGCTTCGACCAGATATCGGCCTATGTCATCGCCTTACTATGCCTGGTTACGGCCGGCCTATTTTTCGTCTCCCTCCACGTTCCTCAAGGCTGGTCTTTTTACCCGCTCGGCTTGTTAATTTTGACCCTCTTCACGGCGGCCATTATCAACCGCCATTTAGGCATTATTGCCCTCATCATTGAGATCGTAGTCTTGTTATCGGTTTTTATCATTCAAGGAGGACGTCTCGGCTCGATCAGGGCTGCCTTGCGCTTTCTGGTCATGATGACCCTGGCGGTACCCCTCTTTTTGCTGGCGGCCTGGCAGATTGACCAGTATCGCCTCAATCTTGACAACGCCCCCTTTTTGTCGCAGGCGGCGCTTTTGGTGGGAGGCGGGTTCAGTTTGTGGTTGGGGGTAGCGCCCCTGCATGGTTGGTTGAGCAGCATCGCCGCAGAGGCAAAATCGGGTATTGCGGCTTTTGTCTTCATTACTTTCCCCGCTGTGGCTACTCTTATCTTGTTACATTTACTGGAAAGCTCACCCTGGCTGGCTGATATACCCCGCGCGACGGAGATTATGATTTTGGCCGGTCTTTTTACGGCTGTTGTCGGGGGCGGATTCGCCAGTGTACAGCGCGCCTTCGGCCCTTTGATGGGCTATGCCGCTCTGTTTGATCTGGGGACCAGCCTGATTGCGCTGGGGTTGCGAACCGAACTGGGTCAGACGATTGTTATATTCTCCATCCTGGTTCGTGCCAGCGCGCTGGTTTTAATTGCTGCTTCCAGTGCGGCCCTGGAATTTCGAGCTGGGGGCGATGTGTTTCAGCAGGTCAGGGGGATGGCAAAAAGCTTGCCGCTGCCAACCATAGGCTTAATCGCCGGTGGGCTAACGCTGGCCGGTACCCCGTTCACCGCTGGCTTCGTCGCCCGTTGGCTCTTGCTACAATCGTTGGTTTCCATTGATCCTCGCTGGCCCTTGCTGATTTTACTGGGCAGCCTCGGCGTGGCGATTGGCTATATTCGCGGCTTGCGCTCATTGATTGACCCCTCTGCACCCCTGATAGCCTATCCGCAGCAGTGGGGGCTTAACTTACTCATTTCCGGGTTAGTCTTATTTTGCCTGGGGCTTGGGTTTTTCCCCCAGCTTGTTTTGGAGACAGTGCGTGAGTTAGCGCGCTCTATTTAGGGATATGGCTGCTATTACCGCTGGCCGTGTTGTATCGCTCTATTGAATTTTTGACATCTTATTCGCTTTCAATTACAATCGAAGTTCTCTGAAAGTGATTAAGTTCCGTTTAACTCATCTAAATTTTAATCACACCTGAAATAACAATTTGCCTGCATTTTTGGGACAGAGTTCTGTTTTTGTGAACTTTTTTCCCTTTGTGAGCGTATAATAGGTTGTCCGGTAAAAATTGCGATGATATATTGAGCGAACAATAGGCTTAAACGGTTGAGGTGTTCCCTTAAATCGATGTGATTGGGTGGTTACCGGAAAAATCTAAATTTAAGGAGGTGAGATAACAAAACAGTTTGTGTGCTAAGACAAATGATTGGTTAGAAATCCGTGTCCCAGAGATTCTATTCATAGTTTAGGAGGAGATTTTAAGTGAAAAATAAACTCTTGATTCTGTCGCTTTTGGCTGTATTGGCTTTGGTGGTTGCCGCTTGTGCTGGTCAACCGCAGACAGTGACCGTTGTTGAGACCGTTGAAGTTGAAAAAGTCGTTGAGAAAACCATCGTTGAGACGGTTGAAGTCGAAAAGGTGGTGGAAAAAGAAGTTATTGTGGAAACGGAAGCCACCACCCGTGGGCAGGGCGGCACCCTGACCATCCTCTATTGGCAGGCGGCTTCAGTGGCTAACCCCTACCTCTCCGGTGGGACCAAAGATCTGGATGCCTCCGCCATCGTTCTGGATCCCCTGGCCTACTACGATGAAACCGGCCAGTTGGTGCCCTACCTGGCCGCGGAAATCCCAACTTTGGAAAATGGTGGTGTCTCTGAAGACCTGACCACCATTACCTGGCCGTTGAAAGAAGGGGTTCTCTGGTCTGATGGCACCCCCTTCACCGCCGAAGATGTGGTCTTCACCTGGGAATACTGCGTCAATCCTGAAACAAGTTGTGGTTCAGTGACCAGCTATGAAGGGATATCGATGGTGGAAGCGGTGGATGACTATACAGTCAAGATTACCTTCGATGGACCGAAGCCCTTCCCCTACAACCCCTTTGTCGGTTCCATCGCCCCGATTCTGCAGAAAGCACAATTCCAGGACTGCGTTGGCGCGGCGGCCCAGCAATGCACTGAACAAAACCTGAACCCAATTGGGACCGGGCCTTACAAAGTTGTCGATTTCAAGGTCAACGATGTGGTCGTGTATGAAGTCAACGAGAATTACCGCGATCCTAACAAGCCCTTCTTCTCCCAGGTCGTCTTTAAAGGGGGTGGTGATGCCGCCTCTGCGGCCCGTGCCGTCCTGGAGACCGCTGAAGCCGACTACGCCTGGAACCTCCAGGTTGAGCCGCAAATCTTGAACGCTATGGAACTCGCCGGTAACGGTAAAGTTGTGGTTGCTTTCTCCACCAGCGTCGAGCGCCTGATGATCAACCAGACCAACCCCGACCCGACCTTGGGTGATCAGCGCTCCGAGTGGACCCCGGACGACCCCAACCCCCATCCCTTCCTGACCGATCCGAACGTGGTCCAAGCCCTCTCCATGGCCATTGATCGCAACGCCATTGCCACCCAGCTCTACGGAGCTGGTGGCCGGCCGACCTGTAATGTGCTGCCTGGCCCGCCGGTCTATGCCTCCACGGCCAACGACGACTGCCTGTTCCAGGACATTGATGGGGCCAACGCCCTGCTGGACGAGGCGGGCATCGTCGATACGGACGGTGATGGCATCCGCGAGAAGGACGGTGTGCCGCTGAGTGTCCTTTATCAGACCTCCACCAACTCTGTCCGCCAAAAGACGCAGGCTTTGATCAAACAGTGGTGGGCGCAGATTGGGGTGGAAGCGGAGTTGAAGGATGTTGATTCAGCCGTCTTCTTCGGCGGTGATCCCAACAGCCCGGATACCTACGGCAAGTTTTACGCCGATATTGAAATGTATACCAACAGCGCCACGGGGACTGACCCGCAAAATTACATGTCGAACTGGGTATGTTCTGAGATCGCTCGCCGCGAGAATAACTGGCTGGGCAATAACGTTCCCCGTTGGTGTAACGAAGACTACGATGTCCTCTTCGAGGAACTGACCCGCACCCCGGTTGGCGAGCGCCGGGCAGAGATTGTCAAGCAATTGAATGACATGCTGGTTCAGAACGGGGTCGTGGTTCCACTCATTGACCGTGGCTCTGTTTCTGCCCATCTCAACACCCTCTTGGGGGTACGCATGAACGCCTGGGACACCGAAATGTGGAACATCCAGGACTGGACTCGGGCTAGCGAATAGCTTGACGTTTAAGGTTGATCTAATGTTCAAGTTTTAAACTTAGGCTAGTATTCGGTGCGAAACTGTAGCTGACGCATGGGGATGCGTCAGCGGCGGGGCATAGGGATGCCCCACCTACATTTCGCACCAAAAACTGGGCTAAGAAAATAACGTATGCAGTGGTCTACAACCCGGAGCCGTAGACCACTGCATAAAGGGTAATTTATGACTCAATATCTGATTCGCCGTCTTCTGACTGCAATACCAACTTTACTGGCCATCAGTTTCGTCATTTTTGCCGTTCTCGATTTAGCCCCGGGGGATCCGACCGGGAACCTGCCCTTAACCATCAAAGCAGAAGTGCGCGAACAAATCCGGGAGGCTTTAGGCTTCAACGACCCCTTTGCCATTCGTTACCTGAAGTGGTTGCGCCAATTTTTTATCAATGAACCCCTTAACATCATCGAGCAAGTCTTTGATATCTCCATTGGAGACTCCGAAAATCGTTTACGAATTACCTCCTGGAGTAGTCGGGGCGCACCGGTCATTGATTTGATTATCGAACGGACTCCACAAACCTTATGGGTGGTTGGTTTGGCTTATCTAATTTCTATCATCATCGCCATTCCGGTGGGGGTCATCTCGGCGGTGAAGCAATATTCTATCTTTGACCAGGTCGGGACCGTCGTCTCGATCATCGGTTTTTCGGTCCCCACTTTTTTTACCGGCCTTCTTTTTATTATTATTTTCAGTGTCCAGTTGAAATGGTTCCCCTCGATTTATGACACCAACCATAAGGTGACCGATTGGGCCAGTTTTGTGGTCCAGGTCAAGCAGTTGATCATGCCTGTGACGGTCTTGGCTTTCTTTCAATTGGCCGCTTTGGCCCGCTTTACCCGTTCTTCGATGTTAGATAACCTGCCCATGGACTATGTGCGTACGGTGCGGGCCAAAGGCTTCAAGGAAAGATACGTCGTGGTCACGCACGTTTTGAGAAATAGCCTCATTCCGGTGGTCACCCTGATCGCCTTAGGCATTCCGGCGATTTTTGGTGGGGCTATCATCACTGAACAAATTTTCCGGGTGAACGGCCTGGGGGCCTTATTAATTATCGCTATCCAGAGTTTCGACGTGCCGGTAGTCATGACGGTTACCTTTATTTTCGCTATTCTTATCGTCGCCTTTAACCTGGTTGCCGATATTATTTATGGTATCCTTGATCCGCGAATTCGGTATGACTGACGACTTAAGTGCGGGGTAATACCTTGCTTCAAGGGGGTATATTTTTGGGTGAATTAATTAGAACCAGCAGTTCTCAGTATAACCTTCCCGGAAGCTTCGAGGTGCCTTCAGACAGGTGAAGCAACAAAATTATGAGGCGCTTTGATCAAGAGATCACTCTCTTAGCTTCCGGGAAAGTAAATTTCGCGCCAAAATGAGAATTGCTGAATTAGAACCAAGAGGTAAAAGGCTATGGCTGTAGAATCTGAATCTGTCTCGAAACCAGTAAGCCTGAGCGGCCCGGTTGCGGCTAGAAAACACCGGACCCTGTGGGGGGATGTCTGGGTCCAATTCCGTCGGCACAAACCGGCTATGTTTGGCTTGGCAATTTTATTAATTATTGTTGCCGGCGTCTTGCTCGGTCCCATCGTCTACCAGGTTGACCATACCTATATTGATTTTTCCATAGCCAGCTTACCACCGACCGTGGAACACCCCTTCGGTACAGATGACCTGGGGCGCGATACCCTGGCCCGTAATCTATACGGCGGTCGCATCTCTATCTCGGTTGGGTTGGTGGCCATGCTCATCTCAATTACCATCGGTACCATCGTTGGTGGACTATCCGGTTACTTCCCCAGGCTTGATAACCCCCTCATGCGTTTTACCGATATGATGCTGGCTTTGCCCCAGTTACCCCTCTTATTAGTCATTATTATGCTCTTTCGAGATACCCTTAGAGCGTTATTTGGCCCGGAAACAGGCATTTTTGTCCTGATCGTCTTAGTCATCGGTGTTTTGGCCTGGATGCCGACGGCCCGGGTAGTACGTGGCTCGGTGCTGTCCATTAAAGAAAAGGAGTTCGTTGAGGCAGCCATTGGCGTTGGCAGTGGGCAACATCTGATCCTGCTCCGTCATATTTTGCCCAATGTCTTGAGCCCCATTATCGTCTCGGCCACCTTGGGTGTGGCTGGCGCTATTTTGACCGAATCGGCCCTGTCGTTCCTGGGGCTTGGCTTCCCTTCAGATGTGCCAACCTGGGGCCGGCTGTTATTCGATGGTAAGGACTTTTTAACCTTCACCCCCTTCGTGGTCATCTGGCCGGGACTTTTTATCTCCTTAACCGTTTTAGGCATCAACTTTATGGGGGATGGTTTACGCGACGCCCTTGACCCGAAAATACGTAAGTAATCCCAAAAATAAAAAATTGGCCATTCGAGCCTAGAGAGAAATGCTCATAAGGCTGACGCGTTGGCGGGATTTCTCATTTCGGAATTGCTTCTTCCTTAGTATATGGTGCTGGCATTATAGTTAATGCTGGCATTTTTTATTGTTTGGAGTGCATTTGACCGATCAATCGTTGTTAAACCAGTTTTATCTATGGTATAATTTACTATCTCACTTTATTTGGCTGTTTTATTATTTCTAAACAAGATCAAGATAGCAAACGGAGTAGTAATCTCAAACAGTAGGAAACCATAGTGACAAGTTTTAGTGACCAGGCCTTCTCATTAGCCTATTATCTTTTTATCTTTTTTTCTGTTGAGGCAGCATTTTTTATTGCTTTCAGCCATTGGCGCAGAAATCTTTTGCCATTTGCCCGCCGATTGGCTATTGGCTTTGGCCTGCTTGGGCCAATCCGCCTGCTGTTTCCCCTTATTTTCCGCTCTACTCCCGCCCAAACGGTTGATTTAGCGGTGATGGTCCTTTCGTTAGGGTTTTTGAGTTGGAGTTTCTCCCCTTATTTTCATAGCCGTTCCCGTTTAGGGTCCTTATTCTTGGTGGGGAATACCCTTTTAGCTCTGGTTGTGTTTGGTATCCATAATGCTTTGCCGGAGGGAGATACGTTTTTTGATATCATTTGGTTGCTCTGGCAAATTGGCTTGGCCCTGTTGACTCTGGCTACCCTGTTTCAGGAAATGAACCAATCGCGTATTATGGTGACGATCGGGTTTGTCCTCTTTGTAATCGGCAGCTTCTTGCAACTGATCTTGGGGACAAGCGGGGAATTCGCCTCAGTTATTCGCCTGACTGAAATGGTAGCCTACCCCATGTTAGCGATTGCTGTGTACCTGGATATTTTTGAAGCGCTATATACGCGCAGCGAAGAATTTCAAGATATCAGTGAGGCTTCCCTGGAGCAGATTCAGGGATTGATCAGCCTATTTGAGACCGCCAAAAATGTTACCGCCTCCCTCGATTTATCTCAGGTCTTAGATGGAGCGGCTAAAGGCGTCGTACAAACCGTAGGGGTTGATCTATCTGCTATTGCCTTGCCAGAAGAGGGCGAAGCAACGCAGTTGCGTATAGTAGCGACCTATAATTCACATCGCGAGGGACGCAGTGAGGCGGTTACCTTTCCGGTGGCAGATCAACCGGCCATTAAGCACGCCTTAGAAAGATTACGTGAAATTGAAATTACGACCGGTTATGATACCCCGCAATTCAAGTTTTTGTTTGCCATGATGGGAGCTAGAGATGAGATCGGCCCCTTGATTATCCAGCCCCTTGTTTTGAGAAATACTGCCATCGGCGTCTTGATTGTGGGCAATCCTTACTCAAAACAGCCTTTTGGGCCGGCCAAGTTACAATTGATTAAAACGATGGCCAACCAGATGGCTATCGCCATTGATAACGCGCGCGCCCATCAAATGCTGGTTACGAAGTCGCAACAATTAGCCTGGACACTACGTAATCAGGAGCAGGATGCCAGTCGCCGGCGAGCAGCCATGGAGGCGGAGTTGAGGAAAAGCCGCCAGGAAGTGGCCATTATCTCGCAGCGTCTGTACGAACAAGAGATAATCGCTGATGAAAGTCAGCAGCAATTAGCTGATTACCAACGGCAAGTCAACCAGTTGCAGGCTCGCTGGCAGAATATTCAGGGGAAGTTAGACAAGTTAACCTATGAAAATCAACAACTGTCCGCTTTAACCGAAGCGCAAAAAGAACAACTGGAGCAAGCAGAGCAAGTTGAAAAAGAAGCGGCGACGCTGCGCCAGCGTATCGGTGAGCTAGAGCTAAAAGCTTCAGAAGTGGAAACCTTGCGAAAGGACCTGGCGGATGCCCAACAACGTAGCCGCAAATTGGCCCGGGCTTTGCATTTGACTCAGGCTAAAATTCAACAGACGGCTGGTATGCCAGCCAGTATGACTAGCCCACAAGTGCATAGTGAGTTGGAAAATCTTTCTTGTGGCCTGCTCATTAGTGATAGTGATGGTGTTATCAACCGGGTTAATACTGCCACGGGTAAGCTATTTAATCTTGATGCCAAGAACTTAATAGGCAAAAAGCTGGCAGTCATTACGTCTGCTGAAACATGGCATCGGGCCCTCAATAAGGTTGTTTCCTCGGGGGAGAATTTAGTCACGACTTCCTTTTCCGTTGAGGATAAGGTGATTAAGGCATCTATTTCACCCATGGTTGACCCCGCCAACCAGCAAATAAGTGGTAATGTCGTCATTTTATATGATGCCACGGAGGAATTTGAGAGCCAACAAGCCCGCGATGAGTTTGTGGCCTCGCTCTCTCAAGATTTGCGGACGCCTATGACCTCCATCACCGGCTATATCGATCTGCTTTTGGGTGAGTCGGTGGGCATAATTGCCGAGATGCAACGAAAATTTTTGCAACGTGTGAAAGCGAACATCGAGCGTATGGAGTTGATGCTTAGAGATCTGGTTGGCGTAACCGCCATTGACGCTGGCCAGTTTGATATTAAACTGGCGCCTCTTGATATGGCCGAAGTTATCGAGGATGCTATCATTGGTGCTAAGGCTCAGTTAGAGGAGAAAGAAATTCAACTCAGCTTAGAATTGCCGGAGCAAATGCCTCCGGTTGAAGCTGATCCTGAGTGTATTCAGCAGGTGCTGGCGAATTTGTTGAGCAACGCGACAAAAACTACCCCGGTCGGTGGTAACATCGGTGTCAGGGCTGTTATCACTGAAAGTAATGGGGTTGCGGGTGAGAGTGAAAAATGGCTACAAGTTTCTGTCGCCGATAGCGGGGGCGGAATTGCCGAAAAAGATATTGAGCGCGTATTTGATCGTTTTTATTCGGCTGAACGTCCCCTTATCCAAGGGTTAGGTGAAACTGGAATCGGCCTTTCTGTGGCGAAGTATTTAATTGAAGCTCATGGCGGCAAAATTTGGCTGGATACAGAGATAGGCAAAGGCTCCACCTTCCATTTTGCCTTGCACATTAAAGATTATTTTAATGATCCCTGGCAAGATCTTGATGTGCCTCCCCTGGATTTAGATGTTACTTCCCCGGACGATTAAACTATGGCTCCACCACCGAACGAATCGAGACCATTAAACTGGCGAGCCTTGTTGATGGGGGGCGGGGCCTTCATCGTTGTCCTTTTAACCATCTTGGCGGCCGTTTTCCTGGCCGGCCGTGACTTGGTGCCGTCGCCGGCCACACCCCAACTCACTGAAACAGGACCTCCAGCAACGCCTTTGGTAATTACCCCCTCGGCAACGCCGACCGTGCCGACTGCAACGCCAACAATTCAAACGCCAACCGTCGTCGTAGTCACCGTTGAGCCGACTGCTACCTTTACGCCGTCGCCAACCCCGGTCCCTCCAACGGTTACCTTTACCCCTTCGCCGACGCCCATACCGGCTACGCCAACGCCAACCCCATGTATTCCACGCCAGGATTGGGTCCTTTATGTCGTCCAGCCTGGCGATACCCTAGCCTCATTAGCGGCCAGAACGAATACATCGGTTGGCTTACTGCGGCAGGGAAATTGTCTGACCGATGATAGGATCTTTGTGGGACAACAGTTGCGCCTGCCTTTCATCCCGCCGACCTTAACGCCAACCAGGCCACCTTCTCCGACGCCTTCTCCAACAGTGGTCCCCCCGACGCCAACCCATACGCCCACTTTAACGCCAACGCGACGGAGGCCAGATGTGGATCTGGGGACACCGACACCCACCTCTACCTCCGGCCTGCCGGTAGAGATTCCGCCAAATCCCCCATAAGCGAACTCCGGCGGAGGATGATCCATCGTCTGGTTAGGATAAGCGACCTCAATATAACTTGATCCTATAGGAATTTCCTGGCGGGGCATAGGGATGCCCCGGCTACGAGAACAGATAATTTAAAGGGACAAAAAGCCGCCGTGATTTCGCTCAGGGCGGCTTTTCGTTTAGGTCTGTTTTATTTCGTAAGTGTCGAGCGGAGCGGAAGCGAAGAATCTCGTCTCCAGTCCGAAAAATGACTTCTCAGCCGCAACCGAGATTCTTCGTCGCTGCGCGCCTCAGAATGACATCTCGGAACTTGCCTGACAGTGCACCACTTAATTCAGTCGATAAATTGCGTCCAGGACGTTATTGCGTGGGCCAGGCGGGGGCATCGGGCGGGAGAAGCGAATGTAGCCATAGTGAATGCCTGCCGGGAGACGCGTTGAAATGTCGATTGCCACCCCGGTATTCCAGCCAGGTGGTGGTGAGCCTGGGTCTGGGAATAGGTCTGCCGGGGGGATCGCCTCGCCCTCATCTTCCCCGTCAGCCCCATAGGTAGCTATATTGCTATCCTCCACCTCGCCGATAATACCATCCCAATTAAATACGGTCGTCCAGCTACTCCCGTCCGGTGATACTTCCACTTGCGCATAAAACATGACGGTTCCCGTTATGGTATTGGTGACCGGCAGGGCGTAATAAACAAAGTCATAACCCGGGCCATCGACAATGCCCGCCCGGGGGCCGGTGCCGTAATCCAGGGTAACCTCGCCCCCTGGGAATACCAGGACCAGCCCTTCATTTGAACCACTGGCGGCCGTAGCGCCGTCGATGTCGTCGAGGGCCGCCTGGCAGGTCGTCGGGTCGAAGGGATCTGATACCACCTGAACCTCGTTGGGGGTACTGCTGGCACAATTCCGGATGGTCCTGTCTATGCCCCCCGGCGTAGCCGTAGCGACATTGCTATAGCCAATCAGCGTGCCCCCATTAAAGGCTTTGAGTTGGTAGGTATAAGCAGTGTTGTTAGCCAGCCCATTATGGTAGTAGCGGTCGGCTGTCCCCGGGGTAATGGTCGCCAGTGGGCTCCACGGCCCGCCGTTGACCGAGTACTCAACTTCGTAACTGGTCGCCGATGGGTTAGTGAGCCAGCCTAAACTGACCAATTGATCGCCCGCGGCGGCATTGAGGACCATATTGGGGTCCACCAAAGTCGTCGTATCAAGGACACTATCGTTGGCTGGTCCATTGGTTGAGGCAGCGGTAACGGTTCTCTCATCGATCACATCACCCCCGAGGGCCGATGGCGCGGTAATGGCCACGTTGATGGGGCTGCCGGTGCGCGGCGGAACGGCCACCAGCGTGTTTGGCGTGATCGAGGCAGCGAAGCCAGCGCTACTCGATGAATCCGAGAGATTGATAGTATCGGTATTGTTGCCCGTATTGGTTACAATGTGGGTGTAGGACACCGTTTCCCCTAAATTCGCGCTACCTCGCTCATCGGCTTCAATGTCCACCCCAGCAATCTGGTTCACGGTAGTCGTGTCAACGACACTATCGGTGACAGTGGGGTCATTTCTCGATCTGGCCAGGATGGTCGTGAGATCTTCAATAAAGGCCAGGGCCAGGTTGGGAACAGTTATGTTGACCGTTAAGGAGGCGCTTTCCCCCCCATTTAGGCTAATGGGGCCGCTTGGGTTGAGGGTGACGCCGTAGCCCTGGCTGCTCTGGTAGGTGATGTCAAACACATCGCTACTACTGCCAGTGTTGGTGACGATATGCGTATAAACAATGGTTTGACCTGGGTTGGCTGTGGCGGCATTGTTAGCTTCGATATTCACTCCCACAGTCTGGCCAACCGTGGTCGTATCAATCGCGCTGTCAGTGGCTCCCGTCCCGCTTGCTGAGGTGACGATAACTGTAGTTTGATCCACGGTGCCTACAGCGGCTGAATTAGGGACCGTGACCATAACGTCTAAAGGGATATTTGCTCCGGGACCTAAGAAAAGCGGCTCATTGAGAGATTTAGTAACCCCAAAACCTTGACTGCTGGTGGCAGTGACATCAAAAACATCCTCATTATTGCCGATATTGGTTATCAGGTGATTGTAAACGACTGTATCACCTGGATTGGCAGTAGCGCTCCCATTAGGCTCAATACTTACCCCAACGATGGGTATGGGCGTGTCGGTTGGTTCTTGGGTTGGTTCCTTGGTTGGTTCCTTAGTCGGTTCTTTGGTCGGCTCTTCGGTTGGTGGAGGCACTTCAGTTGGTGGGGGCGTAGTTGGCGTTGGTGTGATAGGCGTCGG
>JABAHQ010000281.1_pt1 | contig 20805 bp, 25 predicted proteins | sample 7062091 | NCBI WGS metagenome assembly JABAHQ01 (sample SAMN14534359, study PRJNA622989) | marine sediment metagenome | biome: marine biome [ENVO:00000428]; feature: marine pelagic biome [ENVO:01000023]; material: deep marine sediment [ENVO:00002113] | place: India: Gulf of Kutch | collected...
TCATCGTCCCCGCCACCCTCGTGTTCCACGACTTCTGGAGCTTCGAGGGCCCGGAGATGCGCAGCCAGATGCAGCATTTCATGAAGAACCTCGCCATCATGGGCGGGATGCTCTACGTGGTCGCCTTCGGCCCGGGCCGCTGGGCCCTGGGGCGCGACACGAGGCAGTGAGCGAGGCGAGCCCCGCGCGGCGGGGTCGGGCCCGGCGTGCGCGCCCGGCGCGCGGTCGCCTGCCGATCCCGCGGCCCGGGCCGCTTGACCGGCCCCGTGCCGTGCGTCGATCGTAGCGGAAGGGCTGATCGTCCAGCCCCTCACCGGAGATCGAGACGGCATGACCGATCCCTCGCTTGCCGTGGTCGCGGGCCTGGGGCCCGGCCTGGGCGCGGCGCTGTGCCGCCGGTTCGCCCGCGAGGGCTACCGGGTGGTGGGGCTGGCCCGCCATACCGAGGTCGGCGCCGGCCTCGCCGAGGCGCTCGCGGGCGACGGCGCACGGATGGCGGCGCTCGCCTGCGACGTGACCGACCCCGATCAGGTCCGCGACACGTTCGCGCGGATCGAGGACGAGCACGGGCGCCCCGACGTGCTCGTCTACAACGCGAGCGCCTTCTTGATGAAGCCCTTCATCGAGACGGGCGCCGAGGAGTTCCTCGCCACCTGGGCGGCGACGTGCTTCGGGGGCTTCCTATGTGCGCGCGACGCGGCCCCGGCCATGGTCCGCGCCGGCCGCGGCACCATCATCTTCACGGGCGCGANNCGCGGGCTGGCCCAGGCCCTGGCGCGGGAGCTCGGGCCCTGGGGCGTGCACGTCGCCCACGTCGTGATCGACGGCGTGATCTGGACGCCGCGCACCCGCGAGCTGATCCCCGGCCTAGAGGAGCGGGCCTGCCTGCAGCCGGAGGCGGTGGCCGAGGCCTACCTGCAGCTCATCCGCCAGGACCGCTCGGCCTGGACCCACGAGCTCGATCTGCGGCCCGACCGCGAGCCGTTCTGAGGCCCGCGCCGGTCCGCCGTCCCGGCTTTTTGTGACCGCCTTCGCTGCCGGTGCGGCGCTGGACCGTTATTCCTATACAGTCGATCCATCAGAGAAGAACAAGCCGGGCCGTGCCGTCCGCTCGACGCCCGCCCGAGGAGTGCGCCCATGGGGTTTTCCGACGTCCTGCTCATCTGGCCCAGCCAACCGGGGCTCTCCGCCCTGTTCTGGATCGTCATCCTCGTCTTCCTGCTCTATATCGCCCGCGCTCCGGCGCACCAGGCCATCTGGACCCTGAGCCGGATCCTCTACTCGACCATGCGGATGGGGGCCCGCTCGATCATGTCGGCCGAGGAGCGGCTCAAGCGTCGCAACCGCGAGGTGCTGCTCGCCTCGGGCGCCGAGGTGCAGGAGCGCTACGTGGAGCGGGAGTTCGAGCGGGTGGAGGATACGTTGCGGCGCAACATGGAGACCTACCCGGTCCTGCATCGGCGCCTCTCGGATCTCGTCACGCACATCGACGAGGACTACCACAAGACGGCCGACGTGCCCCCCTCGCCGCCGGCGTGGGCCAGGGCCGTGGAGGCCATCGCGAAGATCGAGGGGGGCAAGGACCCGGCGGTGGCGACCATCCTCGAGGACATCCACAAGACGATGGAGGTGGCGCACCACAATGCGCTCGGGGCATACCGCAAGGCGAGCCAGGAGCGCCACCGCATCCTGGGCCGGCTGCTGCCGTATTGGCGCAAGGTCGCGAGCTTTCTAGGCCAGTTCGAGAAGCGGATCGACAGCCTCATGGAGCGCGGCCGGGTCATCGACAAGCACATGACCGAGTTCGAGGAGATCCGGCGTCAGACCGACTACGCGGTGCGCACGCTCGCCTCGTCGTCGCTGACCCAGTTCTTCGTCTCCACGCTCGTGCTGCTCATCGCCGTCGGCGGCGCGGTGATCAATTTTCAGCTCATCGCCCGGCCGATGGCCGAGATGGTGGGCGGGGCCAGCCGGCTCATGGGCTACCCCACCTCGAACGTGGCCGCCCTGGTCATTATCTTCGTCGAGGTGGCCATGGGGCTGTTTCTCATGGAGCTGCTGCGGATCACCCGCCTGTTCCCGGTGATCCGGGCGCTCGACGACAAGATGCGCCGGCGCCTGATCTGGGTGTGCTTCGTCATCCTGCTGCTGCTGGCGAGCATCGAGTCGGCGCTCGCCTATATGCGCGACTATCTCGCCGCGCAGGACGAGGCGTTGCAGCAGTATTTGACAGGCGCCGAGGTGCCGGCCTTCGTTCATCGGTGGATCCCGACGGTGGCGCAGATGGTGCTCGGTTTCGTGCTGCCGTTCGCGCTGGTTTTCGTGGCGATCCCGCTCGAGAACTTCGTGCACTCCTTCCGGACGGTTTTGGGCGTGGCGACGGAGTTTTTTCTGCGTGCCCTGGCCTTTATCTTGCGGGTCATCGGCAACGTGGCGCGCTACCTGGGCGTGATGCTCGTGCATCTTTACGATGTCGCGATCTTCGCGCCCCTGTGGATCGAGAAGCTGGTACAGAAACGCAACGGCATCCTCCCGCTGGGCGAAAAGCCGGGCAAGCGCAGCGAGACGGGTCCGGGGGCGACGCTATGATCCGCCGATTCACGACCATTGTGGCCATGACCCTGTTGATCGCCGGTTGCGCCGACGACCGCAGCTACGCGCGCGCGGTGTACATGCTGATCGACACATCCGGCACCTACACCGCGGAGCTCGACAAGGCCAACCAGATCATCAACTATCTTCTCGCCCGGCTCGATCCGGGTGATTCGCTCGCGATCGCACGCATCGACAGCGCCAGCTTCAGCGAGAAGGACATCGTCGCCAAGGCCGAGTTCGACGCACGGCCGTCGAGGGCGAACGCGCAAAAGCGCTCGTTCCGCGAGGAGATCGACGCGTTCGTGGAATCGGTCAAGAAGGGCAGCTCCCATACGGACATCACGGGTGGCGTCCTGCAGGCGGTGGAGTGGCTCAACGAGACCGGCGCGGGCAACAAGACGATCCTGGTGTTCTCCGACCTCAAGGAAGACCTGCCGGAGGGCCACGTGCGAGAGTTCGCGATCGAGCTCTCGGGCGTCGAGGTCGTGGCGATCAACGTCACCAAGCTGCGCGCCGACAACATCGACCCGCGTCAGTACCTCGAGCGGCTCGATCAGTGGCAGGCTCGCATCCAGAACGGCGGCGGTGAGTGGCGGGTGGTCAACGATCTCGAGCGCCTCGAGGGCATCCTCCAGGACTAGGCCCGGGTCGGGAATCGCGGCGGCACGCAGGCGGTGATCCACACCGCGGCGCAGGGATGGTGAAAGCCGAGCCCCTCGACACGCATCCGCGCGGCGTCCGCTTCGAGCACGACGGGGACGCCGTGGCGCAGGCCCACCCGCCGGGCCTCGCCGGGGCTCGACGAGCGGTGGACGTGCCGGCGGCGGCCCGCGCGCAGCCCGCTGCGCCGCACCCCCTCGAGGAACCGGGTCGCGGTCCCGTGATAGAGCCGCGCGGGCGGGGCCGCCGAGGCCGCCCCGGCGTCGACGGGCATCGAGTGCCCGTACATCGCTCGGATCCAGCCACCGTCCGGCCCGAGGGCGAAACGGCCCTGCTCGTCCTCGCGCACGAGCTCCCGCAACGCCGCTCGATCGAGAACGACGCCCGCGCGCGTCGCGCCGGCGAGCACGCGCTCGACCCGGGCCTAGCCGCGCGGGGCGAGCTCGATTCCCATCGCCTGCGGGCGATGGTGCAGGAGGTGGCTCAGGAACCGGCCCGCCCGCGCCTGGTGACCGACGCCCACCCCGGTGCCTCGGTGCTAGCCCGACCGCTCATAGGTGCCGACCAGCTCGGCCCGATCGAGCACGTGGCCGTCCATCGCCTGCTCGACGTCGGCCTTGCTGGGCCGGCCCAGGTCGGGCAGCTCGGTGTCGAGCGCATAGAGCTTGTGGATGTAGCGATGGCGGCCGATCGGCGGGCACGGTCCGCCGTATCCCGTGCGCTTGAAATCGGTGATGCCCTGGCGGGCGCCTGCCGGCAGGCGCTCGTCACTCACCCCTTCGGGCAGGCCGTCCGTGTCCGGGGGGATGTTGTAGAGCACCCAGTGCACGAAGGTCATCTTCGGCGCCCGCGGGTCCGGCGCATCCGGATCATCCACGATGAGCACCAGGCTGCGCGTGCCCCAGGGCGCCCCGCTCCACTCGAGCGGGGGCGAGACATCGCCTCCGTCGCAGGTGTGCCTGGCGGGGATCTCGCCGTCGTGCGGGAAAGCGCTGGTCGTCAGGCTCAGCCCCATGGTGTCACCTCCTTGCATCAATCGCATGCGGCCGGACGTCCGTGCAGGCGCGGCCGCCGCGGAGGGATTCGTGATGCCGCTTGCCTCGCAATGGGCCAGTCTATCACGGCGCGGCTGCATGCGTCGCCGCCGCCCGCGCCGACGCTTGACACCGTGACTCTGACCCCTTTCGATAGTATGCATGGGACGGCAACGCAGGCGGAGGGCGGTGCATGAGGAATCCCGATTTCGGGTTGACCGGACTCGAGGCACTGGAGCAGCGTGACCTCAAGTTTCTCATCGACAATTTCCCCGCGCCCGGGCGCAGCTACGAAGAGATCGCCGAGCTCATCCATACCTTGCCCTCCACCGTCGAGTCGATGCTCTCGAGCGACTACGTGTTCGAGCGGCTGTTCGACCGGCGAGAGCTGCTGCTCGATATCTCGCCCTTTCTGCTGTTCAGCGTGCTGTTGCGTCGCACGGCGCCGGAGACCCCGACCGGCCATGAGCGCAGAGTCTTCAACTACCTCGCCAACCTGCTGAGCCTGTTCGTGAGGACCGAGCGACTCTATCGACCGCACCCGGGGCTCGACGCGACGTACGAGTATCTGACCGACATGATCGCGGAGGCGGAGAACGCGAGCACGCGCGAGCAGTTCATGATCTACAGTCACATCGGCAACTATGCGCTCTATCTCACCGGGCTGTTCGCCGACTGGATCGACCACCATCATCGCTACCGGCGGCGCCTGGTCGATCGTGAGTTCTATGTCGAGTTCGGTCAGACGTATTTCGAGCGTGCCGCGAGCCATCCCCTCGCCAGGGAATACGGGCTGGACGCGGTGTTCCTGCGCCTGGCGATCATGTTCGGACACTACCGCGATCTGCTCGATCGCGTCGCCCGCCGGTATCTCTTTCCCGCCTGACAAAGGCCGGAATGACGCCGGGCATCGCCGGCGCCTGGAGACCGTCGCCCCCGCGCCGGGGCGCGCGTGCCTAGCCTTTCGGGGTCATGCGTCCCGCCCAGTCCCGGGCGAACTGGTAGGCCGTGCGTCCGCTGCGTGAGCCGCGCGCCATGGCCCACTGCAGCGCCGCCTGCTCGACGGCCGCGGCCGAGGGCGCCGGCTCGACGCCGAGGCGATGCAGCCAATGACGCACGATGGAGAGATAGGCATTGTGATCGAACGGATAGAATGAGAGCCACAGCCCGAACCGATCGGACAGCGAGATCTTCTCCTCGGTCGCCTCCGCGGGATGAATTTCCCCGCCGACCGTTCGCCCCTCGAGGTTCTCTTGCATGGCCTCGGGCATGAGGTGGCGGCGGTTGGAGGTCGCGTAGATCACCAGGTTCTCCGGCGCGGCCGCCACCGAGCCGTCCAACGTGGCCTTGAGCGAGGTGTAGCTCGGATCATCGGCTCCGAACGACAGGTCATCGCAGTAGAGCACGAATCGCTCCGGCCGCCCGTCGAGCTCGGCGACGATGTGAGGCAGGTCCCCGAGGTCGTCGCGGGCCACCTCCACCGCGCGCAGACCGCGCGGGGCGTAAGTGTTGAGCAGCGCCTTGACCAAGGACGACTTGCCCGTGCCCCGGGCGCCCCACAGCAGCGCGTTGTTCGCGGGACGCCCCTCCACGAACTGGCGCGTGTTGCGGTCGAGCTCCTGCTTCTGGCGCTCCACGCACAGCACGTCGTCGAGGCCCACCGGCGCGATGCGCTCGATCGGCTGCAAGGCCCCGCGGCCGGCGCGGCGCTCCCAGCGCCAGGCGAGCGCGCGCTCCCAGCGCGGCGGCGGGGCCGGCGCGGGCGCCAGCCGCCCGAGCCGCTCGAGCAGGCGCTCGGCGCGGGTGAGCAGGTCCTCGATCTCGCTCATCCGCCGATCTTCTCAGGTCTTCTCAGGCGAGCACCGCGATGATATAGGCCACATACAGCGTCCCGTTGATCCCCATGTGCCAGACCCGGAGCCGCCCTCGCTGCACGAGCCATCGCAGCCATGCCGCGCCGAGCAGGGCGACGACGATCCCGGTGAACACCTCCCGCCGCGGCTGCCAGGGCGTGAGGAGGATGCCGATGGCGGGCAGCAGCGTGCCCTGGAAGACCATCGCCCCGGTGATGTTGCCGAAGGCCAGGGTATCGCGACCTCGGCGGATCCACAGCACTGAGTTCACCTTCTCCGGCAGCTCCGTGGCGATCGGCACGATGAGCAGCGACAGGAGCAGGGCGGAGACGCCGAGCGCGCGCGCGGCCTGCTCGACCTCGTGGATGAAGCCCTTGGCCCCGCCGATGAGCAGCCCGAGCCCCAGCGCGAGCTGGAGGAGGATGACGGCGAAGTTCTCGGGCAGGCCCAGCCGGGCGAGGAACACGCGCTTGTGCGCGGCGGTCGCGTGGCCGTTGGAGACCAGGGCCGCGGAGGCGCGCACCGTGAGCAAAACATAGATGAAATAGGTGAGGACCAGCGCGGCGCTCAGCGCGACGCGCACGGCCTCCATGCCGCTCGGGACGAACAACGCCACTGTCGCCAGCGCGAAGGCGAACAGGAAGAAGTTCAGATCGCGCGTGAGGCCGGTGATCTCCGGCGTGAACGTCCCCGCCGCCTTGCGATGGGCGAGCGTGGCGACGGCGACGAGCAGCAGCGCCAGGGTCGAGAGCATCAACGGCGCGCCGAGGATCGCGCCGACGCCGATCTCCTCGTTGAGGGCCTGGTCCTCGGTGCCGGCGAAGATCGCGAGCAGAGGGATGCTCGCCTCGGGCATCGCCGTGGCCACCGCGGCGAACAGCGAGCCGGTGACGCCTTCGGAGATGCGCAGCCGCTCCCCGAGGTGCTCGAGCGCGTTGGTGAACACCTCGGCGGCGATCAGGATGACGATCAGGGGGACGATCGGGCCGAGCGAGACGAGCATGACATGCCCGCCTCACGTGGCGAGGCGCTTGTAGCGGATGCGGTGAGGCTGTAGCGCTTCCTCGCCGAGCCGGCGCCGGCGGTCGGCCTCGTAGTCGGCGTAGTTGCCCTCGAACCACACGACCTGGCTGTCGCCCTCGAAGGCCAGGATGTGGGTGGCGATGCGGTCGAGGAACCAGCGGTCGTGGGAGATCACCAGCACGCAGCCGGGGAACTCGAGCAGCGCCTCCTCCAGCGCGCGCAGGGTCTCGACGTCGAGATCGTTGGTCGGCTCGTCGAGCAGCAGCACGTTGCCGCCGCTGCGCAGGAGCTTGGCGAGGTGCACGCGGTTGCGCTCGCCGCCGGAGAGGTCGCGCGCCCGCTTCTGCTGATCGGCGCCCCGGAAGTTGAAGCGGCCCACGTAGGCCCTCGACTGCAGCTCGTATTTGCCGACCTGGATGACGTCCTGGCCGTCGGAGATCTCTTCCCAGACGGTCTTCTCGCCGTCGAGGGCGTCGCGGGTCTGATCGACGTAGGCGAGCTGCACGGTATCACCGAGCTCGAGTGTCCCGGCGTCGGCACGCTCCCGGCCGACGATCATGCGGAACAGCGTGGTCTTGCCGGCGCCGTTCGGCCCGATGACGCCGACGATGCCGCCCGGCGGCAGCTTGAACGACAGGTCGTCGATCAGCAGCCGGTCGCCGTAGCCCTTGCGCAGGCCCCGGGCCTCGATCACCTCGTCGCCGAGCCGCGGACCGGGCGGGATGAAGATCTCGTTGGTCTCGTTGCGCCTCTGGTGCTCGTGCGAGGTCAGCACCTGGAAACGCTGCAGGCGGGCCTTGCTCTTCGCCTGCCGGCCCTTGGGGTTGGAGCGCACCCACTCGAGCTCGGCCTTGATCGCCTTCCGCCGCGCCTTCTCCTGCCTCTCCTCCTGCTCGAGGCGCTTCTCCTTCTGCTCGAGCCAGGACGAGTAGTTGCCCTGCCACGGGATGCCGCGGCCGCGGTCGAGCTCGAGGATCCANNGGTGGGCTCGTCCAGCAGGAGCATGTCCGGCTTGGACAGCAGCAGCCGGCACAGGGCGACCCGGCGGCGCTCGCCGCCGGAGAGCTTGGTGACGTCCGCATCCCAGGGCGGCAGGCGCAGGGCGTCGGCGGCCACCTCGAGCTTGCGGTCGAGCTCCCAGGCGCCGGCGGCGTCGATGGCGTCCTGGAGCTTGGCCTGCTCGGCGAGCAGCTCGTTCATCTCGTCGTCGCTCATCGGCTCGGCGAACTTCATGCTGATCTCTTCGAACCGGGCGAGGAGCCGCTTGACTTCGGCGACGCCGTCCTCGACGTTGCCGCGCACGTCCTTGGACTCGTCCAGCGCCGGCTCCTGGGGCAGATACCCGATCCGGATGCCGGGCTGCGGGCGCGCCTCGCCCTCGTGCTCGGTGTCGACCCCCGCCATGATTCGCAGCAGGGTCGACTTCCCGGAGCCGTTGAGCCCCAAGACGCCGATCTTGGCCCCCGGGAAGAACGAGAGCGATATGTCGCGCAGGATCTCCCGCTTGGGCGGGACGATCTTGCCGACGCGGTTCATCGTGAAGACGTACTCGGCCATGGTGCTGGGAGGTCGGCTCGGCTTGTCGGTCGGCGACGATACGGCGTGGCACATGCTTACCGAACCCCCAGCCCGCGTCAACCGTGGGCCGGGCTCGACCCGATCCGGCCGGTCCCGCCGGGCGCCGCGCCAAGCGATCGGGCGCCGCGTTAGAATGGACCCGACACCCACGAGGGACCGCATCGCGGCCCGCAAGGAGATCCCGCCATGCCCGCGACTCGGCCGGTGGGCGTGTACGTGGACGAGGCGCTCGCCCGCTACGGCTTCGGCCACGGTCACCCCTTCGGTCCCGACCGGCTGCCGGCGTTCGTCGAGGAGTTCGACCGGCGCGGCCTGCGCGAGCGGGTCGACACGGGGCTCGCGGCCGTGGAGGCCGAGCAGGCCGTCATCGAGCGCTTCCACAGTCGCGCATACGTCTCGCAGGTCAAGGCCCAGTCGAAGCTCGGCACCGGCTTCCTCGATTACGGTGACACCCCGGCATTCCCCGGGGTTTACGAGGCGGCCGCGACCGTGGTCGGGACGACGCTCGATGCCGTGGCGCGCGTGGTGGAGGGCGAGCTGCGCCGGGCCTTCGTGCCCATCGCCGGGCTGCATCACGCCCGCCGCGATCGCGCGGCGGGGTTCTGCGTGTTCAACGATTGCGGCGTGGCCATCGAGACACTGCGACGGGCTCATGGGATCAAGCGGGTCGCCTACGTGGACGTCGACGCGCACCATGGCGACGGGGTGTATTACGCGTTCGTCAACGACCCCGATCTGATCTTCGCCGACATTCACGAGGACGGGCGCTATCTCTACCCGGGCACCGGCGCCGCGGAGGAGACCGGCGAGGGCGAGGCCGCCGGCACGAAGCTCAACATCCCGCTGCGGCCCGATGCCGGCGACCGGGAGTTCTTCGAGGCCTGGGAGCGCCTCGAGCGATTCGTAACCGAGTCGGAGCCGGATTTCGTCCTGCTGCAGTGCGGCGCCGACAGCCTGGCCGGGGACCCGATCACGCACCTGCAGTACACGCCGGCCGCGCACGCCCACGCCGCCAAGCGCCTGTGCGTGCTCGCCGAGCGCGCCTGCCGAGGGCGGCTCGTGGCGATGGGCGGGGGCGGCTACGATCGCGGCAACCTGGCCCGGGCCTGGACCGGGGTGGTGGAGGCGCTGGTGGAGGTGCCGGTGGAGGTGAAGTGAGATTCCTGTGCGACGAGATGCTCGAGCGGCTCGGGCGCTGGCTGCGCGCGGCCGGCTACGATGCCGCGACCGCGCCCCGGGGCGCCGCCGACCGGGCGCTGCTCGCCCAAGCGCGGCGCGAAAGGCGGCGGCTGCTGACGCGCGATCGCGGGCTGCTCGGGCACCGCGGGGCGCGGGAGGCCGCCCTGCTGCTGACGGGCGAGACCCTCGACGCGTGCGCCGCGGAGCTGACCGAGCGCCTCGGCGTGGACTGGGGCCGCGATCCCTTCAGCCGTTGTCTGATCTGTAATGTGCCGGTGGAGCGCGCGGGTCCCGAGATCGGCATTCCGCCCGGCGCGCGGGGCGTGCTCTACCGGTGTCCGTGCTGCGGGCGCCGCTATTGGGCGGGGGGCCACGCGGCGCGCATGCGAGAGCGCCTCGAGGGCTGGCGCCGGCCGGTGCGCGGTCCCTAAACCCTGGAAAAACGTGGTGTTAGCGGGCCCGCCATGCATTGAAGGTCCGAATTCGGTAGAATTCCAACCTTTTCATCCGCACGCCTTGCCGTCCGGTAGGCCTTCAGAACGTGATCCGCACGGCCTGCGCCGTGGGGCGATCCAGGGGGACCCTGGTCGGTCTTGCGCCGGCGGCGCGTCGCCACCGGCAACCACAGGGGAAGCACCTATGTTCTCGAAAGACATGCAGATTTCCGGCTTCGACGACGAGCTCTGGGAGGCCATGCGAAACGAGGCGGGACGCCAGGAAGAGCACATCGAGCTCATCGCCTCGGAGAACTACACGAGCCCCCGCNNTACGGCGGCTGCGAGTTCGTCGACGTCGCCGAGCGGCTGGCCATCGACCGCGCCAAGGCCCTGTTCGGCGCCGACTACGCCAACGTCCAGCCCCACTCCGGCTCGCAGGCCAACGCGGCGGTCTATCTCGCGCTGCTCGAGCCCGGCGACACGATCCTCGGCATGAGCCTCGCCGAAGGGGGCCATCTCACGCATGGGGCCAAGGTGAATTTCTCCGGGCGGCTGTTTCACGCCGTGCAGTACGGGCTCGACCCGGAGACCGGGGAGATCGACTACGCGTCGGTCGAGCGGCTCGCCCGCGAGCACGAGCCGAAGATGATCATCGCGGGGTTCTCGGCCTATTCGCGCGTGGTCGATTGGGAGCGCTTCCGGCGCATCGCCGACGAGGTCGGCGCGTGGCTGGTGGTCGACATGGCCCACGTGGCCGGGCTGGTCGCCGCCGGCGTCTACCCCAGCCCCGTGCAGATCGCCGACGTGACGACGACCACCACGCACAAGACGCTGCGCGGCCCGCGCGGCGGCCTGATCCTCGCCAAGGCGAACCCCGACCTCGAGAAGAAGGTCAGCTCCCGCGTGTTTCCGGGCACTCAGGGCGGGCCGCTCATGCACGTGATCGCGGGCAAGGCGGTGTGCTTCAAAGAGGCGATGACGCCGGAGTTCAAGACCTACCAGCGGCAGGTGGTGACCAATGCCCGCGCCATGGCGGAGGTGTTCATGCAGCGTGGCTTCGATGTGGTGTCGGGCGGGACTGACGATCATCTGTTCCTGGTCTCGCTGATCGGCAAAGGCGTGACGGGCAAGGCCGCCGACGCGGCGCTCGGGCACGCGAACATCACGGTCAACAAGAACGCCGTCCCCCACGATCCGGAGTCGCCGTTCGTCACCAGTGGGATCCGCGTGGGAACGCCCGCGTTGACCACGCGCGGGGTCGGCGAGTCCGAGGCCCGCGACCTTGCCGGCTGGATGTGCGACATCCTCGATGACATCGACAACGAGGAGACCATCGCCCGCGTGCGGGAGCAGGCGCTCGAGCTGTGCAGGCGGTTTCCGGTCTATGAAGGTTGACAATGGTCAGTGATCAGTTATCAGCAAGAGAAAGTGTGGAATGAGCATGACGGTGCCGTCGTTCGATCTCCTTTCTGCTGCCAACCGTTAACTGCAAGCTGTAGACTGCCGTCATGAGATGCCCCTTCTGCGGTGCCGACGACACGCGGGTGGTCGACTCGCGCCTGGCCAGCGAGGGCGAGCAGGTGCGCCGCCGGCGCGAGTGCGTCCGTTGCGGCGAACGATTCACGACCTACGAGGCCGCGGAGCTCATCCTGCCGCGCATCGTCAAGAACGACGGGACCCGCGAGCCCTTCGACGAGGAGAAGCTGCGCACGGGCATGTTGCGCGCGCTGGAGAAGCGTCCGGTGGACACCGACCGCGTCGAGGCCGCCATCCATCGCATCAAGCACCGGTTGCGCGCCTCGGGCGAGCGGGAGGTGCACTCGCGCCAGCTCGGCGAGTGGGTGATGGACGAGCTGCGCGAGCTCGATCAGGTGGCCTACGTGCGCTTCGCCTCGGTCTACCGCAGCTTCGGGGACGTCAATGCCTTCCGCGAGGAGATCGAGCGTCTCGAGCAGGAGCCCCCGCCGGAGGTGAGGAGACAGCAGATCCCGCTCATCCCCGACGACTCCGACGGTGAGGCCGGCGGCTAGCGGCCGGCGAGGCATGGGCGGCGCGGACGATCATCGCTACATGGCGCGCGCGCTGCGCCTGGCCGCGCGCGGCCTGCGCACGACCGATCCCAACCCGCGCGTGGGCTGCGTGATCGTCCGGGACGGGCGCATCGTGGGGGAGGGCTGGCACGAGCGGGCCGGCGAGCCGCACGCCGAGGTGCACGCCCTGCGCCGGGCGGGCGGGGCCGCGCGGGGGGCGAGCGTGTACGTCACGCTCGAGCCTTGCGCGCACCACGGCCGCACGCCGCCCTGCGTCGAGGCGCTGATCGATGCGCGCGTCGCGCGGGTGGTCGCGGCAATGGAGGACCCCAGCTCCCGGGGGGCCGGCCGGGGGCTCGAGCGCCTGCGCGCCGCCGGCATCGAGGTCGCCGCCGGCCCCGGGGCGGGCGAGGCGCAGGCGCTCAATCCCGGCTTCGTGCAGCGCATGCGCCGGGGCCGGCCCTGGGTGCGGGTGAAGCTGGCCATGAGCCTGGACGGGCGCACCGCCATGGCCTCTGGGGAGAGCCGTTGGGTGACCGGCGAGGCCGCGCGACGCGACGTCCACCTGTGGCGGGCCCGCAGCTCCGCCGTGCTCACCGGCGTGGGCACGGTGCGCGCGGACGACCCGGCCCTGACGGCGCGGCTGCCCGGCGACGCTCCCGCCGCCGGCGACGCGGCGGGGCGCCAGCCGTTGCGCGTGGTGCTCGACCCGGAGCTGGCGATGACGCCCGCGGCGCGCATGCTGGGGCTCGACGGGGGCACCCTGGTGCTCGCGGCCGGCGGGGGGGAGCGGGCGGAGCGCCTGCGGGCGGCGGGGGCCGAGGTCGAGGTCGTGCCCGGGGACGCCGAGCGGCTCGACCTCGGCGCCGTGCTCGCCCGGCTGGCGGCGCGCGAGGTCAACGAGGTGCTCGTCGAGGCCGGCCCGACCCTGGCGGGCGCCTTCGTCGCGGGGGGCTGGGCCGACGAGCTGATCGTCTATCTGGCGCCGCACTTGATGGGGGATGCGGCGCTGGGAGGGTTCCACCTGCCGGGGCTCGGGCGCATGGCCGACCGCGTGCCGCTCGAGATCACCGACGTGCGCGCGGTGGGGCCCGACTGGCGGATCATCGCCAAGGTGCGGGAGACCGGCTGGGACATGCACGGGTGAAGGGCCGCGCCCTTGCTCATGCTCGCTTACGAATGAACCAATGTTCACAGGCATCGTGCAAGCGGTAGGCCGCATCGCCGGGTGGGAGCGCCGGGGCGAGGACGCGCGCCTGCGGGTCGCGGCCGAGGCCCTGTCGTGGGCGGGGACGGCGGTCGGCGACAGCATCGCGGTTCAGGGCGTGTGCCTGACGGCGGTGGCCGTCCACGCCGACGGCTTCGACGCCGACGTCTCGGCCGAGAGCCTGGCGCGCACCACGCTCGGCGGGCTGGCGGCCGGTGACCGGGTGAACCTCGAGCGCGCGCTCACGCCGAGCACGCCGCTCGGCGGGCACCTGGTGAGCGGCCACGTCGACGGGGTGGGCGAGCTCGTCGAGCGCCGGCCCGAGGGGCGGTCGATCCGCCTCGTCATCGACGCCCCGCGGGAGCTGGCGCGCTACATCGCGACCAAGGGATCGGTGGCGGTCGACGGCGTGAGCCTGACCGTCAACGAGGTGGAGGGCCGGCGCTTCGGCGTGAACATCGTGCCGCACACCGCGCAGGCGACCACGCTCGGCGCCTGCCGCACGGGCCAGACGCTGAACATCGAGGTCGACGTCATCGCGCGCTATCTCGAGCGTCTGCTGCTCGGCGAGCGCGGCCCGGGCACCGAGGCGGGCGTCACCCGGGAGCTGCTGGCACGGGCGGGATTCATCGACGAGGGCCGGTAGGTCGGCCAGGCGCTCGAGGGGCGGGGCTTGCGGATATGGCGCTGAACACGATCGAAGAGCTCGTCGAGGACCTCCGCGCCGGGCGCATGGTGATCCTCATGGACGATGAGGATCGCGAGAACGAGGGTGATCTCGTCATGGCCGCCTCCAAGGCGCGTCCGGAGGACATCAATTTCATGGCGCGCTACGGGCGCGGGCTGATCTGCCTCACCCTCACTCGCGAGCGCTGCCAGCAGCTGCGCCTGCCGTTGATGGTGAGCGACACGGACAACAAGCACGCCACCAACTTCACCGTCTCGATCGAGGCCGCGCGAGGGGTGAGCACCGGCATCTCGGCGGCCGACCGCGCGCACACCGTGCGCACCGCCGTCGCCCCCGACGCGCGCGCCGAGGATCTGGTGCAGCCCGGTCATATCTTCCCCCTGATGGCCCAGCCGGGCGGCGTGCTGAGCCGCGCCGGTCACACCGAGGCCGGGTGCGACCTCGCGCGGCTGGCGGACCTCGAGCCGGCGGCGGTGATCGTCGAGATCCTCCGCGAGGACGGGAGCATGGCGCGCCGCCCCGATCTCGAGCGTTTCGCCGCCGAGCACGGGCTGAAGATCGGCACCGTCGCCGATCTCATTCACTATCGCATGCAGCGCGAGCAGACGATCGTGCGCGCCGGCGAATGCGAGGTGAGCACCCGCCACGGGCGCTTCAGGCTGGTGGCCTACGAGGACCGATTGGACAGCGCGGTCCACCTCGCGCTGGTCGCCGGCGCCCCGGACGCCGAGACGCCGGTGCCGGTGCGGGTGCACATCCCGAGCACGCTCGGCGACACGGTCGGCGCGGAGGCCGCCGAATGCGGCTGGACGGTGGAGCGGGCGTTGAGCCACATCGCCCGGGCCGGGATGGGCGTGGTCGTGCTGCTGCGCAAGCCGGAGGACGACCGCGAGCTGGTGCGACGGATCCGCAGCGCCGCGCTCGGCGGCTCGGCCGAGACCGGCGAGACCGGGGGCAGCGTCGACCTGCGCATGATCGGCAACGGCGGGCAGATCCTGCGCGATCTGGGCGTGCGCCGGCTGCGCGTGATGAGCCAGCCCAAGCGCATCCACGCCCTGTCGGGCTTCGATCTCGAGGTGGTAGACTACATTCCCCACGAGCCCGGCGTCGGCGACTGACCCACCGCGGCGGCCCGCTCACCACGACGGGCAGGGCGCCTTGGAACCATGAACGATACCAAGATCATCGAGGGCGAGCTGAGCGCCCGCAACGCGCGCTACGCGGTCATCGCCACGCGCTTCAACGGCTTCATCGTGGAGAGCCTGCTCGCCGGCGCGCTCGACACCCTGCGCCGGCACGGGGCGGCGGACGCCGATCTGCGGGTCGTGCGCGTGCCGGGGGCCTTCGAGATGCCGCTGGCGGCCCAGCGCCTGGCCGCATCTCGGCGCTTCGACGCGCTGGTCGCCCTCGCCGCCGTGGTCCGCGGCGGCACCCCGCATTTCGACTACGTGGCGGGCGAGTGCGCGCGCGGCCTGGCGGCGGTCTCGCGCGAGCACGGCATCCCGCTGGGATTCGGCGTGCTCACCGTCGACACGGTCGAGCAGGCCATCGAGCGCGCGGGCACCAAGGCGGGCAACAAGGGCGCGGAGGCCGCGCTGTCCGCCATCGAGATGGTCAGCCTGCTGCGCAACCTCGACTGACCGTGCCCATGGCCGCCGCCCGCGAGCGTCGCGTCGGTGCCTCCCGGGGCCGCAGCCGCGCTCGGCGGCGGGCGGTGCAGGCGCTCTATCAGTGGCAGCTCACCGCGCAGAGCGTGAAGGAGATCGAGGCCCAGTTCGAGCGCGAGCAGGACCTGCGCGAGACCGACCTCGGCTACTTCCGCGACCTGCTCCGAGGCGTGGTGCGCGAGCGCGAGGCGCTCGATGCCGCGCTCGCGCCGCACCTGCACCGGCCCATCGAGCAGGTCGACCCGGTCGAGCGCGCCATCCTGCGGCTCGGGGCCTACGAGCTGCGGGCGCGCCCGGACGTGCCCTACCGCGTGGTCATCGACGAGGCCGTGGGCCTCGCCCGCGTGTTCGGCGCCGAGGACGGGCACCGCTTCGTCAACGCGGTGCTGGACAAGCTCATCCCCGAGCTGCGCGCCGCGGAGCACGAGGCCGAGCTCTGATCGGCCGCGGCGGCGCCCGATGGCCCTCGACGAGTTCACGCTGATCGAGCGCTACTTCGCCGGGCGCGGGCCCCGGCGCGAGGACGTCGCCGTGGGCGTGGGCGACGATGCCGCGGTGCTGCGGGTGCCCCCGGGCCACGAGCTGGTCGCCACCATGGACACCCTGGTGGAGGGCGTGCACTTCTTGCCCGGCACCGATGCCTCCGAGCTCGGCCACAAGGCGCTCGCCGTGAGCCTCTCCGACCTCGCGGCGATGGGCGCCGAGCCCGCCTGGACCACCCTGGCGCTCACCCTGCCGCGCGCCGACGCCGAGTGGCTGGAGGCCTTCTGCGACGGGTTCTTCGGCCTGGCCGCCGAGCACGGCGTGGAGCTCGTGGGCGGCGACACCACGCGCGGCCCCCTCGCCCTCACCGTGCAGGCCGAGGGGCTGGTGCCGGCCGGCACGGCCCTGCGCCGCGGCGGCGCGCGGCCGGGCGACGCCCTGTTCGTCACCGGGACGCTCGGCGACGCCGGGCTGGGTCTGGAGCTGGCGCAGGGGACGCTGGCCGTGGCCGACCCCCACGCGACTTACCTGCGGGCGCGGTTCCGGCGCCCGCGGCCCCGGGTGCGGGAAGGCCGGCTGCTGAGGGGGCTGGCCCGTGCGGCCATCGACGTCTCGGACGGGCTGGCGGCGGACCTGGGCCATATCCTGGAGGCGAGCCGGGTGGCGGCCACCGTCGAGCTCGCGCGCCTGCCGGTCTCCGCCGCGCTGCGCGCGGGCGCGGGCGACGATGCGCGCGCCCGGCGCTACGCGCTCGGCGCCGGCGAGGACTACGAGCTGTGCTTCAGCGTCGACCCCGCCGCCGAGCCGCGGCTGCGCGAGGCCTTCGCGGGGCTCGACTGCGGCCTGACCCGCATCGGCGCGGTGGAGCCGGGCAGCGGCCTGCGGATCGTCGACCCGGATGGGCGCGACGTGGCCCTCGACATCACCGGGTACCGGCACTTCGACGGCGAATGAGCGCCCGCGCCCATGCCCGCCCGGCGCTGCGACGCCCCGTGCACGTCCTGGCCTTCGGCCTGGGGGCCGGCCGGGTGCCGGTGGCCCCGGGCACGGCGGGCACGGCAGTCGGCGTGCTGGTCTATCTGGCCCTGGCCGCGCTGCCGGCGCCGGCGTACCTAGCCGCGACGCTCGCGCTGGCGGTCATCGGTATCCCCATCTGCGCCGTGACGGCGCGCGACCTCGGGGTGCACGACCATCCCGGCATCGTCCTCGACGAGATCGTCGGGTTCCTGGTGGCGATGATCGCCGCCCCCGAGGGATGGGTCTGGATCGCGGCGGGCTTCGTCCTGTTCCGCCTCTTCGACGTGGCTAAGCCCTGGCCCATCCGCTGGCTCGACCGGCGGGTGGGCGGCGGCCTCGGCATCGTGATCGACGACGTGGTCGCCGGGCTCTACGCGCTGGCGCTGCTGCAGCTCGCCGCGGCGATCTAGCCGCCGGAGCCGGGCACCGCCGCGGCGCTCGCCGGCGATGAGGCGTGCTTCCGGCGCCCGCATCCACGCCGGACCGCGCTCCGGCGACCGGCCTCGGGCCGTCGGTCCGCCTTTGTCCCTCGACCGGCGATGCGCTAGAGTCCCCGCGGACATTCGATACGGGAGACGGCCGAGTGAACGGAAACGCGACGCGCGCGCTGATCCTCGGGCTCGCGATGGCCGCCGCCGGCGCGCGAGCCGGCGAGGTGGAGATACGGCACGCGCGTCTCGAGGCGAGCGGGCCGGACGCCTATCGCGTCAGCGTCACCCTGCGCCACGGCGATACCGGATGGGATCACTACGCCGACGAGTGGCGCCTGGTCACGCCCGAGGGCGAGGTGCTCGGCCGGCGCGTGCTGCATCATCCCCACGTCGAGGAGCAGCCCTTCACCCGCAGCCTGGGGCGCGTGACGTTACCACCCGATGCGTCCGTGATCTTCGTCGAGGCGCACGATAAGGTCCACGGCTGGAGCGACGACCGGCTGCGGGTCGACCTCCGGGAGCGCTCGGGCGAGCGCTATGAGATCGACCGCTGATCCAAGAACGTGCCGGAGGCCTTCCCTTGCTCGCCGCTTCCGTCGGTTGGGCCGAGCCGAAAGATATGCCCGGAGCCTTCTCGACCACGGCCGGCGCACGCCGGCCCCGACCGGGCGTTAAAAGACTCCTGATGTCTCTCCTCGGCGGCGCGGCGCTCGCCGGCGCGCTCGCCGCGGGCGCGGCGGAGGGGAGGCTCATTATCGAGAATCCCCGTGACTACGAGATCACCCTCTCCGGGCTCGTCCTCTACGGCGAGGATGCGAGGTTGCGGGTGCTGCGCGCGCTCGGCGAGGGCGGCGCCGCCGAGGACGACGAGGTGCTCGCGCCCGGCGCCCGCAAGTCGTTTCCGGCCGCCGGCAGGGTGCGGCGCTGGGTCGTCGCCGAGCGCTATCTGCCGGGCGCGGAGAACGTCACGGTGGTCACGCGTCCGCGCGCGGCGAAGCCCGTGGAGGTCCCGTTCGCCGTCGCCGCCCGGCTGCGCGACGAGGTCGTGCTGCGCGTCGACACGCGCGCGGCGCCCGCGCTCGCCGCGCTGTCGAACGAGGCGCAGCTCGCGTTCCGCGACGGCCGTCATCCCGACTTGCCGGGCGTGCTCGCCGGCACCGGCCTCGCGCCCGAGCGCGGTGAGGTCACCGGCGCCTACACCGGCAAGGTGATCCTGCTGAAGGGCTATCGCATGACGCTGCGCCCTTGAGGCCGGTGGCTGGCGCTGCGGCGGCGCGCCATAATTGGGTCATGCGCCGGTGGTCCTGTCTGCTGGTCGTTTGCGCCCTCGCCGCCGCGCCCCGGGCGGGCGCCGTCGAGGAGATCCACGTCGTCGGCCTGTTCGCGGGCAAGGCGGTGGTGGAGGTCGACGGCGCGCGCCGCGTGCTGGCCGAGGGCGAGACCAGCCCCGAGGGCGTGCGGCTGATCTCCGCCGACAGCGAGCAGGCCGTCCTCGAGATCGACGGCGAGCGCCGCGCCTACGAGCTGGGCGGGCGGGTGAGCACGCGCTTCCGCCGCCCGGAGCGGGCGAGCGTGCGCATCTGGCGCGACGGGCGCGGGATGTTCGCCACCACGGGCGCGATCAACGGCATGCCGGTGGATTTCCTGGTCGACACCGGCGCCACCTACGTCGCCATGAGCGGCGCCGCCGCGCGCCGCCTCGGCATCGACTTCCGGGTCGAGGGCGAGCGCGGCTTCGCGGAGACCGCCTCCGGGGTGGCGCGCACCTACCGCGTGACGCTCGACACCGTGCAGGTGGGCGACATCCGCGTGCGCAACGTGACGGCGGCGGTGATCGAGGGCTCGCGGCCGCGGCGGGTGCTGCTCGGGATGTCGTTCCTCGACCGCCTGGAGATCGAGAACCGCGGCGAGGTGATGGTGCTGCGCAAGCGGTATTAGGGAAACCCTGAATCTCTCGAGTCGCCAGGGACGCCGGGCCTTTTCTATATTCGATTCGGAGACATCGTCTTTGTGGACGCGGCGCCTGGGCGGTTGACCGCATCGTTCGGCAATCGCCCGGCGCGGGTCCGGTCCGCCGCGGGTGACGCGGCTCGACCCCCCGGCTGCCGAGCCCCGTGCCCGAGGGGATAAAGAATCCGCCCCGCCGGCCGATGAGAGCAATCGGCGCGCTTGCGCTTGCAAAGCGCGCCGTCGCCCGATGGAGGCCAGGGATGAACCGCGCCGAGCGCATCTACCGGCTGCACGGACTGCTCAAGTCCCGCCGTCCCGTGCCCATGCAGCGCCTGCGCGAGGAGCTGCTCGCCTCGCGCGCCACGGTGGTCCGCGATCTCGGGTACCTGCGCGATTTCATGGGGGCCCCGATCGTCTACCATCGCGAGGCGAACGGCTATCAGTACGACCCGGAGGCGCCCGCCTTCGAGCTGCCGGGGCTGTGGTTCAACCACTCCGAGCTCTACGCGCTGCTCGCCACCGAGCAATTGCTGGAGGCCGTGCAGCCGGGGCTGCTCACCCCTTATATCGGCCCTCTCAAGTCGAGAATACGCCGGCTGCTCGAGCAGAGCGGCCACCAGGCCGAGACGGTCACCGCGCGCATCCGGCTCCAGCCCATCGCCGCGCGGGCGGTGGACGCCGACCGCTTCGGCCTGGTGGCCGGCGCGGTGCTCGACGGCCATCGCCTCGACATCGAGTACCACGGCCGCGAGCGCGGCGAGCGCACCGAGCGGCGCGTCCAGCCCTGCCGGCTGCTGCACTACCGCGACAACTGGTACGTCGTCGCCTGGTGCGAGCGCGCCCGGGATCTGCGCACCTTCTCGCTCGATCGCATCCGGCACGCCGCGGACACGGGCGAGCCGGTCGAGCCCGCCGACGAGAGCGCTCTGCGTCGTTATCTGGGCGCGAGCTTCGGCATCTTCACCGGCGAGGC
>JABAHQ010000808.1_pt2 | contig 20795 bp, 20 predicted proteins | sample 7062091 | NCBI WGS metagenome assembly JABAHQ01 (sample SAMN14534359, study PRJNA622989) | marine sediment metagenome | biome: marine biome [ENVO:00000428]; feature: marine pelagic biome [ENVO:01000023]; material: deep marine sediment [ENVO:00002113] | place: India: Gulf of Kutch | collected...
AAATTCCGGGGACACCTTACTCATTTTTAGAAGCCCGGGTCGGGAAGAAATGACGTGTCCCCTTCGGCTGAGAGCGCGCCCGGGGGACAAATACCCGGCGCGGCGTCCGGGATCCAATCCCTCTGCCCTGTGCGAGCCGTTCGAGCCGCGCAGAGCCCCGATCCCCCGCCGCGCTCCCGTCGGTCGACGGCAGCGCCTGCATTATCACATTCGTTTCATGGGAATACGTAAATTTGCGTACGGCCTCGACAGGCCTACAATACATGAGGTGTAAATCATACGTTGTCTGGTGCCCCGGGTCGGCCCGCGGAAGCTTTGCCCGATGTGGTGCACGCCGGCTGCAACAGCTCGGGGCTCGAGACCCCCTTTCGCTATTCGATGACCCTGCGCACGCCCTTGTACCTGCTCCCTGTCCTCGTGGGGGCATTCCTCGCCGCCGCAGTGGCCCTGCTGGACTACCTGGCGCAGGAACGCTACCAAGCCCAGCGGCGCAGCGAGACCATCCACCAGCTCAGTACAGTGCGTGCGCGCTTGGAGGGCGGGCTGAGCGCGCGCCTCCACCTTACCCAAGGGCTTGTGACCCACGTGGCTGGCAATCCAGGCATCACTGAGGTCGAATTCCGGCGTCTGGCGCGCGGGCTCATTACCGGGAACAATGGGATTCGCGCCGTCCTGCTCGCCGGCGACACCGGGGCGAGCCACGTCTATCCCAAGGCGGCCAACCGGCCTGCCCTGGGTCTGCGCCTCCTGGACATCCCCCGGCAGCGCGCCGCCATTAGGCGTGCCCTACAGAGCCGCGGCACGGTGGTGATCGGGCCGGTGCAATTGACGCAGGGCGGTACGGTATTCATCAGCCGCACGCCCATTTATCTGGGGTCGCCCTCGGGCGAGCTCGGCAAGGGCGAGTATTGGGGCCTGGTCACCATCTTGATCGATGCGCGCACGCTGTTGGCCGAGGCCGGGCTCTCCGGCGAAACCCTACACGGGCTGCGCTACGCGTTGCGGGGTGCGGACGGCCTGGGAGCGCGCGGGGAGGTCTTCTTTGGGCACCCTCGCGTATTCGATGCCGAGCCCATGCACATGACGGTCGACCTACCCAACGGCGCCTGGCAGCTTGCGGCCGTCCCGGTCGGCGGCTGGCAGCGGTTGGCCCCCTACACGCTGTGGTGGCGTTTCGCGGGCGTCCTGCTGGCTGTGCTCGGCTCTCTGGCAACCCGAGCGTGGGTGCGGTACCCGCATCGGCTGCGCGGCGCCGTCCATCAGGCGACCGCCGCCTTGGATCGGGCGCGGCAGCAGCTCGAGAACAGGGTGGCCGAGCGCACCGCCGAGCTGGTGGAGGCCAATCAGGCGTTGGGCGAGAGCGAGGCGCGTCTGGCCGAGGCCCAGCGCATCGCTCAGATCGGCAGTTGGGAGTGGGATCTGCGCACCGGCGGCCTGCACTGCTCTGACGAGATTTACCGCATTTTCGGTCTGGGACCCCAGCCGTCCGATGCCGACTACGAAATCTTCCTGGGCTCGATACATTCGGAAGACCGCGCCCAGGTGAAGGCCGCGGTGCGCGATGCCCTGCGCCGGCGCAAGCCCTACGCCATCGACTGCCGCGTGGTGCACCTCGATGGCACCGAGCGCGTGGTGCACGGGCAGGGACACGTGGAATTCACCGCGGCCGGTGAGCCGGTGCGCATAGTGGGGATCGTGCAGGACATTACCGCGCGCCAGCGGGTCGAGCGCCAGCTTGCGCACATGGCCTACTACGACGGCCTCACCGCACTGCCCAACCGTGTGTTGCTGCGCGACCGCCTGGAGCACGCCATGGCGAGGGCTCACCGCTCCAGCGAAAAATTGGCTCTGATCTTGTTGGACCTCGATCGCTTCAAGAACGTCAACGACAGCCTCGGTCACGACATCGGCGATCGGCTGTTGATCCGCGTCGCACGGCGTCTCGGCCAGCACATGCGCGAGGGCGATACCCTGGCGCGCTTGGGAGGCGATGAGTTCACCATCTTGCTGGAGGACGCCGCCGACGTGGAGCACACTGCGACCGTCGCCGCCAAGCTGCTGCGCGAGCTCACCGAGCCATTCGTGGTCGGTGATCACGAATTGTTCGTGAGCGCCAGCCTGGGCGTGAGCATGCATCCCGATGACGGAACCGACGTCGAGAGCTTGATGAAGAACGCCGACGCCGCGATGTATCGCGCCAAGGAGCGCGGCGGCGACGGGTACCAGTTCTACTCGTCCGAGATGAGCGTGCAGGCCCACGAACGCCTGGCTTTGGAGGCCAGCCTGCGTCGCGCAACCGAGCGCGGCGAGTTCGAGCTGCACTATCAGCCCGTGTTGGATCTCGGGACCGATAGGATCGTCGCCCTGGAGGCGCTGATTCGCTGGCACCGTCCGGGCCACGGTCTGATGGGCCCCGAGCACTTCATCCCCGTCGCCGAGGAAACCGGCTCGATCGTCCCCATGGGTCGTTGGGCCCTGCACGCCGCATGTGAGCACTGGCGTTCCTGGGAACAGGACGGCCTGCCGCCGGTTCGCGTAATGGTGAACCTGTCCGCGCGCCAGTTCGGTCAAACCGATTTGGCTGACGAGCTCGAACGTCTCTTGCACCTTACGGGCGTCGCTCCCCAGTACTTGGGCGTGGAGATCACCGAGACCATACTGCTCAAGCAAGACGTGCGCCCGAATCGCATACTGGAAAAGCTCAAGCAGATGGGCGTGCACGTCGCCGTGGACGACTTCGGGACCGGTCACTCGGCGCTCGTCTACCTCAAGCGTCTGGCCATCGACTGCCTGAAGATCGACCGTACGTTTGTGTGCGATGTGACCACCGACTCGAATGATGCCGCCATCGTCCAGGCCATTGTCGCCATGGCCCACCAGCTCGGTCTGCGCGTCGTCGCCGAGGGTGTGGAAAGCGTCGAGCAGGAAGAGGCGGTGCGGCGCTATGGTTGTGACTGGGCACAGGGCGAGCTCTACAGCCGGCCCGTTCCAGCCCACGCCGTACCGGCCCTGCTGCGCCGTACACGGCGTCGTCGCGAAGCAGTGCAGACGTAGGCAAGTGTCAAAAGGCAAACGCAAAACGCAAAGGGCAAGAGCTATAGGGCGAAAGGCGAGGGGCAGCGCTTTGAATCTTTAAATCCGGGCCCCGTGCCCCGGGCCTCGCGGCTGTCGACCCCATCGCATTTCCACAAAAAGGGGTTCGCAATCCACCAGTAATAGTGTAAGAATGACGGACCATCGGGGTGCGCCGCGTCGGGGCGCTCCGCGCGGGGCGCGCCACATCCCGCAGGACGTGCGCCATTCGCGGAGCAAACTGGCCCGGGCAAGGTCGAAAAGGGAGGATCCCGGCGGGCGGGTAGCAGGGGCGTGACATGTTCTTGACAAGACTGCGCGACCCTCAGCTCACCTGGCAGAGGTTCGTAACCCAAGCCATTGAATCTTGGCGCTATCCGATTTGACCGCCGCGCCTGGTACGGACCTTGCAGCCATTTTGGTGGGTAAAGCCAAGCCTCGCGGCGGCTGCGACAACAATCCAGTAACTGGGCATAGGGGGATGAACAGCGTGCTACGATCGGTCTCAGCCCTGTGTCTCGGCGTCCTGGCCGGTGCGGCCGCGGCCGCCGAGTTCGATACCACCGTGGCCTTGCAGAACAAGGGCAAAGCCACCTATTACGTCTCCGGCCAGATCCCCGGGATGGGCCCCGTGGATCTGATGGTCGACACCGGCTCGGGGTATACCACGATCAACGAAGAGACGCTGGAGGCGCTGCGTGCTTCGGGTCGGGCACGTTATGTCAGGGACCTGGTGGGTGTCCTGGCCAACGGATCGAAAATGGTCGTCAAGATCTACTCGGTCAGCGCCATCAACATCGGCGGCGATTGCTGGGTGCACGACGTCGAGGCGGCGGTGTTCCCCGGGCGCACGCGCCATATCCTCGGGCTGAATGCATTGGCCAAGACCGCCCCTTTCATCTTCTCCATCGATCCACCAGAGCTGGTGCTCAGCAATTGCTCCGCCACGCCCCCCGCTGCGGAGACGGCGGCCTCTAGCGTGTCGTAACACGCGAAATCACTGGCCGCCTGGGCCACGTCCGCCCAGGCGCCAGTGAGAACTTCCGCTCTCGTCCCTGAGCCTCGTTCTTGAGATTCGCGTCCTACTCCGACTCACCCGCCGGATACTGCTCCTCGAACGCACTGAACTCGGCCTCATCGACCTGCCCGTCGGCGTTCTGATCGGCCGCTGTCCAGTGGTCCTTCAGGCGCTGGTGTTCCTCGGCCTCCTGCATGCTGATGTAGCCATCCTGGTTGGCATCGATTTCCTGGAAGCGCGCCTGGGTCTCCTCCGGCGATCCGGCCTGGGCACCCATTTCGCCCTTTCCAGCACCTCCGCCCGCGGCAACCGCGGCGGTTCCGAACACAGCTGCAACTGCGAGAGCTACCAACCGCTTGTCCATGGTGTAGATCTCCTCTACCATCGTGACCAATTGCCTCACTGGGGGCTGCCGCCCGCCGGACCCATCGGGGACTGCCTAGCTGTCGCGCATCATCCGAAGAAACGTGCTTCGGCAATAGCGTAGCGGTCGTCGGTGCGATGCGCCCGTGGATGGCTCCTGCCCCCTTCCGCACAAAGCCGTCGCCCGTCTCTGGCTCCTCCAGACTGGGGCAAACCGCTTGTGTGAAAGGCAGTGTAGGCGGGCTCGGGGCGCTTGCAAGGCAAGCGCAAGTCAAAAAAATGCCAACCTGGTCACAAAATGCGCGGCATGCCGGCCGCGTCGCTTGCGTTCAGTGATCTGCGATCGGTGCGTCACTGGCGGGCATCGCGCCGGGCCCGTCCCCTTGGACTGTTTACCGTACCGGGTTCCCTAGCCGACGTGATCCTCCTCCACGCGCGGTGCCGGCGCGCCCTCGCGAGACGGGGCGGGAACAACAGGTCCGCAAACAGGTAGAATACCAGGCCCGAGAGGATCAGGCCGGCCCCCCACCAGCGTGGATGGCGCAACCGTTTCGCCGGCGACGCTCGCACCCACCGGCAATGCCAGCGTCGGCGTGATCAGTGGAACGAGCCCGAGCTTGCTCGCCTCCACGTGCTTGAGCACATGGAAGAACAGTACCGAGCCTGCCACCGAGCCCACCACGCCCAGATAGGCGATGGATCCCACGGCCCGCGCCGGCACATGATCCGGCCATTCGCCGTCCAGGCACAGCCAGGTGAGCAGGTAGAGGGGCACGCCAACCATTAGCGCGCCGCTGGATGCGGACAGCGGCGGAAGTCCGGCGTCGATGCGCTTCATCCACACCGTGCTTGCCGAGTGCAGGTGCACGGCGGCGACGATTGCCGCCACCCCCCATGCAGTCTCGTCCGTGCGAATACTGCTCACCCCGAAGATCACCACCAGACCGGATAGACCCAGCACCACGCCCGCATAGGCTAGGGACGCGGACATTGTTTTTCCCTCCTTGTCGTTCTTCTTGCACCCAAAAACGAAAAGGTCGCCGTTCCTTGGGAACTGTGGCCTTTGCGTCGAAACCGAAAATGTAGCTTAACGTCGCCTCTGCACAGGCGTTCCGCCGCAGGGCGACCGTCCGTTTCCGAACAATCCGGCAGGCACACGCACGAGACCGAGCATGTGACCGTTGCCTCATTCAGCACATGGTGCCGCTGGCAACGGGGTGCCCATGTGCTAGTCGTGAGGATGACGGAGGGCGCTTGATGCTTGGGGAGCGCGTACCTTTATAAATTGTATGGGAAACAACCGTGTCTCTGGAACGAGAGGAGAATGTGCGATGACTGCAAGAACTGCGTTCGCTCGAGCGACAAAAGTCGTTTGTGCAATGGGAATGATGAGTCTGTTGTGGGCCCCCGTCAGCATGGCGGGAAGCGGCTACAAGGAGACGGGGCAGGAACGAATGTCGTTCCAAGACCTCGACGCCGATTCCGACGGCCAGATCAGTCGTGAAGAGGCCGAGAAGTTGCCCTCCCTTCAGAACAAGTTCGATTCCGCCGACGCGAACCGGGATGGCTCCGTCAGCAGCGCCGAGTTCGCCGCCTTCGAGGTGGAGGAGATGGAGGAGATGGAGGAAGAAGAAGGCGACTGAGCCGTTCCCGCCGGTCCGCCTTCAGGGAGGCGCTTCGCGCCTCCCTGCGGTCCGCCGACGCCCCTCTGTCGACTTTCATTGCCCCTGCACTCTTTTTACCACAGACACGGTGGGGACATATGGGTTTGCCGCTACCTGCGAAGTGTGGCATTAATAGGGGCATGAAGATTCTACGTATGATGTTGGCAGTGTGTGTCGGGCTGGCGGCGCAGCCGAGTCTAGCCGATGAGTCTAAAACCACCGTACCGATGTGGGAAAAGGGCAGGGCCACGTACTGCGTACGCGGTGCCATCCACGGCATGGGCGAGGTGGACCTCATGGTGGACACCGGCTCCGGCTACTTGGTCATCAACGAGCAGGCGCTGGGAGTGCTCGCCGCAAACGAGCAGGTACGCTACCTGCGCGATCTTCGAGGCGTGCTGGCCGACGGCACCACGCTGGTGGTGCCCGTGTATTCGGTCAATGCCGTCAACATCGGCGGCGGGTGCTGGCTGCACGACATCGAGGCGGCCGTGTTTCCGGGGAGGACGCGTTTCATCCTCGGGCTCAGCGCCCTGACCAAGGCCTCGCCGTTCGTATTCTCCGTTGCTCCCCCGCAGCTCAAGCTGAGCAACTGCCGGGGCGCGCCCACCCTGGCGGGCAATGTTCCCTAGCCGAATCCCCAAGAAAAAGGCCAAACGTCGCACGGTCAATCGACAGCTTTCCCGTCGGCGGTCCCTGTGCCCCCGGCGGATGGCTGCGATCCGAGGCGCGCACAGCGCGCCCTATGGGGTAACGTAAGGATCGGTGCGACACATGGGGCGGCCTGTGGCCGCCTGCAGATATCAAACAACGCGAACGGATAGCAGTCGCGAGATCTGAACTGCAGAACAAGCCAAGTCATCGATCCCCTTTGCGATCTCTGAGATTCTGCGGTCCCCGCGTTCATCGACCGGCGTTGGCGGCGGACGCAGGGGTCGTCCGCGCCGCGAATCGATGTCCTTTGCGTTGCATGTCTGAGCGAGGCGGTGGTTTCGGTGGGTCGTTGGGCAGGGGACCACGCGAACCGAGACTGAGTCTCAATGCAGGCCCCAGGCCCATCGGATGCCGGGGCAGCAACCTCGACTGATTCCACTCGTGGCGGCGCCGGGCCGTCCCCGCCATTGCGGAATTACCGACGAACGGTCGTATTCCTACGCCCACCGTACCGCGTTTTCTTGCCCTGCGATGTGTGCTCTGAGTACCATGGATGTTTAATGAAGTAGTACAAAAGGCCCGGACGTGTACCTGTACGAGTCGTCCACGGGAGCCGACCGGGTAGGTCAAGGCGCTCGGCCGCCAAAGCGGTGCAGGATGTTGCAGTCTGCGGTGCTGTGGGTGCTGCTCGTAGTGGGCGCGCCGGCGCTGCCTGCCCAAGAGCCCCCCGATCCCAACCCGGCGACTCTCTTTCAAGAGATTCAAGAACTTGAGCTTGAGGCCGCTGGCCTCGGGGTCGAAGGCTATCGGCTGGAGCAGGCGCTGCTCAGTCCCGGCACTGATCGGCTCGTCGTGTACTTCTCCCTGCCCTACGGCGCCACGATCATTTTGTCGAGGCTGCGCATCGATCTGGACGGGCGCACGCTGTTGGATCACGTGTTCACGGGGGTCGAGCTGGATCGGCTCCTGGGCGACGGCGTGCAGCGCCTCATGGTGAGCCGCCTTCCCTTGGGCCCGCATCATATGGATGTGGAGATCCAGGCCTGGAACCAGACGGTCCACCTGGAGCACGACTTCATAAAGAGAGCGGAGGCAAAATTCGTTGAGATTGCGCTGGTCGGCGACCAGCAGCGTGCCTTCGAGGTGCGCGACTGGTAACCCGGAGGCAGTGGTGCGAATCGTCGGCCCAGGGCGCAACAGCTTGCTTCCCTCCATCGCGGCGTCGATCCTCTCCCTGGCGGGTGCCCCCCTGGCCGCCGTTGCGGAAGGCTCCCCCCTTTGGAGGCAGGCGGCCCACGAGCACTTCGTTGACGAGGGCCAGCAGCTGCTCGAAGAGCTGCTCGGGAAGTCTCCGGTCGATTCCCGGCGCGATGCCGAGTCGATCCTCCGATCCCTGATCGCGGCCCACAGATCGGTCACCGCGGACGATCAGCGCTTGATCTACCCGCTTACCCTCGACCGCAGCCGCGCGGAGGTGCGCGGCAACGAGGCGTGGCTGCGTCTGGCGCGGCGTTTGGTGCGGGAACGGCGCTTTCTGCCTGCGCTTGAGGCGCTTGAGCGCCTGCAGCAGCCCGTGTCCGAGGACCAGGCGCGCATCGGGATGCAGCTCGAGCTGCAGGCGCACCTGCACAGCGGGCGCTCCCTCGACGCCGAGCGCCTCGAGACGGCGGCGGCGATGGCCGAACAGGACCCCGTGTTGGCATTCAATCTGGCGCTGCTCCGGCTGCGGCGGGGTGAGTCCGAGACTGCACAGGCCGCGCTGCAGCGTCTCGCCGACGCCACCTCCGCTTCACGGTGGCAGCGCGAGGTCGGCGCCGAGAGCCGCATCGCGCTGGCCCGGCTACAGCGCCGCCAAGGGCACATCGATGCAGCCCGCGAGCTGGCGGGCGCCGTCGACCCCGACTCGATGTTGTTTATTGACGCGCTGGCCCTGCAGGCCGAGCTCGCGGCGAGCGCGGGCGACCTCACCGCCCTGGGCGCCGCCCTGCACGCGCTGCGCGAGCGAGCGCCCTCTCATCCCACCGTGACGCTCGCCCAGGTGCATTGGGTTCGGACACTGGAAGAGCAGGGTGCGCGGGCCCAGGCGGGACAAGCGGCGTCCGAGGCGTCGAACGATCTTCTGCGGCGCCTGCGCGGCGCCGATGGATTGGCGCAGGCGACGCGAAATAACACCGGGGCGGGCGGGATCCGCCCCGATGCCCGGGCAGCCTACTTGCGCTATATGCTGAAGGCCGATCCCATCACCGCGGTCTTGTCCGAGCGGCAAGACCGGCTGCGCCGCTTACAGGACCTGCTCGCACGCTGGCGGCCTCGCCTCGCCGCCTATGGCCGGCTCCTGCGGGCAGGGCCCGAGCGCCTGCGCGCCCGGGTCGGGGCGCTTCGCTCCGACATGCGGACCGCACCGCCGGGGGACCGTGAACCCGGCGGGCGGCAGCTCGCCCAGCGCCTGGAGCGGCTCCTGGACCGGGTAGTCGGCCGGCCGGCCCGCTGGGAAGAGCGTTACAAATTGTTCTCCGGGGTGGCGTACTGGGAGTTCGACAAGGAGCAGTATCGCTATCGCAATTGGAAGCCAGATCCTTCCAACCCGGATGCGATGCGCGAGGCCTACGGTGATGCCATGGAGATCGACCGGCGCATCGAGTCGGAGCTCGAGGACCACTCCTTGGAACCTTATGCCGGCCTGGGCCCTTGGATCAAGGACCTGGAGCACCGCAGCGCGGCAGCGGTGTCCCGGCTGCGTGACATGCAGAAGCGAATCGAGCGGGCGCGGCGCAACCGGGTGCTGGGCTTGATTGCAGAACGACGTGGCGAGCTGCAGCGCCAGCTCCTGTTCACTGCGACCACGGCCCTTCGCCTGCGCGACGCCCACCGCGACGAAGGCGAGCAGCCGTGGTACGCCCGGGGGCGCGCCGGTCCCGGGCAGCGCCCTTCCATCGAGAGGCGGCTGCGCCGCGGGCCGTTTCCGGCACCGACCGTCGCCGGGGCGGAGCAAGGGCTGCGTCACCTCGCCGGCTCTGCGATCGTGCCGCAGGTGCGCGCCGCCGCCATGCAGGGACTGGCGCAGCTCGTCATTCAGCAGTACGAGGGCCAGGAGCGGGACGACGTCGATGAGGCAGTGGCGCTGTATCGCCGCGTGCTGCGCGACCACCGCGAGCACGTGGATGCCGCGGAGGTAACGTACCAGCTGGCCCGCGCCCACGACCTGGCCGGCGCGCTTGGCGAGTCGTTGCGCGCGCTGGACACGCTGGCGGCCGAGCATCCGGACTGGCGCCTGATTGAGGAGGTGCTCTTCCGGCGCGGCGAGCTGCGGTCTTCGTTGAAGCAGTTCGGTGGCGCGCGGGACGCCTACAGCGCGCTGCTGCGCCGTTTCCCGGACACGGCGTTCGCCGTGCAAGGCCGCTTCAAGCTGGGATGGACGCTGTTCAAGCTCGGCGAGTACCGCCGGGCCTTGCCCCATTTTTTCTTCGTGCTGGATACCACCCTGGGCGGGCCCGAGGCCGCTCGGGCGGCGGCGCTCAAGGAAAAGCAGCTGCTGGACGATACGTTTCGGGCAGTGAGTCTGACGTTTTCCCATCTGGGCGGCGCCGAGTCCATTGCGGCGTATTTCGAGCGCCATGGCCGGCGCGCCTACGAGCCCGAGGTCTATCGCAACTTGGCCCGGCACTACTTGGATCAAGAGCGGTTCCTGGACGCGGCCAATACCTACCGCGCCGCCCTGCGGCGTTTTCCGGATCGGCCCGAGGCTCCCTTGCTGCTGGCGTCCGCGGTAGACGTCTACAAGCGCGGCGACTTTCCGAGCCTGGCCTATCCCGCTCAGAAAGAGTTCGTGCGCCGCTTCGGGCCGGGCAGCGCGTATTGGCTGAACCGCCGGGCGGCCGGGCGTGCGCGCGTCGCCGACCGCCTCCGAGGCTACCTCGCGGAGCTCGCCAGCCGGCAGCACGCACGGGCCCAGGCAAGCGGCGAGCCCGAAGACTATCGGGCGGCCGCGGACTGGTATGAGCGGTTCCTCGAGGCCTTTCCCGACAGCGCCGAGGCGGCGCGCCAGCGCCGGCTCATGGCCGAGGCGCTGTTCGACGCCGGTGACCTGGAGCGAAGCGCCGGGGAGTTCGAGCGCGTGGCCTACGGCGGCCGGCCGGCGACCGATGAGGCGGCCAAGGCCGGCTATATGGCGCTGCTCGCCTATCAAAAGCTGCAGGAAGCCGCCGGCCCGTCCGCAAAGCGCGGTTGGGCCGAGCGCCTGCTCGACAGCGGCGGCCGGTTCGTCGCCGCCTTTCCCCGGGCCCCGGAGACACACAAGGTGCTGGCCCGCGTGGCCGAGGACCAGCTTTGGCTGGCGCGCTACTCCGCCGTCGAGGTCACCACGGCGCGGTTGCTGGAGCGCGACCCGCCGCCGGACCTGCAGCGCCGGGCCTGGATCGCGCGCGCCCATGCCCTGTTTGCGCTGGAGCGCTATGCCGAGGCGGAGCCTGCCTACGGCGAGGCGCTGAGCCGCGTGCCCGCCGGCGAAGAGGCTCGGGCGAAGCTGTACCGACGCCGGGCAGTGGCCGTGTACCGCCAGGCCGAGGCCCATCAGGCCCAGGGCGAAACGGCGGCCGCGGTGGAGGATTTCCTGCGGGTGCGCGCGGCGGCTCCGGACCTGCTTATGGCGGCCAATGCCGAGTTCGACGCCGCCACGTTGCTGCTGCGCATGGAACAGTGGGAGCGGGCCATCCCCGTGCTCGAGCGATTCCGCCGGACCTTTGCCGGGCATCGTTTGCAGCGCGAGATACCGCCCAAGCTTGCGGTCGCCTACGAGCACGCAGGGCGACCCCTGGACGCAGCGCGGATATTGGAGCAGATCGCGAGCCGAGACGCCAAGCGCGAGGTCGCCCGCCAGGCCCTGTGGCGTGCCGCCGAGCTGCGCGAGCGGGCCGGTGACCTGAGGGCCGCCACTGATACCCTCACCCGCTACATAGAACGTTTCGCCGAGCCGCTTGGGGCCGCCGTGGAGGCGAGGCGCATCCTTGCCGACTGGGCCGGGCGTGCCGGTAAGCCCGCGCGCCGCGCGCACTGGCTGCGCGCCATCGTTCGCGCACACGATGAGGCCGGCGATGCGCATACGGCCCGCACCCGGTATCTCGCGGCCCAGGCCGCCCTGGAGCTGGCCGACGAGCAGGCCCAGCGTTTCGATTCCATCGGGCTGCGCCTGCCGTTGGACAAATCGCTCGAGCGCAAGACCCGCGCCATGGAGCGCGCCTCGCGCGCCTATGAAAAGGTGGCGGGCTACGAGGTGGCGGAGTTTCTCACGGCGGCGACGTTTCAGATCGCCGAGCTCTACCGCAAGATGGCGAGTGCCATCATGGACTCGGAGCGCCCCGGCGGCCTCAAGCAGCTGGAGCGCGAGCAATACGACATCCTCCTCGAGGAGGAGGCCCTGCCGTTCGAGGACAAGGCAATCGAGCTGCATCACTTGAACGTCGGGCGCATCGGCGACGGCCAGTTCAATACATGGGTGGAACGCAGCCTCAGCGCCCTGAAGCGTCTCGCCCCGGCGCGCTATGACAGGTCCGAAAGGATGGAGCCCTATGTGCAGGCGATCCACTGAGCTGCTGGCAGTGGCAGTGATCGGTCTCGCCCTTTGGGGCTGTGCCGCCGCGCCGCCCCGCTCCGAGCCCCCTGCGCTCGAGCCGGACGCCGGCGAGCGCGGGGGAGCCGATCGCCCCGGGGACCGGGGGCCGGCGCTGGACCTGGTTGTGGAGGCGCAGTTTCATCTGGCCATGGTATCGCTGCAGCGCGGCGATGCCGAGACGGCCGAGCGGCTGTTGGTGGGCATTGGCCGGCGCCACCCCGAGCTGCCAGCCCCCCATCTCAACCTGGCCATCCTGCGCCAGCGCCAGGGGCGCCACGCGGCCGCCCTGGAGGCCGTCGAGGCGTCCCTGGCGGCGGACCCGGACAGCGCCACGGCACACAACCTGCGGGGCGTGAGCCTTCGCGCCCTGGGGCGTTTCGAGGAGGCGGAGGCGGCCTATCGGGAGGCGCTGCGCCTGCGCCCGGACTATGCCAACGCCCACTTTAATATGGGCGTGTTGTACGAGATCTATCTGCAGGATTATCAGCAGGCGCTGCTGCACTACCGCCGGTTCCAAGAGCTGCTCGCCGAGCCCGACCCCAAAGTCGCTTTGTGGATCCAAGACCTGCAGCGGCGCATCAGCCACTCGGAGCCGTCCGAGACATGACGTCGCTGCGCAGCATGATAGTGGTGCTGGCCTCCCTGGGCCCCGGCTTGACCGAGGCCGAAGAGGTCCCCCGCCCGCCGGTGGAGCAGGGGATGACCGTTCACGGCGACCAGGAGTCGCCGCGGATCCTGTACATCGTACCCTGGAAGGCGCCGCCTCCGCCGAGGCTGCCGGCGACGGAACCCAAGGACATCGACCTGCAGCCCCTCGACGAAGGGGAGTTCCGTCGCCGGCTTCAGGTCCTGGAGGCGATCACGCGACCGCCGCGGCGTTGAACAGTCTGTTTTTCGGGTATGCGACCCGAGGAGGGCGATTGATGGAAATCTTTGTGAGCGTCACCCGCTTCTTTCAGGAGGGCGGGCCATTCATGTACCTCATCACGGCGGTGCTGGCCTTGGGCGCGGCCATTGCCCTGGAGCGCTATATCCACCTCACCGCGTGCAGGGGGCGTGACCGCCGCCTGTGGCGGCGCCTGCTGCCGCTGCTCCGGGAGGGGCGGCTCGAGGAGGCCATGGAGATGGCCGAGCGCTCCAGGACGCCCATCGGCAGCATCCTGGCCCAAGGTCTTTCCCAACATGGGAGCGAGCGCGGGCTGCAGGACATGGAGCTTGCCATGGAAGAGGGTCTCATGGAGGTGGTGCCGCGCCTGGAGCGGCGCACTCCCTACCTCGCGATGCTCGCCAATATCGCTACCCTGTTGGGTCTGCTGGGAACCATTTTGGGACTGATCGACGCCTTCAGCGCCGTGTCCAACGCCGACCCGGCGGAGAAGGCCAACCTGCTCTCGAGCAGCATCTCGCTCGCCATGAACACCACGGCCTTCGGTCTGATTGCTGCGATCCCGTTGCTGTTGTCGCATTCGGTCCTGCAGACCAAGACCATCGAGATCGTCGACAGCCTCGAGGCGGCCGCGGTGAAGGTGCTCAACATCATCCGTCGGCGGTCGGTTGAGGGGGCCGCTGCGTGATGCGCCGGTTGCACCGCCGTGCCGCCAAGCAGCATCAGGAGCTCAATATCACCGCCTTCATGAATTTGATGGTGGTGCTGGTGCCCTTCCTGCTGCTCACGGCCACCCTCTCGCACATCGCCGTGCTCGACCTCAACCTGCCCCGGGATTCCGAGGCCGCCCCTCAAGAGGGGCAGGAACCCGAGCTGCAGCTCGAGCTCATCGTTCGCGAGGACGCCCTGGAGGTGGTTGACCGCCAGCGCGGGCGGCTCAAGCGCGTCCCGGCGGGCGCCGGCGGCCATGACCTCGCGGCGGTGCGCGAGAAGTTGAAGGAGATCAAGGCGGCCTTTCCCGAGGTCCGCAACGTCACCTTGCTGCTGGAGGCGGACGTCCCCTACGACACGCTCATCCAGGTGATGGACACCGCGCGCAGCTATGCGGTGGAGGAAAACGGGCGGCGGGTCCGCGCAGAATTGTTTCCGGAGATCTCCATCGGCGATGCCCCGCCGGCCGAGCCGGTTGAAAAGGGATGAGGCAGTCGCGGCGGGCAAAGCGCATGGAGCGCCACCACCGCCGCGGGCGCGCCGGCGGCGCGCTCAACCTGGTTGCGCTCATGGACATCTTCACCATCCTGGTGTTCTTCCTGTTGGTGAACGCCTCCAACGTCCAGCCCGGAGGCCGGGCCGTGCGGCTGCCCGAGTCGGTGGCGGACGAAACGCCGCGCGAGACTCTGGTCATCACGGTCAGCCAACGGGACGTCCTGGTGCAGGGCCGGCGCGTCGCCACCGTGGACGAGGTGCTCGGTGCCGAGACCGAGGTCATCGCCGAGCTCAAGGAGGAGCTGGACTATCAAGCCAAGCGCCGGCCCCTGTCGGGCGACGGCGGCCCGCAGCAACGTCAGGTCACCATCATGGGCGATCGCCGAATCCCCTACCATCTGCTGCGCCGCATTCTGGTTACCTGCACCGAGTCCGATTACAGCCTGGTGTCGCTGGCGGTGATCCAACGGCCCGAGGAGAAAGGCTAGACCGTGTACGTCTCGCCCGATCTGCCCTGGAGCGTCGACCCGGCGGAGCAGCGCCGCTTTCGCATCATTTTCGTGCTGGTGTTCGTGCTGCTCCTCGGGTTCGAGCTGGTGGTCACGCTGTTCGTTGTTTTGCCGGAGCCGGGGCGCGCCGAGCTCGAGAAGGTGCCGCCGCGTGTAGCGAAGCTGGTGCTGGAGCGCAAGCCCCCCCCGCCCCCGCCGCCCCAGGAACGACCCGAGCCGGCAAAGGAGGAGCCGCCCCCGCCGAAGCAGGAGGAAAAGAAGCCCGTGGAGCGCCCCAAGTCCCGGGCGCAGCAGGTGCAGGAAGCGCGCGAGAAGGCATCCCGCTCGGGCCTGCTCGCCATGCGCGACAAGCTGGCTGCGCTGCGCGAGCGCGCCCCCCAGGCGATCTTCAAGCGCGCCAAGCCCATGGGCCAGGAAGGGAAGGCCCGGCGCACCGAGCGCGATCTCATCACCCAGCGCGCCGAGAAGGCAAGCGGCGGTGTCGAGACCCAGCACGTCGAGGCCGCGTCGGGAGAGCGTCTGGCGACCCGCGGCACCTCGCAGGTGGAAGCGCCGGCAGGGATCGACACCGGAGAAGGCGGCGAGGAGGCAGCCGTAGGGCAGCGCACGTCCGAAGAGATCCAGCTCGCGTTCGAGCGCAACAAGGCGGCCATCTATGCACTCTACAGACGCGCCCTGCGGCGCAACCTGGGATTGCAGGGGCGCGTCGTGCTGGAGCTGGAGGTCGCGCCCTCCGGCGAGGTCACCGCCTGCCGCATCGTCTCCAGCGAGCTCGACAACGCAAAGTTGGAACGCAAGCTGCTGGCGCGCGTGCGCATGATCGACTTCGGCGAGCGCGACGTGCTGCCCTGGAAGGGCACCTACCATATCGACTTCTTGCCATCGTCTTAAAGGGTGAGGTTGAAGCCAGTTGTGGAAAGACAAATAGGGCGGCCTGCGGCCGCCGAACGACGGCGCGCACAGCGCGCCCTATGGCGCAACGCAAGGATCGGCGCCGAGACATAGGGCGGCCTGCGGCCGCCGCGCCTCCACCGGCGAACGGCCGCAATCCGAGACTGCGCCTTCGCGTCCTCGGGGCTCATCGACGGGCGCCGATCGCGGCCTATTTCCCCGTGGCGAACACGCGCTTGAGGATGTCCGTCGTGCGCGCCACCGGATCTTCGCGGATGCGCCTCTCCTCCTCGGCGAGCTTCAAAAACAGGCCATCCAACGCCTCGCGGGTCACGTATTTGTCCAGATTCAGCGACTCGGTGTCCACCAGCTTCCCGAGCCCGCTCGCCCGGTCCATGAAACCTTTGTAATAGGACGTTACCTTCACCTCCTCGGTCGCCTGGGCGACCACCGGCAGCAACGCCGCCTCCAGGTCATCCCAGGTGTGGGTGCGAAAGTATTGCGTGGCCGCATCGTCGGGTCCGCCCACGATCGCCTTGGCGTCCTGCAATGTCATTTTGCCGATGGCGTCGAGAAAGATTTCCTCCGCCCTCGGCACTGCCCGCTCGGCGGCCCGGTTCATGGATTCGATGAACTGATCGGCGTACTCTCCCTGGCCCAGGCGGCGCGCCAGGCTCTCCACCCGCTGCAGCGGATCCGGTACAGGGATGCGCAGCCTCGGGTCGTCGAGGTAGCCGCCTTTGCTGCCCAGATAGTCGACGGCCCGCTTCACGCCGACCGAGAGCGCCTCCAGGACCCCCTTGATCATCTCGTGCTCGGTGAGCGCGGCGGCGCCGGCCTCTTCCTTCCCCTCTCCACCGAGCCAACCCTTCAGCAGGTCTTCGAGCCCGGCGTGGGTCGGGCCCGCAGCGCTCAGTGCGAACAACGCGATTGCGAACTTCCTCATCGGTGCACCCTCCTTCCAGTGCCCATAACGGCCCAACCATAGTCCCCACGGCGTGTGCTGCATGCCGCGGCTCCCCGGCCGTCGCGCGAGAGGAATTCTCTCCCCTATATATAAAAAGGTAAAGCGACCGCCCGAAGGTCCTGGCGCCGGGTTGTTCCTTGCCGCCGGGCTTCGGCGGCCTAGACTGGGTACGTAGCGGTCGAGCACGGACAAACGGGAGGCGCGGCGCGCATGAGGCGCATATATTTCGTGGCACCGGACTTGGAGACGACCCGCAGGCTGGTGGACGAGCTACTGCTCGCCCGCATCGAGTTTCGCCACATTCACGTCATCGCCAAGGAGGGGACGCCCATGGAAGATCTGCCCGAGGCGTCGTTCCTCCAGGCGAGCGACTTCGTCCCGGCCCTGGAGAGAGGCGTCGTTGCCGGCGGCGCCACCGGAGTGGTGGCGGGTCTCATTGCCGTCACCTTCCCGCCGGCCGAGCTGGTACTCGGGGGCGGCGCGGTGCTGGCAACCGCCTTGGCCGGGGCGGGGATCGGCGGCCTGCTCTCCAGCATGGTGGGATCGGGCATGCACAGCTCGCGGCTCGAGCAGTTCGAGGCGGACATCGAGGCGGGGAAGATCCTGATGCTGGTCGACGTCGCAAAGGACCGCGTCGAGGAGATCGCGGAAAGGGTGCGCAAGCATCATCCCGAGGCGGACATCGAGGGCACCGAGCCCACCATTCCACCGTTTCCCTGAACGGCGCCGGAGGGCGAGGCCGGACAGCATCGGGGCCGGACTCGAATGCCGCGGACAATGCCGAGCAGACCGCCGGCGCCGCGCGCCGCCTGGCCAATCACCGCATACCGCGCGGCGGGCTGCTGCCGTATCTCCCCCTGGAGCAAATCAACGACCAGGACTTGGGCGCGCTGCCCGCAATGAACGCGGTCGTGGAGGGCAATGCCCGAAAGCTGGCCGATGCCGCCGAGCGGGGTGACATGGCGGAGGCGGCGGGCTACATCTCGGACATCGTCTCGGGGTGCGTGGCCTGCCATCACCTCTTTCGCGGCCGGCCCGGCCGATCCCCGCACCTGGGCCCGCCGCCGGCATCGCGCGAGTAGGCGCCGTGCCGCAAGGCGGCGCACTGGTCGAGCTATTCGCGGCTCGCCCCCTTCGGCCCGGAGGCAAGACGCCGGTGGGCCGCCTCGACAATGAGCCCCAAGAGCTGCGAGTCGCTGTAGCCGGCGTACTCGGCCATGGCGTGGACCATCCCGCTCCGGCCCCAGGTGGGGTGCGCATTGACATCGATGAGCCGCGGCTCTCCGCCCGCATCGGCACGGAAATCGAAGCGCGTGTAGTCCCGGCAGCCCAGCCTGGCGAAAAGGCGCCGGCAGTGATCGAGCAGACCCTCCCGCGCGGGCCCTGGCAGGCGCGCGGGGCGAAAGCGCAACCCGCTCCAGTACGGGGAGTCGGGGTCCACCTTGGAAGCGTGGGTCATGATCGGGGGCAGACCCGGGCCGATCGCGCCGAAGTCGATCTCTAGGGGCGGCAGCGGAACGAAGCCTGCGCCTGGGTTGCCGACCAGCAGCACGCTGTACTCTGCGCCGGGCAGAAATTCCTGCAGGACCACCGTGGGGCGCTCTAGCACATCCGCCAGCCAGCGCAATTGGCGGTCCACCTCCGTCTGCGAGCGCGCGAGGGCATTCTCCGTGATGCCGAAGCTCCCGTCGCCGTGGTTCGGCTTGACGATGACGGGAAAGGCCGGGGGCTCGGCCGAGGCCGCCGCGGTCAGGTCCACCATCGTCTGCCGCGGGACCGGGATCCCCAGCTCGCCCGCAACCAGGCGGACCAGGTCCTTGTCGTGGCAGACCACCAGCGCCTCGGGGCCGGCCCCCGCATACGGCAGATCCACCATCTCCAGCAGCGCCGGGATGTGGAGCTGGCGCCACATGTGGTTGCGATAGCCGGTGTTGCAGAAATTGAGTACCAGCGACGGCGACTGCCGGGACAGGTCGCCGAGCAGACGCTCGTGATCGTCGAGGTAGGTAAAGCGATAGCCTTGCAGCGCAGCCAGGGCGTCCTTCAGCGCGTGCACGTCGTCCAGGTCGTGGGGCTCGATCCGCCCGCTCTTGTTGTAGGCATACGGGAGGCGCGGATCTCCCAGCAACACTGCAACATCCGCCGGTGCTGTGGAGTGGGTGGCGCGGTGCCGGTTCACGTGGGCTCCCGGTGAAAGAGACGGGCCAGGCGGCTCGGGGCGCGCCCCCGGCCGCGGCCCCTTGCGCAGGGAAGTCTAGCAACCAGGCGCCGGGCCAAATCCCGCGCTCGGTTTGCGGTCGGCGCAATCTGCTGAATCGGCTCTTTAATGAGCGCCGGTCCGCCCGTGGCAGCGAGCGGCGGCGTGTGCCAATTTGGAGTATTAGGCACCCCAACCGGACGGGCCCGTGCAAGGCTGGCTGGTACCACCCCCGAGGGAACCGACCAAGACCCGCGAAGACTTCGACCGCGAGCGTGCCGCCAAGGTGGAATGGCTGGCGCGGGAGGGGCTGCTCCATGCCGAGCGCATCCGACAGGCCCTGCTCACCATCCCGCGCGAGGACTTCATCCCGCGCCGCTACCGCGACTACGCCTACTTGGAGGTGCCGCTGCCATTGCCGGGGCAACAGGCTACCATCTCCTGTCCCCACAGCTATCCCCTCTTTTACGAGCCCCTGGGTCTGGACCGCGGGCACCGGTTCCTGGAGGTGGGCCTGGGCTCGGGCTACGGGGCCGCAGTGGCCCGCGAGGTAGTGGGTGAGGATGGACTGGTGGTTGGCCTGGAAATCGACCCTGTCACCTTCGAGTTCGCCCGGGCCAACCTGGAGCGCGCCGGCTACCGCGACCTGGCGCTCGTCAACCGCGACGGCGGGCTGGGCTACCTTGAGCTCGCCCCCTACGACCGCATTGCCGTCACCGCCGCGTGCCGGGTGATCCCGCCGCCCCTGGTCGAGCAGCTCGCCGAGGGCGGCCGGCTCATCGCCCCCGTGCTCGAGGCGGGCGCGCAGGACCTGGTCCTGCTGGAGAAGACCGCCGAGGGCATCGAGCGCCGCGTCATCGCCGAGGTGCTGTACGTCCCCCTGCGCGGCGCATATGGCGCCTGTGCCGATTCCCCATAGCGCGCGCTGTGTGCGCCGCGACCAACCAACCGGCAATCTTTGTCGCGACAGGAATGTCGCTCCACCCCAACTTTCGCTCCATTGCCAGTGTTGCAGTGGGAGCGGCGTTCCCGCCGCGACCAACCAACCGGCGATCTTTGTCGCGACAGGAATGTCGCTCCCACCCCAACTTCCGCTCCATTGCCAGTGTTGCAGTGGGAGCGGCGTTCTCGCCGCGACCAACCAACCGGCAATCTTTGTCGCGACAGGAATGTCGCTCCCACCCCAACTCCAGCTCCAATGCCAATGGTGCCGCGGGAGCGGCGTTCCCGCCGCGACCGTCAAATCGGGTATCGACAATACCAAAAAGGATGGTCGCGAAAGCCGGTGACCAGCCCTGCCCTCACCGGGTTGTCGAGGCAATAGCGTATGACCTCCAGCAGCGCCTCCTCTCGTCTCAACGCATGGTCGTGGTACTGCGGCTGCCATACCCGTCCGCTGCGCGAGTATAGCTCGTTGAGCTCTCGCGCCGTGAATCCCTTGACGCGGCGCATGAGGCCACCCAGGTCTCCCTCTCGCAATTCGGCAATGAAGTGCAGATGATCGGGCATGATCACTGCCGCTTCGAGCTGTACGAGGCCAGCCGTTTCGGTCCAATGGAGCGCGCTCATCACGATGCGGGCCGCATCGGGATCGCTCAATAGCGGCCTGCGTCGGTATGTCGAGGTGGTGAGGAAATAGACTTGACCCGGCTGCGAGGCGCGACCGCGCCGCAGCCGATGCGTTCCTTTTGACATCCAACCCTCCCTGGTTGGCAATACATGTGTCGCGGCAGGAATGCCGCTCCCACCGCAATTTTAGC
>JABAHQ010005793.1_pt1 | contig 20753 bp, 17 predicted proteins | sample 7062091 | NCBI WGS metagenome assembly JABAHQ01 (sample SAMN14534359, study PRJNA622989) | marine sediment metagenome | biome: marine biome [ENVO:00000428]; feature: marine pelagic biome [ENVO:01000023]; material: deep marine sediment [ENVO:00002113] | place: India: Gulf of Kutch | collected...
CCCCTGGCGGCGGAAGAGCCGGAATGGCTGTTAGAGGATTGGGTAATGGGAGTGCCAAACCCCGGAAAATTGCTCGTTGCCCAGTTATTGGGATTACCCGCCGTCCATTGTTCGAACCCACCATTGGGAACCTGGGCATGGAGCCCCACGGTAAGAACCGCTATCACAAATACACCGATTAAAAAATTGTAGAACTTACTCATAATTCTGTCTCCTTTATGATATTGGTGAGTGATATGATTTATTACATGAACCGACTTACTTGCTTTTGGCAAATTCGTCTCCAAGCAATTATCAGGCGCCGGTACAGCATTTTGACGCAGACATAAATCAACCTTTTTCAAAAGACTGATGTAGATAATCAGCGAATCAGGAGCATCCTCCGGTTTCGAACATATTCTCCAGCCTTGATTTGGTAAATATAGAATCCTGAACTTACCTGTTTACCGTGCTGATCCGTTCCATCCCAAATGACCGATTGTTGTCCTGCAGGTTGTCTTTCATTTACCAGGGTGTGCACTTCCTGACCGAGGGTATTATAGACAGTTAGCTTTACCTGGCTGGATTTGGACAACTGGTAGNNTTGAAAGGATTGGGATAGTTCTGCTCTAAGTAGAATCGTTCGGGGTTACCAACGGTCGGGTGATCTTCAATTCCAACAGGACCTCCGCCGTTGGTTGTTTTTAGAATGATCCCGTTATCGCCAACCACATAGCCAATATTGGTATCAACAAAGAATAGATCGTTTAATGGTTCAGAGGTTACTGAATTTTGAAAGGTCCATATAGCTCCCGCGTTTGTGGTCTTAAGAATACCATCATTGAGGTAAAACTCCGAGGCAGCATAACCTGTTGTAGCATCCGGGAAAAAGACTGAACTAAGAGTGGGAGTTATTCCGGGTCCGAGGTCGATAGTCATCCAAGTATTGCCGCCATTTATTGTTTTGAGAATGGTTCCACTCGTACCCACAGCGTATCCAATATTTGCACTGGTAAAATATACCGAACGAAGTGATTGACCAACTCCGGATGCCTGAGAAAACCAGCTATTACCTGCATCCGTGGTTTTCAAAATGGGTGCTTCCTCAAAGTTTGTCAATCCGACAGCGTAACCTGTATCGACAGTGGGAAAATGGATTGAATAAAGTGTTGTAATCGAATCAAATGACTGAACTGTCCAGTTATTTCCTGCATCAGTTGTTTTTACGATTCTTGATTCTGTGCCTGAAATACCTACGGCATATCCGGTGCTATCATTCGTAAAATTTGCAGAGAAAAAATTTAACACATCACCGCCAAAATTGAGTGAAAACCAGTTGGCTCCACCGTCAGTTGTTTTTAAGATTAACATAGCTGTGCCAAAAGCGTAACCCGTACTATCGTTTGGGAAAACTAAGGCATTAAACGCATTAGGAGGGCCGGGGGAAACCAAATCCCAGTTCCCCCCCCCATCCGTGGTTTTTAGAATTGTTCCGGTTGCCCCCGCCACAAACCCAGTGTCTGGGTTCAAAAAATAAACCGAGTTCAGTCTATTTGTCGTGCCTGAATTTTGGGTGAACCATTGCGCTGAAGACTTTATGCTGAGCAACAGACTCAGTAAGAAAATATATGCAATAGTTTTTCTTACACCTCTTTCTGAATTCGAAAACATTTCAATTCTCCTTTATTAAATTGATATAGAAGTGACATGATTTATTACAGAAACCGACTTACTTGCTTTTGGCAAATTCGTCTCCGTGCAATTATTTGGTGTTGGTACGGCATTTTCCGCCGACATAAATCAACCTTTTTCAAAAGACTGATGTAGATAATCAGCGAATCGGCAGCATGCGCGAATCTTACCGATTGCACTTTATTTATCTCCTTCATCAGGCTCTTTAGTCACACTGCGGTTAAATGTTTTTTTGGTCATATAGATGTTAGTCCTTTCGTTCTTCCGCTCGATGAATATTTCCGATTTGTTCATTTGATATGTTTTATCTCTCCACCGGAACCGGATTGTATCCGCAGTTTCTTCCACTAATTTTGCATTTACTAATGGATAGTAATCGTGTGCATCATTTAAGATAAAAATATCCTTATGTCCGGTAGCTGCACCGATAACCAATCCGGTAATGCCTCCCACTGTTCCCAACGCAATACCCCCAATTAATGCTTTACCCGCAGCCGTAAACCTGACCCATCCGGATTCATCATCACCGGAGGCAAAACCCACAATGGCTCCTGTGGAAAAACCAGCCAGAAAACCGACGCCCAAACCCTCCAGAACACCTTTTCCGGAATTGGTAAATTTTATGCTTGAGATACTGCGATGATCAGCAACAACCCCGCCGGCTTTGCCGGAGCCGGTCGGCGGATCAATCCAGTAAACCGAGTCCGGGCCCATGCACACGCTTTGTGCCTGGATCACGGTCCCATTCACTTTTTTTAATTCGGCCGTTTTACCTTGAGAGAATTTATTAAACTTTTCCGCAAATTCATCTGCCAAGCCTCTTTGTAAATGATGGGTGCTGGAACAGTTGATAATGAAAATTGGAATTAAAATCAAAAATATTCGGATTAACTTCATGGCTTTCTCCTTTCACTTTTATTTTTGCTTTTTTTCTGAAATATCAAAGACAAAGCCGATTCTCACATAGGGCCGTTTTTTATTAAACCATGCTGTGTTACATCATAAACAAGTGAAATGCCAGCAGCTGAGATCAGGGATTAAGTTGTTAATTATTATTAGCTTGTAGAGAGAGACCAAAGATGCTTGAAAACGAAAAGGTTATACAGAAGTGAACATGGTAGTATAAAAAATTATAATCATGAAATTCATTCAGCAGCAATTTTCAACCTGGTATTCTCCTGTGGTGGTGTTTATTTTGTGCACGCAAAAGACGGCATATATGTTGACCAAAACTGATTTTACCCTACCAGGGTATTTGCGGCCAATCCGCCTCGTACCCGGTATTGATCGAGCTATTTGCAGCGACTATCAGCACCGTTATAGCCAGTGCGTCCACCCCAAGCCCAACCCCCAAACCGATCCATTTTGCGTTTCGGGATTGAAGATTCCCAACGTAGGTTATATCATTAAAGAGGTATCGTCAATTCTTCCCCCTCGATTTCAATTACAATGGACTTATTCAGAGGCAGCTTACCATCCGGCGCCAGCCTTTTGTACCGACCTTCTACTACGCTGGAGTCAGGGCGAATAATTCGTATTCGATCACCCGATTGAAGTTCACCGATTTTCTTGTACTCTATTACCTTTTTTGGAGTCATTTCGGTCTCCTTTGCATAGTATAGAATGATATATTAAATACTGCCATAAGGAGGCGTTGTCCACATCATATCGAGCGTGCTTTTTGCAGTGGATCACCTTCCCGATTTTCCAAAATTATAGGCGAACCCGATCCAGGGAAGAAACGGGAATCCTCCGGTGTCAGCACCTGCTGGAAAAAACAGTCCAAAATCCGCGGCAAGATTTTCTCCGAAAAAGCGAATCCCCAGGGAAAGAAAGGATAAATCTGTATCGGGTGGGAACCAATTCTCGCTAATAAACTTAACGCTGCTGGAGGCGCGCAGCTCACCGCCGAGCATCAGTACCGGCTTATCCGCAAAATCGCTTCCGAAGAATCCCCACCCCAGGCCGACGGTCAGAGCGGCTTTCTCGGTTCCATAGGTAGAAACCGTATAAGCAATACCAACATTATCTTCGCCCTCCGGAACCAGAATGTATAGGAACCCTCCGCTCAGGTCGAGGTTCTTAAGCTGGATAGGAGTTACTTTCGGAGCAAAATAAAACAGTTGGTTCTCGGCTCCCGGAATCAAGGTCATCCCCCCGGAAACCGCCAGAAAATCCGTAACCCCCACCGCCACAAAGGGGAAGAATATCTCATAAACTGAAAAATAACCCTGCCCTGCTTTCAAAGGCCTGGCGGTGGGTGCAAAAAGCAGACGAGTTCGGTTTGGATCGCGTCGCCAAAATTCGCCAGCCACCATTTCTCCAGAAAGAGGAAGCATTATTTTAATTTGATCCCGTGCAATGACCATATCAACTTGAGATAGGGTCCTGAACGTGATGGAAGCGGGATCTTCCTTAACAATGGTACCGATCAGCCGCGAGCCATCCTTTAACTCTAACTGATACATATTTGCTGTAGCAGCTTTTTCTTCCTGGGCAAGCAAGTTCCAGCAGGAAAGTAACAACAGCCAAACAACTCCGGCTATAGTTAATGGTCGTAACATAAGCAAGTCCCCTTTTTTGAATTTATTTGTATCCTGAAATCATCGTTTCGGATAGAGCTATTCGAACGATCTTCAGAAAACACTTACTAGGTCAGATCAATACCAATGCCAAGAACTGCTGATGTCACTCAATAATCAAATTATTAAGGACTTATGGACCGCGAACTAATAGCAATGAATGGCAGAAAAGTTATACTTTAGTGAACACAAGTATGATAATATATAGATTAATTGATCATTGCTTGATTTCTAATTCCTTAATCAGCCGGTTTAGATAGGTGCGCTGAATGTTGAGAATCTCAGCCGCTTGCTTTTGATTGCCACCGGTTTGCTGAAGAATCTGGGAAATGTATTCTCTTTTAAATTCGTTTAAAGCGTCTTGCAGATAGCGGGGCTTAAACAATTCATTATTAACTACCGCCGGGGATTCCAGAAACGGAAAATCCTTTTGACTCAATCGATCGGATTCGCCTAGCACCACCGCCCGTTCGATGGCGTGTTCCAGTTCGCGAATATTACCCGGCCAGGGATAAGACTCCAGCGCTGCAATTGTGTTGGGCTTAAATCCCTTGATTTTCTTATCATATTTTTCATTCATTTGCTTCAAAAAGTGATGGGCCAACATAGCGATATCTTCTTTTCTCTCCCGCAACGGCGGCAAGGGAAAGTTAACCACATTCAACCGGTAAAATAAATCTTCCCGAAATTCTCCTTTATCTACCTTTGCTTTCAAATCGCCGCTCACCGCCGCGATGATCCGAACATTCACTTTCACCACCTGGCTGCTTCCTACGGGTCGAATTTCACCCTCCTGGATCGCCCGCAGAAATTTCGCCTGAATTTCAGATGGCATGTTGGCAATTTCATCTAAAAACAAGGTGCCGGTATTGGCTTCTTCGAATAATCCTTTTCGGTCTTTCTCCGCTCCGGTAAAAGCGCCTTTCACGTAACCAAACAATTCACTTTCCAAAAGACTGGCCGGCAATGCGCCGCAATCAACTGCGACAAATGGCGCGTTTTGGCGCGGTCCGTTGTAATGAATGATCCGCGCAATTCGTTCTTTGCCGGTGCCGCTTTCGCCTTCCAGTAACACCCGCACATCAGTGGGAATAATTCGCTCCAACAGTGAAAATACCTGCTGCATTTTATGGCTATGCCCGATGATCCCCTGAACTACATATTTTTCCTGGATTTCACTCTTCAGGCGCCGCGCTTCCTGGAACAGGGTTTGGTGGAATTCTGCATTGCGAATAAATTGAGCGCATTGCGGGGCGAGCAGATTCATTAGCTGTTTTTCCCTCTCCCCAAAATTTTTCTTTTCGGAGACCAAATTAATCACCCCGATAAGTTTGTCTTCAATCATAAGAGGAGTACTGAGCACCGACTGAATATCCGCATACTTCTCGCTGATATTTTTCTCTCCGAAAGTCTCGATGAGGTCATCGGTCAATAACATGGTTTTATGATGAGTCACCCACCCCGCCAGCAGATCGTTCAGAAAATGATCCAGTTTCTCATCAACCGAAATGCCTCGCCGCACCAGGGTCTTTGCTTCGTAATCGGACCCCGGACCAAGCAAAAAGATCGATCCCTGATCGGCATGACACAGCTCCAGCGTCTCCTCGATGATGCGTTGGATAACTTCCTCCACCTGGGTCGCCGACCAGAAAATTTCTATCACCCGGGTCAGTTTTTCCAAATCTTCAACCTGTTGCTCCAACCGGTCGATTTTTTCAGGTTGATTTTGCGATGGATTTTTTTTAGAAGACAACATCAGAAAAACGTCCTTCCTTCTGAAAACCTATTTTATTTAGCAGTTCTTTAAAGCGGGGGTCTCCACGTAATTCATCTACCTTGGGATCGACTTTTAAATAGACCAGATACCCGGAGCGTTCTTGAACGGCTTTATTGATCCATTTAAATGCCTGATCCTGATTTTCCATTCCTGTGCAAACCAGTGCCAGATAAAGCGGCGGGATATAGACCTCCTGTTGCTGAAGGATAGTTGTCAATCGATCAAGAATTTCTCCAGCTTTCCGGTTATTGCCTGATCTGGCATAGGCATATCCCATCGAAGCCAGCACCAGTGGATGGCCGCCGGATAATTCCCTGGCGTTCTGGAAGGCTTCTATCGCCTTATCATACCTGGACTGCATGCAATAGGTTAATCCCAGGGCAACGTGGGCGATTACAAAATTTTCATCCAGTTGCAGGGTCTCTTTAATTTGGGCTACCGCCCGATCATATTCCCGCGCATAATGCAGAATCCAACCTACATCCATGTTGATCACCAGTGAAACCGGATCCAACTCCCTCGCTTTTTTGATTTCCAGTTGCGCTTGCTCAAACTTCCCCATGGCCATCAAAAAAATCGCATACCAGTGATGGGCGGTGGCATAATTGGGATTCAGTTGCAACGCTTTCTCAAAATCCTCTCGGGCGCCCGCGAAATCCCAATCGTAAAACAATTTGATATTGGCCAGAGAGGTATGTGCCTCAGCCAGGCTTTCATCGATCCGCACCGCTTTCAACGCAGCGGCTTTGGCTTTCGGCAGCACCTCCGACGGCGGCATGATCCCGTATTCCGTTGAGCCAAATAGTGCGTATGCATCGGCCAGGCCGGTATAAGCCAGCGCATAGGTGGAATCCACTTCAACCGCCTGTTGAAAATACTCAACCGCTTTCCGCAGGGTTTGCGGTGTTCTCCGGTTCCAGTTATACCGCCCCTTCAAATAAAGCATGTAGGCCTCGATATTTCCGGTGGGCGTTTTAGCCAGTTTTTCTTTTTCGGATTCCTTTAATTGGCCTTTCAGTTCTGCGGTCACGCTTCGGGCAATATCGGTCTGGATGGCAAAAATATCCTTCAGCTCACGATCATAATTCCGGGACCACAGATTCGTTTCGTTGTTTACATCAACCAGACGAACCGTTATTCGCAGTTGATTGTTCGCCTTGCGGATACTGCCGGTCAAGGCGCTACCGATCTGCAATTCAGTGCCAATCTCCTTCACGCTTTTGGCAGTGTTCTTATAACGCATCACCGATGTCCGGGCAATCACCTCAAAATCGCTGATTTGGGAGAGACTGGAAATCAATTCCTCAGTCATGCCTTCGGCAAAGTATTCATTTTCCTCACCGCCGCTGATATTATCAAATGGCAAAACAGCAATTCGGTTTTGATGATGGGATCTCGAACTCGTAATTAAATCGGATAAAAATTGGCTGCGGATAAAAATTCCGGCCAGGATTAAGATCAACAAAATGCTCACATAGGTGATGATCCGTTTCCGGGGGATACTTGCTTTAGCGGGGGATGTTTTACCCGGTGGAGGGATGCCTGACGGTTTTTGCCAAGCCTTCAACTCCTCCCCCATTTCTTCAATCTTTTGATAACGATGCCGGGGATCTTTATGCAGCGCTTTTTGAACAATTTCAACCAATACATCAGGGATGTCAGCAAGCAATGGGGAAGGAGACGGCGATTCTTCATTTAATATTAAATATAGCACCGCCTGGGGATGCTCTGCTTTGAAGGGCAGTTCGCCGGTGAGCATCTGGTAAATGACCACTCCCAGTGACCATATATCGGTTCGGTGATCGACTTTCTCACCGCGCAACTGTTCCGGTGACATATAAGCCAATGTGCCCAGATAAGTCTGCGATTTGGTAATGTCAACCCCGGCTCTTTTGGCCAAGCCAAAATCCAGCAACTTGACCACATTCTCTCCGGTTACCATAATATTGCCGGGTTTGATATCGCGGTGAATGATGCCTTGCTTATGTGCGACCGCCAACCCTTCGACGACCTGGATGGTAATGTCGAGCGTTTCAGTAATGGAAATGGTGCACCGTTCAATCTTCTCTTTTACGGTTTCCCCTTCATAATAGGACATGGCGATGAACACCTGCCCGCCCTCGGTTTCTTCGATTTGATGAATGGTGCAGATGTTGGAATGATCCAGAGAGGAAGCGGCTTTGGCTTCCTGGATAAAGCGGGTTTTCATTTCCTGATCAGCGACAAAATCGTGAGGCAAAAACTTCAGCGCGATATACCGGTCAAGCTTCAGGTCTCTGGCTTTGTAAACAGCCCCCATACCACCCTGCCCGATTTCCTCAACGATTTGGTAATGGGCAATGGTTTGTCCGATCATATTCATTGAGAATATTTTTGAGACTTTTTAGTCTTAATAATTCAAAGAGACAAAATTATTCCCTGTCTGCCAATAGAGCAGGCAGCCCTGTCTGCTTTCGGTGCCAAGCAAGGTTGCAAATACTGATTTATGAACGTTCAGAATCAGTCAAAAAATAAATTAACGATTTTGAAAATAAGGATGGCAAAATAATTTAGTGGGAAAATGATTTTAATCTATAATTCAATAATAATTTTGCCCATAATCATTTTGCCTTTAAGATTAACAAGTTATTCTTTAACCGATCCTAGAAGAGAAAATTATCTTGAGCAGCTCTCAGGGTCTTAAAGTAAAATCAGAAACTTCGTGCAGAAATTTGTTTTTTCATCTTATCATCCTTTTCAATTCTTATTATCTCATCAGAATATAATACAATGAAGGCGAGATACAAATATCAATGCTTGATTAATCCGCTAAAGCTAAAATTCCAGCCAGTAAATTTATTTTCTTCTCTTTGTCATCCATGTTTTGTAACCTTTCCCACACTAATTCATCAACAATAGACAACTATATTGCGATGCGGTAATATAGAAACTGAACTGAGAAATGTGTGAAGGAGACAAGTTAATGAGTATGGCGAAGATAATACATTCTTTTTTTAAGCAGGCAAAATATTGGTTGTGGTTGGCAGCTATTCTGTTCTTGAATTCAGGATTTTCACAAGATTCGGATGTAAGATATATGTCGCTGGAAGAGGCGTTGAAATTGGGCGAAGCCAGCGGTTATTCATTGCGAATTGCCAGAGAGCAGCTTTCCGAAGCGAAAGGTCAAAACCTGCAAGCCTGGAGCGGATTTCTGCCCAGTGTCACCCTGTCGGAAAATTATGTGAAATCCACCGATCCGGTATCGGTATTCGGATTAAAACTCAGGCAAGGCGTTTTCACCCAGGCCGATTTTTCTATTTCATCTCTTAATTATCCGCAGGAATTTGAAAATTATACCTCATCCCTTCAATTAAAACAACCTATCGTAAACTTCGATGCCATCTTTGGTAAATCTGCCGCCAGCATGATTGTCAAAGCACGGCAGCAGGGGCTGGAACGAGCCCGGCAGGCGATTCAGTTTCAAATAAAATCTGCTTACAATGCTTTGATCCTTTCCAATGAAAGTCTGGGCGCCATTGAGGAAGCGATAGAGTCAGCCAGGGCCCATCGTGATAATGCGAGAGCCGCATTCGAAGAAGGCTTGGTCACTCGCGCCGATTATTTGGCAGCCGAGGTGCGGTTGTCAGAACTGAAAGAGCAGCGGATCATCGCCGAAAACCAGGTTCAAAAAGTGTCCGACGGATTGAAACTGCTTTTGGGAATGTCCGAGGAAGAGAGAATAATTAGGCCCTCCGATAGCTTAACCATTCCACCCGCACCTGCTACTGAACCCGATTTTCAGGAAATTTTAGCTGATCGTCCTGATTTGCAGGCACTCCGGTTTCAAAAGAAAGCTGCTCACCGTCAACTGTGGATGAAACGCAGTGCCTGGCTTCCCCGCATCAACGGATTTTTTAGCCGGGAATGGAATGGGGCAGATCCATTTCAGGACGATAACAATAACTGGACCGTGGGCGTTCAGCTTTCCTGGAATTTATTTGACGGACTCGGTCACTGGGGACGGGCCAGGCAGGCCTCTGCCAAAGCCCATCAGGCGGATATACAGCATCGGCAAGCCAAACAAAAAGCCAAAAATGAAATTGTGGAAGCAAGAAGAAAACTTGAGGCAGCCCGGCAACGAATAGAAGTCGCCCGATTGGCTGTGCAACAAGCCAACGAAAGTCTTCATCTGGTTGAAGAGCGGTTTAAGGAAGGGCTGGAAAAAACTTCTGATTTGTTGGATAAAGAAGCCATGCTAACCCAGTCAAGATTGCGCTTTCTAAAAGCCAAACATGATTACACGGTGGCAATCAGTGAGTTGAAGTTTGCATTGGGAGAGTAATTGAATACTTTTTCGATTAATAAGGCGCACATGTCATTCCCGAATGCTTTAATCGGGAATCTACAAAGTTAGGCAAAATGGATTCCCGCTTACTACTTGCGGGAATGACTTTGCATTCTCATTTCAGGTAACGAGACAAATAGATAAGTATTTTTAAGAATCAACATAAGTGAAATAAGACAAACAACTTTCGTAAAGGAGCAAATGGGCAATATGAAAAAAGTGATCGTTTCAATATGGGTGCTTACCTTATCACTGTTGATCGTCAGTTGTGGTGGCGATAAGCTGCCGGAAAGAAAAATCGATAGGCCGATTCCGGTAAAAACGATTAAGGCCTCGGAGCAACCGACGAAATCAATTCTCACCTATTCCGGTACGGTGGAGCCGGTAGAAAGCGTTCGCCTCTCCACTAAAATCAGCGGTTGGGTGAGAGCCATTCATTATCAAGAGGGACAAGCAGTTCTCAAAGGTACCGTTGTGGTTGCTTTGCGTAATGAGGACTTAAAAGCAAAGCTCTCTCAAGCCGAAGCAAAAATTGCTGAGGCTGAAGCACACTACCAAAATGTAAAAACCAATTTAAAGCGAATTGAATCCTTGTTTGCCAAAAATGCGGCCACTCAGAAAGAACTGGATGATATCCGCGCCGCATTTACCGCTGCCGAATCCCAACTGCAGGTCGCCAGAGAAGGCAAAAAAGAAATTGAGGAAATGCTCCGCTACACCATCCTGAAGGCCCCGTTTGATGGCGTTGTCACTCGGAAAATGATGCAAGTCGGCGACCTGGCCAATCCCGGCCAACCGATTGTGAAACTGGAGAATATCCGCCAGGTCAAGATCGTCGCTAAGGTGCCGGAATCTGACGTTGCCCATTTAAATGAAGATATGCCCGTAAATGTGCATATTACCTCGGCTAAGAAGCTAACGGGGAATAAGGAATTGACCGGGACGATCGATCAAATCATTCCTTCCGCCGATCAGATGAGCCGGCAATTTGATATAAAGATTTTGATTGATAATTCCGATGGGCGGATCAAACCGGGAATGTTTGCAAGGATATCGGTTACCCAACCGGGAAATCCTACCATTTTGGTTCCTGCTCAGGCTCTCTTTCGGCGCGGTCAGTTAGAAGGCCTTTTTGTGGTGGATGCCGATAATATCGCTCATCTCCGTTGGATTCGCTCCGGTGCAAATTACGGAGACACCATCGAAGTGCTGGCCGGATTAAATCCCGACGAAATGGTGGTAATCGACAGCGAGAGGCAATTGTATGATGGGCAAACAGTGGAGGTGAGCCGATGAAATTAGGTATTGCCGGTAAACTGGCCAATGCGTTTATCAATTCCAAATTAACCCCTCTTTTGATAGTCGCCGCGCTGTTGATCGGTCTCTTTGCCGCCTATTTGACTCCCCGGGAAGAAGAGCCACAAATCGTGGTTCCCTTGGTTGATATTTTTGTTCCCTATCCCGGCGGCAGCGCCAAAGAAGTGGAGGAACGGGTTGCCAAACCGCTGGAAAGAATCATCGACGAAATTCCCAGTGTGGAATACATTTATTCCACTTCACGTCCTGATTTTGCCCTGGTCACAGTACGCTATTTTGTTGGGGAAGATACCGAAGAGAGTTTGGTAAAGCTGTGGAAAGTGATGATGCGAAATATGGATAAAATGCCGCCCACCGTGCAATTTCCGCTGATCAAAACCAAATCTATTGATGATGTGCCCATCCTGACCCTGACCTTATGGAGTGAGGAATACAACAGCTATCAATTGCGGCGGGTGGCGGCACAACTGGGCCAGGAAATTAAAAAAGTCTCCAATGTTTCCGAACTGCAATTGACCGGGGGGCTAAAAAGACAAATACGCATCATTCTGGATCAAACCCGGATGCGCGCCTATCATGTCGATCCGCTACAAATCGCCAAACAAATTCAGGCCGCCAACCAAAATATTACCGTGGGTAATTTTCAGCGATCCAATCAGGATTTTATCGTGGAAACCGGGGAATTTTTTACCAACGTGGAAGATGTTAAAAATTTAGTGGTTGGAGTGCAGAACAACAGCCCGGTTTACTTAAAGAATGTCGCCGATATCAAAGACGGTCCGGAAGAAATCAAGAATTATGTATTTTTCGGTTATGGCGCGGCGGCATCGGAAACTCAGTTGGCTTCCGTAACTGGCGGTGCGCCACCTCAACCGCATCCTGCCGTTACCATTTCCATTGCCAAACGAAAGGGCGCCGATGCCATGCGCGTTGCGGATGAAGTATGGGATAAAGTCGATGCATTAAAAGGCTATCTCATTCCTGCGGACATACATATCTCGGAAACCCGCAATTATGGTAAAACCGCTTCCGAAAAAGTTAATACTTTGCTGGAACATCTTTTAGGCGCCATCATCGCGGTGACCATCATCGTGGGTTTATTTCTTGGCTGGCGCGGGGGATTGGTGGTCTTTATCTCGGTGCCGATCACGTTTGCCTTAACCCTGTTTGTTTACTATCTGTTCGATTATACCTTAAATCGGGTCACTTTATTTGCGTTGATTTTCGTCACCGGTATTGTGGTGGATGACTCGATTATCATTGCCGAAAACCTGCACCGCCACTTTTCCATGCGACGATTACCGAAAATGCAGGCAGCACTGGCCGCCATCAGCGAGGTCGGCAATCCGACCATTCTGGCCACGTTTACCGTGATTGCAGCGGTATTGCCGATGATCTTCGTCTCCGGGTTAATGGGCCCCTACATGAGTCCCATGCCTATCGGGGCATCATTGGCTATGATGTTTTCATTATTGGTCGCCTTGATTGTTACCCCTTTTGTTGCCTATCGACTTCTGAAACATGAAGAACAGAGCGATAAATCGTATAATATCGAAGACTCCTTTATCTACAAAGTCTATCATAAAACCTTACTGCCGCTGACCAATAATATCAAGAAGTCATATCTGGCGCTTGGCGTGATTGGGGTGATGTTGCTCCTGGCAGTTGGATTACTCTTTATTCGCGCAGTGGAAGTCAAGATGTTGCCGTTTGATAATAAGAGCGAATTCCAGGTCATCATCGACATGCCGGAAGGAACCACGTTGGAACAAACCGGGGCGGTGGCACACGATATCGTGGGATATTTGAAAACCGTTCCGGAAGTGCATGACTATCAGACCTATGTGGGCACCCATGCGCCGATCAATTTTAACGGGCTGGTTCGCCACTACTACTTGCGTGAAGGCGCCAATGTGGCAGATATCCAGGTCAATTTGGTGCACAAATCAGAACGGGACGATCAAAGTCATCCTATTGCCAAACGAGTGCGCCCCGATGTTCAGGCCATCGCCAACAAGCATAACGCCCGGGTAAAAATTGCGGAAGTGCCGCCGGGTCCGCCGGTCTTATCCACCCTGGTTGCAGAGGTGTATGGGCCGGATTATGCACAACAAATCGAAATCGCTCGCCAGATCCGTGAAATATTTGAAGAGACGCCCGGCGTGGTGGATGTGGACTGGTTGGTTGAGGACGATCAAACGGTCTATTCTCTAAAGGTGGATAAAGAAAAAGCGGCCTTGACCGGCGTAAACACCCATCAATTAGCCAAAACGTTACGGATTGCCTTGAACGGTGCAGAAGTGGGATTGTTACGGGTTCCCACCGAAATTGAACCGGTGGGACTGGAACTGCGGCTGGGCAGAGCACAACGCTCTTCCATCGAGCAGCTGGGCAATATCTCGGTTCGCTCCCACACCGGACAAATGATTCCTATCGCCGACCTGGTTGACATCGAAAAAAAAGTTGAAGATAAAAGCATTTATCGCAAAAATTTGCGGCGGGTGGTTTATGTGACCGGTGATGTCGCAGGCGAGATCGAAAGCCCGGTTTACGCCATGCTGGATATGGATGTAAAAATTAACCAGATCGAGTTACCACAGGGCTATTCAATTGAGCCCGGTTATCGTGGCACGCCCTTTACCGAAGAACGAATCTCCATGTTCTGGGACGGCGAGTGGCAAATCACCTACGAAGTGTTTCGCGATTTGGGCTCCGCCTTTGCAGTGGTGTTGATTCTCATCTATTTATTGATTGTGGGCTGGTTTCAATCGTTTAAAGTGCCGCTGGTGATGATGGTTGCCATTCCTCTTTCATTAGTGGGGATCATCCCCGGGCATTTTTTCCACGGCGCCTTTTTTACCGCCACGTCGATGATCGGGATGATTGCCCTGGCCGGGATTATGGTGCGCAATTCTATCTTAATTATCGACTTTATTCAAATTCGTCTAAAAGATGGGATTCCGTTAAAGCAAGCGGTAGTGGAATCCGGCGCGGTGCGAACCCGTCCCATTCTGTTGACTGCGGGTACTGTCATCGTCGGCGCGATTGTAATTCTATTCGATCCCATATTTCAGGGTCTTGCCATAGCCCTTATGTGGGGCGCATTTGCCTCGACTGTGCTAACTCTGGGCGTGGTGCCGCTAATTTTCTACCTGGTTGAACGAAGAAACTATCCGGAAGATGAGGCTGAAACTAAAGCGGGCGGGAGTGGCGAAAATCTTAACGAACAATGAACTAATTAATGCGTGTTTTAGAATTTAAATTTTTAGTACCTAATCAGAGGGATTTAGAGTAGATAGCACTATGAACATCCCCCTATTTCCCCCTTCGAAGGGGGATAAAGGGGGATGGGACAGTGTGAGTTCTCCTCAAATAAGTTAACAAATTTTAAACCGACATCCCCGGAGGCAACATGAAATTAATTGTTTTGATGAGTTTGGAAGAGAATAAAGACCAGATCCGCAAAGTCTTTAAAGAGCACGGCGTGCACATTTACAGCGAAGTGGATATGACCGGGCATACATCCGAGGTGATTGACCAGTACGGCTGGTGGCACATCGAAGAAGATATGCCGATTTATTCCAAGCTCTACTTTGCAATCGTTGTCAAAGAGAAGGCAGATGAAATTATGAATGATATTGATAAAATAAAAAAGGATTTCGATCCTCAACATCCACCGCGGGCATTTCAAGTTAATGTCGAAAAAATGATTTAAAGAAAGGAGCAAATATTATGACTACCGAACGACTCATTCGTATCATCGCCGGCAGTTTCATTATGATTTCCGTTTTGTTGTATAGCACCATTAACGCAGAGACAAGTATTTTTAGTGGATTGAATTGGTTGTGGTTCACTTTATTTGTGGGACTTAACCTGTTTCAATCCGGTTTTAGCAAATGGTGTTTAATGGAAGACATCCTCAAAAAACTTGGCATAAAAACTGAAAAGGAAAAACGGGAGCTTCAAAAGGAAGAAGTCCAGGTTTCATAATCCTGGGTTATATAATACTTTTCAATTGTGATAAACTAAAGAATTTAAGGCGAGCATCTTGGGGAAGCTCTTTCTCCAGCGCCAACTGAAATGCAGTGGCGACGGGATGATTTTTAAACCAGAACAAGTGGCTTTCACAACGACAATCTGAAGCACCGAATCCTTTGAATTCACTACCGGAAGCGAAAAGCTCCTGCAGAATATTTGCCCAATGATGCTTCCTTTTTATTTCGCTTTCCGATAGCCAAACTTCCTCAGGCTTTGCTATGTTGCTCAAATAGTCAATATGCCAATGCGGTCGATTGGTAGGTCGCAAATGATGTTGAATTCTTGCTGCTAATCCACCCGGCCCAAAAGCACTGCCCACATATGCATAAATTCCTTTTACAAAACTGTATTCACCCAATTTTCCAATTTCAATCAATTGATTTTCGGGTAAATAAAGAACCAGCACATAGCTGCCTTTTTGATGGGGATCAGGTTCTTCATACCAATTCAAATCGCTCCGTGCTCCACTTTATCTGCTAAAGATAGCATCTCAATGATAATAATTTTCTGCTATGCAGAAATCAAATTTGTACTCTAATTTTGTGGTGAATGATAAAATGCTTAGCATGAAAAATGGCTTTCAATTACAGCGACAAATTTGAATCGTTTAAAGAAAATCCGAGCTTCAGGAAACTAACTCATCAACAGCAGCAGTTTGTGCGGGATATTGCCTTTGAACACCACCTCACCTTCCAGGAATTCCGACAGGTTGTTGAAGCCAGCCTCGACCTGTCCCTGTGGAGTGAAGGGGAGTTACAAAACTGGTGGAAAGAACAAATTTCGAAAACGGTGTTGACAGGGAAGCCGTTAAAAAAGCACTTGCTGCATGAATTGGATGCTCACCTTCAGAAACTCAAAAGCATGCCAAAAGTTTATCCCCAACAAAGACTTAGCAGGCCAAAGAGAAGAGAGAAAAATCGTATCAGCACCCAATCATCGGATAAACAAGTTTACGGGATGTGTCCGGTGGCTTCCGAGAAAACGGTTTGCTGCCAATTACGAACCATCGACGCAGTGGAGAACTGCATTTTCGGATGCAGCTACTGTACCATCCAGACCTTTTACAGCGATCAAATCTTTTTTGATGAAAACTTCGTCGAAAAATTAAATCGTATCGAGTTGGACCCGCAGCGGTTCTATCATTTCGGTAGCGGGCAATCCTCGGATTCTCTGGCCTGGGGAAACCGGAATGGTATTCTGGACGCCCTGTGTCAATTTGCCAGGCAACATCCCAACATTTTGTTGGAGTTTAAGACCAAGTCAAATAACATTCGCTACTTTCTGGAGAACGAGACGCCCAACAATATCGTCTGCAGCTGGTCGCTGAATACATCTGTGATTATCGAAAACGAAGAGCATTTCACTGCCAGTTTGGAACAACGGCTGCAAGCTGCCCGAACCATTGCCGATTACGGCATCAAAGTGGCTTTTCATTTTCATCCGCTGGTTTACTATCAAGGCTGGGAAAAGGATTATACAGATATCGCAGAAAGGCTTACAACTCAATTTGACCCCGAAGAAGTTTTGTTTGTATCCTTCGGAACGGTAACGTTTATTAAGCCGGTTATCAAAAAAATTCGCCAACTTACTTATCCCACCAAAATGCACCAGATGCCATTCGCGACTGATCCGCATGGTAAACTTACCTATCCCGATGATATCAAAATCAGTCTTTTCGAAATTATTTATGATGCTTTTAACCCCTGGCATGAAGATCTCTTTTTCTACTTGTGCATGGAAAAAGCGTCGATCTGGGAGACACTATTCGGATACGTTTACCAGAGCAATGATGAGTTTGAAAAGGATTTCGGGATCAAAACGATGCGAAAAATTGGAAACCTTCTGCATTCACAAAACGATTAAACGCGGAGTGCGCTGAGCACGCAAAGTTAATTTTCTTGAAGTCTGAGCTTTCCTGAGAAAACAAAAATTTCTGCAAACCTTTTGCTATTAACATTGTCTATCTTTCTGTAAATAATGGATCGATATGGAGAATAACGAAATCGCACTGATTAAACGTGCCCAGAAAGGTGATGTCAATGCCTTTGATGATTTGGTCCGGTTGCATGACCGGAAGATATTCCAATTGATCCATAGCATGGTGGGTAATTTTAATGATACTTATGATATTCATCAGGAAACGTTTATCCGTGCATATACCAACATCGCTACCTTTCGGTTTGAGAGCAACTTCAGTACCTGGCTGGGACGTATCGCGATCAACTTTACTATCACTTGGAGAAAACGGCAACGACTGAAATTTTGGATATCCTTGGAAGATACAAGCAATTTTACATTACAATGGAAACAGTCCGATGAAGCGAATCATCAAAATAGCGCCGAAAACAAGCTGCTCAATAAAGAGCTGATGCATCAAGTTGAACGACATTTGAATCGTTTGCCGGAACAGCAGCGGGCGGTATTTATCTTGAAACATATTCATAACTACAGGATAAAGGAAATTGCTGAAATGATGAAATGTGCGGAAGGAACGGTCAAAAATCACCTGTTCCGAGCCACACAAAAATTAAGAAAAGTGTTGCTTCCCTACTATAAGGGCTTGGCAGAGCTTTAAAGAAAACATTTATTTAATTGGATATTGTCCTATGAAAACCTGTAAAAATTATCAGGAAAAGTTAGTCCTCTACCTATATAATGAATTAACTGAGCCGGAACGCAAAGACCTGGCAAAACATCTGCAAAGTTGCGCAGATTGTCAGGAAGAATTGTCGCAACTCCAGTTAGTTCACGAGACAATACCTCAACATCCGCCAGAATTGCCGGAGGAGGCGACGCTGCAATTATTGCGCAACTCCATATCCGGCCGCATACGCGGCCAAAGGCAGAAAAGAATTGGTGCCCCTCGGTCGATGGCCTCAATTTTTCAACCCGCGCCATTGCTCAAGTTCGGGTTGGCATTATTTATATTCACAGCCGGATTTTTCACCGGGACCCGCTTTGGTATCCGGGAATCCAATCAGGATTTTTCTGCTTTAGAACCGCTTTTAACCGCCAATCAACAAATTCAATCCGGTAGTAGCGAAATCAATCCGTTATTGGCCGGGATCAAAAAATTGCAATACGATCCCAAAACCGGAAGCATCGAAGTTTACTACACCACCGTGAATGAGGTTTATCTGGAAGGGAAGATGGAAAATCCAACCGTTCGCAATATGCTTCGGAAAGCGATCTTGGAGGAAGGAAATCCGGCCGTACGACTTCATGCCGTAAAAGTAGTTAAGTCAATCGCGGAAAAAGAAGTCTCAATTGAATCAGAGATCATCGAAGCGCTGACATTGTTAATCGGCAAAGAACAAAATGTCGGGGTACGATTGAAGGTATTAAAAGTCTTAAAAGCCCTCTTACCCAATCCGTTTGTTAAGATAATTATTTTTCGGGTATTACTCCACGATCCGAATCCGGCGCTTCGTATAGAAGCGATGGATGCAATTCTGAAAACGAAACTGAGCAAAGAAGATGTTAACATCTTCCGAAAAGTAGCTAAACAAGATTCAAATACGTACATCATTTCTCAAGCCAAAAGAGTTATTGAGAATTTTGAGAAGTCATCGCCTTCACAACAGAGCGATGATGAAAATAATTTAAACCATAAAAAGGAATAACCATGAAACGATCAACTTTTTTTATCCTGCTCTCAATTTTGTTTCTGCTTGATTTAGAAGTAAGTAGCGCCCAGGAAATTACGGAACAGAACGGCAAGTATGTCGCAAATCTCGTTCAAACATTCGATGTCTCCTCGGGTGGCCAGTTAATTGCGAGTGGCGTTTCCGGAGATATTTCGGTTCACTCCTGGAATAAGGAGAGTTTGGAAATTCGGGAAATTTTACATCTTGATGTATTTACAAAAGAGGAAGCCCGGGAAATAGTGGAACGCACAAAAAGTGGATACTCGGTAGAGGGAAATACGGTCAAAGTCACCGGGCAATCCGGTCGCCATTGGATACAGCAGCGATTTGAAATAACAGTGCCTAAAAAATTCAATATCGATCTGATGGTCATCAACGGGGATATTGTGGTAGAAAACATTGCCGGAACAACCGAGTTACGCACAACCAATGGAGATGTTGAAGTAAATAATATTGCAGGTGAGACAAATTTAAGTACATCGGCCGGTGATTTGGACGCCAATGATATCGACGGACCGCTGAAAGCGTCCACTTCCGGTGGAGAAATCCGACTCGAAAAACTAAAAGGTTTAGTAGATGCACGAACAGCAGGTGGCGATATTTCATTACGTAACGCAGCAAAAAATGTAGACTTAAAAACTGCCGGGGGCGAAATCGAGGTGCAAGAGGTGAGAGGGAATGTCACTGCCAAAACCGCCGGAGGGAGTATCGAAGTCCGAACCTGCGAAGGAGATGTAGAGGTGAAGACTGCCGGCGGTGATATTATTGCCTCAGATATCGGGGGAAATTGGGAAGCTCAAACCAGTGGCGGTGATATCGACGGGAACGGATTGAACGGCCGCTCTGTATTGGAAACCAACGGCGGAGATATAGAACTCAGTAATGTTCGCGGAAGTGTCAGAGCATCAACTTCTGCCGGCGATGTGGATGTGCAGGTAACGCTTCAGAATTTTCAGAAGGATCATCGCCTTTTGCTTCGCACCTCGGTTGGCAATATCCGCTTAACCATACCGGAGAAGCTGCCGGCCAGTATAACCGCTGAAATCCACCAAAATGGCGGGCGCTGGAAACGATTTGACATTTACAGCAATTTCCCCCTTTCTACAGAAGAAGTCGAAGAGCGGCAAGTTTTCAGACGAACGGGTGACATCAATGGCGGTGGTGATGAAATTCGTCTGGAAGCATCGCATGGGGATATTCGAATTATGAAGGCACAGTAATGAGAATATCTCTGAGTACATTTATACTAAGGACTTTGGAAGGCACAGTTAATTTATCATGTCATTCTGAGCGATAGCGGCACATAGTGCTCCCCGTGGGAAAAAATCTCTTGCATAGGTGCCTATGGTTTGACGGGAGAGATTCTTTCCCAACGGGACCACCGTGTGGCGGTCGTT
>JABAHQ010009094.1_pt2 | contig 20739 bp, 19 predicted proteins | sample 7062091 | NCBI WGS metagenome assembly JABAHQ01 (sample SAMN14534359, study PRJNA622989) | marine sediment metagenome | biome: marine biome [ENVO:00000428]; feature: marine pelagic biome [ENVO:01000023]; material: deep marine sediment [ENVO:00002113] | place: India: Gulf of Kutch | collected...
GCCTCCATGATTTGTACATCCTGGGTATATTTATGTTCTGTTGTTGCCTGATCCTTCATTGCGAATGATTTATCCTTCCGTTAAGTTTATTCAATGTTTCTCAAATTTGAAGCGTAAATTTAATCGGTCAAGTATCGATTTCCTAACTGATTACTTTTGCCAGAAAGATGGCGAGAACAAAATGATTACTGTAAATAATTCCAATCTCCCCATCAACATCAGGAATGACAAAAACCATTTTCCAATTACCGGAATGTGGGCATAGTTGTCGGTTGGACCGACGCTGCCCAAACCAGGACCGACATTGCCAAGCGTGGCCACCACCGACCCAAAAGCGGATTCCAGATCGAGTCCCAATTCGGTCATAATAAAGATGCCAATGACAAAGGCAAAAATAAATAACACAAAAAATCCGAAGATATTACTCAGCACTTCTCTATTCACCACTGTTCTTCCAATTCGTACCGGCACTACCGCATGCGGATGGAGTAATCGAACGATTTCCGAGAATAAAAATTTTACCAATATTCGGATTACCTTCATGCCGCCACCGGTTGACCCGGCACAGCCTCCCACGAACATTAAGAAAAAGAGAATGGCCTGGGAACTAAAATTCCACTGCTCGTAATCAGCAGTACCATACCCGGTCGTGGTAAGGATTGAAATGACCTGAAAGAGGGTATCCGTAATCGTTCTAAAGAAAGGGGTTTCCGCATTAAACAGTGTATCCAGGCTGATAAAAAATGTCGCCAGTCCCACGATTGAGAGAAAAAATATAAATTCCTGGCTTCTCAGATAGGCTTTAAAATCTCCGTTTAAAAATCGATAATGAAGCGAGAAATTGGTTCCCGCCAGAAACATAAAAACGATGACCACATAATGTATATAAAGACTGGAATAGGCGCCAATGCTCGCCCCATGAGTGGAATATCCTCCTGTAGCCAAGGTGCCGAATGAATGACAGAGAGCATCGAACAAATTCATTCCCCCCAGAACCAGTAAAATTGTTTCCACGGCGGTGAAGACAACGTACACGCCCCAGAGGATTTTGGCAGTTTGTGTAATTCGGGGTGTAAGCTTATCAGCCACCGGCCCGGGGACTTCCGCTTTAAATAATTGCATACCACCGATACCTAAAAACGGAAGTATAGCCAGAGAGAGAACGATAATTCCCATTCCCCCGATCCAGTGGGTCAAACTTCGCCAGAATAAGACTCCATGAGACAGGCTTTCAATGTCGGTTAAAATGGTGGCCCCGGTGGTGGTAAAACCGGACATTGTTTCGAAAAACGCATCGGTGAATGAAGGTATGGCTCCGGAAAAAAGATATGGTAAACTGCCAAATACAGAGAATGACAGCCATCCAAAGGCTACGATGGCAAATCCTTCTTTGGGCCTTAAAAATCATGCAAGAATTGTTTGGAGAAAAATGCGATTAAACCAGCGCTGGCAGTGACCAGGGCACTTAAAATTAAAGCGGGAGAATCTGCATCTCCATAATACAGGGAAAATGGGATGGGAAGCAACATTGCTGCTGCCAAAAATATCAGTAGTAATCCCAGGATGTGAATAACGCTGGAAAAGTGCATCTCTCACTCTTATTTCACTTTGAGGAACGGGCGCTCAGTTGCAATCGGGATAATGATGTTCGAAAACTAATCAAGCCATTTAAGATCTGAATAGGAGTGTCAAAATAAATTTTGACACTCCGGCGAGCCTATTTAAAAAGCTTTTCAACTTCTTCAAGTGCTTTGGGCAGCGAAAAAACCACCACCTTGTCCTCCGTCTGAATTTCAGTATCTCCCATCGGTATTACCACATGCCCATTTTGAATCACCGCTCCGACAATAGCATGTCTCGGGAAATGTAAATTTTTTAAAGGTTTTCTGGTAATTTTTGATTTTGGCGCTGCAATATATTCTATCACCTGAGCGTCCACTCCGGGCAAGCTGGCAATAGAGGCAATATTTTGATGATGAATATATCGATGTACCGCATTTACGGTAAGGAGTTGCTTACTCACCACCGCATCCATGCCAATAGTTGGCGTAATGGGCAGGTAGTCCATATTATTAACCAGTGCAATAGTCCTGGGAACTTTCAGGTGCCGGGCAACCAGGGTAGCAATGATATTGGTCTCGTCACTTCCGGTGACGGCAATAAACGCATCCATGTCGGTAATGCCTTCCACAGCCAGCAGATCAATATCGGTACCGTCACCATGAATAATCAAAGAGTGGGGGAGGATATCCGCACAGACTTCTGATTTGTCTTTATTACTCTCAATTATTTTGACATGACAATTTTTACTCAACTCGGTGGCGACGAATTGACCGATTAGCCCGCCGCCCAGGATCATGATGTTTTCTATTTCGCTGTGGGTCTTACCGCTGACACGAATAACGTCAGCGACATGCTTCGGATCACACATAATAAATATTTGATCGCCGGGCATAAGCATATCATCCCCGCGTGGAATTATGGTACGCTCTTTCCGGTTTATGGCGACAATTCGCATGGGCAACTCAAGAAACTCTCTGCCCAAATCCTTCAGAGGAATCCGCATGATGGGAGAATTATTATCCAGGCGAATTCCCAGCAGTTGAATTTTGCCATCTGCAAATTCAATTACGTCGGTTGCGACCGATTGGCGAATCAGTCGATGAATCGCGTTTGCTGTTTCTTTTTCGGGATGAATGATCAAATCCGCGCCCAGTTCCTCTCGGGTTATAATAAAATTCGGGTCTGTAAATTCGTGATTCCTGACCCGCGCAATCGTTATTTCCACTCCGGCTCGTTTTGCCATTTGACAGGCAATAATATTCAGCTCATCATTATTGGTCATAGCAGCGAGTACATCCATCTTGTTGATGTTCGCCCTTTTCAATACATTGTAACTACCACCGTCGCCCTCAACGATGAATGCATCTAACTGCTCGTTGGCCCGGGTAGCCTTTTGCGGATCGTTTTCAATTAAGGTTATATCGTGGTCTTTGGAAAGACGTTTGGTTAGCTGGGAACCAACATCACCAGCGCCAAGAATTAATATTTTCATTGTTACCCAATCTCCAAGCTATCTCGATTTATGTAATTATGCATACAAAGGGAAGTAAAAATCGAGGCGAGTATCGTTTTAATTCTCAAGCAATATTGGGATATTNNAATTTTTTAAATGCATCAATAGTATATTCGATATCTTCATCGGTAATTTCCAAATGAACCACTGCTCTGATTCGATTTGTCCCAAAGGTAAACATCTTAATGCCATACTCTCCTAATCGCTGTACCAGTTCTTCCGCACTAATTTTTTGAGGATCGACATTAAAGATGATGATATTAGTCTGAACCGTATCCAGGTCGATGTCAATGCCCGGTAATGGGGAGATCCCCCGGGCAACTTCTTGTGCCCGTCGATGATCTGCTTCCAGTTTCGGCCAGTGATTTTCCAGCGCGTAAATTGCCGCAGCTGCTAAAATACCTGCCTGGCGCATTCCACCGCCATAAGCCTTTCGATAAAAGTGTGCTTGCTTAATAAATTCTGCATCCCCCGCTACAATGGAACCGACAGGCGTGCCCAGTCCTTTGGAAAAGCACATCATCACTGAATCCACGTGACTGCAATACTCGTTTAAACTGATCCCTGTTGCTACGGAGGCATTCCAGAGACGGGCGCCATCCAGGTGGAGAGGTAATTTCTTGTTTCGGGCGAATTGGGATACTCGCTTTATTTTTTCTAAGGGGAAAATGGTTCCCCCGGCCCGATTGTGAGTATTTTCCAGGCAGATTAAGCCACTCTGCGGAAAATGATCGTTCTGAGGTCGCAGGGAAGCCTCAATCTGTTCGGCGGTTATCACACCGTTATTTCCTTCCAGCCCTCTCAATTGTACCCCGGAGAGCATGGCCGGCGCACCGCACTCGTAGTTAAAGATGTGGCTTTCTTTATCCAAAAGCACCTCCTGTCCCGGTCGTGTGTGGGCATTCACCGAAACCTGGTTACCCTGGGTCCCGCTGGTAACAAAAAGCGAGGCTTCCTTACCGGTCATCTCTGCTACCATCTCTTGTAATCGGTTGATAGTCGGGTCTTCCCCAAATACATCATCACCCACTTCGGCAGACATCATTACCTGTCGCATTTCCGGTGTGGGTTTGGTCAATGTATCGCTTCTTAAATCTACAGTCCTCATTTTACTCAACTCTCTTTTTTACTTCTTCTAAAAACGATGTTGAAATTAAAACAACAGTAACCTTAAAGCAAGGCTTGCTGCACAACTTTAAATAATTGTTTTTATGATTTGTGAAATGAATCTTCTTTACAAAGTTTATTTAGCTACAAATTGGTGTGCTGCAATAAGATGTGATCATTTAGTGATTAAAAGGAACTCGTCATGTCGATCGACACCCTTTTTGACTTAGCCGCCTTAGAAACGATATCAAAAGATATCATTGCGGTACTTTTATATGATATCGGGAAATCAGACATTGAAGGAATTGAGCGGGAAGCGATCGAAGGCATTTTCCATGAAAGTATCACTGAAGCCTCCCGGAACATCCTCTCCAGCGAAAAAACCAAGCTGAAGCTATTGGACAAACTTCAGAACGTTCAGGTTGGCTCGGAGATTGAAAGGGTCCGACTACAGGGAAATCCCCTGCCTACGGATTATTTTGTGAATCAGTTTTCCGGGGTTATCAGTGAAAAAAATGCCAAAAAAATTGCCCCTCGCTTTTTGGAAAATTTTCGAAAAAAAATTGCTTCCGACCGAGAGTTATCCCGGCAAATTATGGTAACCTATGTTGATCTTTTACAACAAGTAGAATGGGATTTACAGGGCGAACTCCTGGATCAATTTAAATTTCTTTTAGATGGAATTCAGCATCCACCTGATAAAGAACGACTTCCCGACCAAGCCAATGGAAAAAAGGTTGATCGATCCCCCAAAATTGAAGATACCGAAACAAAAAAAGCGCAGCAAAAAATTGAAAGCGCCTCTGCACAAAAAATTGAAGCCACCGAACGTTATCATGAATTAATAAAAAATCTTGCACTACATACAGAGCGTTCAGGGGATCTCTCTCCCTGGGATCAAACCGATTGTGTTTATCAGGTAAGAGGGTTGCGCAAATTGGAATCCTTTCTCTCCCGACAACACCTCTTGTATATTACCGGTAGTGCGGGAGCAGGGAAATCGCTCCTCATTTCTGCCTATCTGCACAATCACATAACCAACGGCTCTGTCAAACCCAATGATATTTTTTACTATCGATTTATAAAGTGTTTTACAGATTATCACTCGTTTATAAAGAGCCTGTTATCGTTTTTAGAAAAAGATTTTGTGCAAAGGGAAGACGATAAAGTCAACGATGATCTGGCGACCTTTATTGTAGAATCGGATGCATTTTTTATTTTTGACGACTTGCAGTATTTAGAAGATCAGCGATTGCTACAATTATTAGAACATATTTGGCAACATGCCGGGCAAGCCGAAGCTTTTAAGGGCAGCATTATTCTCATTAATCGCGATACGGTTGATGGAATAAAGCCTGCTGAAAAAAACCACTTTTCGTTCCAGGGTCTCTCCCTGGCCGAAAGTAATGAATTGTTAAGAGACATTTGGCAACTGCAATTTCCCAATAAGCGATTGGCTCGAGCAGTTGCCGAAAAATTGCACGGCCATCCCTTATTAATGAGATTATTCAAAAATTGGTGGGAGAGCGAACCCCACGCTGATACGCAATTGGAGAGATTTGCCCAAAAACTGCCAGACTCAATACACCGAATGCGGGATTATTTATGTCAAACTTTATACGACACATTAGAGAGAACCCGGAGCCGAGTTAATAGTCTTTTAATCGCTATGAGTATATTCCGGTTGCCTGAGACGGAGTATCGTATCGGGAAATTGTATGAATACCTGGGCGGAAATGATTTTCAAATCTACCTGGAAAAATTGGTTGAAACGCATCGCCTGGTATCATTTCATCAACAGATAAACCGGTATGACCTTCACCAGTTCCTACGGGATTTTTATATTGAACAAATTAGCAGATTAAATATTCATCGCATCATCCATCATTATACCGGAGAGCTATATTTAGAAAGGGCCGATCAGTCATCGGCAGTCCTTAATGCCATAGAAGCGGCTTATCATTTTTGTCAGGCTAACCACCATGAAAGAGCGGCCAGGGTTCTACAGCCATTTTTCAGCTCAGCTTATGAGAATACTCTGCAAGCGCAACGTTTTTTGAAAATATTCAAAGAATTGCATTTTGATACAATTGAAGATGACCAATTAAAAACTCTGGCTTTGTACAATCGCGGCAGGCTGTACTGGCAATTGGGATTTCTTGATGAGGCGGAAAGGGATCTGAGTGCGTGCGATCAATTACAATCGTCTGAAGATTTGCAGGCCTCCATTTATTATTATCTGGGGCTGGTAAACTTATCTCGACAGGAAAATGATATTGCAATCGAATATTTACATACATCGCTTAGTATTTTTGAAATAATTGGTGATAAGAATGGGATTGCCTGCTCGAGTGAAAATTTGGGCACTTTGTATTGGGAAAAAGGTGAAAGAGATTTGGCAATCCGATATTTTGAGCGAGCCTTCAAAAATTATGCAAAGATAAATCAGCTTGAAAAATCAGTTCTGTTAGGCGAACACCTCATCGAGATTGGCAAAGAAGAAATTGACTCTGAACGAATTCAGGAGTATTACAAGATGTTAGTGGAGGTCTATAAAAAATCGGGTGATCTTTCCAGGCTGGTTTCCGTACTTGATAAGGTCGGTAAATTTTACCTCCAACGGCAGGAATGGGACCAGGCCATTGAAAATTACAATCGGGAAAAAGAAGCCCGAGAAAAAATGAATGATTGGAAAGGGTTCGGAAAAGCTTGTCAACAATTAGGAAATATTTATCTTAAAAAAGAAGATTGGGAAAATGCCATTGCACAATATCAGAAATCGTTGGATTTATTCGAGAAGAATAGTGATAACGGAAACCTGGCTTCTCTTTATAATAATTTGGGATTTGTTTATCAAAGCCGTCAGGAATGGGATTTAGCCCGGGGATTTTATCAAAAGGCTCGGGAAATTTACGAAAAAATCGACGACTTGAGCGGACTCGCTGATTCGTTTAATCATATCGGTCAGGTTTTTACCGCGCAACAAAAATGGGATCAGGCATTGGAGGCATTTGAGAAATCCCTGGCTGTAAAAGAAGAGACAACAGATGTGCAGGGAACTGCGGAAATTTACCAGGAAATGGGGACTGCTTATCAATCAAGCGGCGAACAGGTGCAGGCGAAAGCAATGTATGAGAAAGCAGTTGAAATATTGTTAGAACTGAATGACTTGCCGCAACTTGCCCAAACATACTTTAAGATGGGCAACATTTATAGAGATAATGGCGATCCGGAAAATGCAGTTGCTTCTTACCAAAAATCATTGGATTATGCCACCGAGATTGGGAATACGCTCTATCAGGCAAAATCCCATTATGCGCTGGGTGTTGTTTCTCAGGAATTATATGAATGGGAAAATGCGCTTGATTATTATCAACGTGCGATCATTGCTTACCATAATGTTTCTGATACCCCGGGGTTAGCCAAATCTTATTACCGGATGGGAACCGTTTACCACGATCTCGGTGAATGGAATCAGGCATTTGAGTACTATCAAAAATCATTGCCGCTGTTCGAAAAGACAGGCGACCTTTATAACACGGCTCAAACTTTGGGGAACATTAGTTCTATCGAATTCGAACAGCATAGATATCAGGAGGCGATTTACAAGCAGGTAGAAATATTGCTCTATTTTCAGGAGCGCAATAAACAAGAGTTGGTTGACCATACGTTAGGTAATTTGACCGCCTGTCATCAGGAATTAGGGGAGGATGCCTTTCAACCGATTCTGGAGAACAGTCTGCAGGTAGTTTCTCAGAAAGGAGTGTTATGGGGCAAACACAATGTAGTGCCTGCTGATAAAGCCGCCAAACTGGTGAGCAGAATTTTTTATAATGAATAAATCGGCTTTCGTTTATTCGCTTAAAACATTACCAGAAAATTAATTCATGCCCAATCAGGTAAGACACACTCCTTTCTGTTGATGAACATCAGCGGTTTGCCTGATGAACACCCGCCCGTCATTCAATAATCGATGTCGTTCTTCATCGGGCATCTCTTCCGTATCCAGCAGCGTTTCATGCCAGCCTTCGTAATTGGTGGAAATTCTGGCCGAACGGCTATGACAGCCGAAACAATGTTGATCGGTTACCTGTACGGTTAACACCGGCTGATTTTTGGGAAGTTCACCGCTTTCCTTATAAATAAATTTGCAATTCTTCCGCTGCTTTTAAACTATAGTGGAGGTGGCAGGCAGTACATCCGCCGCCGCGTGACAATTGATCGATTGGCTGTGGCGCTTCTTTAGGTTGGGAGAGATGGCAGGATGCACACAGCTGCCGCAAATGGCTGTCTGCTGCGGAATGACCTAACGCTGATAAATGCCCCTTACCGTTTGGCGAATCAGTCTCATCGAAAACATAGCGATTGACAGTGACCATCCCCCGCCCGGTTGCCATCAGGGAAATTTGGATTCTTTGCACCAGCGCCGGATGGCAATCGGTTTGTCCGCAAGTGTTCGGGGAGTCAGACAAGTTCCCGGGAATCAGCCGCATTCCCTGATGGGCTTCTTCCTTATTCGGGCTAAATGGATCTCCCAAGTGACAGAATGCACACCCGATGACTTGCGGAGAATGCGCTTTTGAAAATCCGGACATTTCCGAATGACAATTCAGACAGCCTTCCCGTCGGCCCAGGACTTTTTCGGTCCGGATGAATCCCTCTCTGGCAATGTCTCAGATCCGATATACCATAACAATGATTGCCAGGATTCCCAATAAGCCGGGGAGGATGTGTCTCATGTTTTTCATTCTGCCGGATTTGAATCGAAAATTGTTTGTTCTGATCTTTTTTAATTTTCTTTTTTTGTTAAATTTGCACGGTCAAACAGGCCCTTAAAAATCGGTGAGTATAAAACAAACGCGGGGCCTATGCCTTAAGAAGATTAACGCTCTCCGTATCGAGCTCCTTCTCCGGGCAGGATATTGCCTGATGCCCCGGCACTTAAACCTCGTCTGCCGGTACATGGCTCGACGGTCAATGGGCCCGTTACAAAATATTAATTAACTATTAGCGATGTTGCAACTGCATAAATTTTTAAGGAACCATTATCCAGGATAGAAAAACAGTTTTTGCGCAAATTGCACTCCTATTTGTCCCCTTGCTCTGGGGATGGGGGTATCCCCTGATCCGGGAAAGCATGAGCGAGATCGGTCCGCTCTCTTTTGTGTTTTACCGGTTCGTTTTAGCCTTAGTACCACTCTTGTTTCTCTTCCGGCAACAACTGAAGGGGATTGAAAGGCAGGTGTGGGGACAGGCAGTGCTCATTGGCCTGGCGCTTTTTTCCGGCTACGCATTTTTAAATTGGGGATTAGTTTATACCACAACTGCCAAGGCCGGCTTTGTAATTGGCCTGCGGGTGGTGTTGGTTCCGGTGATGGCCGCAGGGTTGTTTCGGAATTCTGTGGCGAATAGCTCCTGGATCGGCGCACTTCTTTCTGCCATTGGGCTGGGATTTATCTTTTTCGGTTCAACTCAATCGCTCGGTTCTTTTAATCCCGGCGATGTGCTGATGCTCTTTTGCGCTGCCTCCTTTGCCATGCATGTTTTGCTGGTAAGCCGCTACACCAAACCTCAAAATTTTGCGCCCAATCTCTTTGCCCAGATCAGCGTGGTGATGATCCTGAGCGGCATCGGAATGCTATTATTTGAGGAGGTCACCATTCCCAAAAGTCAAATGGTATGGGAAGACGTTATCATTACCGGATTGTTTTCTACCGCTCTGGCATTCTGGCTTCAAAATCGCTATCAGTATTGCTCAACGGCGGATCGTACCGGGATTATTTTCTCCAGCGAACCGCTGTTCGCATCCTTATTCGGTTTTATCTACCTGGGCGAAATGTTACAGGGATGGCAGTGGCTGGGTGCTCTCTTCATCCTGACTGCAATGGTTATCGCTCAATTACCGGCATTGCATCGTAGGAAGCTTTATAACCCCAATCAGAATAGATCCTCGTAAAAGCTATATAAATAGGACATTGCATGGAAATCTCTTCGCAATTTGACAGCTCCGGGTGTGAAAATTATATTGTTTATTTCAAGGTTAGATGTAGAAATAAACAAGAAGTATTGACCATGCNNATGCAACATTACATCATTATAGCCCTATATCCAGTTTATCCTCTTTATCCGGTCAAAAAATTTAGCGTAAAGTAGTTACAAGAAAACTGAATTTATTATGAACTCATTTAAAATTTACATCGGCTGCGCCGGTTGGAACATTCCCAAAGATTATAAAAAATATTTTCCTGAGGAAGGGACGCATTTAATCCGGTATGCCCATTGTTTTAATGCAGTGGAAATCAATTCGTCATTCTATCGATCACACAAACCCAGTACCTACGCCAAATGGTCAAATTCCGTTCACGATGATTTTCAGTTTTCGGTGAAAATACCAAAACAGATTACTCATCAGTCTAAACTGGTTGATCCTTCATTGCTAGATCGATTTCTTGAGGAGGCCAATGAACTTGGAGAGAAATTGGGTCCCTTGTTAGTTCAATTACCGCCCAGCTTATCGTTTGATGCTGAAACAGTTGAGAACTTTTTCTCCGAACTACGCCAACGATTTACCGGCAAGGTGGTTTGCGAACCTCGCCATGAAAGTTGGTTTACTGAAGAGCCAGAGCAGGTTTTTTCTGAATACAAAGTGGCCCGGGTGGCCGCCGATCCCCCAACTCATTCCCCTGGCGACCGACCAGCCGGATGGAATGGATTGGCATATTTTCGCTTTCATGGTTCGCCGAAAAAGTATTACTCTACTTATACAGCGGAACACCTGGGAAAATTCGCAAAATGGATAACAGAAGCTGCGCAATCAGCCGAGACCTGGTGTATATTTGACAACACCTCCGCCGGCGCTGCCACTNNGTGGAAAAGTTGAATATGAAGTGACAGAATTAGGAGGACCTGTCAACATTGAATTTTTCGTCGAGGGCGAGCTGACGTTTACACTCATAAGTCAGAGAGATGTTTTGAATTTTCTTAAAATGTATTTGTTCTCATCAAGATTAGGCGGTTCATACGGAACCAGGTAATCGCCTTTTCGAGGTTGAGTATTGATTATCGTTTCAATGACCTTTACTCTAATATATTTGGGATTAATTCTATCCACTTTGGCAATCGCAATCGCTAATTCCCGTAACTTTTTGAATCGGGTAATATAGAACTTATCTCCAATCTTGATCTGTATATCAAGAGGGGTTTCAATCACAGCAACACTGTCTTCAGCTCCAACAATTAAATAGCGCACTTGCGCAACCAATTGGTCGGAAATCAGCATAATGCTGAGAATGATTCCTAAAAAACAGAAAATATGTTTCATAATTTTCCCTCCGATTAAATCTCGTATGCTGCTCGCGATAACCCAAATTCAACGATCAGTGGATGGCAGGATAATAATACAATGCCAAACTCGGCTTGTGAGACATCCCACAATTAAAAATTTAAAAAAATCTTCCTGCCCTCCGATTTTATCTTTATTGACATTGTTTCTCGAATCCGTTATATTTTTTTGCGCTTCATGTATTGGTTAGATAATTAATTATAAATTATGGAACATGGTTTGTGATCTTGTCCCGTCAGGATATCTCAGATTGAATTGTTAACAAAAGCACATGAAAAGATAGAGGAGATGATTTTGAGACGAATTGTGATTTCAATGCTTTTTATTACCTTCACTATTAATCTTTTTGCCCAAAATGAATCGGAACAACAATTGTTCAACCAGGGTGTTAACGCCTACCAGAATGGAAAATACCGTGTCGCCGAGCGTTCTTTTTTCAGAATATTACAGGAGTATCCGAGGGGACGCCTAACCACTGCGACCCGGCTGATGTTAGCCAAATCATACTATAAGTTAAATGACTTTGCCAAAACGGAAGTTATCTGCAAATACTTCTTCAATAAGCATCCGGAGAGTGACTATTTGGATGATATGCATCATCTGCTCGGCAATACGATGTACAAACTGGGCAAATATCAAAGTGCGATTTCCGAATGGGCCTGGGTGTTAGAAAATGGTGATGACAATCGGCTAAAACGCACTGATGCAGAATATATATATCAAACCATGGACCATTTCCTCACCCAAAGTGATATCGAGCAATTAAGAAATAAATTTCCCGGTGCAGAATTTCAGGGACTGGTAACCATTGCGCTGGCAAAAAAAATGATGGAGGAAGGCGAGACCGAGTTGGCTCGAAGCCGATTACGAACTTTTCTGGGCGAACAACCCGATCACATCTACGCTGATGAAGCACGGCGATTATTGGGCAGCCCCGGAGCTGTGAGAGGCTTTCAAAATAGCATTCTTTATTTAAAACCCGCGGAAGGCCCAAATGAAGCCATTGCCGGAGAAATAGAACAGGGGATGAAGTATGCGTTGATCGAGTATCAACAAAGCAATCCCAATGAACGGTTAACATTAAGAACAAAAGCGATTGAAACAAATGTTACCGATGCGTTGACTGTTACCAACCAACAGCTTGTGGGGTCTAACCCGTTTTGCATTGTCGGGCCGATTGATGACGATCAATGTGCGGCGTTATCTCTTTTGTCCAAGTATGAACAGCGCCCCTTCGTAATTCCCCTGAGTTCGCAAGCCGGATTGACCCGGCTCAGTCCTTATGCATTTCAATTAAATCCGGACGTGCGCACCAAAGGACGTTTTTTAGGAAAGTATGCCACCGAACAAGGTTTTAAACGAATTGCAACCCTTGCTCCGGCCAATAGTTATGGGGAGGACTTTGTGCAAAGTTTTACCGAAGAAGTGCAGGCAGGTGGTGGTGAAGTGGTGAGCGTGCAATGGTTTTATGAAACCACCGAAGATTTTAGTGCCCAGTTCCAGGCGATACGCCGAAAAGGATTTTATATCACTTTCCGGGATTCAGTAATGGCGGAAGATTCAACAATAGCGGAAGAGGCGCTAAAGAAGAAATTTCGCGAGTACATGGACAAAAAATTTGAACCACGGCGTCCCGGATTACAGGTGGATTCGACCGATGTTCCTTCCACCGGCATTGATGCCTTACTGATCGTCATCCCTTCTTCTGGTTTCATTCAATTTGTCGCCTCCCAATTTGCATTTAATAACATTCAGACTACCTTACTTGGTAATGAAGGTTGGAATGATATTGAAGAGTTGCAAAAATATAAACAACATATAGAAGGACTGATTTACATAACCGCCGGGTATTATGATCCGAATTCCACTGATTACCGCCTATTTATGAATCGATTTCGCAGTGAAATGAATACGACCCCTGAAAAATTTCATCTGTTAGGCTACGATATTATGAGATGGATACTTTCCAATTATCAACCGGGGATATCACCCCAAAAATTAAAGTCCAATCTGGAAAACACAAATGCTTACAAAGGAATCATCGAAAACATTCAATTCACCTCCACACCAAGAGTCAACAGCAAACTGACGCTACTGAAATTGAATTTGGGACAACTTATTAAGTTGAACTAAAGTAGATTGGGTAAGCCGGTCGAGAATTACCTGAATTATTTATAAACTAGATTACCACGCTTTAGCGTGTCTTTTCTAATTAAGCTGTTTACTCTCAGGTATAACGGACTAAAGTCCGGCAATCATTATGATTTGCAGGTTAGTTTTCTAAATTTTGGGGGAGATACTCTGTTATTAAGACTTCTGTTCCCTCGGAAGAGACCTTGATCTCAACTTTATCAATTAAATTTCGTACCAAAAAAATGCCCCGCCCATTCTGTTTCCATAGATTTTGCGGGTCGGTAGGATTGGCAATCTGGGCAGGATTAAAGCCCGTTCCTTCATCAATCACTGATACCTGAATCTGATCACGTTTATAGGCGACCTGGATAACAACTTGTTTCTTCGGATCCTGTCGATTCCCATGAATAATCGCGTTGTTTACCAACTCCGTAATAGCAATGGCCAGGTTATCGCTTTGATCGTCATCTAAATTGGCATTTTCGCATATTTTTATTACAAACTTTTCAACTTCAGGCAAACGTGATAAATCACTTGGGATAACCATTTCATCCTGCGGAGATTTAATTGTTCCCACTTTGCCTTTCATGAGTATGTCGTGTAAATTTTATTCATTTTATTAAAATATAGAAAAACTGCCAGTATTAACCAAACTTTATTTTTCTACCATATATATGTATCGGTTATGAAATTTCCAACTTCACTCATTCGTTCTCTCGGTCGCTTTGATGCCGTCATGATGATTATGGGGAATATGATCGGCATCGGCATTTTCACCACCACCGGCTTTTATTCGGAATATTTGAACTCTCCCGCTGAACTATTTCTCATCTGGATTTTTGGGGCTCTTTATTCTTTTTGTGGTGCGTTAACTTATGCTGAGGTGGTGACTCGTTTCCCCCATGCCGGTGGCGATTATCTTTTCCTGAACCGTGCCTTTCATCCATTGGTTGGCTTTTTGTTCGGATGGTCCACTTTTACCGTTACTTATACCGGCTCAATCGCAGCGATTGCCATTGGATTTTCCACTTATTTTTCCAAATTGCTTCCGGGAGATATGACGTCCATTCTGCTTCAACTCCCCGGAGTGAATTGGCCTCTCCCAACTATCAAAACAGTTGCCATTATTATGACATTTTTACTCACCTGGATGAACATTTCCGGGATTCGACAGGGAGCGCGATTTCAAAATGTATTCACACTATTAGGAATAGCCACTTTGCTTGCCTTTGTTTCAATTGGGATTTCATCAGACGCCGGCTCTGTTAACAATTTTGCTCCATTCATACCGCAAGATTTACAATTGCCGGGATTCTCTTTGTTAGGTGTCGCGTTAATCGGCGTTATATTCACCTATTCGGGATGGACGGTGTTAGCCTACATCGCAGGGGAGGTCAAACAGCCTAAACAAAATATTCCATTGGCGATGGCACTGGCAGTGTTGTTGGTCGCTTTGCTTTATATGGCAGTCAATGGAATTTACTTGTATGCCCAACCGCTATCGGAAATGAGCGGCAAAGTGGAAATCGGTTATCAAACCTTAAAAGTTCTTTTTAGCACCAATACCAGTGCCATGTTTTCGCTAATGATTATGCTGATGGTATTAAGTAGCCTTAACTCCACCATTCTCTCCGGCGCACGGATTTACTATGCGATGGCGAAGGAAGGCAGATTCTTCAAGTGGGCGGGCTATGTGCATCCCAAACATCGGGTGCCGAGTAAGTCGCTGTGGCTGCAATTTTTCTGGGTGGTTCTGTTAATCCTGCTGGGTAAATTTAATGAATTATTGACATTTACCGTTTTTGTGATGGTCTTATTTTCATCATTGGCAGGAGTTGCTTTGTTTGTCTTGCGAAAAAAATATCCCAATCAAAAAGGCATTTATCACACCTGGGGCTATCCGATAGTTCCTATCCTTTATTTAATCATCTCTTTCTGGATACTGATCAATACCCTCTTCCATCGACCCGGGGAGTCAGTGATTGGTCTTTTGATTACGTTAAGCGGAGTGGTGCCATTTTATGTTTGGTGGGGTGGAAAAAATCAGGACAAAGATTAAGAGAAACGATATTTATAGAAAATTTTTGCTCCTTCCTCCACTGAAACTTTGATGATTAATGTAATCGGTATTGATAGCAACATTCCCAATATCCCGAAAAACTTACCCCCGATCAGCACAACCAAGAGCACAACCAATGGGGGTAGATTGACCGTTTTGGCGACCACCGCCGGTTGTACCACCACATTATCGATCAGTTGAACGATGGCAAAGGCAATGGCAATTTGCAGGAGCAACATAATATCGCCCGTCTGAAGAAATGAGATAAAGATGGCCAGCAGGGCGCCGCTAACCGGCCCCACGTAAGGAATCAGATTGGCGATGCCCGCAAACGTGCCAATAATGACTGCATATCTCACCTCAAGGATAAACATAGCTGCCATGGAGAGAATTCCGATAATCAGCGCATCCACAATTTGCCCGCGGAAATAATTGCCCAGCTGATTATCCATTTTCCAGAGCAGATTAAGCGTAAATTCAAAATAGCGATTGGGAACCAGACTCACGAATAATTTTTTAATGTCTCGCCAATCTTTGAGCAAAAAGAAGATGACGAAGGGAGCCAATATTAATTTGGTAATCAATGAAATGGCGCCCAATAGACTCTTAAAGATGCTATTCCCATATCCAACCACAGATTGGGCCAACTTTTCAGTCAAATTCATATCCTGGATCCCGAAGAAGCTCAGGGTATTCATGATAAAGGCTTCGGCTCTCTCAATTAAAACAGCCGTTTTTTCTTGATTAAATCCTTCCCGAAGGGAATCGATTTCTCCCTTGATGGCCGGTAGGAGAAAAATCAACATGAGGGTTAAAACTGCCGCAATACAGATAAATAAGATGAGTGTGGAGAAAGCGCGATTAATGCCTTTGGATTCGATGAAGGTGACTAACGGATCGAGCACGTAGGCAAATAAAATCGAAATAATCATTAGTTTCACCAAATCACCGACAGAAAACAGGAAAGCAACGACTCCGGTCAAGACTAAGAGAAACAGGAGGATTTTAATTGCGCGGCTCATCCCACTATTCATTGTTAAATTCTAACGATTTTTGTTGAGGTTTTTTCAGGGTTTGTATTTCTTTCCGTAAATCCTGCATTTGCTGATTAGATTTTTTCAATCGCTCGCCAATGATTCGCGCCAGCTTCATGACAATTTTGACACTGAGTTTTGGATTCCGGGAGAGCAGATCAAATAGTTCGGATTGAAAAAAACCCAGGATTTTGCAGTCGGTTTGGGTCGTTACAGTTGCAGAGCGGGGAGACTCATCGAGCAAAGCTAACTCTCCGAAAAATTCACCGTCACGCAATTCTGCCAACACCTGTTGGGCGGGTTCCAGAATAACAGTTACCGTTCCAGCTTCAATGATATACATACCCAGCCCGGGATCTCCCTGATGAAAAATAACTTCACCCGCCTGGTACTGCCGACGATAGAGGATCCGTTCGACGGCTGCCAGCTCTTTTTTGGTTAAATCCTCGAAAAGGGGCACATTTCTTAATATGTCGTAAATTCCCCTTTCTTCTTTCGTTCGCTCTTTAAAAATATTGCTCCAAAAACTGTCCATAGCTTATGACACCGGTTTTCCGGGAGAGACATCCCTTTCTGTTGTTACCAATGTTAATTGATTGTCATCTTGCACTGCCAGAAGCATGCCCTGCGATTCCACACCACGAATGGTAGCCGGTTCCAGGTTTGCAACGATGACAATATTCTTGCCTACTAGTTCTTCCGGTTGGTAATATTGGGCAATTCCTGCCACTAACTGTCGGTTTTCACCACCGACATCGACCTGTAATTTTAACAGCTTTTTCGCCTTTGGAATAGCTTCAGCTTCAAGAACTTTTGCTGTTTTGAGTTCCACCTTCTGAAATTCATCAAGAGTAATTGTACTCATATCTTTGGCGTCTTTTTCTTTTTGCATTTTTACTTGGATCGCCTTTAATCGATCTACTTCTTTTTGGATGATATCGTCTTCAATTTTTTGAAATAAAATCTGCGGTTTTCCAAATTGATGCCCATCCGGTAATTGAAGCTCTCCGATTTCGTCCCAGGCAGCCTGTTCTATTTTGCCCGGAACTTTGAGCATCTTCCATATTTTCTCCGAGGTAAACGGTAAAAAAGGATTCATCAACACTGCCAGAGACCGGGTGGTTTGAGCGCAGAGATTTAGTGTAGTTCTACAGCGTTTTAAATTCGATCTGCGAGTTACCCACGGTTCTTTATCGTTAAAATATTTATTCGCAAAACGGGCCAGTTCCAAAAATCGTTTAGTAGCTTCCTTGAATTGAAACTTGTCCAGCGCCTCACCAACCTCATCGCGTGCGGCAACCATGCTGTCTATCAGCTGGCGATCAAGATCATCCAAATCAGATCGAGGCGGCAGCTTGCCATCGAAATATTTGTCAATAAAGGTAAACGTCCGATTCACGAAATTCCCCAGTATATCTGCCAATTCATTATTGTGTCGCGCCTGAAAATCTTTCCAGGAAAAATCGCTGTCCCGGGTTTCCGGCATGTTAATCGCCAATGCATATCGTAATGAATCCGCATCAAATTTCTGCAAATAGTCATCCAGCCACACCGCATAATTGCGGCTGGTAGATAATTTATTACCTTCTAAATTAAGAAATTCGTTCGAGGGCACATTTTCCGGAATGATAAAATTATCATAGGCCATTAGCATCGCCGGAAAGATTAAACAATGGAATACGATGTTGTCCTTACCGATGAAATGAATCAGTTTGGTGTTCTCATCCTGCCAGTAAGGTTTCCACAGTTCAGGGTCTCCTTGCTCAATTGCCCATTCTTTGGTAGCGGAGATGTATCCGATCGGCGCATCGAACCAGACATAAAGCACCTTTCCGGTGGCGTCCACATCGGCTTTTTGGGCAACCGCTTCCGGCAAGGCAACCCCCCAGGGCAAATCACGGGTTACGGCGCGATCTCTTAATCCATTCTGAAACCAGCCATGAATTTGCCGCCGAACGTTTATCCGCCACTCCGGGTGGTTGTCGATCCACTTCTCTAACTTCGGTTGGAATTTGGCCAACGGTAAATACCAATGCGTCGTTTCCTTTAAAACCGGTTTTGCATTGGTGATGGCACTGCGGGGATTAATTAAATCTGACGGACTGAGGGATGACCCGCATTTTTCACACTGATCGCCATAAGCCTCTTCATACTCACAAACCGGGCAGGTTCCCCGGATAAAACGATCGGCTAAAAACATGCTCGCTTCCGGATCATAAAGCTGTTTTTCGGTTTTTAAAACAAAAACATTCTTTTCCGCCAAATTTATAAAAAAATCCTGACTGGTCTGATGATGTATTTTTGAAGTAGTTCTTCCATAATAATCAAAGGACACCCCGAATTTGGCAAAGCTTTTTTTGATAATTTCATGAAACCGATCAACAATTTCTTGAGGAGAGACGCCTTCTGCACGAGACCGTAGCATGATCGGCACGCCATGCTCATCAGAGCCGCAAATATATAGCGTATCCCGTTTTTTTAATCGGCAATACCGTGCAAATATGTCACCCGGTAAATATGCGCCGGCAAGATGACCTAAATGAATGGGGCCATTTGCATAAGGTAATGCGCTGGTTATCATGTATCTTTCTTTTTCAGACACTGTTTTTCTCTCCTGACGAAGATTGATTCATAAACGAAAGCTGAGCGTTCTAATAAACAAATTTGCTCAGCTTTGAAAATGTTTAAAATTCTCCGGGAAAAGCGGGTTCCCTGGAACTTATGTGGGTTAAATTTTCTATTTAATCTTATAACGCTCACTTATGTCATTCCCGCTTTTGCGGGAATGACAGCATTGTTTTATAATAATCCCGGTAACACAAAAACGTAAAGGCTATATTATTTTCTAAATAGCCTGGTTAGGTCATTCTTCAAACAGTGACTTTTTGCAGCTCGTCATAAGTAAATTTTTCGATATCGTGGTTCTGAAAACGAATGTAGATGATTGAATTAAATATGTCTATTTTCTCAACAATTCCTTTGCCATTTGGAGTATCGACTTCTTCGTTCACCTGGGGAAATTTATTTAATTCATCCATATAAAAATCCCTTTCAAAAGACAGGCAACATTTTAACCTTCCGCAAATACCGGTGAGACGGGAGGGATTCATTGGAATGAGTTGATCCTTAACATATTGAGTGGTTATATTTTCAAACTTTTTGATAAAGGTGGTGCAGCACAATTGACATCCACAGGAGCCATACCCACCTACATGTCTGGCTGCATCACGCACACCGATTTGTCGCAACTCGATTCTGGTGCGATATTGAGCGGCCAGGTCTTTGACCAAATCTCGAAAATCAACCCGTTGCTCCGAAGTAAAATAAAAAGTCAGCTTGCTATGATCCCACTGGTATTCTACATCCACCAGGTTCATATTTAATTGGCGATCTTCTATGCGGTTCTTGCAATCGCGAAGTGCTTCATCTTCTATACGGCGATTTTCTTCTAACTTGTCAAGATCCTCTTCGGTGGCTACGCGAACGATTTCCTTCAATTCTTCATCGAGCGCTTCTTCATAAAATAATTGTCCTTGCATTAAGGCTTTGCCTAAATCATGTCCCTTATCAGCCTCAACAACTATATAATCTTCCGAGTTTATCTCAAGACCTGATTTATTTGCATAAATCCCGATTCTGCCCGCCTTAAATGCTACCTCTACAATCCCGGTAGCCATATCTCAATTCCTCTTGATTTATGATTTTCAAATACCTGTTAGATGAGAAATCTCATCTATCCTTTTAATAAGAGATTAAGTTTAATAGCAAGGTTGGTTAAAATCAATAAGGGATTGAAATTCCTTTGATCAGCAAGATGTTGTAAGGCAGCTTCTATGTCAAAAACAATTGCTTCAACATTGGCCCGGGGAGAAAAGGAGAAAAATTTTTGCAGAGTTTCCGCCTTATCTGTATTTCGCAAATGATGCTCATCGATTTGTGTTTTTTGGATATGTAAAATGTCCTGAAACCAGAGCAATAAAAACCACAA
>JABAHQ010004042.1_pt1 | contig 20689 bp, 17 predicted proteins | sample 7062091 | NCBI WGS metagenome assembly JABAHQ01 (sample SAMN14534359, study PRJNA622989) | marine sediment metagenome | biome: marine biome [ENVO:00000428]; feature: marine pelagic biome [ENVO:01000023]; material: deep marine sediment [ENVO:00002113] | place: India: Gulf of Kutch | collected...
AGGGGCCGACCTCGGCAGGAACTTCCACCAGAACCACTTCGAGCTGCGGCGGGGAATCGGTCATATGGGGAACCGTATAGTCCATCAGCGAGGCGGTTAACAACTGGCCGCTATCGTCGTAAACCATACTTTCGTGTAAAGCCCAGCCAAGACCTTGTATCGCGCCACCCATAATCTGGCCTTCAACAGCCAGGGGATTGATGGCCCGGCCAACATCTTGCACCGCTATCAGGCGATGGACTTTAATGTCGCCTGTTTCTTCGTCCACCTCAACCTCGGCCAGTTGGGCGCAGAAGCCGGGCGCCCGGGTTTTGACCACATTGCGGCCATGGGCGAAGATAGGGGCGTACTGCCCGCCGAAGCGCATCGTCTTGCCGGCGATTTCGCTCAAGTCAAGGGCCTTATCGGGCACACCGCGCACCTGCACCTTGCCGTCAATAATTTCCAGGTCGGCCGGATCGGCTTCCAGTTCTTCACTGGCGATGGCCAGGGTCTGTATCCGGGCTTCTTCGGCGGCCTTGATGACCGATGGTCCGACGGTGTAGGTGGTTTTGCTGCCGCCGGTGGCGCCGGCGTAAGGGCCATTGCTGGTATCGCCTGTGATGACGTGAACCTTGGCCGGATCAACGCCAAAGGCTTCGGCGGCCATAAGGGCGAAGGTGGTCGGCGTGCCGGTCAAGTCCACTGAACTGATATGGACATTGAGGGTGCCGTCGCGGTCGAGCATACAGGTTGCGGCCGAGGGTTCGATGCCGCCAAACCAGGCCCCAATGGCGATGCCCACGCCGCGTCCAGCCGCCTTAGCTTCCGCCCTGTTTTGCCAGGTGGGATGGGCTTCCAACGCTTCGAGGACTTGGGTCATCCCCATGCCGGGCCAGGGGTCACCACTGGCCAGGGGGTCCCCCGGCTTAGAGGCATTTTTCAGCCGAAATTCGATGGGGTCCAGGCCGATCTCCTCGGCCAGGTCATTCATGGTACTTTCCAGAGCAAAGGCGGCTTGCGCTGAACCCGGCGCCCGGTAGGCGCCCCCCGACGGTTTGAAGGTTAAGACATCGGTGCCCTCGATAAGCATGTGGGGGACCTGATAGACACTACCCATTAATGCCCCAACGATGCCTGTGAGTGAGGTAGGATAGCAGCCGCTGTTGAGCATGACTTGCGCTTTTAAGGCCGTGAGCTGGCCATCTTTCTTAGCGCCCAATTTCAGCGTGATATGGAGTGGGGGAGCCGGGTTTGCGGCCAGTAATTCCTCATTGCGGGTCAGGGCCAGGCGAACGGGCCGGTTGGCCAGTTTGGCTGCCAGGGCCACGAGGGGCTCATACAACAAGAACTTACCGCCAAACCCGCCTCCTACGGGCGTGGAAATTGAACGTACATCTGACTCAGGAACCCCCAGCACGTTGGCCACTTGCGCCCGTACATGGAAAATAGCCTGAGTGCTGCTCCAAACTGTCGCGCCGCCCGTCATTGGGTCGGGTTGGACAATAGTCACATGGGGTTCAATGTAGCTTTGATGGACCATTGGCGTGGTGAAAGACCGTTCGATGACCACATCTGCCTCGGCCAGACCGGCCTCCACATCACCCCGCTCTACTTTATTTTTCCCGGCGATGTTGCTGGGGCGCTCTGCGTTGATATCCTCATCGCCGCCGGTATCGGCCCCATGAGCCGCCGTCTCTTCCGATTGGCCTGGCTTGCCGCCGGGCCACACCAGGGGAGCATCTTCGGCCAGGGCTTGTTCGATCGTCACGGCGGCCGGGAGTGGTTCGTAATCAACATACACTTGATCGGCCCCATCTTGAGCGGTGGCCGCATCTTCGGCCAGGACGAGGGCGACCGGATGGCCGACAAAGAGGGCCCGATCTCGGGCCAGCAAGAGATGCGCCCGATCGCTGGGGGGGATGTTGGGTAAATCTTTGGCGGTGATGACGGCGACGACCCCAGGGATCGCCAGGGCCTCCTCCTTAGAAATGTCCAGGATCTTGGCGTGGGCATAAGGACTGGTGACGAAGCGAGCTTCTAGCAAACCTGACATCAGGAAATCCGGAGCGTATCTCAACGTACCGGTAACTTTGACCCGTCCGTCAGCCAGAGGGGTGGGTTTGCCAATGCTATTAAAGGTGGTGGTCATTCTGCCTCCTAACTTGATGGTATAGAGAATTTTCATTTGCTAAGCTAAGTTGCCAAATACAGACCAGAACCCCTCAACTTCTCGCCAGTTCAGTATTCGGAACCAACTCAACCGGAAAAGATTATACAAGTCTTGGAATAGGGAATGTATTAGCAACCCACAACCATTGGAGGTGCCGGGATTAATTTGATGGGTCTGCATCTTGGCAGGGGGTGTCTCAATTTGGCTCCAATTATACACCAGTTCTTTATTCTTGTCAGATTTGGGAGATAGAACGTATTGCGTATTGCGTATTCTGTTGACGATTACGCAATACGCAATACGTTTCACGTTTCACGTTTCAGGCTCTATATCCTGGCCCTGATAGTACTAATGGCTCAGGCCAGAGTGTTTCAAAGGACGATGCTATGTAGTCTGCGACACAGACCGGTTAAGGAAAACGTATTACAATATGATTGAGATGGGACGTTAATAATTGAAAAGGGGCAGAACTTTGATTATAAATACGGTGATGTTGATATTTTTGGGCGTGTTGGTGCTGGTTCTGTTATTCAGCTTGCTGACGCGCTGGCTGTTGAGATAGTGTATATAACAGACCGGCTAGGTTTTCGCGAAGCGTGCCTGGCCAGTCTGGTACTGGCAGCTTATTTATAAGCTGAGGGTTCAGGAGTTCAGCGTTCAAGAGTTCAGCGTTCAAAGTTCAGGAAGTAGGGAGTATGGACTAGGAAGTAAGAAAGGCCCCCCTACTCCCTACTTCCTACTCCTTACTCCCTCTCTGAACCCTGAACCCTTTTTCATTCAGTAAGTTTCCACGGCCCCCAGGGCTTTCAGGCTGGCTTTTTGGGCTTCCGTTAAGCCGGTGGCCCCGGCGATGTTCATCTGTTCGTAGGGGCGAGCGGGGCGGAGGGTGGCCAGACAGGCTCCACTTACCAAATCCCACAACTTAATGGTCACGTCAAGGCTGGCGGTAGCCAGTATTTGCCCATCGGGATCAGGGTGGGGGGCAACCGAGATAACCAGATCGGTGTGGCCCGACAAAACCTGGCGAGGGCGGCCAGTCTGAAGATCCCACAGGTAACATTTGTAGTCCTCACCGCCGCTGACTAAGGTTTGACCATCCATAGTGAACCTGACACACCAAACGCGACTGCCGTGTTCGGAAAAGGTTTTGAGACAAAAGTTAGTTTGTAAATCCCAGAGCTTGATCGTTTGATCTTGACCGGCGCTGGCTAACAGCCTTCCATCCGGGCTGAAGGTCACTGACCAGACTTGACCGCTATGCTCGGCGAAAGTTTGCAGACATTCCCCAGTCTCAACACGCCACAAGCGGACGGTTTGATCGGCGCTGCCGGTAGCCAGCAGACGCCCATCGGGGCTGAGAGCGGCTGTCCAGACCCAGCCGGTATGTCCCCGCAAAATTTTCAAACAATCCCCACTTTCGAGATGCCAGAACCGCACCGTCTTATCATCACTACTGCTGATCAGGAGGCAACCATCCGGGCTAAAAACTAATTGGCGGACCCAATCAGTATGGCCTGATAAGGTGTGGAGACATTGGCCGCTCTTCACGTCCCAGACTTTAATCGTTTTATCATAGCTGCCACTGGTCAGCAGGCGACCATCAGGACTGAAGGCGACCGACCAAATTCTATCGGTATGCCCGCGTAATGTTTGGCCGGGGCTTTTGGTCCTGACATCCCACAACTGGACCATGGCATCGCCATGACCACTGGCTAAGGTTTGGCCGTCAGGGCTGAAGGCCACAGATAAGGTACGATTGGCGTAACTGCGCCAGGTTTTAAGAGGCCGATAGGTTTGGGTGTCCCACAGGCGCATTGTTTTGTCATCGCCGCTGCTGGCCAGCAGGCGACTGTCCCGGCTAAAGGCCACCTGCCAGACCCGCCCGGCGTGGCTCGACAAAATTTTGAGACATTTGCCACTCCGCGCATCCCAGAGGCGAACCGCGCCATCTTCGCTGCCGCTGGCCAGGAGCGATCCATCCGGGCTAAAGGCTACTTTTCTGACATAACTGGTATGTCCGGATAGGATTTGAGGCTGGTGAGGATCGGCTAAAGTCCAGAGGTAAACATTCTTATCTTCACAGCCGCCGGCCAGATACCGACCATCCGGACTGAAAGCAATGGATTTTAGCCAATTCGTCTGTCCCTGTAAACGTTTCAAGGTCTGCCCGGTTTGCAAATCCCACAGGCGCACACTTTGGTCAATGCTGCTGCTGGCCAGGTGCCGGCCATCAGGGTGGAAGGCGACCGACCAGACTTGATCTGTGTGTCCAACCAAAACGGCCAAATTCTGGCCGGCCGCCACATCCCACAAGCGGATCGTGTGGTCTTCACCCGCGCTGGCCAGCCAACGACCATCGGGGCTAAAAGCGACTTCTCGCCCCCGGTGAGTATGTCCGTAGAGCCGGCGGCGGCATTGCCAGGTTCGCGCGTCCCATAATCTCACCGCTCCATCGTTGCCATGACTGGCCAGCCAGCGCCCATCGGGGCTGAAGACGATTGACCAGACATAACCGTCATGTTCAAGGCAAGTCAACAGTTGCTGGCCGGTTCGAACTCGCCACAAGCGGATTTCTCCGTTTTCTAAGCCACCCACCAAAAATTGGCTATCGGGGCTAAAGGCCAGGCCCCAAACGCTTTCAAAAGCCTCTCTGAATACAGACCCGCGCAGATCAGCCTGGGCAAAATTTACATTTTGTAAGGCAATGTTTTGCAAATTAGCCTGCCGGACAGGAAGGCGGGAAAAATCTCGCCCGCTCAGGTCTACTTTCAGATGGATGAGCAGGTTTAGAATGTTACCGGCGGCGTAACCTGTTTCGACTGCGGGCGCGTGGCGCAGAAGAGGCAGGCTTTCGAGGAGTAGATTCGCCAGAGCGTCTTCATGCTCAAGGGTGCGGAGTAAGCGGCCAACCAGTGGGCTGAGGATGAGGCGTCCCTGGCTCTGGCGGATGTAGGTTTTGGCCTGGGCTTTGCTCAAGGCATGACGGTTAAACAGCTCGAATTGCCGGCTGAGCAATTCGTGGCAGACCTGCCGGATGAGGCGATGGGTCATGTACTCCAGAATGACATTTTGCAGGCTGAACCCGGCGAGGCTTTTTTCAACCAGGAAGCGCTGGCACAGGGCCTGTAAAGCTTCCAGCAGCCGGGGTTTGGTCACCGGACCGAGGAAATTTTGGGCCAGAGCTGCCGGGGTAACAACCTCTTGCTCGATGGCCAGCCAGAACATAATCTCCTGCTCTAGCCTGGACAGGCGGGCGAACTGTTGATCCAGGACATCGCGGATGTCGCCGAAAATAGAGACCTCTTCGGCCAGAAAGTGGGCGATATGACCGGCAAAGACCTCCAGAATGGTCTCGGAGACCAGTTTCAAAGCCAGCGGATGGCCCGAATAACGGCGGATAAGGGCCGGGCCATACTGCGCCTTACCCAGCAGCCTCTGATCTTGCAACAGCCTTTGGCCGGCTTCTTCACCCAGGCCGGCCAGTTGGAACGAGCGTACGGCCTGGCCAACCCCACTGAGTTGGGCTAAGGTTTTGGGCTTTTCACGACTGGTTAACAGCAGGCAGCTTTGGTGCCGCCCCTCTCCCAGGCAGCGGATCAGTTCCCCATAACCTTCATAGCCCGGCCGGAAATGGCCGACCCGCTCTTCCTCAGTCAGAATTGCCTCCAGATTATCCAAAATCAATAAGGAGCACCGGTTCTCCAGCAGGGGCATGAGGCGCGCCAGGTGTTGGTCGAGCCTTTCGGGCGGGCTAACCTGGGGTTCCCCGGCCAGAAAGTCAATGATTTCTGCCAGAACCTCCGCCAGGGGAGGGGCGAAGCGGAGCGAGCGCCAGATAATGTAGTCGAAGTGATCTTTGACCCCTTCGACCAGTCTGGCCGCCAGGGCCGTTTTGCCAATACCCCCCATGCCAAAGATACCCACCAACTTGCAACGGTCTGTTGTCAGCCATGTCGTTAATTGGGCCAATTCATCCTCGCGGCCGTAGAAGTGGTTGACGTCAGGCGCGTCGCCCCAGGCGATTTTGGGGTAAGATGGGTCTGGAGGGTTGGCAGGTTTTTGTGGGTCTGGGGGGAATAGTTGGGCGCACAATTGGACCGTAGTGGGGTGGCCGGCGCTGTCCAGGAAGTCTTTTAGCTCTTGAGGTGCGGTCAAGCCTTTGTGTTTGACCAGCCAGCGGGCCAGTTTTTCGACTTCGTCAGGCTCAGGGGGGATGTGCCCTTTGCGCCAATATCGGATGCTGGAGCCGCCCGACTCCCGGCCGATGGCGTAGCCTAATTCATCTTCAACAATGCCGATATTTTTGTGCTTCTCCATAGCGACGATGCGAACCGCTTTGGTTAACAAAAAGCCAAACCGTTGGGGAGATTGGGGTGCCATACCCTCCGCCCTCGCTTTCAAATGTAACTGATAAAATTGGGGATGCGAACGGCCAGAATGAAGAGTGGGTTTATAGTAGTATAACATAACCCCCCCTATTGTTTCCAGGTTATATCGCAATTTTTTTTCGGGAGGGAGTGCGACCGAGCCTCGGGCGCAGCACCGAGAACGAAAATCTGGAGTGCAAAGCTTGCTTTGCCGCAAACCAAGGTTTGCACTCCAGGTGATTTATTTTATACGAGGAGCCATCATGAACCGCCGGCACGCCACCGATAACGAAAATGATCGCCGCGCTCCGAGCCGGTCCGTGACCGGCGGCGGGTCATGGACCCTGCCGCGAGCGAAAAGAGGTTATTTATAGAGAAGGGTTATGGTTACATTGAATTAGCCGGTCGAAAGGCCACTACTCAGCAGGAGGATGCCAACCGGCGCTAACCCACTTCCGTCTGGCAATGAAGGGGCGTTTGACCATCGTTCAAGACTGTGTTTGTTGAACCGGAACGCGATAGCCCCGCCGGGCTAAGAGAAGCCAGGCATGCGCTTTACGGACCATCAATTTTCCATAGAGGTCCATCAAGGCCTGCAAGCGGGTTTGTTCGACTGGAGATAACTCCCCCGCCCCTTGGCGGTCTAATAACTCGTGCAGTTCAGTTTGGCTGGCTTCATTCATCACCTGTTCCGCCTCACGCCACAGGGCTGCATCATCCAGGAGGGATAAGGCCGCTAAGTCTTCTACCTCTTCTGGCGGCACGTCATCAAGGGGAGGGAGCGCCTGGGCAATACTATGCTGCAAGACGGTTTCCAGGCTTTGTCCGGTTGCTTCCGCCATGCGATGCGCCAGACGATACAAAGCGTCGGGTAATTCCAGGGTTACTGTCTGCATCAGATCACTCCTGGTCCATTAGGAAAAAGTTGCGGTCAATTTCAAACGAAAGTCTCTTTTGAGATTATAGCTTTACCTCTCTATCAGGTCAACCGATAAGCAAGTTCAGCGTGGCTTTCACTGTTGGGATGGATTTTTTGAGGTTGAGGTTTTAGCCGGGGATTCGGTGCCAATTCCACTGTCAAAATTGGGAGTACGAACTGCCACAATAAGGAGTGAGTTTATAGTAGTATGGCATAAAAAGGAATTACTGAACCAATCCCGTGATTTTAAATCCTAAAGAGGGCAATGTGATTGGACTTCAGTAATGAATAGTTATACAGGAGGATAGATTATGCGTTTTTTTTACAGGTTACGGTTTATAATTTTCTTGGTAATGTTGGGCTCTCTTTTTTCTACATCAGTACAAATAACTCAGGCGGACGGATTAGAGGACATCGGGTATCCTTTTGGGCCTTGTCAGACCTGGTATGTATTTCAAGGATATAATGGGTTCACACATAAAAACTATTATGATCCTGGTAGCGGAGAAGGTCTTGATAATACTTATGCTTTTGATTTAATTATAGACGACTGGTGGAACACGGATGGCACGGCAGGCGCCGAAATAGTTGCGGCAGCAAGTGGTACTGTTACAACGTACTACGGCGGTGTTGGTCATGGATGGGGTGTATATATCCACTTGTCAGATGGAAACATCATCTACAATGATCATTTGATGAACCTAAAAGTGGTAAATAATCAATGGGTAAACAAGGGTGAACCAATTGGTGATGTCTACGATGGTCAGCCTGGTGGTGTCAATCATATTCACTTCCAGGTAGGCACAAATCCACAATCTTTACCTCTTACTTTTGGTGTCTGGGATTATCCCACACCGGGCCCTGTCGCACCAGGTGGACCTCCTGGTAGTACTGGGGAATGGAGAGGGACCGAGATTAAGTCAGATTGTATTGAAGGGCATATTGACACACCTACTAATTAACACCATAGTAGCCGGCACAAGTTTTATTGAGGGGTGGGCCAAGATTCAAGACAGCACCATTGATCAGATTGAAATTTGGATTGATGGTAGCCACCAGGGTAATGCTACCTATGGCTTGCCACGTCCCGATGTAGGTGGGGACTATGGCTACCAATGGGCATGGGATACTACGACCTACCCCAACGGCATCCATACAATCCAGGTGAAGGCTGTGGCGGCAAATGGTGAGAGTGCATTTTTGCCCCAAAATGGAGAGACAACTATTCAAATTGATGTTCAAAATCATGATATCACACCACCGGTAACTAGCATTAAACTCGATGGACAAGCCGGGAACGATAACTGGTATGTGACGCCAGTGGAGATTACGCTCACTGCGACCGACGATCTGGCGGGCGTGCAAGGAATAAATTATCGGATTGATGGTGGGACATGGCAGATATATCAAGCTCCGTTGACGCTGGTTGACGAAGGGATAACCAACTTTGAATTTCGCTCCATTGACCAGGCGGGCAACGTCGAGCCAACCCAACAGCGCCAGATAAAGATTGATACCCGGTCCCCACTGGTCGATACCTGGACCGATCAGGCAGACTACACCCGAATTGAGCCGTTCATCGTTCGGTACACGGTTTCCGACCCTGAGCCGGGTTCTGGCCTTGACACGGTCGTAGCCGCCTTCGAGGAGCAGACAGTTGTCGCCGACCAGACGGTTGATTTGTTCTGGGCTGATCTGGGAAGCTATACGCTTGAGGTAACGACCGGGGATTATGCTGGCTGGACAACGACAGATCAGGCCTCGTTCAATCTGATCGCGACCCTAGACAGCTTGCTGGGGACGGTCGATCACCTCTGTGAACTGGGGGATATTGATAACAAAGGGGTGTGCAAGGCCCTTTCCCAAAGGCTTGAACATGCTTTACAAAAACGTGATGCGGAGCAACTCCAGATTGCAGCCAACACGTTAAACGTCTTTGTCAAGCAAGTTAAAACCCAAGCAGGTAAACATATCAGCGATCGCGGGGCGCGCATTCTTCTGATGGACGCGCAATATGTCATCGAGCATCTAAACTAAAGGGGGAAGGGCAGTAGACAAACCCTCTACCTACTCTTCACTGGCTACCCAGATATCTGGACATAAAAGACCTCCCAGGTTTCTAAAACCTGGGAGGTCTGGCATTGGCGGAGACTACGGATGATTGTTCGGATTATCAACCGCCAACCCTTCGGCGGAGGCAGCGACGTTGAGACGGTCGTCGGCGGAGAGGAAAATGAGGGCCGCTTCGCCGGCCGCGACTAATTGTTGATTGAGATTCAAGGCTGTGCCCAGATGTACAGCGTCATACCCACGTAGCTGGTGGTCAACAACCAATTCACAAGCACGTTGGATAATCGCTTCATTAACTGGCGCAAGCCGATAGAGTGAATGACGATGCTCAACAAATAAATCACCTATCCTGACATATTCATCAAAGGTTACGGTTCCTTCACGTAATCGTCGGGCAAAGGCACTCGTTATCTCGACTCGTAACAGATGTGAACTCAAAATAATGGATAGGGGTAAAGACCAGTGAGTGTTTCAACCAGTCACTTCCAGCTTCAGTGATGTAAAGTTTAACAGCAGCACTTGTGTCCAGATAATATGTACTCATGCCCGATCTTCACGTTCCTCAATGACCATCTCTGATAGAGGCCGCCCCACACTGAACTTGCGGGCTAATTCAGCTTGTTCCTCCAGAGAGACCGGTTTGTGGTCAGATGGCAATGGCTCCGGCGGCAATGACAAACCAGCCTCCCCCAAGATTTGCAAAACGCGTTCCCGTTCAGTAAGTGGGGCAGGTCGAGGCTGAATAACGATCCGCGCTTCTTCCTTGACAACCTCGATACCCCCCTCAAGCCATTCATGAATAGCAGCGCGGGGGATCAACAGCCCTTCGGGCGTCACCTGGACTTCAATTTTTGTGGGCATAACGTACTCCTTATTTAGATAATGGCGATTTTAAGCCCGGCTGGTATGAGTGTAGCTGGCATTGTAGCATAGATGAAAACATCAATCAATCCCCTCCTCATCCCCCCCCCGTAGCAAAGCAACGCGTTCTACCTGGCTCAATTGGGCCTGGGCCGAACCAACGGCGGCGTAGAAGGTTTCGTCGTAAGTGCGGGTCTGGACGACGACGGGCATGGGGACAGCGTGGCCCATGATCAGGGCCTGTTGCCTGGTATCGAGACGGGCCAGGACCTCGCGCAGGCTGCTGGCCCCGGAGACGCCGGTCAGGACCGCGTTAATGTCGCGTTCGTTGTCGAGAAGGGCGGTGACGCGGGTGCCGATCTGGCTCATGACCTCTTCGTCAATGCCGGAGGGGCGCTGGTCCACGATGAGGAGGGTGACATTATATTTGCGTAGCTCGCGGGCAATGATGCCAAAGATGGTCTGGCGAGCGATCTGGGGGTCGAGGAATTTGTGCGCTTCTTCGATGACGATAACCAGGGGACGCGGTTCGGCGGCTTGGTTGCCCAGAGCCTGTTCCACCCGCTCGACGTACATCTGGTGGATGCGCCGGGTTAGATAGTTAGCTACCAGAATGTAAGCATCGAGGGCGTTGCCGTAACGACCGAACTCCAACACAACACTAATCCCTTTGTCTAAATACTCCAAAATCCGCCGGGCGCTGTCTCCTTTCCAACTGTCACGCAAGAAATCGAAGCGGGTCAACTTTTCTAAGCGGCGACTCAAGGCATCAACACTGGAGCGAACAATATTGGTATGCTCGGCCAGGGCGTCCATTTTGTCTTTATCAGCCTCCAGGAGATCTTTGACCCAATTTTTGCCCCACTGCCGGCGCAGCGTATAGGCCGCGCCGATCATCTGGTCGCTCAGATCCAGGGTAACTTTGAGCATCTCCAGGTCCTCAGGATTGATGTCTTCATAGCGCAGGGTAACCACGTAGTCGGGGCGGATGTTGCGCCGCCGGCTGCTCTCCTCATCCAGGGTGAAGATCGCAATCTGCTGCGGGAAGAGCTGTTTCAGACCTTTGACCGGGTTGCGACTCTCAGTTTGGACTTCCCAGCCATAATCATTATGCATATCAAAAATGAGGCTGACAGCGGCATTTTTTTGCACCATCCCCGCCAGGAGCATGCGGGTCAAAAAGCTTTTCCCCGTGCCACTTTTGCCAAAAACCCCCATGCTTCGCTCGACGACCCGCTGCAAGTCCAAATTGACCGGGATGTCTATCATATCGATAGGTTCGCCGATGTAGAAATGGGTGGCATCTTCCGGGCCGAAGACTAGGTTGACATCTTCTTCAGTAGCAGCGCGAACCTCAGCGAAGTGGCCGGGGATCGTTTTGACCGGACGTGGCTCATCGGTCTGGTCGTCCAAAATGAGCATAGGAGCCACGTGGATGGTGCCAAAGACGGTGGAGCCTTGATGGGCTTCACGCAAAAAGGGGTCGCTGACATCAGGCGGGATGCTTTGGATGAGCGGGTTAGTGTTCCCCAGGAGAATGTCGGTCACCATGCCAAAGAAACGGGTCTGAGCTCCTTCGACGATGACGTAACGTCCAACGGCCATCTCTTCGACCAAGGCGTTGACCTCTAGCTTAACATCCAACCCTTTGCTGAGTGAGCCACCGACTACAATGCCGAGCTTTCGCCTTGCGGGGGTCAGGCGCGGAAAAAAAAGATCAAGTTCGTCAATTGAGTTCCCCATAATTTAATTTAACTCCACTTTCGATAACCTTTGACAGTCCTTCTATTTTTGTTTATAGTTGGTCTGAGTTACAACACAGTTGACTTTATGTAGAGGAGGAAGACCTGCTTGTGAGTCCGGATTATTTACAAAACCTCATCGATCGAATCATTATTTTTTTGCCTAAATTGGCCCTGGCAATTTTCATTTTTTTTGTCGCCCTTTACCTTGCTCATCTAGTGGCGCGTCTGGTGAGACATGCCCTGACCCGCCGCGATATGGACCCAGAATTAACCCTTTTACTAAGTCGAAGTGCTAAATGGACCGTTATCGTTCTTGGCACCTTTCAAGCTCTGGCCCAGATACACTTTAATTTGGGCGCTTTTTTGACCGGTTTGGGCATTCTTGGTTTTACCGTTGGTTTTGCCTTACAAGATATTACCAAGAACTTTGTGGCCGGTATTTTATTACTTTTCCAACAGCCCTTTGATATTGGTAGCGCCGTTCAAGTGAGCGACTACGGCGGAACGGTCGTTGAGATTCAGGTGCGTTCAACGACGATCAGGACCTGGGATGGACTCATTGTCATTATCCCTAACGCAGATGTGTATACCAGTGTTATTACTAATTATAGCCAAAGTGTCAAACGCCGGATTCAACTGGATGTGGGCGTCGCCTATGATTCTGATCTCGAACAAGTGACCCAAATTTTGCTAGAGACTTTGCGAAATATGCCGGACATTATTCACGATGACCCGGCTCCGGCGATTTATTTCCAGGAATTTAGCGATAGCGCCATCAACCTTTCGGCCTATTTCTGGTGTGATACATCTGTTTGTAACCCGTTTGTGGCTAAAGATCAGGCTATTAAAGCGGTCAAGACTGCTTTTGAGCAAGCCAAAATCGAAATTCCGTATCCTGTTCGGACGGTGGTGATGGAGAAAGTGTAAGGTGAAGGATATAAAGCAATGCTTTCAGATTCGTACCGATCTTTGACCTCCTTAGATTTTTACTTGCCTGTTCTATTTTCTTTTGCTTGCCAGCGCCGCAAAGCCTGACGGTTTGACTCAAAAGCAATTTCATCATTTGCCGGTAGTTCCGATGGGGCATAAAAGGCTAGTTCAACCATGTCGTCCATCGGTTTGGGCTTACCCCCGGTGATCTGAGCCCAATATAAAATTAAGATGCCAGCCCCTTTGACGGCGGAAAAATAATGAAAAATGTCGAAGAGACCGCTCAGTTCAACCTCCAGGCCGGTTTCTTCTTTGCACTCGCGTACAGCGGCTGCTGCGGGGCTTTCATCGATTTCAACGAAGCCGGAGGGAAAACACCATTGGCCTCGCCCTGGATCAATCCCCCGGCGGCCGAGTAAGACCTTACCCGCTTGCTCGACAATCACTCCTGCCCCAACTTTGGGGTCTTGAAAGTGAATCCACTCACAAGCGGGGCATTGCTGTCGCAACCGGTCAAAGAGTTCACGATAGACCAATTCGGTGGCACACATAGGGCAATATTTGAACTGTTGTCTTAAGGGCACGAAACCAGAGTTTGTTTGTAACTGAAGGTCATCGGAGTTAGATTTGAAGTTTGAATTATGTTTATCGGTCATTGATCTCATCTCAAACAGATTGATAAAGGTATTTTAGGCTATCCAGGCGGTCTTGACAATTTAAGTCACGTTGGAACTGGAATTTATTGAGCGCTTGCGATAGAATGTTATGGGATAGACGATGGCTAACCTTAAGTTGGGTAAATGATAGGAGCAAACGATGTTGGGCAAAACACAAATCGGCGGGGTAAAATCTGAGCGTGGATTGACGATGATTGGGGTTTTGACTATGAAAAGCCGGCCTGGGACAGCGGGCCGCATCATGTCGGCCCTGGGAGCTCACGAACTAAACATTGAATTTATTGCCCAAACGATTGACCTGGCCGAAAACGACAGCATTGTTTTTTGTGTCAAGGCGGAACAGGCTGATGAGGCGATGGCAGTTTTGCAAAATTTGAAGCCAGAATTAAAGGCTGAAACCATTTCCCGGCGAGATCATGTCGGTTTGGTCTTTACCTTTGGCCCCGAGTTCAGGCACATGCCCGGTGTTGCTGGCAAAATATTTGATTTGTTGGGCCAGGCGGATATTAATATCATTGCTATTAGTACCTCAATGGCGGCTGTTACCTGTGTCCTCGAGGACGATTGTGTGGCCAAGGCCGAGGCTGTTTTAAAAACAGTTTTTGAGACGCCGTAGTAAAAAAAGGCATGCTTCAATCGCTTAAAAAACTTCTTACAATTTAGTCGCCTACCCTAACAACGCTGTGAAACGTGAAGCGTGAAACGCAATAACGTACTGCGTACTGCGTAATGCGTAAAGACTTTGCCGCCATCAGACTATTACGCAGTACGTATTACGTATTACGTTTGGTAAACCTGTTTCGTTAGCCAATGAACCATGCCCCTTCCCTCTTAGCGTAATTCGCTCCTGACCGTTTCATAGAGTGTTTCAGCCTTGAGGTCGGCCAGGGTATAGCAAGGCGCATCCAATTCGTCGGCCAGGGCTTGAGCCAGACCCCGGTCAAAGCTGGGATGTTCCATATTGATGACCACAGATTTGATGTCATCCTTGCGGATGTTGGCCGCAATCTGGTGCGCTTCTTCCTGAGCCGGTAGGCTGGAGATAGAGACGTTGCCAGCGCCATCGGTGAGCAAGATCATGATACAGCGTAGCTCTGGGTGGGCCCGCATATGCCGGGCCATAACCTCGTGCGACAGCAGTAGACCAGCCGAGAGAGGAGTTTTGCCCCCAACGGGGACATCGGTCAGGGCTCTTTTAGCTAATTCAACACTGGAGGTAGGGGGCAAAGCCAGCCGAGCTTCCTCCTTATGAAAGACCACCAGGCCAACCTGATCGCGACGTTGGTAAGCATCCAAGAGGAGACTCATAATGGCCCCTTTGGTAGCTTCCATGCGCTCAGCAGCGGCCATAGACCAACTCGCATCAACCACAAACAAGATCAAGTCAGACGTCCGTCGGACTCGTACCTTCTCCTGCAGGTCTTGTCGTTCAATGGCGAAGGCACGGTCTTCTTTATCACGCTCTTTTTGATAGGGGGCTGCGGCCCGGATAGTAGCATCAAAGGCAATATCGGTGGGGCGATCTTTGACCGGACGAGCCTGAATGTAACGGCCGCGTTTGCGGTCGGTTTTGGTATAGCTGCGCTTGCCAGTTTGATGCCGGGACATCTTATCCAGCGAAGTTTGCAGCCGGCGGACTTTAAAGTCTGACCCGATTTCCACCTTTTTATTGGCTGCGTTTTGTTCACCGTCTGTTTGATTAGACTGATTGGGTTGCGGAGGTGCTCCGGTTGGTGGAGGCGCCTCCGTTTCTTGAGCCTCTACTTCGTCAGCATCGTTTTTTTTTCCTGTGATGTGCTGGGGACTTCCTCAGGAACGGTTTGGGTTTCCGTTTCCTGCTCAACCTCTTCCCGGATATTCTCCAGCCGCTCGGCCAGGGCTTGCATTTGGGCTTCGGTATCCTGGAAAGGTTGTCGTTTCAAGCGGTGTGGCAAGGCGAGTTCGGCCGCTTTGAGTATGTCATAGGTGCTGATTTGCTCCCGCCCCTGATAAGCGGCATGGGTCAGGGCTGCTTTCAAGATAACGATATCCCCCCGGTGTCCATCAACTTGCATTTCAGCCATCAACCCAGCAATGATTTGCAAGTCGCGAGGCGTATATTTAACTTTGGGAAGCAGCTCCCGTGCTTTGGCAATATTTGTAGAAATGGCCTCCTCTTCAGCTTGCCAGGTGGCATAGAACCCCTCGGAATCGCGTTCAAATTGGAGCGTATGTTCCAAAATTTGCATCCGGGCGATGGCATCGTTGATGCTTTCAATATCAACACAAAGGGCAAAGCGGTCTAAAAGCTGTGGCCGTAAGTCCCCCTCTTCGGGGTTCATACTACCCACAAAAATGAAACGGGCCGGATGGCTGAAGGAAATCCCTTCCCGCTCCACCACGTTTACCCCCATAGCGGCTGAGTCCAGCAGCAAGTCAACGACATGGTCATCTAAGAGATTGACTTCGTCTACATAAAGTAATCCTCGGTTGGCGTTGGCCAAAACGCCCGGGTCAAAATGGCGTTCGCCACGTTTGATCGCTTTTTCAATGTCCAGCGTGCCGACCACGCGATCTTCGGTGGCACTAACCGGTAAGTCTACAAATCGAGTGCGTCTGATGGCGACCGGCAGGACTTCCCCATCAGCAACCCGTTCTCGACAGATATCACACTGTTGAGTGGGACGATCAGGATCGCAGCCAAAGGGACAATCTGCCACCACCTTAATTTCAGGCAGGAGCGCGGCCAGTGCACGTGCGGCCGTTGATTTGGCGGTGCCTCGCTCACCTCGGATTAAGACGCCACCGATTTGTGGGTTAACAGCATTTAAGATGAGGGCCAAGCGCATATTTTCTTGACCTACAATGGCGGTAAATGGAAAAATAGAGGGCATATCCAGAAATCTCCAAGAATTTGTTGCACTTCTAAACAAGATAAGTATTATATTAGCATTTGTCAAAAAGTAAAAGTTCTTACCAGGTCTATTTATCTATGTCTATCTCTCCACCGACTGCCCTAGAAGTACACCAGCGTTTAATGGAAACATTTGGTCCCGTCGATTGGCGTCCTAACCTGAGGCCAGTTGATGAATTGGTCAGTACAATTTTGAGCCAGAATACGAGTGACATAAACCGTGACCGGGCTTATGAAAGCCTGAAAGCCCAGTTTAGTAGCTGGGAAATGGTCCGGGATGGTGATGTGGCTGAAATCGAAGCGGCTATTCGAACGGCCGGATTATCCAAGCAAAAAGCCCCCCGGATTAAGGCTGCCCTGGAATTTATTACCGAGACCCAGGACGAGTTGACCCTCGATTTTTTGAGGGAGATGCCTGTAGACGAAGCACGCGCCTGGCTGACCCAAATGAAAGGGATCGGCCTCAAAACAGCTTCGATTATTTTGCTGTTTGCGTTGGACATGCCTGCTTTTCCAGTTGATACCCATGTACATCGAACCAGTAAACGTTTAGGGCTAATCCCTGCAAAAACCAGCGCCGAGCAGGCCCATTATTTGCTGGAGGAAGCTCTACCGGCCGAAACATATCTTGACGCTCATCTAAACTTGATCCGCCTGGGACGCGAGATTTGTCACGCTCGGAAACCCGATTGCGAAGCCTGCCCTCTAAGGACCATCTGTGTTTATTATAATCAACAACAAAAAGCGTGTCGAGAGGATTAGGCTTATGATACGGTTTCGTGAAACGTGAAATATGATGGATAATAAACGTCAGTAATAGATTATAAACTTAGACAGTGATATGGCAAAAAAAACAGCTAAGAACTTATCTGGCGAAAATAGTGTTTCGCCCCTCCGGCAGATAACCGATGAAGCAGATAAGCGCGATACTTCTTTTATGGAAGAGGTCAGGGCTTTAACTACTGGGTTGGGGTGGGGCGTACGGTGGTTGGGGCTTTCACTGGCTTGGGGGCTATGTCTGTTTGGGTTCATCGCTTTAGTTGGCTATGCTATTTGGGGTGGCCCAATTGACAACCCATGGGCCTACTATGGCCTGATTGTAGTCGTCGGATTGTTGGCCGTGGGTTTGTCAGCGCTACGACGACGGTTTAGCTGAAGACAGATTTCTGAAATCGGGAGTCGTCAATTAACAAACGCGCTAGCCCGTCACTGAGCGATGTTTGAGGTTGGTACTTTAGTAACCTTTGGGCCAAAGTGATGTCAGCCACCAGCCGGGAAACGCCGCCACTGGCTTGGCTAAGGTACAACACCTGTGGGTCGCGTTGGGTGACCTGGCTAATTAATTTCACTAACTCGTTGATACTGGTTCCCTGTCCTGAGCCAATGTTGATAATGCGCTGATTGACATCTTGAGCCGTGGCAGCGGCAACAAGGCTGGTGACGACATCGTCAACGAAGACAAAATCACGAATTTGATGCCCACCACCGTGAACAGTGAGTGAACCCTCCCACAGGGCTTGCTGCATGAAATGGGGGATGACCGGCGGGTGCGCTGGCGAGAGGTGTTGGCCAGGACCATAAGCGTTGAAGATGCGCAAAATCACCGTTTCGATGCCCCATAACTGGCCAATACTGATGATGTAATATTCGGCGGCCAGTTTGCTGACCCCATAAGGGCTGGTGGGTCTGGGGGGTAAGTCCTCAGTGACTGGTTGTTGTTCTTGTTCGCCGTAGATGGCCCCAGATGAGGCCAAAACCACCCGTTTGACCCCGGCGTCGCGCATAGCCTCCATAAGGGCGACGGTACCACCAACATTAGTGGCATTATACTCGCGGGGATATAAAATCGACTCTGACACGGAGACCCGGGCGGCCAGATGATAGACACAGTCTACCCTGTTGAGTAAAGCCCAGAGCTTGGGCTTGTCGCTGACATCGCCCCGGGTGAAGTGAATATCTGGATGTAAGCGTTCTGGATTGCCTGCGCTTAAGTCGTCTATGACCCGTACGTGATGGCCTTCCAGATGCAGACGATTAGCTAAAGCGGCGCCGATAAAACCGGCGCCTCCGGTAATGAGTATTCGCATCGTTGACCTGCTCTGTGTGAGTATTAAGGATCAATGGCAGTTTCGGGGGCCACGTCTGGTTCGAGTTGAGCTTCGCCTTTAGTAACCCGGCTGAGGAAGATAGCCGCCAGAATCAGGACGACAACAGAAAATAGAAACATGGAACGGTAGCCCAGGATGTCGATCGTTTGCCCAATAGCAATTGGTCCCACAATGGCTGCGGATAAGGAGGCGAAGTAATATAACCCCGTATAAGCACCTACCTGTTTTNNATAAGCACCTACCTGTTTTTGTGTTACGCTATCAACGACCATGGGCAGGCTATTGATATTGATCAGGGCCCAACAAGCTCCCACAACAACTAAGGCGATGATGACGGTGGTGATGCTTTTGGTGGTGAAGATTAACATCAGGGTCAGGCTAAACCCAACTAAGCCAACAACAATCGTTTTTTTGCGTCCAAATCGCCCGGCCAGATAGCCGGCGGGGACGGCAAAGAGTATAAACATCCCCCCGGCGATAATGAAGAGTTGTGAGGCCTCACCGGGGGTAACACCAAGTTCAAAGGTGGCATAGGAGGTAAAAAAGGTTTCCAGGGAATTATAGGCCAAAAACCAAAGGAATATAGCCAGCAAGAGGTTGAAAACACTTTTATCTTCCTCCTGCCAGACGAAGCGCAGGTTATCAATTAAGCCCGCTTCTTTTTCAGATATGGGTTCAGCTTCATAGGTACGTGGTTCTTTAATGGTCGTTACTACGATGATGGCTGAGCCAAGCGCGACGAGTCCTCCCACAATGAAGGGCAAGGTAATATCCAGATCAAACAAGATGCTGCCCGCAGCCAGCCCGATGACCACGCCTAAGCCTCCCATCAGGTTAATGATGCCATTTGCCGGGCTTCTGAACTGAGAAGGGACGATATCGGGCATGAGGGACACCGCAGGTGTACGGTAAAACGCGGAAGCTAATAAGGTGATACTCAAAGCAACCATGAGCAAGGTGAAGGGAATAATCAGGGCTGAAATTTGGCCATTTAACTCAGGAGGGATCAATTTTACGGCAAAGGGAATTAAAACGAACCCCAAAACCGAAATTGGCGCACCTATCATAATGTAAGGCATGCGGCGACCAAAACGGGTGCGGGTATTATCGCTTTTGGCTCCAACCCACGGTTGGATAAAGGCCGCAGCAATATTATCTAATGACATGATAAAACCGGTTACTGTGGCTGGCAGCCCAAAGCCAAGGAGAAGCGTAGCATTGCCCGCCGGGGTAAAGTTTGGGTTCCCGGCTTGTAAAAAGATGGGCACATAAGCGTTGTAAACCGCCCAGACGAGAGAGACACCTAAAAACCCAAAACCCAATAGAAATACCTGGCCGTAATTTAATTTCATACTCCTGGCTGCTTAGTCAGCTACTCAGCTAGTCGGTAGTCTGAGCGGTCTAATTCCCAAGGGTAAATAATCCAATCTTCAGTGATGCTCGTATAATAATCCGGGGCCAAATCCGGGAAAACAGACCGGTGAGGCTTATAGTGCATGACGAACGTGGTGGCTGTTCCGCCGGCCTGTTCCACTCGCTCCTTAACTGAAGTTACTTCTTTTCCCCTATCCCATAGATCGTCAACGACGAGAATATGTTCCCCTCGTAACAGACTATCACCCGGGAACTGCATAAAAACCGGCCAATCGAGGTCGAGGTTTTCATCGGAATAAAAGTCGACGGAAGCAACTAAAACTTTGGAGATTCCCAACCTTTCGGCTATGATACCCCCAGGTACAATACCACCCCGGGTAATAGCCAGCAGTGCGTTGTAGTGCCGGCTTTTGAGTTGGGGGATCATGTCCAAAATAAGTTTTTCAACTTCTTGCCAGGTTAAATAAATTTTCTTCATGGCTATTTGTTAACTAATGATGAGATGACATTTTTATTAGGTATTCAAGATTATATACCAAACTATGGTATAAATCTAGTACCTTTTCACCTATCTGTCACGCATGCGTGAGGCG
>JABAHQ010000879.1_pt2 | contig 20660 bp, 16 predicted proteins | sample 7062091 | NCBI WGS metagenome assembly JABAHQ01 (sample SAMN14534359, study PRJNA622989) | marine sediment metagenome | biome: marine biome [ENVO:00000428]; feature: marine pelagic biome [ENVO:01000023]; material: deep marine sediment [ENVO:00002113] | place: India: Gulf of Kutch | collected...
ATGGTATCGCTACCTCCAATGGCAATACAGTAGTCTATACGCCGGCGCTAAATTTCAACGGAACAGACAGTTTTATTTATATTGTTAGCGATGACCTTCTAACTGATACGGCTGCAGTAACAGTCACCGTTGCCGCAGTCAATGATGCACCGCAGACAATAAGTGACAAGGCGACTACGGCCGAGAATACGCCAGTTGTCATTGCAGTGCTCAATAATGATAGCGATGTGGATGGTATTTTAGTGCCAGCCTCGGTAACGGTGATTAGTGGGCCAGGCAGCGGTTCAGCCAGCGTGGACAGCGTTACGGGGGAAATTATCTATACTCCCGATCCGGGTTTCAGCGGTAGTGACAGCTTTACCTATGAAGTGTGTGATGACGGCGCGCCCCTCCCTGCCCAGTGTGCGACGGCGACAGTCACAGTTACGATCAACGCGGCAGCAGCGACTGTCTGCGCTGCTACCCCTGATGATGGCATCACCGTCTATCCTGCTGTCCAGCAGGCGCTAGATGCCTCCAACCCCGGCGATACGGTTAAGATAGCCGGCTATTGCGCGGGGGTTGAAGCGCGGGCCGGTCTGATTCAAACGGTCTATATCAGCCAGCCCTTGACCATTCGAGGGGGATATACAGTCACCGATTGGGTGAACAGCCAGCCTATCACCCAGCCAACTACACTGGATGCTTTGAGGCAGGGGCGGGTGATGGTCATCACCGGTACTGAGGCTAATGTGACCATCGAAAATCTGACTGTGACCCAGGGAACGGTTAGTGGGGTAAACTTTTGTCCAACAAGTTGTGGAGGGGGTATTTTGGCAACCGGTCCTCTCTCGTTGACGAACGTTCGCATTATTAGTAACACTGCTGGACGCGATGGGGGCGGCGTGGCTGCCCTAATGACTACCACTGTCACTGGCGGGAGCTTTGAGACTAATGCGGCCACTGGTTCTGTCTCTCGTGGTGGGGGATTGGCTACTTTTGGAGCAGTGAGCATTAGTGGTACTACTTTCATCAGCAACACCGCTGCGCTTGATGGGGGTGGAGCTTGGGCGAATAGTGGCGTTATCGCCACTACCGTTCACTTTGAAGGCAACGTGAGCCTCAGCGGTAGTGGCGGTGGTGTTAGAGCGCCTTTGGGTGAACTTACTTTTGACAATACAACCTTTATTAGTAACAGCGCCCTTGTGGACGGCGGCGGAGTGCACAGTTTCGATGCCACGCTCGTGAGGGGTAGGTTTGAGAACAACGTTGCCCAAAGAAATGGGGGTGGATTGCGCATAGACAGATGGCTGACTCTGACCGGCACCCAATTTATCGACAATAGCGCTGCCGACCTTGGTGGTGGGCTGGTGATTTCCCAAACGTTTGGCGGGACGGGGCGCCTGGTCAACGGCCTATTTGCCCGTAATCACGCCGGTGCTAATGGCGTTAGTCTCTACCTTAACACCCAGAGACCAGTTGATATTCTACACGCCACGATCGCCAGCCCGACGATTGTCGCTGGACAGGCTATCTACATCGCTGGTGGCACGGCGAACATCACCAACACCATCATCGCCAGCCACACCACGGGAATCGAACAGGCAGGCAACAGTAGCGTTAATGAGGATTACAACCTCTTCTTCAATACTCCTACTACGATCACGGCTGGCGTCAATAGTGGCGGTAACAGCTTTGTGGGCAACCCGGCCTTTCTCAACCCGGCCAACGATGATTATCACCTGACCGTCGCCAGCGCTGCTCTTGACGCCGGGGTGGAAGTAGGGGTGACTGTCGACTTTGAAGGAGACGTGCGTCCGCAAGTCGCCGGGCCCGACATCGGCTACGATGAGTCCTCCTCCACACCCCAGGCTGACCTCAACATCAGCAAGGTCGCCAATCCGAGTACGGCTGTCCCCGCTGAGACGATCACCTACACGATTGTCTTCTCAAACGCTGGCCTCAGCACCGTCGCCGGCGTTGTCATCACCGATATTGTGCCACCCTACCTGACTAACTTGCTCGTTCTCGTCAGAGGGGCAACCATTACACCGACTGGCAGTTTGACTTATGTCTGGCAAGTGCAAGACCTGGCCTTGGATGAGGGAGGTGTTATCACCATTACGGGGGAACTCATTAGCCCGTTGCCTCGCGGCTTTGTCTTTACCAATACCGCCCAAATTACAACCACCACTTCTGATAGCCAGGCCAACAATCACAACGCTGTAGTGACGGTGACCGTCGCCAATGCTCCGCCCCAGGCTGTCGACGACAGTGACAATACCGATGTAGATACCGCCATCACCCTCACCGTTTTGGGCAATGACAGTGACTTGAATGACGATAGCCTGATACTGACGACGGTGAGCAGTCCGGCCAACGGTACGGCCTTCATTAGCGGTGATGCCGTGATTTACACGCCAGCCTTGAACTTCAATGGCTTGGATACTTTCACCTACGTTGTCAGTGATGGCCTGTTAACTGACACAGCCACCGTCACTATCACGGTCAACGCGGTCAATGACCCGCCAGACGCCTTCGACGACGAAGATACAACCCTGGAGGATACACCGGTTACAATTGACGTTCTAACCAACGATATCGACCCAGAAGCGGACAATCTAACCGTTACCGTCATCGGCGTGCCGGGACAGGGCGCGGTGACCAGCGACGGCAAGACGGTTGCTTACACACCAACCCTGAACTTCAACGGGATGGATATCTTTACTTACACCATTAGCGACGGTAACGGCGGCTTTGATACAGCTACGGTCACAATTAGCGTGACCGCCGTTAACGACCCACCGGTGGCGGTAAACGACAACTATAGTACGGCCGAGGATACGCCGTTATTAGTTTCGGCAGAAACCAGGATTTTGAGCAACGATGCTGATATAGAGAATGACGCACTCACCACGACTCTTGTCAGCGGCGTACTGACCGGGACGCTTATCCTCAATCCTGACGGCAGCTTTGTCTACACGCCAACACTTAACTTCAGCGGACTGGTCACTTTCACTTATCGCGCCACCGACGGTTTGGCTTTATCGAACCTGGCGACGATGACTATCGTCGTCAGCCCGGTCAATGATCCACCACAGTTTATCAGCTTGGCCGATACAGTCGCTAAAGTAGGTTTACCTTACGGGTATACGTCCATCGCCACTGATGTGGATATCGGCGATCACCTAACCCTGACTGCTTTGACCTTGTCCCCCTGGCTGACTCTTTCTGACCATGGCGATGGCACCGCCACCCTGAAGGGGGTACCAACTGTCGCCGATGTGGGCGATCACCTGATTGTTCTTCAGGTCAGCGATGGCCAGAGCAGCGACACCCAATCTTTCACCATCACAGTTGAGGCGGCAGGGCCAACGGCCACCACGCTTTATCTACCTGTAGTGATAAAGAGTCTTCCCCCTGCCCCGCCTGACTTGATCGTGACTGAGTTAATCGCCGCCAGCAATGCCGTCACCGTGGCGATTAAGAATATAGGTGGCTCCCCGGTCATTGATGCTTTCTGGGTGGATGTTTACATTGATCCGGTCGAGCCGCCCAGCCTGAACGTTATCTGGCCGGCAATCGCTGACCAGGGGCTTGCTTGGGGTATTACTGATCCGATTCCAGCCGGTGGTGAACTCACTTTGACGGTCGGCGGCGATTTTTACTTCCCTACCGAGAGCGATTTTAGTTCATCAGCGCCGGGAACGCCGGTCTGGGCGCAGGTGGACTCGATCAATTTAGAGTCAGCATTTGGTGCGGTATTAGAAAGCGACGAAGGAAATAATATCTTTGGGCCGGTTAATGCAACGACCAGGATAGGTGACGTTGCGATAGAAGCGCCAACGCACACCTTTTCCCCGACTGCAAGAGAAGGTGGATTACCTGCACGGCGATAACATACGAAGATACCACCAGGGTTTAAACCTGGTCAGCGTATAAGTCTGCCAAAACTTGATTGCGTTGCTCTGAGGTATCAAATGAAAGGTAGAGAGTCTGCGGCGTTTCAGTTTCATCTGGTAGATAGGTCAGGCGCAAGGCAGGGCGCTTTCGGGGGCCAAAATAAATCCGACCGGGCTCAAAACTTTGGATGATCTCCGGGGTAAAGAAAGTATACCACCATCCTGTTTCACTTTCTGGAGATTGAATCAGCCATAAGTAATGGGTGTCAAGAATTTGGACCATAACGACCCGTTCGCGAGTTTGAAAAGTCTGATAATAAGCGGATTCCTCGACAAAATAACGGGTCATCCCGCCAACGGCGAAACTACCAGACGCATGAAGGGGAATCTTTTCAGGGAAGGGGAGGGGTTCGGGAGGAGTATTTGAGTTGAGGGTCTCAGGTTCAAAACGCAAGAATCCCCGCCGCCGCACCCGCCAGATAGCGATAATAACGCTCAAGCCCAACAAAAAAAGGACGCCTAGCAACAACAAACCCTCTAAGGAAGTTTTTAGAGGGGTTAAGAGTAAAATTAGTGGACCAAACAAGAGGGCCAAAATGATCCAACGGTTTAGAGTCCACCCAAAGAGGGAGTGCCGGCTGAAAAAGTAGATGAGCTGGTAGATACGACCTCTCAACAGAAAACCTTTCTCAGGAGGTTGGGTGTGGAGAATTTCAATCCTACTGTGTAAGGGGTGCCCGACATCAAACGATTATATTTTATAGATCGTATTTTTCTTGAAGCGCCTCGATCTGATCCAAAACCGAGATACGGGCTGAACCACCAAAGCTGTCATAACGTTCAACCGCCCGTTCAAAGTCAAGCTGGGCATGAATGTCTCGGTCAAAGAGCGGGCTAATTGATTTATAAAGTTGCAGGGGAATAGACCACAGCGGCTGCTCGGTGCTTAATGACAACTGAACCACCTGTCCCACCACTTCGTGCGCCCGGCGAAAGGGGAGCCCTTTTGCTACCAGATAATCGGCCAGTTCTGTTGCCAGAAGGTAACTGATCATGGCGTGGTACATACGGTCCTTTTTGACCGACAAGGTCTCAATTATATGCGTTGTGACCTGAAGACTCATAGCCAGGGTATCCACTGTATCAAACAAAGGTTCTTTATCTTCTTGCAGATCTTTATTGTAGGTTGAAGGCAGCCCTTTGAGGGTGGTAAAAAAACCGGCTAGATTACCCACCACCCGACCTGTTTTGCCCCGAATCAATTCTAACGAATCAGGGTTTTTCTTTTGTGGCATCAGGCTGGAACCGGTACTGTATGCATCATCAATTTCAACGAAATCGAACTCAGTGCTACTATAAAGAATTAAGTCCTCGGCCAGGGAACTGAGATGAGTTTGGATGATAGCCGCCCAGCTCATCACTTCGACTATGTAGTCCCGGTCAGCCACAGCATCTAGACTGTTCGGGGTGAGAGCAGCAAAGCCTAACTCGTCAGCTAGAAGCTGACGATCAATGCCTAGAGGGTTGCCAGCTAGCGCCCCACTCCCCAAAGGTAATATGTTGACCCGCTGCTCAATTTCATCTAAACGAGTAAGGTCTCGGTCGAGCTTCCAGGCATAGCTTAAGAGCCACTGGCTGAAACGAATGGGCTGGGCTTGTTGTAGATGGGTATATCCAGCCATCAACACATCAATGTGTTCTTCCGCTTGCCTTGTCAGTGCAGAGAGGCAGGCTAAAAGATACGAACGGAGTTCAGTTAATTCTTGCCGTAACCAGAGGCGGGTATCGGTTGCCACCTGGTCATTGCGAGAGCGTCCGGTATGTAACTTGCCCGCTACCTCACCAACCAACTCGTGTAAGCGCCGCTCAATGGCAGTGTGGATATCTTCGTCGCTGGCTCTTACTTCAAACTGACCATCGTCAAATTCGCGCTGAACCTTGGCCAAACCAGCCAACAGTTGCTCGCACTCCTTGGAGTTGATAATGCCCGCTTCGGCCAGTGCTTTGGCATAGGCTATGCTACCTGCAATATCAGCGGCCCACAGCCTAATATCGAAGCTAATGCTATCATTAAAGGTTCGCATTAGATCTGCGGTAGAGCCACTAAAGCGACCGCCCCATAGCATTGACATACGTTTCACTCCATATTTAACTAAAAAACCCTCGATAGGGATCGAGGGCCGCCGATGACAAATCCAACACACCCCTTAACAGGGTTTATCTGCTTCCCTCGGGGCGTTGAGTGAAGCGATAAATAATCCGACCGCGTTCCATGTCATAGGGAGTCATCTCTACCCGGACCCGATCGCCGAGCAAAACACGAATATAATACCTGCGCATCCTGCCAGCTAGATGTGCTAAAAGAGTGTGTCCGTTATCGAGTTCAACCTTGAAAGTTGCATTTGGTAAAGCTTCAACTACAGTTCCTTCTACAATTAGCTTGTCTTTTTCTGCCATTCACATTCCTTAATTTTGTATTAAATTGATAATAATTGTTGGCACGGAACAGTGCCTCAATTCCGTGCCAACAAACCTCTTCTCCTTCTTGAGGGACTTTACTTCACTTCAGCCGGGACGGGATAAAATAAGGCGGCACTGAACCCCGGTAACCTTAACGGCATCAAAAAGATTTTAGTGCAGATGATCAAACTTGTCAATAATTGGGTTAACGTAGGGAAAGCGTTGATTTGCAGGTAAGCTCTATAGAAGACTAAGTATTTTGTGAATCGATTTGTTCTATTCTGAGAAGGTTGGTGTTACCCGGCGGTCCGGCTGGATTACCCGACGTAATTGCAACATAGTCCCCCGGATGGGCAATATCATACATTTGGGCATAGTCAATAGCCATTTGTGTCATGATATCAGTATTGTCCAGCTCCTCAATTAGAAAGGGGTTGACGCCCCAACATAAGGCGAGTTGGTTATAAGTGCGTGAGTTGGGGGTTAAAACCAGAATGGGGGCAGCCGGCCGAAAACGACTGATTCGTCGGGCCGTGCCACCGCTTCTGGTATAAGTGATAATAGCAGCGAGGGATAAATGCTTGACCGCCACGGAGCTGCTATAAGAGATAATACCCCCAATGGTTGGCTCGGGGTCGATTTCAGGTGGCCTGGGAACTTCACTGGTTACCCAGGCTTGTTCGGCCCGCTCAGCGATGCGCCTCATCGTGGCGACAGTCTGAACTGGATACCTGCCAATGGCAGTTTCGCCAGAAAGCATAAGGGCGTCCGTGCCATCAAAGACTGCGTTAGCCACGTCAGTTGCCTCAGCGCGAGTTGGTTTGCTCGCGTTGATCATTGATTCCAACATTTGGGTAGCTGTAATGACAGGGACACCCTTTTTCCGACAAATGGAGATAATGCGCTTTTGGGCGATCGGAATTTCTTTGAAGCTCATTTCCAGAGCCATATCTCCCCTGGCCACCATGACCCCGTCTACCTGGTCGACAATAGCGTCAATATCCTCCAGAGCGCCGCTCCTTTCAATTTTGGCAATGACGGCCATTTCACTATTTTTGGCGGCTAAAGTGCTTTTGAGGGACTGGATATCGTTGGCTGATTGAACGAAGGAGAGGGCCAGAAAGTCGATATTGTGGCTAATAGCAAAGTCAATATCTACCAGATCTTTTTGGGTCAGCGGGGGCAAGCTTAAGTGAACCCCTGGTACATTTACACCCCGACGGCTAGATAATGTCCCACCTTGCGTGATAACACCTTCTATAGCATTGTCGGGTAGCAGCCGTGTGACCCGCAGTTGAATTGAGCCATCGTCAAGGAGAAGCGAATTACCCTCTTCTAAATCTTGGGCTAATTTAGGATAGCTAATCGTCACTCTTTGACTGCTTCCCAGACAAGTTTCAGGGGTTAAAGTGAAGGTTTGTCCTTTAGTTAGGGTGACGCGGTCATCTTCTATATCGCCCACCCGAATGTGTGGTCCGCGCAAATCGCCGATGATGGCGATGGGACAATTCATCTCTTGGCTTAATTCACGGGTTAAAGTAATGAGTTGGGCGTGACTTTGGTGATCACCGTGAGAAAAATTGAGCCGGACAGCATTGAGTCCGGCTTTGAGCATCTCCATTAAAGTTTCTTTGTTATTGGTAGCAGGCCCCAGGGTAGCAACAATTTTGGTCCATTTATCGGAATAAACATGGATTTGCTTCACGGTACTTCCTTCAGTTTCAATTTTCCCCTTGATCTTCGTCAGTATCGGCTGTATCCTCAACCTGGTAAGGGAATCTAATCTCTTGGGCAATTAAGTTGAGATGTTTGCTGGTAGAATAGCGGGGAAGATGAAGGCCTGTTTCCCACTCGCTGACGGTTTGTTGCCGCACACCCATACGATCAGCCAAATCTTGTTGAGTCCAACCGGCGAACTGACGCAACTCCTTAATTCGTTCAGGAGTCCAACCAGGCCGGCGACGAATGGGGGTGACGCGATAAGTGATGTGCTCAGGGCGGAAGGTCACCTGACTACTGGCAAAGTTAACATGGTCAATCAGCCAGCCACTAGTGAGCCAGGCTTCACTTTGTGCTGTCGGCGTATTTGCCCACCAGGCCCGGCTGGTGCGAGCGGAGCGGGGTAAGGAGTCGCCAATAATTTCTTCGAGTTCATCGAAGGTAAGCTTAAAAGGCTCCTCTTGCGGATGGTTTTTGAGATATTGATACAATGGGTAATATTTTCGTGTCGATTCCATAATTACTCGTAGGGATATTAGATGCACATAATGTTACAGTATTGTAGCATAAGTGTCAAGGACGCAAGTATTTGTTTTTTGATATTAATTAACCAGGATCGCGCTCCCATTGGGCGTTTTTTGAATGATAATTCGGCTGGGAAAGGCATCTTTAAGTTCGTCGATATGGGTGATAACGATGATCTTTTCAAACTCATGCTGAATTTTGTTAATTGCTTCCACCAATCGCTCTCGCCCTTGAGTGTCTTGAGTGCCAAAGCCTTCATCAATGACCAGGGTTTGTAATTTGGCCCCAGACCGGCGGGCTAATAGTTTACTGAGGGCAATGCGGATAGCAAAATTGATACGGAAGGCTTCGCCACCTGAGTAAAGTTCATAGTTGCGCGTACCAACTTCATCGGCAATGCGAATGTCGAGCGTTTCAATGAGGTTTTGACCCGATTTGGTCTCGCGCTGGGTAATGAATTGCAGATGCATGCGACCGTCGGTCATTCGGGAGAGAATAGTGTTGGCCTCGTCCTCCAGTTCTGGAATGGTATTTTCAATGAGAAGAGCCTGGACACCGTTTTTGCCAAACGCCGCGCGTAATTCCTGGTAAATGCTCATGGTCTCTTTAAGCTCGGCCACTTTTTCTTCTTTTTTGCCTCGCTCTTTGGCCAGTTGGGCCACATGGTTTAACTTTTGTTCGGCGGCAACCACGGCGCTACGGGCCAGGTACTCTTCTTTTTGCAGTTTATCTAGCTCTTGATTAACCTTGCTCAACTCAGCGATTGTATCAGGTAAAGCAGCGGTTTCAGCTTTGAGTTGGTCTATATATGTTCGGTCGGCGGCTATTTGCTTGAGAAGGCGGGTTTGTCGTGCCTGTTCTTGGGTGAGGCGGGTTTGCTCTTCGGCCAGGCGGGTCTGCGCATTTTCAAGCTGCCGTTGTTCGTCGGCGAAGTGAGCCAGACTTTCCACCTGACTTTGGACTTGTTTGTGAGCCTTGCTATCGTAGCCAAGTTGGGCCAGTTCGGCTTCAATATCAGCCAGTTGGGCGATCGCCTCCACTTCGAATTGATTGTTGGCCAACTTTTGCCGCCAATCGGTCAAATTTGCCTCCATTTCCGCCAGTGTGTCCCGCGCTGTTTCGGTTTCTTCCAGGGTCTGTTTCTTGGTGGCATGTTGCGCTTGCAACATGGGTAAGCGCTTTAAAGCCTGGTCAGCCTGTTTCAAAATATTGGTCAGGTCGATATGCTCACGCTGGATCTCCTTCTGCCGGGCGAGGTTGGCTCGGTAGTCATCGCCACGGGCCTTGCCTTCAGCCATGAAGTCTGCTTCGACTTGTTGACGATGCGTTTCATTTAAGGGTTGCGCGCAGACAGGACAAACCGCCCCGGCTGTTTTCAGTTGGCTTAAACGGCTCTCAATTTTGTTCATTTCATCTTTGAGTTGCTTGTTTTTAGCCTTCAAATCCGCCGTTTCGTTGGTCAGAGCCTCCAATTTCTGGCGGTTTACTTCTCGCTCTTCGGACAGGGCGTTCAGGTTGGTTAAGCTGGCTTCCAATTCGACCAGATCGGTTTGCAGGGTTGGAATAGCCTCAACTTTGGGACGAAGCTCAGCTAAACGGGCCTCGGCATATTGAATATCACTCTCCAATTTGGTTCGAGCCTGGTTAATGGTGGTTTCAAGACGGTGCTTTTTTGGCAAAAGATCTGTAGATTGGGCCAGGCGACGCTCCCAATCTTTTAATTCCTCCTGGGCTTTTTGCCAGGCTTGATAACCGGCTTCGATCTCCGCCTTTTGCGCGATGAGAGCTTGATGGACAGCGATTTTAGCCTGAGTGTCGGCGATAATTTTGCTTAATTCATCAATATCCGCTTGGGTGTCGGCCAGGCGACCCTCCAAGTCTTCAAGCTGGCGTTGTTTTAAGTCTAACTCTTTATGACGACCCCGTAATTCAATTAAATTTTGTTCAACCTCGTTTAGCCCTTGTTTCAGGCTGGCGGCTTGGGTTTGGCTTTGTTCTAATTCTAAGCGGTATTCCGCCTCGCGAGCTAATTCTTCGTCAATTGCCGCCATTTGTCCTTCGATGATTTTGATTTCCTGTTGGTAGCAACGGACTTCTTCTTTGGCCACTTCCTCATATTCATCATAAATGTCTAAGCCCAAAATTTCGGCCAGAATTTGCTTGCGCTGGCCGGGGGTCTTGTTGGTGAATTCATCGGCCCGCCCTTGCAGGAGAAAGGCGGAATTAATGAAGGTATCATAATCGAGCCTGAGCAGACGATCGATCTTCTCTTGGGTTTTGCGCATGCTACTTTCGGTCAAGGTGCGCCAGCCACCGGCATCGGCGATGTGAAAATGTAATTCGGTTTTCCCCTGTTTGGCCGAGCTACGCCGACGCAGGACGCGGTAAGTTTCCCCACTTAGTTCAAAGGAAAATTCAACCTCCATATCTGTTTCGCCTAGATGAATAAGGCTGTCATTGTGTGATATGCGGGCTTTCCCCCAAAGTGACCAGGTAATGGCGTCGAGGAGGCTGCTCTTGCCTGCCCCATTTTCGCCGCTCAAGCAGGCGATATGAATGTCGGCAAAGTTAAGAGTTTCGGCAGCTTTATAGGCCATAAAATTTTGCAAATATAATTTGACCGGAATCATAAGCCACTCTCTTATCACAAATGAGAACTTTTAGACAACTATAAACTATACCATAGGGTCTGTCGGTCAGCAAAGCTGATAAGTTATAATACTTGTCATAACTTAATTGACATAAATTAAAGAGTTATGGTATACTTTAGAAAGTAGTATACTAAGAGATCCTAAGGTGAGTTGGGGATTAAGAAAGCCCGGCGAGAGGCAGTCGTCACCACGTTTTTGGAGTACGACAATGCAAACGGTCAAAAACACTTGGAAAAATAAACCATCGGTCATTTTTTTAGTGATCCTTTTTGTCCTGTTGATCTTCTTATTATTGGCCTCATTATTGATTCGAAGTGAGATATTTAACAGGGGCCCGAATGATTTGGCCGGGTTGCCACCCACAGAGACGGCGACCAGGACAACCTCGGAGGCTACAGAAGCCGCTATGGTTCAAGAAAATACGCCCACGCCAACTAGGGTTCTCCAGGGAGCTACCCCGGGCGTTTCCCCAACTAATACCGCCGTTCCAGGCGCCTCCCCAACTAATACCGCCGTTCCAGGCGCCTCCCCAACCCCCACGCCGCCTCAGGCTACTACTCGCGCTGCCCCTACTTCCGTCCCCAATCATACCCCTACCGCTGAAAAGGTGGCTATGCAGATGGTCAATGTACTGCGGAATGGGGGGTTCGAGTCAGGCGTGGATGAGGATGGGGTGGGATTACAATGGAATTCATTTGCCAACGGCGGGGCCAAGTATATTTTTGCCCCCGAAGTCTGGCCGTTAGCCATTCACCGGGGTGAGTTTGCCCAACGGATAACTATCTACGAAGCCCATCAGCCAGATCGATACGCTGGTCTTTACCAGCGCATGTATGTTGTGCCTGACCAAAAGTATACATTAACTTTGCATGGGCAAATTAGGAGTAGGGCTGGCGATATTCAGGTTAGCCAATATGGTTATCGCATGCAGTACGCCATAGATTGGCATGGTGGCACCGATTGGGAGGTCATTCCGGCCGAGTCCTGGATAGAGTTGCCCTGGGATGAACAGTTAATTGATGGCCCCGGTATAAGATTCTTTGACTATAGCGCCACCATTACCCCACCTCACGACCGTTTGACCCTCTTCATACGCGCCTGGAACAAGTGGCCCGATCCGGTTGAAGCGCAATATACCCTTGATTCGCTCAGTTTGAGCGGCCCTTCACCCGGCCAGGTTATGATTGATCAAGCTCTGCCCATAACTGGCACCGGGCCAGAACTAACTGCCTTCTTCACCGATCCACGTTTCTGGGCCAGTTTACTCTTCCTCATTTTCTTAATTGGCACAGCTCTCTGGCGACATAAATACCGCCGGCGCATAGTGCGGTAGCTAACGCTCCGATTTAGCATTAGGTGGGTTGCCATTCGCTAACGCTTCCCCTATAATAATGAACGTAACTGGGCTTCGCTTTCTATAGCCTACTTTGCCACAAGCTATGGAAAGCTTGGTTAAATCTACTGCTTGGCAGGGGAAGCGTATTATGAGTGTAAGAAATCAGGTCAGCAATATCCCACCGCGTCGGCGTATTTTATTATTAGTCGTTATTATTGCAGTTGTGTTATTGTGCGCCCTCATCGCCAGAGTATTATTGCAACGCATTGGCGGTGGTGCGCTCTTTGGGACCCCCGTTGCTGAGGTGACTGAAACGCCGACCGCGCCTGAAGCGCCAACTGATACCCCACTGCCGGTCACCGAAACGCCAGTGGTGGCCGATCTTGCAACCTCAACCGAGACCTTAATACCAACAGATACCCCCCTGCCAGTAGACACACCCTCTCCCACGGATACCCCTCTCCCAACCAATACGCCGCCTCCGACTGTTACGCCGATCCCAACTAATACACCCTTACCAAATGAGACACCTACACCAACCAATACACCGGAGCCAACTGTCACCTCCGCCCTGGCTGATGCCTCCGGACCAACGTCTACTCCCACCCCCGTTGCCCAAATGCCGACTACCGGCTCTGTTGAGAATTCGCCGGCCACCACCTGGATGACTGTCTTAGAGCTATTTACACTCTTAGCTTTGTTCGTTGGTGCTATCAAGCGGGTAGTCTCGGTGGATCCAAGTTTCGAAGAGTAAGGCGCGCCCTCACGTCGAAGATCCTAGGAGCGAAGCGTATAGGACGGATAGGGCCGAATGCTGCACGTGGGCGTGCAGGCTCCTCACTCAAATTTGGATATACTGAGTCTACATTACTCCTGATCAAAACTCCCGATCAAAAAAACTGACTATTCTATGACATCTGTCCTTTATTGTTTGTGATGAATGTCACTTGTCTGCGGTTGATAATAAAGATATAGTAAGATATTGGAGGTGTAGGTATTTGGTTTTGCTTAAGTTCCCATAGTAAACTACTCTTAAGGTCCTACACTCCCTTTAATCCATAAATCAAGAGACTAATTCACACAAACAGGAGGTACCATGTCAGCCCAAATTATTGATGGCAAAGCCATCGCCGCTACAATCCGGGGTGAAATCAAAGCCGAGGTCGAGGCGATGAAGGCCCAATATGATCGCGTCCCCGGTCTGGCCACGGTATTGGTCGGTGAGCGAAGGGATTCACAGACATATGTGCGTATGAAGAAACGAGCCTGTGCGGAGGTCGGCATTGCCTCATTTGGCGATAATTTTTCCGCCGACATCAGCCAGGAGGAATTGCTCAAAGTAGTCCAGGACCTCAACGCCACCCCCGAGGTTCATGGTATCCTGGTCCAGCTCCCTTTGCCCGACCATATTGATGAAGAAACGATTCTGGGAACCGTCAACCTAGAGAAAGATGTCGACGGTTTTCACCCAATCAATATCGGGAGACTGTCCATGAAGCGCCGTGATCCGCTATTTGCCCCTTGTACACCAAAGGGTTGTATCGAGTTGCTCGATCGCACCGGGGTCGAAATTGAGGGCAAACGCGCTGTTGTTTTGGGCCGCAGTAACATCGTTGGTTTGCCGGTGGCCATGTTGCTGCTGCACCGCAACGCCACCCTGACAGTCTGCCATTCACGGACTAAAGACTTGGCCGACGTTGTCCGCCAGGCCGATATTCTGGTGGCTGCCGTAGGCCGGCCGGAGATGGTTCGAGGGGATTGGATCAAACCAGGGGCTGTCGTTATTGATGTCGGTGTTAACGCCGTTGATGATCCCAGCAAAGAGAGAGGCTATCGGCTGGTGGGTGATGTTGCCTTCGAGGAAGCCAAAGAGGTAGCCTCAGCTATCACCCCCGTCCCTGGTGGCGTCGGCCCTATGACCATCGCCATGTTGTTGCGCAACACCCTTGATGGGGCTAAACGGGCGATTGGGGCGACTGAGGCTTGAGCTGGGATAGCGGGAGGCGGCGCGCACACTTTGCGCCGCCTCACTTGCTTTAGTACTACAACAGTAATATTAGGCTGGAGAGGCAAATTCTTTTTTAAGATAACGTACCACCGCCCGGAAGGAGAGAACGCCATCAGGTTTGCCCTCATCATCGATGATCAAGACATGCCGGAAGCCATGGAGGCACATAAGGTGTAAGGCATAGGCAATGGTCGTTTCGGGTTTGAGGGTGGTCACGCGGGGGGTCATATAATCTTTAACCTTAGCCTGGCTTAGATCGTCGATCTGGCCGACAATCTTTTTAAAGACATCGCCCTCGGTGAAGACCCCCACCAATTTACCTGTATCATCCACCAGCGTCATCAACCCCACATTTAGGGCTTTTAACTGGTCAATTGCTTCGGCCAACGAAATATCAACGTGAGCAATCAGGGGCTTACGTGGCTTGAGGTCGGCCAGCGTGTCAGTCATGATAGAATATTGCCCGGCGAAGGGATCCGAGGTCTGTTCGCCGTGAAAGAGTACACCCGTATATTCTTCATCATTTTCACTCCCCACCGGAGCATCAGCCTCGACTCTGGGGGTACGACCGTTGGTTTCAACTTTCTCTGTTTCGGCGGTCACCTGCCAGGTATCGGCAGCTTGGTACAATTTGCGTAAATCTCCCTTACCTTTGGTCCGAATCGATTCTTCCACCTGCCCCAGCAGGAGTTCAGAGTAAGTTGGTTTCTCAACGCTCCGAAAAACGCCAATGGGCTCGGGGAATTGGGGGTGACGCATACGCGTGAGGAGATAGGCTAAACTTGGCTCAGGCGAAAATTCATTATGCATCAACAAATCTTCCTGGGGCACCCCATCCAAAGAGACGATCTCTGGATCCAGTTCATTCAAGCGAATACCTTTATCCCGGTTTTTGCCAAAAATCATCGGTTTGCCGTGTTCCAACAGCAAAATGTTTTCGTCCTTAACCTGGGCATCGGTGGCGTATTCCCAGGCGTTGTCGTTGAAAATGACACAATTTTGGTAAATTTCAACAAAGGAAGTCCCTTTGTGTTCAGCCGCCCGGCGCAAGATTTCGGCCATGTGCTTGATATTGGTGTCGATCGTGCGGGCGACAAACGTTGCCTCAGCCCCGATGGCGACACCGAGCGGGTTAAAGGATTGTTCGATGGAGCCCATGGGCGAAGATTTAGTCCGGTGGCCAGGCAGAGAGGTGGGGGAGTATTGGCCCTTGGTTAGGCCGTAGATCCGGTTATTGAAAAGAATAATATTGATATCAATGTTGCGGCGTAGGGCATGGAGAAGGTGGTTGCCGCCAATCGAGAGACCATCACCATCGCCGGTGATAACCCAAACGCTCAAGTCCGGATTGGCAATTTTGAGGCCGGTCGCCAGGGTAGGCGCTCGGCCATGGATACTGTGAATGCCGTAAGTATTCATATAGTAGGGGAAGCGACTGGAACAGCCAATCCCGGAAATAAAGACGATTTTTTCTTTGGGCAGGCCCAGGACTGGTAAAATTTTTTGCATCTGGGCCAGGATCGCATAGTCGCCGCAACCAGGGCACCAGCGCACAGTTTGGTCAGATTTAAAATCTTTAACGGTTAATCGCATCGTTTCACTCATCATTTATCTCCCGGCTAGGCTAGTAATTTTTCAATCGCGTCAGTAATTTCACGGATTTTGAAGGGTTGTCCCTGTACTTTTGAATAAGGGATGAAAGTGTGCGTGCCATATCTTCCTCTTAAGAGGAAAATCAACTGGCCCAGGTTTAGCTCCGGCACCAGAATGCGTTCAAAACGGCTCAATATATCGCCCAAATTGCGGGGGAAGGGATTGAGAAAGCGCAGGTGAGCGTGCGAAACCGCCTCACCCCGTTGCTGAACCTGCATCACAGCCGAGCGAACCGCGCCATACGTGCCTCCCCAACTTACGACCAGTAGATCTCCCCTTTCTGGGCCAAAGAGGCGCTGCTCAGGGATGAACTCGGCCAGGCGGGCCACTTTTTCAATCCGTTCGCGGACCATCCGCTCATTTTCGTCTGGGTCGTAGGAAACATTACCTGTTTCTGGCTGCTTGGCCAGCCCCCCCAGCCGGTGTTCCAGACCGGGGGTACCGGGAATAGCCCAGGGACGGCCCATCGTTTCGGGGTCACGTTCGTATGGCAAGAAGCCATTGTTGGTATTAGAAGAGGTGGGATGGTGGACAATGATCGGTTCGATCTCATCCGGGTCAGGAATCTTCCACGGTTCGGCGCTGTTGGCCAGATAACCTTCGCTTAAGATAAAAACAGGCGTCGTGGCGCGAACGGCCAGGCGGAAGGCTTCGATAGCGGTGTTGAAGCAATCGACCGGGGTACTGGGGGCCAGAATCGGGACCGGGCTTTCGCCGTTGCGGCCAAACATGGCCTGGAGAAGGTCGGCCTGCTCGGTTTTCGTCGGCAGGCCGGTACTGGGGCCGCCACGTTGTACGTTAATGATCACCAGCGGTAATTCAAGCATCATGGCCAGATTGATGGCCTCGGACTTGAGGGCAATGCCCGGGCCACTGGTGCCGGTGACGGCAAATGCACCGCCAAATGCGGCGCCAATGGCTGACCCAATGGCGGCAATTTCGTCTTCTGCCTGGAAAGTGCGAACATCAAAATGCTTCAGGGCAGCTAAGGTATGTAAAATATCGCTGGCCGGGGTGATGGGGTAGGAGCCATAAAAGAGGGGTTTACCCGCTTTGACCGCAGCCGTGACCAGCCCCAGCGAGACAGCTTCGTTGCCGGTGATTTTACGGTACATACCGGGCTGAAGGTGGGCCCTACGGATGCGATAACGGGTTTGAAAGGCTTCGGTGTTGTGACCGACGCTGTAGCCAGCCTGGAGGGCGAGTTTGTTGGCCTGGGCGATCGCAGGCTGGCGGCCAAACTTTTGGTCAATCCAATTGAGGGTAGGTTCCAGAGGCCGGTCGAAGATCCAAAAGGTTATCCCCAGGGCGAAGAAGTTTCGGCTGCGGTCGATCTCTTTGGTTGATAATCCCTCTATCTCCGTCAGGGCGTTACGATTAAGGGTCGTCAAGGGGAGTTCGTGAACTTCATACCCCTGCAAACTGCCATCCTCCAGCGGGTTGACGTCGTAATTTGCTTTTCTAAGGTTGCCGGGGGTGAAAGCATCAGTATTGATAATAATTTGGCCGCCCGGTTCCAGGTCGGACAGATTGGTTTTGAGAGCCGCCGGGTTCATAGCGATCAAGACCTGAGGGGCATCGCCGGGGGTCAGGATATCTTGGCTCGAAAAGTTGACCTGAAAGCCACTGACCCCGGCCAGGGTGCCGGCCGGGGCGCGAATTTCAGCCGGGAAATCGGGCATAGTACTGACGTCATTGCCTAAAATAGCCGACGTGTTGGTGAATTGGGTGCCGGTTAACTGCATCCCATCACCAGAGTCGCCAGCAAAACGAATGACGACGGAATCAACATCCTCAAAAATGGGGGGAGCATTCTTAGTATCAGTCATTTAAACATACCTCCAAAAACAAATTCAGGCAGTGAGTTGCCTATATCATTAAGCTGTTAAGCCCCTGCACGATCACTGGCCACTTGATCGGGATCGGGCGGCAAATTGTAAACTGACTCGGGAAAGCGGTCGGCCAGGTATTTAATGATCGCATAATGGGTTAAATTCCCAACGATGTCCCCTTCTTGGTTGAGGACGGGGACGTTGCGAAAATGTTTTTCGTCCATCAAAGCCAACGCTTTATCGGCCGGATCAGTGGCCTTAACTGTAAAAGGATTGGGTGTCATAACCATTTCAATAGGTTTGTCCCAGGTTTCAGGGGTATCAACGACCTTTCTCAAAACATCTCGATCGGTAAAGATTCCCTTTAGTACCCCGCCTTCGGTGATGAAGGCGCAGTTGTGTCCCTTTTGCCTCATTGTGTCAACAGTATGACGCACAGAGGTGCCACATTCGACGGCCGTAAAACCGGTCAGGTCAAGATGCATAACCTGTTCTCGTCGTAAATCATGTTCTAAACTCATAGGATCTCCTTGCCATAGCTATAATCATTTTTCGGAACGGCCTCATAATTTGGTAAAATAATTGTATATTCGCTTAGTTATCTGTGTAAAGTTTCATGTCGCAAAAGCTAGCCGAACGTATCAAACAAAAAGCGCTGGAAATGGGCTTTACCTTTGCCGCCATTGCTCCGGCCAGGCCCAGCGAACACAGTCAGTTTTATGAGGCCTGGGTAGCTGCCGGCTACCACGGTCAAATGGGCTACCTGGCCAGGCCCGATGCTTTGGCCCGTCGGGCCGATCTGAGCTTGACCGTGCCGGACGCAAAAGCTGTGGTCGTGTTGGCGGCCAACTATCACACCCGCCATTTACCTCCGGAGATTTTGAACGACTCATCCCGAGGAATCATTGCCAGTTATGCCTGGAACCTGGATTATCACACTCTTTTGACCCCGAAACTGTACGACCTGCAACGTTGGATCGAGGCTCAGGTGGATGTGCCCGTTGCCGGGCGAGCTTATGTGGATACGGGCCCTGTTTTAGAGCGTGAGTTGGCCCAGCGAGGCGGCCTGGGGTTTATCGGCAAAAATACTTGTTTGATTAATCCTGAAATAGGCTCCTATCTATTTTTGGGAGAAATTATCCTTGATTATGCTCTCCCTTTTGACCGCCCCGAGACTACCGGCACTTGTGGTCGGTGTACCCGATGTTTGGTTGCTTGCCCTACCGATGCCTTTGTGGCCCCCTATATGCTGGATAGCAATCGCTGTATTTCATACCTAACCATCGAGTTAAAGGGAGAGATACCCCTGGCTCTGCGCCCGTTAATGGGGAACCGGATCTTTGGCTGTGATATTTGTCAGGAGGTTTGCCCTTACAACAAGCAGTTCGCCATTCCCACCGCTGAGCCGGCTTTTCAGGCCAGTTTGGACCAGATGGCCCCGCCCCTGCTGGATTTGATTACCTTAGACGACGAAGGTTTTCGCCGCCACTTCAAAGGCAGTCCTATTAAGCGGGCCAAGCGCCGGGGGTTTTTGCGCAATGTGTGTGTTGCTTTGGGGAATTGGGGTAGCCAATCAGCCATCCCGGCCCTTGAAGGAGCTTTACACGACCCAGAGCCACTGATTCGCAGCCACGCCGCCTGGGCTTTGCAGCAGATCAAGGCCGATCACTCATGTTTGATAGACCCGCCTAAATCATAAATCGCAGCCGCGCCATATAATCTCCCACCTGTTTTAATTGCTCGGCGCTTCTTGCATCACCACGTCTTTTGTATTCCTCGACCAGTTCATCTAATTGGGCAAAGAAAACGCCGTCACAGGCATGGACATTATTAGAAATAATTGTCTTCAACTCATCGCTACTTTTGGCGTTAACAATTTTGCGGAGCAGATTGTCAGCCTCTTGAACGCTCATCATCGGCCCTGAGGACATAAACCCCTCCCATAAGCATGATAATTTTCATGGTAGCATGGTTTGGGGGATTTGGAAATTTCGGTAGAGATTCCTACCATACACCCCAGCTATCATTGGAGCTTAACCAACGACTGTGCTAAAATAACTGCATGTTAACTCACCTGCTCAAACAAGGTCCTGGGCAAACGATAGCCTTTTTAGCCGATGCTGACGTCGAGGTATTGGCTGAAACCCTGGTCGCCTTTGCCAACACCGACGGTGGCGTGATTGTGATTGGGGTCAATCTGGTTGGCCGGCCGACGGGCCAGGTGATGGTGGAGGATGTAGAGGCGGTCCTGGGTCAGGCGGTCATTCAATGTCGTCCCCCGGTGGAGGTTGAGTGGCAACATTATGAGCTGCCGGGGGGGACGGTGGTGGTTTTGCGGGTGGCCCGCAGCCCAGAGCTACACGCCCTGCTTGATGGCCGGGTCCTGGTACGCCAGCGAACCGAGAACCGTCCCGTGGGTGGGGAAGCGATCCGCCATCTGGCGGCCACCAAGAGCAGTGGCGATTTAGAGATCGATACCGTTCCCGGTAGCAGCCTGCTTGACTTCGACAAGTACGTCCTGGAAGAATACTTGAAACACCGCGCCGAGCGCGGCCGGCCCTTAAAGGGGCGCTTAGAGGATCATCTCATCGAAAT